>Ga0190265_10000320_pt1 | contig 37884 bp, 38 predicted proteins | sample Popmic124T_FD_133135 | JGI IMG/M metagenome (GOLD analysis project Ga0190265, IMG submission 133135) | Populus adjacent soil microbial communities from riparian zone of Indian Creek, Utah, USA - 124 T | ecosystem: Environmental > Terrestrial > Soil > Riparian zone | place: USA: Utah | collected... | reverse complement strand
TCTCCTTGGAGGCGCCGCCGCCGACGTCGCAGAAATTGGCCGGGAAGGCGCCGTTCAATTTGATGATGTCCATCGTCGCCATGGCGAGGCCGGCGCCGTTGACCATGCAGCCGATATTGCCGTCGAGCTTGATGTAGGCGAGGTCGTGCTTCGACGCCTCGAGCTCCATCGGGTCCTCCTCGCTCTCGTCGCGCAGCGCCTCGAGGTCGGGATGGCGGAATTCGGCATTGGCGTCGAAGCCGACCTTGGCGTCGAGCACGAGCAATTTCCCGTCGTCGGTGACCGCGAGCGGGTTGATCTCGATCTGCGCGGCGTCGGTGCCGACGAAGGCGTCGTAGAGCAATTTGGCGACCTTCTGCGCCTGCTTGGCGAGATCGCCGTCGAGCCCGAGGGCATAAGCGACCGCGCGGCCGTGATGGGGCATGAAGCCGGTCGCGGGATCGACGCTGAACGTGTGGATTTTCTCAGGGCTGTCGTGGGCGACTTCCTCGATGTTCATCCCGCCCTCGGTCGAGACGACGAAGGCGATCCGGCCGGTCTTCCGATCGACGAGAAGGGCGAGGTAGAATTCCCTGGCGATGTCGACGCCGTCGGTGAGGTAGAGCCGGTTGACCTGCTTGCCCGCCGGGCCGGTCTGGATCGTGACGAGCGTGTTGCCGAGCATCTCGGACGCCGCGGCGCGGACCTCCTCGGCCGAACGGGCGAGGCGGACGCCGCCCTTGGCGTCGGGGCCCAATTCCTTGAACCTGCCCTTGCCGCGGCCGCCGGCGTGGATCTGCGCCTTGACGACGTAGAGCGGGCCGGGAAGCTTCGCGGCCGCCGCGACCGCTTCATCGACGCTCATCGCGGCGGCGCCGTCCGGCACGGGCACGCCGAATTTGGCGAGCAATTCCTTGGCCTGATATTCGTGGATGTTCATGGGCCGGGCCTAAAGCATAGAGTCGCGATCATGGGAAGCGCCGGACGCTTCTATTGCGAGCCGATCCCCTCGCGCAGCCGGGCGAGCTCGGCCTCGCCCACGGGCACGCGGACCATCGCCCCGAAGCCCGCCCGGGCGCCGCAGCTCGCATAATCGCCGACCGGATGTTCGCTGTCGTCGCGAAAGCCACGGCCGGCCCGATAAACGAGGGCTGTCTCGCCGGCGAGCATCAGCACCGGCTCCGGCCGCCCGCGCCAGGCCGGCGGGTCCTCCGGGCTGGGCTGGTGAGGCCCGGAATAATAGCCGGTCGCCGGATCGAAGCTGAGCGCCTCTCCGCCGAGGCTGCAGCTATGTCCGTTGGCGCCATAGGCATCGCCCGCCGCATCGATGCGCCCGTCCGGACCCACCGTGACGAGCACGCGCGCGTTGGAGGCGCCGATCAAAGCGGGGAGCAGCCGCCGATAAAGCGCGGTCTCCCGAAAGGCCGCGTCGAACATCGCGGGCGCGTCGACGAACAGCGCTTCGGCGCCGGGCCTCAGCCATTGGGGCGGCGCGCGCGGCGGCGCGGGATCGGGCAGCTCGCGCGCGGGATCCGGCAGATGGGGGGCCAGCGCGCGATAGTCAGCCGCGCTGATTTCCAACACGGTGTCGCCGCCCCGGACCAGGATCGGCCCCGTTATGCGGGCGGCGCGGAGCATAGGGAGCTGGGTGGGCTCGACCTCGGTCCGGTCGATCGTCGCGCCCTCGATCCTAGCCCAGAAGAACAGGTTGGCGCCGCTGAGGTTAGCGCCGCGAAGGCTGAGCTCGCCCTGTGCGGTGTAGACCGGGCAGCCGTCGTCGAGCATCTGCCCGCATTCGAAGCGGAAGCCGGTGAGGTCGGCGCCGTCGAGCCTCAAATCGTCCAGCCTGCCGTCGAACCAGCCGCCGTCGAGCCGCCCACGGGCGAGGGTTGCGCGCTCGGCATGGACGTCGCCGAGGTCGGAATTGCGGATCAGGATCCGGTCGAGCCGCGCCCCGGCGAGGTTTGCACCGGCAAGATTGGTCCGAACGAAGCCGATCCCCGGCGCCTGCGCCCCGCGCCAGTCGCTTCCGCTCAGATCGCTGTCGAGGAAGCAGATATTGTGGAGCCGTGCGCCACGAAAATCGGCTCGGGCGAAACGGGCGCCCTTGACGGTGATCAAGGCGTCGCCACGGGTGCGGCGCAGCGCGACCAGCGCGGCTGGGCCGTCGAGCGTGGCGCCGTCCACCTGCCCGGACAGCGCGCCTTCCCCGGTGCCGTCATGGAGCGGGCCGAGCGCGGCCTGGCAGTCGAGCGGCGGAGCACCGGCGGCGAGCTGCGCGGCGAGCAGCAGCGCCAAGGCCATCAGCGCGCCAGCCCCGTCGCGCAAAGCGCCGCCGAGCTCGAGCTCACCGTCCAGATTTCGCTGTCGCGCAGCGCCCGCATCCGGTGAAGGAAGCCCTGCACGTTCCGCTCGCCTCGCGCATAAGGCAAATCGCCGATACGGCGCAGCTGGGCCAGCGACAGCCGGTCTGCCATCCTCTCCGCCATGCAGGTGGCCATGGGCTGTGACAGGCCCGCATTGACGAGGCCGGCGCGAAGCCGCGCCTCCGGGACGGCGCAGGCGGCGAAGAGGGCCAGGACCGGCAATAGGAGGATCGGTTTCAGACGCATGGCCGGAGGCTATCGCGCCGCTGCGCCGAGCGCAATCGGATGAAAAAAGGGCGCCCCGAGAGGCGCCCTTTTCGAGAGTTCGGCGGAGGCCGCCCTTATTGGACGTTGCCCTCGCGAATCGCTTCGGCCTTGTTCTCGCCGGCCTCTTCGACCGCTTCGGCGCGGTTGTCGAGCGCGTCTTCGGCGGCGTCGGTGGTCGCGTTGTCCGCCATGTCCTCGATATTCTCGACGGCATTGTCGGTCGCGGCCTCGACATTCTCGGCCTTGTTCTCGGTGGCGGTCTGGTTGCACGCGCCGAGCGCGGCGAAGGCGGCTGCGGCGGCGATGGTGACGATTTTCTTCATCGAGCTTTCCCCTGCAAAAAGAGGGGCGCCCGAACCACGGCCGAGGCACCCCGGATGCTGTGTAAGACACCCGAGAGCGTCAAAGCGCGGATCGGCCCGGAAGTTCCCTGGCGGCCGATTATTGTTGCGCCGGCCTCAGGCCGCCCGGCCGATCGCCTTCTGGCGGCGGCGCTGGACCGAGGAGCCGAAGCCGATCGCCTCGCGATATTTGGCCACCGTCCGCCGGGCGATGTCGAAGCCTTCCGCCTTCAGCATCTCGACCAGCTGGTCGTCGGAGAGGATGGCGGCGGCATCCTCGGCGCCGATCAGCGCCTTGATCCGGCTTTTCACCGCTTCGGAGGAGGCCGCGTCGCCGCCGTCGCTCGACTGGATGCCCGAGGTGAAGAAATATTTGAGCTCGAACAGGCCGCGCTCGCAGGCGAGATATTTGTTGGAAGTGACCCGGCTCACCGTCGATTCGTGCATGCCGATCGTCTCGGCGACGGCGCGCAGCGTGAGCGGCTTCAGATGCGAGACGCCGTGGCGGAAGAAGCCCTCCTGGCGGGTGACGATCTCGCTGGCGACCTTGACGATGGTTCGGGCCCTCTGGTCGAGCGCCTTCATCAGCCAATTGGCGCTTTGCAAACATTCGTTGAGCCAGGCCTTGGACGCCCGGTCCTGGGGCCCGCTCGCCAGCTCGTTATAATAAGAGCGGTTGACGAGCAGCTTGGGCAGCGTCGCATTGTTCAATTCGACCGCCCAGCCCGCGCCCTTGCGGGCGACGAACAGATCGGGCGTGACCGCGTCGACCCGATCGGCGCTCATGAAGCGGCAGCCGGGCTTGGGATCATAGGCTCTGAGCTCGCGGATCATGTCGGCCATGTCTTCGTCGTCGACGCCGCAGATCCGCTTCAGGGCGGCGAGATTCCCCTTCGCGAGATAATCGAGATTGTCGATCAGGCGGGCCATGGCGGGATCGTAGCGGTTGGCGTCCTTCGCCTGCAGCGCGAGGCATTCGGCGAGGCTTCGGGCGCCGACCCCGGCCGGATCGAAGGTCTGGATCGCGGCCAGCACGCGCTCGGCATCGTCGCGCGCCACGCCCAGCTTCTGGGCAATATCGACCAGTGAAACGGGGAGATAGCCGGTTTCGTCGATCTGGTCGATGATCGCCCCGGCGATGGCCAGATCGGCGCCCGACAGCGCCTCCCCCGCCTGGCGGCGGAGTTGCTCGTGAAGCGAAATCTGGTCGGCCGCGAAGGCGTCGAAATCGGGCCCGTCCTCGAAGCCGCCGCCACCGCCGGCGAGGTCGTTCATGCCCATGCCGCTTTGCGGGCCGATCATGGCGTCGGCGGCGCTGTCCTGGTGCAGATTCTCGCTATTCGCATCCATGTCGAGCGCGCCCTCGCCGCCGCCCGCGTCGCTTTCGGGAATGGCGAATTCGGCGTCCGGGTCGCCGTCCGCGGCCTCGAAATCCGGCTCCGGCGCCGGCGCGCCTTCGTCATCGCCGCCGGCGGATTCGAGCAGCGGGTTCTTCTCCATCTCCTCGGCGATGAACCCCTCGACCTCGAGGTTCGACAGCGCCAGCAGCTTGATCGCCTGCTGCAGCTGCGGCGTCATCACCAGGGATTGGGATTGCCTGAGATCGAGGCGGGGGCCGAGCGCCATGCCTGCTTATCCCGTCAGCCCAGCGACGGCTGGGATCCAGGCGGGGTGCGAGGCGCGAGGGCATTGGGCAGGCCGGTTGGATGCCAGCCTTCGCTGGCATGACGGCAATTGGGCATTGGCGGCGCCCATCTCTACAGCTCGAAGCTTTCGCCGAGGTAGAGGCGGCGGACATTCTCGTCGGCGACGAGATCGGCGGGGCTGCCTGCGAACAGGACCTGGCCGCCGTAGATAATGCAGGCGCGGTCGACGATGTCCAAGGTTTCGCGGACATTATGGTCGGTGATGAGCACGCCGATATTGCGCTGCTTGAGCGCGACGATGAGGTCGCGAATGTCCTGGATCGAGATAGGGTCGATGCCCGCGAAGGGCTCGTCGAGCAGCATGATCGAGGGATTGGCGGCCAGCGCCCGGGCGATCTCGCAGCGCCGCCGCTCCCCGCCCGACAGCGCCATCGCCGGGGCATCGCGCAAATGCTCGATGTGGAACTCGCCGAGCAAGTGCTCGAGCCTTTCCTCGCGCGCCTTGCGGTCGGGCTCGGCGACCTCGAGCACCGCCATGATGTTCTGGGCGACGGTGAGGCCGCGAAAGATCGAGGTTTCCTGCGGCAGATAGCCGAGGCCGAGGATGGCGCGACGATACATGGGCAGGCCGGTAATGTCCTGGCCGTCGAGCAGGATGCGGCCGCTGTCGGGCCTGACCAGGCCCATGATCGAATAGAAGCAGGTGGTCTTGCCGGCGCCGTTGGGCCCGAGCAGGCCGAGCACCTCGCCGCGGTCGACGCCGAGCGAGACGTCGGTCAGCACTGCCTTCTTGTCATAGGACTTGGCGATCGAGACGACGGAGAGGCCATGGTCGAGCCCGCCGAGCGCCCCGTCCGCCTGCGCCTTTTCGATGGCGATGGTTTCGTTCATGCCTGCTCCGCTATCCCCTTGGCCCAATTAGGCGATCACGCGCGGCCCCACAACTGGCAAGCTTTATGCATGCGATGCCGCTCGTGCGGAAACCCGGCCTGCGCGGCGGCGACGAATTGCCTTGTCAGTTGCCCTTGGCCCGCTCGGGCACGGTGAAGCGCCCGGTGACTCGGCCGCCCCGGGCCTGGGTGCCGGGCGCGCCGGCGGTGCCGCCGTCCATCACCGCCCGGCCGCTGTCGAGATCGAGGACGAGGCGCCCGCCCTCGACATGATTGGCGCCGCGATCGAGCCGCACATTACCGATCATGGTGACCAGCCGGCGATCGATGTCGTAAATCGCATATTGGCTTCGCGCCGTCTCGGACGGGCTGCGCAGGGTGACCCCGCCGCTCGCCTCGAGCCGCTGGATCTGGGTGCCGCTGGCGCCGCCGCCGCCGCTTGCATAGACGACGGTCAGTCGCGCCGAATTGAGCCGCAAATTGCCCTGCCGAACATCGACATTGCCGGAAACGATGGCGCGGTTGTTGCGGTCCTGCACCTCGATCCGGTCGGCTGCGACGTCGACCGGGGCGTCGCTGTCATGGCCCTTGAGCGCGCTCCCGCTTTGCCCCGCCGCAGGCGCGACCGCGAAGGCCGCGAGGGCGGCGGCGGGGATCGCTGCGAGGAGGAGGAGGCGGTTCATCGCGCTCATCTGAGGCCGCCCTGATCGATATGCAAGCGGGCGCGGCCGTTCAGCACCACCTTTCGGTCGGGCAGGCTGACCTGGAGCTGATCGGCGGAGAAGCGGCCGAGCGGCATCCGCCCGTCGACCGCGCCACGGCTGACCAGGGTGCGGTTGCGCATGTTCACGGTCACGTCGCGCGTGCCCATCCGGTAGCCGTCGGCGGCGCTGAACAGGATCGGCCCGACCACGTCGACATGGTCGTTGTCCATATTGTAGCGCGCCCGATTGGCGCGGAAGCCGGCCGGGCCGCTGTCGAGCTGGATCTGCGCGGAAAGGCCGCGAATGTCGACCACCGGCTCGGCCGAGGTCGCCTGCAATGCCGATTGCGCGGAAAGCATGAACGGGCGCCCCTGGTCGTCCTGGCCGCGATATTGCGCCGCCGAAACCTTGAGCCTCTCCTCGGCGGAGCCGACCTTGTTCTTGTCGAGGAGGAAGCTGACCTCCTGCTTCTCCTCCAAAGGCGAGAAGACGAGGAAGGCGCCGACCACGCCGATCAGCGCCGGAAGCGCCAGCTTGAGCAGCTTGACGACTCGGTCGTGGCTGCCGCCGGGCGCCGCCCAGCCGCGCTTCTCCCGCCGTTCCTGATCGCCCTGTTCCGACATTCCGGGCTCAGACATCGTCCGGCTCAGACATGGGCGAAGATGTCCTGCTCGGCCCAGCCGGCGAGATCGAGGATGGCGCGATGGGGGAGGAATTCCATGCACGCCCCGGCGAGCGCGGTCCGGTTTTCGCGCGCAAGCCGCACGTCGAGCAGCTCTTTCAGGCGGTGGAGATAGCGGACGTCGGAGGCTGCATAATCCTTCTGCGCGTCGGACAATTCGGGCGCTCCCCAGTCGGAGCTTTGCTGCTGTTTCGAGATTTCCTGGCCGAGCAGGTCCTTGACCAGATCCTTGAGCCCGTGCCGGTCGGTATAGGTGCGCACCAGCCGCGATGCGGTCTTCGTGCAATAAGCCGGAGCGGCCATCACGCCGAGATAGGCCTGGATCGAGGCGAGATCGAAGCGCGCGAAATGGTAGAGCTTGAGCCGGCCGGGATCGGCGAGCACGGCCTTGAGGTTCGGCGCGGCATAATCGCTCCCCGCCGCGAAGCGGACGAGATGCTCGTCGCCGCCGCCGTCGGAAATTTGCACCAGGCACAATCGGTCGCGGCCGAGCTGGAGCCCCATCGTCTCGGTGTCGACGGCGACCGGGCCGGGGCCGAGCAGGCCGGCGGGCAGGTCTTCTTCGTGGAAATATACGGTCATGGCCCCCGCATAGGCGCTGCGGCCCGAACGCTCAATAACGCTCAGCCGCCGCCTTCGCCCGCATCGGCCGGGCGCTCCCGCCTGGCGCGCGCGCGCCGGGCGAACATGTTGAGCCCTTCGACCAGCGCCGAAAAGGCCATGGCGGCGTAGATATAGCCCTTGGGCACGTGGACGCCGAAGCCGTCGGCGATCAGCACCGCGCCGATCATCAGCAGGAAGCCCAGGGCCAGCATCACCACCGTCGGATTCTTCGAGATGAAATTGGCGAGCGGATCGGCGGCGAGCATCATCACCCCGACCGCGACCAGCACGGCGACGACCATGATCGCGAGATGTTCGGTCATGCCGACCGCGGTCAGGATCGAATCGATTGAGAAGACGAGGTCGAGGAGCAGGATCTGGACGATCGCCGCGCCGAAGGCGAGGGTCGGCTTGGATGTGTCGAAGACGTCGTCGTTGGGCGAGGGATCGACGCTGTGATGAATCTCCTTGGTCGCCTTCCACACCAGGAACAGGCCGCCGGCGATCAGGATCAGGTCGCGCCAGGAGAAATCGGTTTCGAACCCGGGCTCGCCATGCGGTCCGGCCGCGCCCTGGATGCCGAGATCGAAGACGGTCGCGGTCAGCCCGACCAGCCAGGCGATCCCCGAAAGCAGGACCAGGCGCATGATCAAGGCGAGGCTGATGCCGATCCGGCGCGCCCGCTGCTGCTGGTGGGCGGGCAGCTTGTTGGACAGGATCGAGATGAAGATGAGATTGTCGATGCCAAGCACCACTTCGAGCACGATCAGGGTGGCGAGCGCCGCCCAGGCTTCGGGCTGGGCAAGGATGGCGATGGCGTCGAGCATGTCGGTCCCCATTTGGCGGTTCGCCCCGCCCATGCATGAAGCGGCGCGCGGGGGCAATCCGCGAACCGCGCCGGAAAATTGTCCACAGGGAAAAGCGCTCGCGGGATTGGATTTTTTCGGTTATGTGAGTCGCCGGTGCGCCGACTTCCGGCGCCGAGGCCGTTGCGCGCTCTGCCCGGCGCGGTGGTTTTGACAGGGGACGGGCGCACGAAAGTAATAGATTCAGATGGGTTTCGACAAAGGGCGCCGCGGAGAGCGCGGCGGACGCGGCAGAGACAAGCGCGACGGTTTCGGTGAGGACAGCGGCAGCAGCTATGGCGGTGGCGGATTCGGCGAGCGGAGCGGTGGCGACCGCTTCGGCGGCGGCGGCGGCGGCGGCGGCTATGGCGGTGACCGGTTCGGCGGCGGCGGCGGCGGCGGCTATCGCGGCGGCGGCGGTGGCGGCGGCGGGTTCCGCGGCGGCGGCGGCGGCGGGGGCATGCCCCCGCAGGTCGTCGGCGAGGCCAAAGGCGTCGTCAAATTCTTCAACGGCCAGAAGGGCTTCGGCTTCATCGTCCGCGACGATGGTGGGGAGGACGTGTTCGTCCATATCAGCGCCGTCGAGCAGGCCGGGCTGACCGGCCTGGCCGAGGGCCAGCCGCTCGACTTCACGCTCGTCGATCGCGGCGGCCGGGTGTCGGCGACCGACCTCAAGATCGAGGGCGATCCGCTTCCCGTCGAGGATCGCGGCCCGCCCCGGGACCGCGCCGGCGGCGCGCCCCAGCGCGAGCTGACCGGCGAGAAGGCCAGCGGCACGGTCAAGTTCTTCAACGCGACCAAGGGCTTCGGCTTCATCACCCGCGACGATGGCCAGCCCGACGCTTTCGTCCACATCTCGGCCGTGGAACGGGCCGGAATGATCTCCCTGAACGAGGGCGACCGGATCGAGTTCGAGCTCGAAGTCGACCGGCGCGGCAAGACCGCCGCCGTCAATCTCGTCCCGATCCAGTAAGCATGTTCTGAAATCGAAAGAGCGCGGGGGCCCCGGGTCCCCGCGCTTTTTTCATGCTTACCTTGCCGTCAACCATTTCCGCTGAGCCCTCATCCACCTTTGCCGTTTACCAAGAGCGGCATGGAAAGCGTGCTGATCGCGGCCAGCCTAATGGCGGCCGCCGCAACCCTCGCGCCGGCGCAACCGCCGGCCACCGCCGCGGCGCTCGACCAGCGCTGCTTCCGGCTGATGGCCGATCTGGCCGAGGACCAGGATCCCCGGATCCAGTCGCTCGGCCGGGTGGCGGCGCAATATTTCCTCGGCCGGATCGACGCGGCGGAGTCGGGCTTCGATCCGGACGCGGCGCTGGCGGCCGAGGCGCCGGCCGGGGCGGAGCGCGACCAATTGCTCGGACGCTGCGGCGATGCGATGCAGGCCGGCGGCCGCGACTTCCGCTCGATCGGCGAGGCGCTCGCGCCGCGGGGCCGGCCGACGGCCTAGGCCGGTTCGGCCGCCTTCCCGAGGGACCCGCCGGGCTGCCAATAGGCGCAGAGCCAATACCAGGCCCCGCCGCCGCGCAGATCAGCACGAATGCGAACAGCGACCAATCCCCCGAGCGCCATCCCAGACCGTGGATCAGCAAGGGCGCCGCGGACAGGCCCGCGCCCCATGCCGGATAGGTCCAGAAGGGTGGCGCCTGCCGACGCGATCGGCGCAGCAGGACTCCGGGCAACCCCAACAAAAGCCAGCCGAGATAACAAAGGAAGATCGCGGCCCACAGATCTTCGGCCGACGGCCGCTCGATCAGCAGCAATCCCCACGGCAGGGCCACGATCAGAGGCGTCGTCAGGTGCGCGGCAAGACGCCGCAGCCAGGACCCCGAAACCTCCATCCTCATGACCGCCCCATAGCCGGCGCTCGCTCACGTCGCCATCCGCTTCAGCGTCTCGACAGTATCGGCCTCGGAGGCGGGCTTGTCGGCGCGAATCCGGGAGATTCGGGGGAAGCGCATAGCGAGGCCCGATTTGTGGCGCTTGCTGGCGTGGATCGAATCGAAGGCGACTTCGAGGACCAGCGTCTTCTCGACCTCGCGGACCGGGCCGAAGCGGGCGAGACTGTGGTTGCGAACGAAGCGGTCGAGCCATCTCAGCTCCTCGTCGGTGAAGCCGAAATAGGCCTTTCCGACCGGCAGCAGCTCGCCGCTCCCGCCGTCCCCGGTCCAGCAGCCGAACGTGTAATCCGAATAGAAAGACGATCGCTTCCCGCTGCCGCGCGCCGCGTACATCAGCACGCAATCGGCGACCAGCGGGTCGCGCTTCCATTTGTACCACAGGCCCGTCTTGCGGCCGGCGACGTAGGGGCTGTCGCGGCGCTTCAGCATCACCCCTTCGATCGAAGCGTCGCGGGCGCCGGCGCGGATCGCCTCCAGCGCCTCGAAATCCCGGGCGTCGATCAAGGCGGACACATCGAACCGCTCGGGATCGAGGCCGGCGGCGAAGGCTTCGAGCCGGACCCGCCGAGCGGTCAGCGGCAAGGCGCGCAGGTCCTCGGCCCCGTCGAACAGGATATCGTAGAGCCTGACGAACGCCGGATAGTCGCCGAGCATCCTGGCCGAAACCGTCTTGCGCCCGAGCCGCTGCTGGAGGGCGTTGAAGCTCGCGGCGCCGCCGCCCGATTCGGCGCCGCCCTGGAAGGCGCCCTTGACGAGCAATTCGCCGTCCAGCACGCCTTCGGTCGCGAAGGCGCGGGCGACGTCGGGGAAGCTGGCGCCGATATCGTCGCCGGCGCGGCTGTAGAGCCGGGTTTCGCCGCCGGCGTGGACGAGTTGGACGCGGATTCCGTCCCATTTCCATTCGGCCGCATAATCCTCCATGGACACCCGCAGATCCTCGAGCGGATGGGCGAGCATGAAGGGGCGGAAGACGGGGACGTCCTGCGCGGTCGGCTGGCCGGCGCGGCCCTCGGCCCAGTCGAAAATCGCCTCGTAGGGCGGGCCGATGCCGTGCCAGACCTCCTCGACGGCGTCGACGTCGAGCGCGAAGGCCTTGGCCAGAGCGACCTTGGCGAGGCGGGCCGAGATGCCGATTCGAAGCGCGCCGGTGGCGAGTTTGAGCAAGGCGAAGCGGCCGCCGACGTCGAGATGATCGAGCATGGCGGCGAGCGCGCCCGGCGCCTCGGCGCGGCCGAGCGAGGCGAGGCGCTCGACCACGCTCGACAGGCGCAGGCTGCCGTCGTCGAGATCGGCCGGCTGTCCTTCCGGAACCGGCCACAGCAGCGATACCGTCTCGGCCATGTCGCCGACATAGTCGCGGCTCATCGACAGAAGCACCGGATCGATCCGCTCCTCGGCGATGGCGCGGATCGCGGCAGGCTTGACCGCCGGCAGGTTGAGCTCGCCGGTCAGGGCGGCCAGCGCATAGCCGCGGTCCGGATCGGGCGTGCGCCTGAGATAGTCGCCGATCAGCTTCAGCTTGGCGGTGCGCGAGCGGGTGTAGACAAGGGCGTCGAGGAGCTGGGAGAAATCGCGCATAGGGCGCTAACGCACGGGCCTGCTTCGGGTCCTCATGGCCGACAGCCGAAGAGGGTGCCGATCGCGAGACGTTCGGGTTTCATTGCGCATGCTTCGCATATCCGGCCCCGATCGCAAGCCGGAGCGGAACGTCGGCGGTCACGCCTCGTTGTCGGCGCGAAGCCTTCAGGGAGGATCCCATGCTGCGTCTCATCGGAATCGTCGTGCTCGTCGTGATCGTCCTCGCCGTGCTGATGCTGTTCGGGCTGCTCGACGCGATCTTCTAGTCGGCTCCGCCGCCTTGTCGGCCGTCACACCAGCTCCAGCGCGCTCACCGCGGCGTAAAAGCCCGCGACCAGGAACAGCCCGGCCACGGTGTAGCGGATCGGGCGCAGCGGGATCGTCGCCTGGAGCTTGTCGCCGAGTAAGGCCGCCGGAATGCACGCCGCCAGGATTCCCGCCGTCGCGCCCGCCGCCGCGAGCGGAGCGCTGTCGAAGCGGCCGGCCAGCGCGAAGGTGATGAACTGGGTGCGGTCGCCGAATTCGGCGGCGAGGCACAGGATGAGGGCGGTGAGGACCGGCAGGCGGGCGCTGGCCGGGGCGGGGCGGCGGCGGCGCAGGACGCCGGTGGCCGCCGCGAACAGCAGCGACAAAGCGACCATCAGCGTCATCGCGCGGATCGGGATGGTGTGGGCGATATAGACGCCCGCCAGGCCGGCGAGCGCGCTGCTCGCCAAAGCGGCGAGGAGCAGGCCGAGGAGGACTTGGCCGGGCTTGCGCGTCGCTGCGGCAAGCATGGCGACGATCAGCTGGGTCTTGTCACCCCATTCGGCCATGAAGGCAGTGACGAAGGCGGTGACGAGGGCGTCCATTTCAGGGCTGCTCGGTTGAGATCGGCATCGCCATCACCTTTATCCGCTCGGGCTGAGCCTGTCGAAGCCCCACCCTTCTTTGGCGCTTCAAGAATAAGAAAAGGCCCTTCGACAGGCTCAGGGCGCAGTCGGGGCGTGTCTCGACCGGCCTAAGCGCTGAGGCGGACCGAGATCGACGCCAGCATGATGGTGCCGGCATCGTCGTCGCTGCGCTCGCAGCCGATCGCGTCGCGCATGCGATCGAGATAGAGGGCGGCCGGGCATCCGCGCGGCTGGCTTCGCATCGCTCGCTCGAACGCGTCGGCGAGGCAGACCAGGGGAATGAGGCCGTAAGCCGCGGCCATTGTCCGGATCGGGCCGATCGCCTTGGCGAAATCGCGCACGTCCATTCCCGCCGTCGCCCGCTGGAGGCTGTCGAGCCGGTCGCAAAGCTCGGCCCGCACCACCAGCATCCCGTCATGTTCCGCCCGCATCGCGTCTTCCCTTCGGAAAAATCCCGGTTCGCAAGCGGGATGCGCTCTTATGGTTACCAGCCGGTTAACCATCGGCGTCGGCGCGGCGACACGCCTCTCCCCTTGACAGCGGGCCGGCTTCGCGGCAGAGGGCGGCGCGCAGCAGGGCGGCGGTTTCGCCGCTTTATTTTTTCAACGCACCCAGATTTCAGAGAGGCTGTCATGGCCAAGCCGACCACGGTCAAGATCAAGCTCGTCAGCACCGCCGACACCGGCTTCTTCTACGTGACCAAGAAGAATCCGCGGAACATCACCGAGAAGATGACCTTCCGCAAATACGATCCCGTCGCGCGCAAGCACGTCGAGTTCAAGGAAGCCAAGATCAAGTAACGATCTGCGGGATCGCCGTTTGATCCCGTCATCCTGAACTTGTTTCAGGATCCATGGCGCCAACCCGTGGCGCGGCTCGTCGCTGGACCCTGAAACAAGTTCAGGGTGACGGCGGAGCGGGGTCGGGCTCCTCCTCTTCAATTTCTTCCGTAGCGGTTTCGTCTTCGGCGCCCGGGCCCCGGCCTTCGCCGGGGAGCGGCTCGGGAGCGGCCTCAGCTTCGGGCGGCTCCGGCTCCTCAGCCGATCGCGCGGCGGCGGCGTCGAGCAGCGAGCGGACCGCCTCGACGAAGCGGATCACCGAGATCGGCTTGGAGACATAGCCCTCGGCGCCGGCGTCGCGGATGCGCTCCTCGTCGCCTTTGGCGGCATAAGCGGTCACGGCCATGATCGGGATCGTCCGCAAATCCGCGTCGGCCTTCATCTGCTCGATCAGCTCGAGGCCGGAGATATGCGGCATCTGGATGTCCATGACGACCAGGCCCGGCGCGAAGGCGCGGGCGCGCTCGACCGCCTCGCGGCCGTCGCGAACCGGCTCCGCTTCATAGCCGTGCGCCCGCAAAAGGTCGCAGAACAGCTTCAGATTGAGCTCGTTGTCCTCGACAACCAGGATTTTTTGTCCCACGCGCATCTCCCTAAGCGATGATGCCCGATCAGACAAATGACGACGCGACGCTGGCGCTGGGGGCGCTCGGCTGGACCCTGAGCGTGGAGGCGCGGGCCGAGCGGCTGCTCGCTTTGACCGGGTTGACCCCCGAAGCGCTGCGCGCGCAACTCGACGATCGCGATTTCCTGGCGGCGGTGCTTCGCTTCCTCGAAGGCCACGAGCCCGATCTGATCGCCTGCGCCGCCGACCTGCGGGTCGATCCGGGCGCCCTGGTCGCGGCGCGCCGGAGGTTGGAGGAATGACCCTTCGACAGGCTCAGGGCAGGCGGCGCCCCCTGCTCATCACCGATTGCGACGAAGTGCTGCTGCACATGATCAGCCATTTCGCCGAATGGCTCGACGAGGATCACGACCTCCATTTCGACCTCCAGGCGCCGGGCTTTCGCGACGCGATGCGAAACCGCGCCGGCAATCCGGTCAAGGAGGAGCGGATCTGGGCCCTGCTCGACCTGTTCTTCGATCGCGAGATGCACCGCCAGAACGTCGTCCCGGGCGCGGTCGAGGCTCTGCGCGCGATCGGCGAGAAGGCCGACATCGTCATCCTCACCAATATCGGCGACGACTATCAGGCCAATCGCATCGCCCAACTCGAGGCGTTCGACATCCGCCACCGGGTTCTGTGCAACCGCGGCGGCAAGGGCCGCCCCGTGCTCAAGCTGGTCGAGGAGATGCGCCCCGCCGCCGCCGTCTTCGTCGACGATCTCGCCGTCCATCACGAATCGGTGGCAAAGCACGCGCCGCAGGTGGCGCGGCTGCACATGATCGCCGAGCCGCGGCTCGCCGCGGTCTGCCCGCCGGCGCCCTTCGCGGACGCGAGGATCGACCGCTGGGAGGAGGCGCTGCCGTGGATATTGGAGCGGCTCGCCTGATTCGAAGATGTTGATTGATCTTGCTTTTTTCGGCTAGTCTCTTGCCCTTGCCGGCGCCGCGTGATTTGGCCCGGTGGATCGGGGCTCTCACGAAAGACATGATGCGATGAACCTGCGCCTTCCCTTGCTCGCGCTCGCCGCGGCGCTCGCCGCCGCCGGCACGTCCGCCACATTCGCGCAGGCGCCGGCCTGGCCGCAGGCCGCAAGCGACCTGCCCGCCGATCCGGACGTGCGCTACGGCACCCTGCCCAACGGCATGCGTTACGCGATCCGCCGCAACGCGACTCCGCCGGGGGAGGCTTCGCTGCGGCTCAGGATCGACGCCGGCTCGCTGCACGAAGCCGAAGACCAGCGCGGGCTCGCCCATTTCCTCGAACATATGGTGATGAACGGCACCACCAACGTGCCCGAGGGCGAGTTCGTCCAGCGGCTGGAGCGGCACGGCCTGCGCTTCGGCCCCGATACCAACGCCTCGACCGAGCCGACCCAGACCGTCTACAAGCTCGACCTGCCCGAAACCGACGCCGATACGGTCGACACCGCGCTCTTCCTGCTCCGCGAGGTCGCCGACGAGGCGCTGCTCGCGACCAGCGCGATCGACTCCGAGCGCGGCATCATCCAGTCCGAAGAGCGCACCCGCGCCGGGCCGCAGCTTCGGATCCTGATGGATCAGTTCGCCTTCCTGATGCCCGGCCTGCTCCTGCCCAACCGGCTGCCGATCGGCCGGCCCGAGGTGATCGCCAGCGCCCCGCGCGAACGGCTCGCCGCCTACTACAACGCTTATTATCGGCCGGAGCGGGCAACCCTGATCGCGGTCGGCGATTTCGACGTCGACGCGATGGAGCGCAAAATCCGGGAGCGCTTTTCGAGCTGGCGGGGCGAAGGCCCGGCCGGCCGCAATCCCGATCTCGGCACGGTCGCCGCGCGCCAGGCCGAGGCGCGGCTGCTGGTGGAGGCGGGCGGACCCTCCCAGGTCGTCCTGTCCTGGGTGCGCGCGCCCGACACCAGGCCCGACAATGCGGCGACGCGGGCGGCGCAGCTCACCGACACGCTGGCGCTGCAGATCCTCAACCGCCGGCTCGAGCGGATCGCCGCGACCCGCTCGCCGGCGCCCTATGTCGCCGGCATCGGGTTTCGCAACACCGTCTATGACAGCGCCGATTTCGTCCAGCTCGTCGCGATCGTCCAGCCCGGCCAGTGGCGCCAGGGCCTGGAGGTGATCGAGGCCGAGCAGCGCCGGCTCGTCCAGCATGGCGCCAGCGCCGAGGAGCTCGCCCGCGAGATCGGCCAGATCCGCACCGCTTTGACCGCCGCTGCCGCCGGCGCCGCGACTCGGCCGTCCGCCGCTTTGTCCGAAGCGATGGTCGCCGCGCTCGACGGCGACGACGTCTTCACAGCGCCGGCCGAGACGCTGCTCCGGTTCGAAGCCGCGACGGCCGGCCTCGACGTCGAGCAAGTCGACGCGGCGGCGCGGGCGATGTTCGCCGGCGAGCCCGTGGTTTACATGACGTCGCCAAGCGCTGTCGAAGGCGGCGAGGCCGCCTTGCTCGCCGCCTATCGCGAAGTCCATGCGGCGCCGGTCGCGGTCGGCGAGGCGCAGCAGGCGCAGGCCTGGCCCTATGCCGATTTCGGCACTGCGGGAACGGTGGCCGAGCGGCGCGAGCTGCCCGCCGAGATCGGCGCGACCGCGGTCCGCTTCGCCAACGGCGTTCGGCTGACGGTCAAGCAGACCAGCTTCGCCGACGATCAGATCCTGGTCGCGGTCCGCGCCGGCAATGGCCGCAGCGGTATGGCCGCCGACCGGCCCAGCCCGGAATGGGCCTTCCAGCTCGGCTTCGCCACCTTCGGTCTCGGCCGGATCAGCTATGAGGACATGCAGGAGGCGCTGGCCTCGCGCACTTACGCCGTTGGCCTGGCCGTCGCCGACGACGCCTTCCAGCTCGGCGGCGCGACCCGGCCCGAGGATTTCGCGCTGCAGATGCAGGTGCTGGCCGCTTATGTCAGCGACAATGGCTGGCGGGCCAGCGGCTGGGACAGGCTGCGCGCCTATAGTGGCACCATTCACGACCAGCTCGCCTCGACCCCGGCCGGCGTCTTCGGCCGCGATTCGGGGGCTCTGCTCCGCTCGGGCGACCGCCGCTGGGCGATTCCGACGCGCGAGGAAATGACGGCGAGCGGCATCACCGACGCCCGCGCCGCGCTCGAGCCCGCCTTCCGCTCGGGGCCGATCGAAGTGATCGTCGTCGGCGACATCAGCGTCGACGAGGCGATCAGGCAGACCGCCGCCACCTTCGGCGCGCTGCCGCCGCGCGCTTCCGCGCCCGCGCCGGCGACGGCGGCGATCCGCTTCCCGGCCGCCACTACCGCGCCGGTCCGGCTCAGTCACAATGGCCGCGCCGACCAGGGCCTCGCCTACATAGCCTGGCCAACCGTCGGGCTGCTGCCCGACACCAAAAGAGCGCGGACGCTGACCCTGCTCAGCGACGTCTTCTCGCTGCGCCTGATCCAGAAGATCCGCGAGGAGCAGGGCACGACCTACAGCCCGCAAGCCGGGCACAATGCGTCGAGCGCCTTCGACGATTTCGGCATCTTCTCGGCCCAGATCGAGGCGCGTCCCGAGGCGCTGGCCGGCTTCCTTCGCGACGCCGAGGCGATCGTCGCCGACCTGCGCGAGCGGCCGATCAGCGCCGACGAGCTGCAGCGCGCGCTCAGGCCGCGGGTCGAGGGGCTGCAGCGCAACCGCAACGGCAACGCCTGGTGGCTGGCCAATCTCGGCCGTATCCAGCTCGATCCGCGAGTCGCGCCGGCGACCGCCGGCGTCGTCGCCGAATATGAGGGCATCACGCCGGCCGATCTTCAGGCGGCGGCGCGCGCCTTCCTCGCTCCCGGGCGGGCGTATAAGATTCTGGTTGAGCCACAGCCGGGCGCCCCGGCGTCCTGATCGGAGGCGCCGCCAGCGTCGTCGGGAGCTTGCGGACCTCCACCCAGGTCATGGAGCGGGCGATCGCTGCCCCCGACATCCGTAGCGAAACGCGCAAAGCGGAGGTTCGTCGGCCCGCTGCCGCGGCTTGACCTTGAACCGCCGCGGGTGCTTACGCGGGCGCCATGAGCGATATCGAAACCCGCCTCGCCGAATTGGGCATCATCCTTCCCGAACCGGCGGCGCCGGTTGCTTCCTACGTGCCGGCGGTCGAGCATGGCGGGCTGCTCTATGTTTCCGGGCAGCTGCCGTTCCGCGCCGACGGCTCTCTGATCACCGGCCGGCTCGGCGAGGATTATGACGTGGCCCACGGCCAGGAGGCGGCCGAGCGCTGCGGGGTGATGCTGATCGCGCAGATGCGGGCCGCTCTGGGCTCGCTCGACCGAGTCGCCAAAGTGGTCAAACTGGGCGCGTTCGTCGCCTCCGATCCGCATTTCACCGATCAGCCCAAGGTCGCCAACGGCGCCTCCGAACTGATGGAGCGGGTGTTCGGAGACGCCGGCCGCCATGCGCGCAGCGCGGTCGGCGTGTCGGTGCTGCCGCTGGGCGCGGCGGTCGAGGTCGATGCAATTGTCGCCGTCAGGGCAGACTAGACCCGCCCGGCTCGCCCGGCTGATCGCCAAGCCGTTCGCCCATCGCGGCCTGCACGGCGCCGGCGTCCCCGAAAACAGCCGCGCCGCCTTCCACGCCGCGATCGTCGCCGGTCACGGCATCGAGCTCGACGTCCAGGCGAGCGTCGACGGCGAGGCAGTCGTCTTCCATGATTACGAGCTCGACCGCCTGGCCGAGGGCTACGGTCCGGTGCGCACGCTCGGCGCCGCGGAGCTCAGGCGGATCCGGCTGAAAGGGACGGCCGAGACGATTCCCACGCTGGCCGAAATCCTCACCCTGATCGGCGGCCGGGCGCCGCTGCTGATCGAGGTGAAGTCGCCCGACCGGCGCGTCGCCGCGATGAGCCGGGCGGTGGAGGCCGCGCTTGCAGGCTATGACGGGCCGGTGGCGGTGATGTCGTTCAATCCCGAGGTCGGCCACTGGTTCGCCCGCCATGCGCCGGAGCGGCTGCGCGGGCTGGTGGTCACCGAGGCCGGCCGCAAATGGCGCGGCCTCGTCACACGCCATTTCGCGTTGTGGCGATCCCGGCCGGACTTCCTTGCCTACGACATTCGCGACCTGCCGTCGTCTTTTGCGGAAGCGCAACGGATGAACGGCGTGCCGGTACTGACCTGGACCTGCCGCAGCCTCGAGGACCGGGCGCGGGCGGCCGAACATGCCAGCCAGATCATCTTCGAGACGGCGCGGTGAGCGAAGAGCCGGTGCTGGCGCGGTTGGCGCCGGGCGTGGCCTCCTTCCCGGCCGGGGATTGGGATCGTTGCGCGGGAACCGAAGATCCGTTCGTCAGCCATGCCTTCCTGTCCGCGCTGGAGGATTCGGAGAGCGCCACCGGAGCGACCGGCTGGCAGCCGCTGCCGATCGCGATCGACGGCACCGATTCGCGTCCGGCGGCGCTGATGCCGGCTTATGTGAAGAGCCATTCGCTCGGGGAATATGTGTTCGATCATGGTTGGGCCGACGCTTATGAGCGGGCCGGCGGGGCCTATTATCCCAAGCTTCAGATCGCGGTGCCGTTCACGCCGGTGCCCGGCCGGCGACTGCTGGCCCGCGATCCAGCCCTCGCCCCGGCCCTGATCGCGGCGGCGAGGCAGGTGGTCGACAGCAACGGCCTGTCCTCCGCCCACGCCACCTTCATCGCGGCCGAAGAGGTCGCCCTGTTCGAGCGGGCAGGCTGGCTGATCCGGGCCGACAGCCAGTTCCACTGGCTGAACGAGGATTATGGGAGCTTCGACGATTTCCTCGCCACCTTGTCGTCGCGCAAGCGCAAGGCGATCCGCAGGGAACGGGCGCTGGCGGCGCAAGGGCTGGAGATCGTCGGCCTGGGCGGCGCCGAGATCGACGAGGCCCATTGGGACGCGTTCTGGGCCTTCTACCAGGATACCGGTGCCCGCAAATGGGGACAGCCCTATCTCACGCGCGCCTTCTTCTCCCTGCTCGGCGAACGGCTTGGCGAGAAAGTGCTGCTGATCCTGGCATTGCGCGACGGCGCGCCGATCGCGGGCGCTCTCAACATGATCGGCGCCGACGCGCTTTACGGCCGTTATTGGGGCGCGCTCGAGGACGTGCCCTATCTGCATTTCGAATTGTGCTATTACCAGGCGATCGAGGCGGCGATCGCGCGCGGGCTGAAGCGGGTCGAGGCGGGCGCGCAGGGCGCGCACAAGCTGGCGCGGGGCTATCGGCCGGTACCGACCTGGTCCGCCCATTATCTCGCCGATCCGAGGTTACGCGATGCGGTGGCGGACTATCTGGCGGCGGAGCGGCGTGCGGTAACTCGGGAGATTTCGGCGCTCGAGGAGATGGGGCCGTTCCGGAAGGGCGCTTGAGCGACGGAGCGGCCGCTTGGACCCCAGCCGTCGCTGGGGTGACGAAAGAAGCGGGGGACTGAAGAAGCCGGGTGATGGACGAAGCCGGGGTGACGGGATAGGCGTGGGGTTGTCAGGCCGTCAGGCTGCGGCGCGGCGGTCCGCCATGTCGGCGAGCCAGGCGCGGGCCTCGCGCTGGGCCTCGGCGATTTCGCGCGCGGTCATGTCCTCGGCGATGTCGGCCCGGCATTCCTGGGCGAGCGCGCTGCCGTTGAGCGCGGCGAGATTGAACCATTTATGCGCTTCGATGAAGTCGACCTCGACGCCGCCGGTGCCGGTCGAATAAGCGACGCCCAATTCGTAAAGCGCCTGGATATCCCCCATGGCCGCGTCGGCCATCCTGGTTTCCAGGAGGAACATGCCGGCTTTCAGGCTGTGACCCATCGATTTGCCCCTTTGTCCAAGACTAGAAGGGTCGTTCTGGGCCGCATCTGCGAACAAATGGTTAACGCGGCGGTCACCTCATTGCGTTCGTGCCGGCGGGGGGGCGAATGGAGGTTCTGTGCCGACCGTTTAGGCGGGCGCAACCGGCAGATTGTCGATGAGCCGGGTGCGGCCGATCCGGGCGGCGGCAAGGAGGCGGGCGGGGCGATCGAGCGCGGCCATCGGCGCCAGCGTCTCGGCGTCGTGCAGCGCGACATAGTCGATCGGGTCGAACCCGGCGGCGGCAAGGCGCGCGCGCGCCTTGTCGAGCGCATCGCCGACGGGGGCGCCTTCGGCGATCGCCTGCGCGGCCTCGCCCAATGCGCGCGGCAGGGCGCGAGCCGCCGCACGCTCCTCGTCCGAAAGATAGGCGTTGCGCGAAGACAAAGCGAGGCCGTCGGCGTCGCGCTGGGTCGGTACGCCGACGATCTCGACCGGCAGGCCGAGGTCGCACACCAGCCGCCGGATCACCGCGAGCTGCTGGTAATCCTTCTCGCCGAACAAGGCGACGTCGGGCCGGACCTGGGCGAACAGCCGGGCGACCACGGTCGCGACGCCGTCGAAATGGCCGGGCCTGGCGGCGCCGTCCAGCCCCTCGGCGACGGCCGGGGCGCGAAGCGACGCTTGCGCGCCGTCGGGGTACATGGTCGCCAGATCGGGCGCCCACAAGATCGCGCAGCCCTCGGCCTCGAGCATCGCGGCGTCGCCGGCCTCACGGCGCGGATAGGAATCGAGATCCTCATTGGCGGCAAACTGGGTCGGATTAACGAAGATCGAGGCGACGACGTGGCTCGCTCGCAGCCGCGCTTCGGCGATCAGCGCCATATGGCCGGCGTGGAGCGCGCCCATGGTCGGCACGAAGGCGATCGTGCCGCCGCCTTCGCGAAGCGCAGCGAGCGCCTCGTCCAACGCGTCCGGATCACGGATGATTTGCACCGTCCCTGGGGCTCCGATAGAGGTTTGGGGAAGGCGGGCTCGTAGCGGCTCGCCGCGTCCATAATCAAGTGTCCGGGGTCTTCCGCGTCGTGCCGCATGTCATCACCTTCGCCAATGAGAAAGGCGGCACCGGCAAGTCCACCACCGCTGTGCACAGCGCGGTCGCGCTGGCCGCGCAGGGGCGAAGAGTGGCGGCGCTCGATCTCGACACCCGTCAGCGCACCCTGGGGCGCTATCTCGACAATCGGGTGGCGACGATCAAGCGGCGCGGCCTCGATCTGCCGATGCCGGCCTATGCGACCTTCGATCCGGCGCGCGATTCGAGCCTTGCCGACGCGATCGCGCGGGTCGCCGATGGGGCCGAGATCCTGATCATCGACACGCCGGGCCGCGACGACGCTTACGCCCGCTCGGCGATGGTCCGCGCCGACACTTTGGTCACGCCGATCAACGACAGCTTCGTCGACCTCGACCTCATTGGCGAGGTCGATCCCGAAACCTACCGGATCCGAAGACCGAGCTTCTACGCCGAACTGGTCTGGAACAGCCGCACCCAGCGCGCCAAGAGCCAGGGCGCAAGCGTCGACTGGGTCGTGCTCAGAAATCGGATGCAGCATATCGAGGCGCGCAACATGCGCCGCGTCGGAGAGGCGCTGAACGAGCTTTCCCGACGGGTCGGCTTCCGGATCATCCCGGGTCTGGGCGAGCGGGTCATATACCGCGAGCTCTTTCCCAAAGGCCTGACCCTGCTCGATCTCAACGAGATCGAGGATGTCGGGCTGAGCCACGTCGCCGCGCGCCAGGAATTGCGCGAGATGATCGCCGGCTTCGCTTTGCCCGAGGCGGGCGCGACCGAGCCGCGCGAAGCGGCCCTGGCCCTCTGATGGAGACGATCTGATGGCCAAGATCGTCCTCGCGCTCGTTCTGGCGGGCGTGATCTATTTGTGGTGGCGCAGCCGCGCGGTCGCCCGGTCGGCGATGCGGCCCGCCGAGGCGCGGCGCCTGCTGGGCCTCGCGCCGGGGGCCAGCCTCGCCGACATCCGCGACGCGCATCGGCGGCTGATCACCAAGGTCCATCCCGACGCCGGGGGTTCCGCGGAGCTCGCCACCCGGGTTAATGCGGCGCGCGACGCCCTGGTCGACGAGCTCAAGCGCGACGGCCGCCTTACCTGATTGGACGACAGACATTGAGCCATATCTTCCACCCGAGCTCGCTTCGCGAATATGACATTCGCGGGATCGTCGGAAAGACGCTCGGCCCCGACGACGCTCATGCGATCGGGCGCGGCATCGGCACCCTGGTCCGGCGGGGCGGCGGGGCAAGCGTCGTGGTCGGACGCGACGGGCGGGAAAGCTCGCCGGTGCTGGAGGAGGCGCTGGTCCGCGGCCTCAACGAAAGCGGTGCCGACGTGGTTCGGATCGGCCTCGGGCCGACGCCGATGCTTTATCATGCGGAGGCCGTGCTCGCTGTGGAGGCCGGAGTGATGATCACCGGAAGCCACAATCCGGCCGATTATAACGGCTTCAAGATGGTGCTCGGCGGCCGCGCCTTCTTCGGCGGCGACATCCAGAAGCTGGGCCGGATGGCGGCGGCGGCGGATTGGGACGAGGGCAAGGGCGCGGTGCGCGACGAGGACATGCTCGACCGCTACGTCGGTCGGCTGATCGAGGGCTTCGACGGCGGCGCCTTCCGGATCGGCTGGGACGCCGGCAACGGCGCTGCCGGACCGGCGCTCGAGAAGCTGGCGGCACTTCTGCCGGGCGAGCATCACCTGCTCTACACCGACGTCGACAGCCGCTTTCCCAACCATCATCCCGATCCGACCGAGGAGGCGAACCTCGCCGATCTGAAGGCGCTGGTCGCGGAGAAGGGCCTCGATTTCGGAATCGCCTTCGATGGCGACGGCGACCGGATCGGGGCGGTCGACGGCGAGGGTCGGGTGGTGTGGGGCGATCAATTGCTCGCCATCCTCGCCGAGCCCGTGCTGGCCGCGCTGCCGGGCGCGACGATCATCGCCGATGTCAAGGCGAGCCAGGCGCTGTACGACAGGATCGCCGAATTGGGCGGAAAGCCATTGATGTGGAAGACCGGCCACAGCCTGATCAAATCGAAGATGAAGGAAACCGGCGCTCCGCTCGCCGGCGAGATGAGCGGTCATATCTTCTTCGCCCACGATTATTACGGCTTCGACGACGCGCTCTACGCCGCGGTCCGCCTGATCCGCGCGGTGACCCAGCTCGGTGGCTCATTGACCGCGCTCAAATCGGCGATGCCGGGAATCGTCAACACGCCCGAAATGCGCTTCCAGGTCGACGAGAGCCGCAAGTTCGCGGTGGTGGAGGAGGTGCTCGACCGCCTCGCCGCTTCGGGGGCGGAGGTGAACCGGACCGACGGGGCGCGGGTGAACACGCAGGACGGCTGGTGGCTGCTGCGCGCGTCCAACACGCAGGACGTGCTCGTCGCCCGCGCCGAGGCGAAGGACGAAGCCGGCCTCGCCCGACTGGTCGCCCAGATCGACGAACAGCTCGCGCTCTCCGGCGTCGCGCGCGGCCCGCAGGCGGGCCATTGATGCCCAAGCTCCACGCCGAGCCGCTCGCTTTCTGCTTCGCCTGGGCGGGGCTTGCGATCGCCGGCGCATATTATGGCGGGCAATGGGCGGGCGTGATGCTGTCGATCGGGCTGTTGCCGCTGATCATGGCGACGAGCGCGCTGACCATCGCGAAAATGGAGGATTTCGCGCTCGACCGGCAGGTGCGCTGGGGAATCCTGGTGCTCGCCGGGCTCGCGCTTGCGGTTTATCTGAAGAGCTAGTCGTCCTCGTCCTCATAGCCGACCAGGTTGAGCTCGCGTGCCTTGATCTGGCGGCTCATGCACCAATGTTTGAGCGCGTCCTCGCGGCCGTGGGTGATCCAGACCTCGCGGGGGGCGAGCTCCCGGATGGTGGCGGTGAGCTCGTCCCAATCGGCATGGTCGGAGACGATGAGCGGCATTTCGACGAGGCGCTGGCGCGCGCGCTGGCGGACCCGCATCCAGCCCGAGGCCATGGCGGTGATCGGGTCGGGCAGCCGCCGCGACCAGCGATCGTTCAGGGCGCCGGGCGGGGCCAGGACGATGCGGCCCTTCATCTCGTCCTTGGGAATGCCGGTGGCCGCGCGCAGATCGCCGAGCGGCACGCCGAACTGGGCGTAGAGCGCGCAGAGCCTTTCGAGCGCGCCGTGAATGTAGATGGGATCGTGATGGCCGCGGCCGCGCAGCTCCATGATCAGCCTTTGCGCCTTGCCGAGCGCATAGGCGCCGACCAGGATGCAGCGGTCGGGATTGTCGTGCAGCCGCTGGAGCAGCCGATCGACTTCGCCTGACGTGGCCGGGTGGCGGAAGACGGGCAGGCCGAAGGTCGCCTCGGTGATGAAGATGTCGCAGGGCACCGGCTCGAAGGCCAGGCATGTCGGGTCCGGCCGGCGCTTGTAATCGCCCGAGACGACGATCCGCTCGCCGCCGAAATCGAGCACGATCTGGGCGGAGCCGAGGACGTGGCCGGCGGGGACGAAGCGCACGTCGACCGCGCCGATCCGGACCGTTTCGCCATAGGCGACCGGATGGCCCGCTTGCTCGCCGTAGCGCACGTCCATGATCGCCAGAGTCTCGGGCGTGGCCCAGACCGATTCGTGGCCGCCGCGGGCGTGATCGGCATGGCCGTGGGTGACGAGAGCTTTGGCCTTGGGCTGCGAGGGATCGATCCAGGCGTCGGCGGGAACGACGTAAATGCCTTCCGGGAAAGGCTTCACCCAGGAACCGAGACGCGCCATGGAGGCTATATGGCTTCGATGCCCTCCGGTTCCCAGCCCCTCCCCGCCATTCTCGCCGACTGGTTCGCCGGCAAGGGCTGGGCGCCGCGCCGCCACCAGCTCGAAATGCTTGGCGCGGCGCGGGCCGGGCGCAGCGCGCTGCTGGTGGCGCCGACCGGCGCGGGCAAGACTCTGGCCGGTTTCCTGGCCTCGCTCGCCGAGCTCGTCGAGCGACCGGACGAGGGCCTCCACACGCTCTACATCTCGCCGCTCAAGGCGCTCGCGGTCGACGTTCAGCGCAATCTGCTCACGCCGGTCGAGGAGATGGGCCTGCCGATCCGGGTCGAGACGCGGACCGGCGACACCCCGTCCGACCGCAAGGCGCGGCAGCGGGCGCGGCCGCCGCAAATCCTGCTGACCACGCCCGAATCGCTGAGCCTGCTGCTCAGCCACGCGGACAGCCTCACCCTGTTCGCCGATCTCTCGACGGTGGTGATCGACGAGATCCACGCCTTCGCCACCGGCAAGCGCGGCGACCTGCTGGCGCTTTCGCTGGCGCGGCTGCAGGCGATCCAGCCCGGCCTGCGCCGCGTCGGCCTCTCCGCGACGGTCGCCGATCCCGAGGCCTATCAGGGCTGGCTCGCACCGCATGGAGACATCGAGACGGTGGACATCGTCCGCGGCGATGCCGGCGCCGAGGCCGAAATCTCGATCATGCTGCCGGAGGATGAGAAGATCCCCTGGTCCGGCCATTCGGGGCGCTGGGCGGCCGCGAACGTGATGCGCGAGATCGAACGGCACAAGACGACCCTGGTCTTCTGCAACACGCGCAGTCTCGCCGAGCTGATCTTCCAGGATTTGTGGGCGGTCAACGACGACAATCTGCCGATCGGCATCCATCACGGCTCGCTTTCGGTCGAGGCCCGCCGAAAGGTCGAGGCAGCGGTGGCGTCCGGGCGGCTGCGAGGCCTCGTCTGCACCGCCAGCCTCGATCTCGGCGTCGACTGGGGCGACGTCGACCTGGTCATCCAGATGGGGGCGCCCAAGGGCAGCTCGCGCCTGCTGCAGCGGATCGGCCGCGCCAATCACCGGCTCGACGAGCCCAGCGAGGCCATCCTCGTTCCCGGCAACCGCTTCGAATATCTGGAAGCGCGCGCCGCTTTGGACGCGATCGGTGAAGGCGAGCTCGACGCCGAGCTCTTCCGCCCGGGCGCGCTCGACGTGCTCGCCCAGCATCTCATGGCGGCGGCCTGCGCCGGGCCGTTCGAGGAAGCGGCGATGCTGGAGGAGGTGCGGGGCGCCGCGCCTTATGCCGGACTGACCCAGGATGTGTTCGCGCAGGTGCTCGGCTTCATCGAGAGCGGCGGCTATGCGCTCAAGGCCTATGACAAGTTCAAGCGGCTGACGCGCGAAGCCGACCCCGGATCGGGGTCCGGGGCAGGCGTCATCTGGCGGGTTTCGCACCCCCGCTTCATCCAGCAGCACAGGATGAACGCCGGAATCATCGTCGATGTCCCGCTCTACGACGTGCGCTTCCGCGGCGGGCGCAAGCTCGGCACGGTCGAGGACAATTTCGCCTCGACCCTGATGGTGGGCGACACCTTCTATTTCGCCGGGCTGGTGCTCGAGGTCGAGAAGATCGACGGCACCGACCTCATCGTTCGGGCCAGCTCCAAATCGGCGAGGATCCCGACCTATCTCGGCGCGCGCATGGCGATGTCGACCAACCTCGCCGACCGCGTCCGCGCCTTCCTGCACGATCGCGCGCAATGGCCGCGCTTCCCGGACGACGTGCGCGAATGGCTCGAAGTGCAGGCCTGGCGCTCGAAGCTGCCGGCGCCCGACGAACTGCTCGTCGAAACCTTTCCGCACGAGCATCGCCACTACATGGTCGCCTATAGTTTCGAAGGCTGGAACGCCCACCAGTCGCTCGGCATGCTGATCACCCGGCGGATGGAAAGCGCCGGACTGAGGCCGCTGGGTTTCGTTTCCAACGATTACGCTTTGGCCTGCTACGGGCTCGATCCGATCGAAGACCCCGCGTCGCTCTTCTCGCCCGACATCCTCGAGGACGAATTCGTCGATTGGGTACAAGGCTCGCATCTGCTCAAGCGCGCCTTCCGCGAAGTGGCGGTGATCGGCGGGCTGGTCGAGCGCCACCATCCGGGCAAGCGCAAATCGGGGCGACAGGTCACCTTTTCGACCGATCTCATCTACGACGTGCTGCGCCGCTTCGAGCCCGATCATCTGCTGCTGAAGGCGGCGTGGAACGACGCGCGCACTCGGCTGACCGACGTCGGCCGGCTCGCCCGCCTGCTCGACCGCGCGGCGGGGACGATGGCCCATGTCGCGCTCGATCGGGTGTCGCCGATGGCGGTGCCGGTGCTCGTCATCATCGGCCGCGAGCGCACCGCCCAGGGCACGACCGACGACAGTTTGCTGATCGAGGCGGAAAGCCTCGCCGAAATCGCGATGCGGCGGGATTAGGCGCGGCGGGGATATTCGGGCCGGCCCGGGATCAGTTCCGTCGCCCACTGTCCGCCGGGCCTTGCGAGCCGTCAGGTGAATCCACCCGACCGGAAGCACTCTAGACGAAGAAGTCGGTGGAGCCGGTCAGGTCTACGAGCGGCGAACCGCCGATCGCGAAGACATAATCCTCGCCTTCCTGATAGCCGGCGATGCCGTTGGTATCGACGACCAGGAAGATGGTGCCGGCAAGGTCGCCGCCGTCCGGCGCGAACCAGATCGCCTGGTTGGCGCCGAGCCCGGCGAGCGCCGCCGAGAGATCGTCGTCGAAGCTGCCGCGCGAAAGCGTGCCGTCCTCGATCGCGTCGCCGAAGCCGGTGACCTTGGTGTGGAGGTCGATCCGATCGAGCGCGCCGTCGAAATCGCCGATCGTGTCGAAATCGGCGCCGGTCGATTCGGTGGAGAAAGTGTAGGTGAAGGTATTGCGTCCGCCGCCGCCGCTCAGCAGGTCGGCGCCGCCAAGGCCGTAAATGAGGTCGTCGCCGCGGCCGCCCACGAACGAATCGCTGCCGCCGCTGCCGTAGAAGACGAAGCGGCCATCGGTTTCGCCGCTGCCGTCGAACACCAGATGATCACCGGCGCCGAGCGGCATCGCGGAGATGGTCAGAGTCTGCCCCGCCTCGACGAGATCGTCGGTGGCGATGAACCTATAGCTGTTGCCGCCGCGCAGCACGATCATGTCGATGCCGCGCACGGTCTGCGACAGCAGGAAGCCGCCGGAGAAATCGCCCGAAATGGCGAGTACGTCGTCGCTGCCTTGGCCGAGCATCGAATAATCGCCTGGGGCGCCCGCCATCAACTCCTTGGTGCGCGAATCGTAGAGGCCGGTCGCCTCGAGCGTATCGTTGATCAGCACGACGTAGTTGCTTGCATTGGCCGGCTGGGTGTCCGCGGTCGCCGGGCGCGAAATCGTGGGCGCCGAGCTGAACTGGACGTCGCCAGCCTGCGCGGGCTGGTCCCCCTGGAGCGCGCCGCCGGCCGGGCCGGTGGCCGCTGCCGGGACGAGGCCCACCAGGTCGAACGACGTCGCGGCGTCGAGGCCGGCGATTGCCGGGATGCTGATCGCCGCCCATTCGGGCGAACGGATGGTGAGGGCGCGATCGGCGGCGGCGGGTCGGGCCGATTCGGCGAGCACAGCGTCCTCGCCGCGGCTCGAGAAGAACTGGAAGACGCGGACGCCGGTCGCGCCTTCGGTCAGGCCCCGTGCGTCGAGCGCGGCCCAGAATTGCTGATTGTCGTACTGGATGTCCCGGCTGGACAATTTGAACGTAAGAGGCTTTGCCACGCGAATCCGTCCCCGCACCAAATTCATCAATCGGATGAGGGCCTAACATACCGGGATCGGCCAGTCCATTGCCCCGGAGACGCGGCTCTGCCATGGCGGGGGCCAAGCCGCCGAGCCGCGCGAGAAAAGGGCGATATGGACGTTTCGGTCGAAATCCACTGCGATGCCTGCGGCAGCGCCAATTACAGCCTGCCGGACGGGAGCGCCGGCGGCACCGAGATCCGCTGCAACGATTGCGGCGCCGACCAGGGGACGGTCGACGCGCTGAGGGCGGCCCTGATCGGACAAGCCCTGGCCCAGTCGGCCGAGGCCCTGCGCCGCGACCTCGGCCGCCTCGGCACCGTCGAGCCTTCGGAGTAATCTCTATGCGCATCCTCATCGTTCCCGCTTTCGCCCTTCTTCTCTCCATCCCGGCTTCGGCGCAGCAGCCGGACGTCGGCCCGGAGGATCGCCACGCCCACGAGAGGATGCTGGTGCTCGACACCCATCTCGACATTCCGTCCCGATTCGACGACGGCGCCTGGGATTTCTCCGCGCTCCACCGTTATGCCGAGGACGGCAGCCAGACCGATTTGCCGCGCATGGAGGCGGGCGGGCTCGATGGCGGCTTCTTCGTCGTCTACACCGCCCAGGGAACGCTCGATTCCGCCGGCTATTCGGGGGCGCGAGACGCGGCTCTGGTAAGGATCGCAGCGATCCACCGGGTGATCGGCGAAAATCGCCGCGCCATGGGCCTGGCGCTGACCGCCGACGACGCCGTCCGGCTGCACCGCGAGGGCCGTCGCATCGCCTTCATCAGCATGGAGAACGGCTGGCCCCTCGGCGAGGATCCGACCTTGCTCGCGACCTTCCACCGGCTCGGCCTGCGCATGGCCGGGCCGGTCCACAGCCGCACCAATCAGCTCGCCGATTCGACCACCGGCGACGCGCGCTGGAACGGCCTCTCGCCGCTCGGCCGGTCGTGGGTGGCCGAGATGAACCGGCTCGGCATCGTCATCGACGTCAGCCATTCGTCGGACGCCGCCTTCGACCAGATGCTGGAGATCAGCCGGGTGCCGGTCGTCGCTTCGCATTCGGGTCCCGACGCGATCCGGGACCATGCCCGCAATCTCGACGACGCCCGCATGCGCCGGCTCGCCCGCGCCGGCGGCGTGATGTTTGTGAACTCGCTGTTCTTCGTCCAGCACGACACGACGGACGCGCGCACCGCGATCGAGAACCGGCAGGCGCGCTGGGCGAGCCTCGACGATGCCGGGCGCAGACGGCTGCTCGCCGACAAGGCCGCGCTCGACGCCCGACAGCCTTATACGACCGCCGATTTCGACCTTTACATGGGCGCCTTGCTGCATGCGATCGGCGTGATGGGGGTCGACCATGTCGGCCTCGGCGCCGACTGGGACGGCGGCGGCGGCGTGGTCGGAATGGACGACGTGTCGCTGCTGCCGCGGATCACCGCCCGGCTCAGGCGCGAAGGCTTTGCCGATGCCGACATCGCCAAGATCATGGGCGGCAATCTGCTGCGGGTGCTGCGCCGGGTCCAGGCCGGCGCGGCGGCGCGCTGAAAAGTCGGGCTTTCTTCGCTCAGGCGGCGCGTCTAGGTTGCCGGCGGGGCAGGACGTAGGAGCGAGCGCGTTCGATGGACCGCATTTCCCACCAGCCCGACCTCGCCAAGCCGGCGCTCTTCCCCGGCGCGCCGGCCTGGTCGCTGGCGGGGAGGCAGGATTGGAGCGCGACCCCGCTCGGGCCGGTCGAGGGCTGGCCGCAATCGCTGAGGACCGCGGTCAGCATGATCCTCGGCTCGACCGTGCCGATGTTCGTCGGCTGGGGACCCGAGCTGCTGCTCGTCTACAACGATTCCTACGCCGAGATCCTCGGCGACCGCGGCCCGGCTCAGGGCCGGCCGGTCCGCGAAATCTGGTCGGACGCCTGGGACCGGATCAAGCCCAATGCCGAACGGGCGATGGCGGGCGAGACGTTGTATTTCGAATCCGAGCCGCGCATCTTGCGCCGCGACGGCGTCGAGGAGCCGATCTGGCTGACCTTCTGCTATAACCCCATACTCGGCGAGGACGGCCGCATCGCCGGGCTGTTCGGGGCGGTCGCCGCGGTCAGCCGCGACGGCGGCGCCGAGGGCCGCTTGCGTGAAAGCGAGGAGCGTTTCCGGCTGATCGCCGATAGCGCGCCGGTGCCGATCTGGGTGACCAAGCTCGATCGCAAGCGCGCGTTCGTGAACCGTGCTTATTGCGACTTCATCGGAGTCACTTACGAGGACGCGATCGACTTCGATTGGCGCGACATCATCCACCCTGACGACGTGGAGCGCATCACCTCCGAATCGATCGCCGGCGAAGCATCGCTCAAGACATTCGTGCTGGAAGGCCGGTTCCGCAGCGGCGGCGAAGGCGGATGGCGCTGGCTGCGTTCGATCTCGCAGCCGCGCTGGGGCGCCAATGGCGAGCATGTCGGCTTCATCGGCGTCGCCCATGACATCACCGACTGGAAAGAGGCGGAGGAGGTGCTTGGCGCCCGGGTCGAGGCGCGTACCGCGGACCTGCGTGCAGCCCTCGACCGGCTGCAGGCCGAAGTCGGCGAGCGCGAGCGCGCCGAGGAGGCGTTGCGCCAGGCTCAGAAGATGGAGGCTGTCGGCCAGCTCACCGGCGGCATCGCCCACGATTTCAACAATCTGCTGACTCCGGTCATCGGCGGCCTCGAATTGCTGGTGCGCAGCATCGAGGAGCCGCGGCTCAAGCGGATCGCCGAAGCGGCGCTCGAATCGGGCCGGCGCGGTGCCAAGCTCACCACCCAATTGCTCGCTTTCTCGCGCATCCAACGGATCCGGATGGCGCCGGTGCCGGTCAACCGGGTGATTGAGACGATACGGCTGATGCTCCGCCATACGATCGGCGGCGAGATCGCAGTGCGCACCGAGTTTGGCGACGTCGAGCGTGCCCTGTGCGACGAGAACCAGCTCGAAAACGCAATCTTGAACCTCGCCATCAACGCGCGCGACGCCATGCCCGACGGCGGCACCCTGACCATTTCGACCAGCTTGGTCGATGAGCCGGCCGGGGTCGATCTCGCCGGCGGCCGCTACGTCTCGATCGCCGTCGCCGATACCGGCCAGGGCATGACTACCGAGGTCGCAGCGCGTGCGATCGAGCCGTTCTTCTCGACAAAGCCGTTCGGCAAGGGCACCGGGCTTGGCCTCGCCCAGGTGTACGGCATCGTCAAGCAATCCCAGGGCGCGCTCCGGATCGAGAGCCGCGAAGGCGAGGGCACGATCGTGCGGCTGCTGCTGCCGCACGTAGGCGGCGATATCGCCTTCGAGGTCGCCGAGGGCGAAGTCGCGGCCCGTGCAACGGCGGGCGCGGCGGAACCGGGCGCGCGAATCGTGGTGGTCGACGACGATGCCGACGTCCGCGCCTTCCTGGCCGACGTGCTGGTCGGCCTCGGGCACCGCGTCGAGACGCTTGCCGACGCCGAGGCGGCGCTGGCCGCGGTGGCCGAGGCCAGACCCGATCTCATGCTTATCGATTTCGCGATGCCGGGGATGAACGGCGCCGATCTGGCCCGGGCGCTGCGGCTGCGCTACCCCGAGCTGCCGATCGTCTTCGTCACCGGATTCGCCGAGAGCGACCAACTCGAAGGCGCGCTCGGCAGCGACGTCGCGGTGCTCCGCAAGCCCTTCGGCATCGACGATCTGGCAGCCATGGTGGCCGCCCATCTGGTGCGTCGCTGACCCGCAAGGGCCAAGCACGGCAAGAAATGAGCAGCGCAAGGGGCGGCCGTGTTCGTCGCAGGATTCGACGTCTTGGTAGGAATCGACTCGGCGGGGTTCAGCTTTCGTTTAGACTTGGACCCGCAACAGGAGAAGCGGGCCACGCGGCCGGCGGGAGTCGAAGCCATGAAGTTCTGGGATAAGCTGCAGAATCCGTTCGCGCTGGTAGCCCAGGGCTTTGCCGTCGGCGGCGTTCTGTTCTGGACGACCCAGGCCGAGGCCGCCACCCGGCTCGCCACGCTGGCTTTCTGATCCAGCGCCGCTTGAAAGCGCAGCCGCCCGCTTTATAGCGGAGCAATGGTTCGCTTTTCGTTCTGTGGCCACGAACTGATGGCGCTGCCGCAGGGCGCTTTGTTCTGGCCGGCCCGGCGCGCTTTGCTGGTCGCCGATCTGCATCTCGAAAAGGCGAGCTGGTTCGCCAAGGGCGGCCAGATGCTTCCGCCCTATGATACGATTGCGACTCTGTCCGACCTCGGCCTGATCGTCGCGGCGACGGCCGCCGCGGAGATCTGGTGCCTTGGCGATTCCTTCCACGACCGCCACGGCTGCGACCGGCTGCCGGTGCAGGCGCGCGAGATACTGACAGGGTTGACCGCAGCGACGCGCTGGACCTGGATCACGGGCAATCACGACCCGGGCTTCGCCGACCATTGCGGCGGCGAAATCGTCGAGGAGGCCGTGGTCGACGGCCTGCTGCTCCGCCATGAGGCCGATCCGGCCGAGACGCGGCCCGAGCTGTCCGGCCATTTCCACCCCAAGCTCAGGATCAGCCACCGCGGCCGGCTGGTTTCGCGGCGCTGCTTCGTCGCCACCGCGAGCAAGCTGATCCTCCCCGCCTTCGGGGCCCTGACCGGCGGCCTCGACGCCCACCATCCCGAGATCGTCCGCGCCGTCGGCGAGGGCGCCCAGGCGCTGGTCCCCGTGCAGGACCGGTTGCTGAGGTTTCCGATCGCGGCCTGACCCTTATCCTCCCCTGCATTTGCAGGGGAGGGGGATGAACAGGTCGCCATGTGCCCGGCACATGGCTGAGATTGCCGGGGGCAATCTCACCTGTTCATTGCGAAGCGTGGTGGAGGGACTCCTTCGACCAGCAAGAAGCCCCTCCACCGCACGTCGTGCGGTCCCCCTCCCCCCGAAATCGAGGGGAGGATTGGGAACGTCAAGCCGCCCGAAACGCCATCGCGATGCCGTTCATGCAATAGCGCAGGCCGGTCGGGCGCGGGCCGTCGTTGAAGACATGGCCCAGATGGCCGCCGCAATTGGCGCAGAGCACTTCGGTCCGCCGCATCATCAGGCCATGGTCGGCGCGGGTGATTACGGCGCGCGGCAGCGGCCGGAAGAAGCTCGGCCAGCCGGTGCCGCTCTCGAACTTGGTCGAGGAGGCGAACAGCGGGTGGTTGCAGCCGGCGCAGTGGAAGGTGCCGCGGCGATGCTCGCGGTCGAGCGGGCTGGTGCCCGCCCGCTCGGTCGCGCCCTCGCGAAGCACCGCATATTGGCGCGGGTTCAGCCGGGACCGCCACTGGGCGTCGGTCAGCCGGAACGGGAAGCGGCCGGGCTGGGCGTCGGCGCCGCGGCCGGGCAGGGTCAGCGCGATCGCGGTCACCGCCGCGGCGCCGCCGAGGGCGAGCATAGTGCGTCGGTCGAGTGTCATGGCGGGGTTCATGGCGCGCCCGACCTTAACCGCGCGCGAACGAGCCCCCGCAGCGCGTTGCCGATCAGGAAGCCGCCGGTCAGGTCTGCCTCGACCAGGTCGGCCTCCTGGGCCTTTCCTTCGTCGATCAGCCGCCCGCGCAGGATCCCCGGCAGCAGGCCGCGGGCCAGCGGTGGGGTGAGCAGCACCCCGCCGCGTTCGACGAACAGGCTGGTGAAGCTGCCTTCGGTGAGGAAGCCGGCTTCGTCGCGGAACAGGATTTCGAAGGCGCCCGCAGCGACGCGCGCCTCGTCGTAAAAGGCGCGGTCGCTGGTCTTGTGGCGCAGGCGGATGTCGTCGGCCGCCACCGGCAGCGGCCCTACCGCCACCTCGACCGGCTCGGCGGGCGGCGCATCGAGCGGCGCGAGCTCGATCGCCATCGCGCCGCCGGGCGCGAGCGCGAGCCGAATCTTGCTGGGGCCGGCGCGGAAGGTCGCCGCCTGCAGATCGTTGCGCGCCTCGTGGCGGTCGAAGGCGAAATCGAAGGCGTCGGCGCTGGCCTTCATCCGGCCGAGGTGGCGATCAAGCTCGGCGATGCCGTCATGCGGATCGAAGCGCATCGTCTCGATGAGGTCGAAGCTCCGGCCCGTCGCCACAAATCGTCCCTTTGCCAGGCATTCCCGCCATTCGTCGCCGGCCTCGCTGTCGGCGACGATGCCGGAGCCGAGGCCGAGCCGGGCGATCGTCTCGCCGTCGCACAGGGTCAAGGTCCGGATCGCGACATTGAACGCGGCTTCGCCGTCCGGCGCAAGCCTCCCGATCGCCCCGCAATAGGCGCCGCGCGGCGCCGGCTCCAGGCCGGAGATGATCTCCATCGCCCGGATCTTGGGGGCGCCGGTGATCGAGCCGCACGGATAGATGGCGTCGATCAGGTCGACCGGTCCCAGGCCGGGCTCCAGCGTGGCGGTCACGGTCGAGGTCAGCTGGAGGACGGTCGGATAGGTTTCGACCGCGAACAATTCGGGCACTTTGACGCTGCCGGGCCGGGACACCCGGGAAAGGTCGTTGCGGAGCAGATCGACGATCATCAGATTTTCGGCGCGCTGCTTGGGATCGGCCCGGAAAGCGGCCGGATCGGCGCCGCGCGGTGCCGTGCCCTTCATCGGCCGGGTCGTGACCTCGCCTTTGTCGAGCGTGAAGAAGAGCTCGGGCGACAGGCTGAGCAGCCAGTGGGTGCCGGTGAAGACGATGCCGCCATGGCCGGCGCCGGCCCGCTTGCGCAGGGCCGCGTAGAGGGCGAGCGGGTGGCCCTGGGTGCGAACCTCGGCCTGGAAGGTGAGATTGGCCTGGTAGATGTCGCCCGCCGCGATATGCGCCTTCACCCTCGCCAGCGCTGCTTCATAATCGTCCTGCGCGATCAGCGGCCGCGGTGCCGCCGCCCAGGCGCCGGCGGGATCGGGGAGCATCTTTTCGGCGTCGATCTCGTCGGGCGCGTCGAACAGGCCGAACCAGAGCAGGGGCAGGTCGTCCGGCGGCCGGCGCAGCGGCGCCAGCCTTTCTTCCAGCGCATAGCCGGCCTCGTAGGAGAGGAAGCCGGCGGCATGGCGGTGGCGCAGCTGCGCGAGGCACGACCGAACCTCGCCGAAGTCGCGGGTTTCGACTGCCCTGATCGGCCGCGAATAGAGCAGGGCCCGCCCGCCCGCACGGGCGTCGTCGATCAGCACGAACGGGTCGCTCAGCCTTGCCATGTCGCCGCTTCCGGCCCATGTCGCCGCGTCAGGAGAGAAAGCTTGGTCTGCAGCACTTTCGACCTCTTCAAGATCGGGGTCGGTCCTTCGAGCTCGCACACGATGGGACCGATGACGGCCGCCTGCACCTTTGTCGAGAGGCTGCGCGCGGACGGCCTGCTCGACCGCACGGCGCGGGTCGAGGTCGACCTCTACGGCTCGCTCGCCTTGACCGGCAAGGGCCACGCCACCGACCGCGCGATCCTGCTCGGCCTGAGCGGCGAGCGGCCGGACCGGATCGATCCCGACGCCGCCGACCGGATGGTGGCCGCGATCCGCGAGAGCGGACGGCTATTGCTCGGCGGCGTCCGCGACATCGCCTTCGACGAGGCCGCCGATCTGCGCTTCCTCCAGCGCGAGCGCCTGCCCCACCACAGCAACGGCATGCGCTTCACGGCGACGGCCGAGGACGGCGCCGCGCTGGCCTCGAACGTCTCTTACTCGGTCGGCGGCGGCGCCGTCGTCGACGAGGCCGCAGTGGCGCGCAATGCCCCGCCCGAAGGCGCATGGGACGTGCCCCATCGCTACGCCTCGGCCGATCAACTGCTCGCCATCGCGACGCGGGAGGGCGTCGCCATCGCCGACATCGCGCGCGCCAACGAGCGCGCCAGCCTGAGCGACGCGGAGATCGACCGGCGGCTCGACGAGATCGTCGCGGCGATGTCGGCCTGCATCGACCGGGGCATGAAGGCGGGCGGGATCCTGCCCGGCGGGCTCAACGTGAAGCGCCGGGCGCCGGCGCTCCTCGCCTTGCTGACCGAGCGGGCCGAGCGGGCGCTGCAGGACCCGCTCACCGTCATCGACTGGGTCAATCTGTGGGCGCTTGCGGTCAACGAGGAGAATGCGGCGGGCGGCAAGGTCGTCACCGCGCCGACCAACGGCGCCGCCGGAATCGTGCCCGCGGTGCTGCGTTATTATCAGCGCTTCACCCCTCATTCCAATCGGGAGGGCGTCCACACCTTCCTGCTTACCGCCGCGGCGATCGGCTCCCTGTTCAAGGAGAATGCCTCGATCTCGGGCGCCGAGGTCGGCTGCCAGGGCGAGGTCGGCGTCGCCTGCTCGATGGCGGCGGCGGGGCTGACGGCGGCGTTGGGCGGCACCCCTGGCCAGGTCGAGAATGCCGCCGAGATCGGCATGGAGCACAATCTTGGCCTCACCTGCGACCCGGTCGGCGGCCTCGTCCAGGTGCCGTGCATCGAAAGGAACGCGGTCGGCGCGATCAAGGCGATCGAGGCCTCGCGCCTCG
>Ga0190265_10000319_pt1 | contig 37908 bp, 24 predicted proteins | sample Popmic124T_FD_133135 | JGI IMG/M metagenome (GOLD analysis project Ga0190265, IMG submission 133135) | Populus adjacent soil microbial communities from riparian zone of Indian Creek, Utah, USA - 124 T | ecosystem: Environmental > Terrestrial > Soil > Riparian zone | place: USA: Utah | collected... | reverse complement strand
GTTTCCTCTCCTCTCGTGTGCTTGGCGGCTCACGAGGGGAAGTCTCCACGATGGACACTCCCTGAAATGTCAAACTTCTACTGCCACCCCGGCAGAGCCGGGGGAACTCCCTTGGGGTTTAGGCTGTTGCTCAGGGTCTCTCATACTCTTAGTCGCTCAGAACGTAGTCATGGACTATTAACCAAATTGTGCTTTGTCGGCCAACGTTGTATAGCTTCGTGCCTCCGTCCTGCCTATGGGCCGGGGCCGGACTCGCAGTGTGCCGGTCATCTGGCGACGCGGTCATCCCCTCTATAATAGTTCGTAGTGCAACAGCCTAGAGAGTTTAAGCCTGCGCTGGAGGCGAGTCAATCCAAGCCGCGAAGGCAGGAGCTCGAGCACTCCTCCGGAGATTAGAGGATTCCTGCCTATCCGAACCTACCGACCCAGGGCATCTCCGTGATGTGGAGAGACTTGTGACCAATGGTCGGTATGCGTTCCGGCCGATAAGGATGCTCTCCGCAGGGGGAGTGGAAGCTCGACAAGCAGTGATCGTCGAGTTGCTCGCCGGATAACAACAGGCCGGCTCCGGGCTCGGCACCTCGCTGTGGGAAGGGGATGTCGTTCTCGCGCGCGAGGTGGGAGGGGAGGATTCGAGGGCAGGCGCCCTCGTCCCGGCTTCCCCCCGGAGCCGGCGTGTCCCCTCCCCGATGGGAGAGAGGCAACACGGCTTCCCTGGAAACCAGGTCCCCTTCACTTGGGGGGACGGCGGCGTCCTTGGACACGGAGGCCGGCCGTCCTTTTCAATTTTCAAAGAGCCAGCCGGGCCAAGGGCGGGCTACCACTGCCCTTCTCCCTGATGTGGCTGCGCGTCCGCCGCGAGGCCAGGTAGGCTGGTTCCGGGCGGCAGACGTTCATACGGTTGCCCGGTCCGGAGTGTCGCGGAAGAGCCGGAAGGCGGTTCGCGGAGCGCTCGTTTGGCTCGCTCGACGCGTAAACGGAATTTTTAGGCGTCCGGAGCTACTCTGGATCGCTAAAAGTTCCGCTGGACGGCTCAGCGGAACTTTCGACGGCTCAGCGGAAGAATCGACGGCTCAGCCAAATTTTTGGCGCGTCAGAATTTCTCGCGACCCGTAAAAATTCCAGCGGACGCGTCAATGAAACTCTGGACCGCTCAATCGAGGATTTAGCCGTCCAGAGTTGCTCCGGACCGCTCAACGGAATTTTTAACGGCTCAACCGATCTCTTGACGGGTCAACGGTGCGCGGGACGGGCCAGGACGGCTGGCGGAGGGAGCAGAGATGCGGGGACCTTCGATATAGGCATACGAAGCTCCGGGCCGGAGCGTCTAAACGGAGGTGAATCCGCATTCGTAGGAAGGTTCAGTCATTCGAGGAGGGGCGGGCTACAAGCCGGCTCGACGCATCCTCGCGCTCTTTGACAATCGATGGACCCATGAGGTTCGGCGGGCCCGAGGGCCGGGCCCGCCGCTCATGGGGTTCGTGTGGAGGCGAGGCCCCTCTTCAGGGCTGGTACTTCACCTCTTGCCAGATCGTCTCGCCGCTGACCTCGTCGCGGACCGTGAACACCAGCCGCTGGGGTGCCTGGCGGATCCTCAGGACGGTCTGGAAGCGGGCGAGGCCTCCGGCCTGGGGCATCTCCTTGACCGCCACCCGCAGCTTCGAGGTGGGGATCTCGGCGCGCCCGCCGGTCTCGTCCAGCGCGGCCACGGCGAGCGGGGCCTCGGCGATGTACCCCTTGCCCGACGGGGTCAGGGCCAGGGCCTCGACCGGCACCCCCACGGTCACCGCCAGCTCGATCTCCCTGCGGCCGAGCGGCTTCGCCTTCCCCAGCAGGACCCGGAGCTTGCGGCCGTCCTGGTTGCCGCCGAAGAGCAGCACGCTCTCGGCCTTCCTGGCGTTCTCGGTCCTCTTGGAGAGGTCGGGGAAGCCGGTCCGCGCCCGCACGGCGATGCCGGGGCGCTTCGGCTCCACCCGGATCGAGTGGCTGCGGTCGTTCGCCTTCCAGCTCGGGCTGAAGCCGATCCAGTAGTAGGAGCCCGAGTCCGCCACCACCTGCCGGAACACGTCCTGCTTCACCGAATTCGCCACCCGGCCGCCGGTCTGTGTGGCCACCGAGTCCAGCATCTTCAGGGTCTGGGGCGTGGGGCTCGCCACGTCCACGGGGTAGATGGTGTAGCCGAGCTGGTTGGCGGCGCTGACCACGGGTCCGTAGAGCTGCGGCGCGACTCCCACCGACCAGCCTCCGGAAAGGAGCAGCATCACCTTGCGCCCGAGCGGCAGCTCGAAGCCGCGCAGGGTGCCGGCCATGGCCAGGGCCGTCTTGCCGAGCTGGGTCCGCGCCTCGGGGCTGATCCGCATGGATGTCGCTCTCAGGACCTCCTGGAGCTCGTCCCCCTCGAGCCCTCCCGCTGCCGCCGCCTCGACGGCCCACTCCTCGTCCCCTTCCAGGCTGCGGTGCTGGGCCAGGGCCTTGTTCCCCCTGGCCTCCCGGTGCCTCGCACTGCGCAGGACCCCGGCCAGGACGGCCTTGTCGGAGGTCCAGGGGCTCAACACGTCGATCGCGGCGCCGTCGAACGCCAGCACCGCCATCTGGTCCGCGGGACCCATCAGCTTCAGGTCCTCCTCCAGGTTCTCCAGCACCAAGTCCCGCGGCCCGGCGACCGAGAAGGACTCGTCGATGAAGACCAGGAAGCTCCGGGGCACCGCTTCCGCCGCAGACACCGGCGCCGCGGGAATTTCCACGGCCGCCACGGTAGATGGAGCGGCGATGCCCTCTGCGACTTCAGTGAAGAACTCGATGGGCACTTCCTTGCCGTCGATCAGGAGGCGGAAGTCGGCAGCCGTGAGGCCGCGCACGAGCTCGCCCCCGGAGGTGGCCACCACCTCGACGTTCACTACCCGCACGTCGATGCTCTCGCCGATGATCGGGAGCTCTATCGGCTGCGACTGCGCGGAAAGAGCCGTCGCCAGGAAGGTCAGAGCCAGCACGCCAGCCTTCATCGAATGATTCATGGGCCACCCCCTGAAAGACTTGGACCGGAGGAGAGGTGAAAAAGTTTCTCCCTGGGAGCGCCGGCATCCTTGCCGGCCATCACGCCGGCACCGGCACGCGGGCCAGCCGCCGCGTCAGGTGCTCCACGATGAGCGGCCCATGGTCGCGGGAGTTCTCGATGAAGATCCGGTCCGTGCGGCGGCCGGCCTGGATCGTGCCGGCCACGTAGAGCCCCGGCACGTTCGATTCACAGGTCGCGGGATCGTAGGCCGGCTCCAGGGTCTCAGGATCGATCCGCACGCCGCAGCGCTGCAGGAAGTCGACCTCGGGGGTGTAGCCGACGAGGATGAAGACGGCCTGGGCGGGCAGGACCTCGACGCCGTTCGGCCCCTCGATCTCCACGCCGTCCTCGTGGAAGGCGCGCACCAGGGAGTTGAAGCGGGCGGCGATGGAGCCCTCCTCGATCCGATTCTCGATGTCCGGCTTGACCCAGTACTTGACCCCAGGCTTCACGTGCGCCCCCCGGTGGACCAGGGTCACCCGCGCGCCGTTGCGCCACAGGTCGAGCGCCGCCTCGGCCGCGGTGTTGCCCGCGCCCACGATCACCACGTCCTGGCTGTAGTGGGGGTAGGCTTCCTTGTAGCGGACGTGGACCCACGGAAGGTCCTCGCCGGGCACTCCCAGCCGCCTGGGGTTGCCGAAGTAGCCGGTGGCCAGGGCAACGGCCCGCGCCCGCCGCTCCCGCCGGCCGCTCCTCGCCACCGAGGACACCACGAACTCCTCCCCCTCCTTGCGCACGTCCATGACGTCGTCGTAGAGGGATAGAGGGATCTTGTAGCGGTCCACGACGAAGCGGTAGTAGGCGAGGGCCTGCCGGCGGGTCGGCTTGTCGTCGGGGATGCTGAAGGGGATGTCCGCGATCTCAAGACGGTCGCGGGTGGTGAAGAACTCCATGAAGGTGGGGTAACCCTGGATCGCGGCGGTGAGAGGGCCGCGGTCCACGACCAGGACGCCGAGGCCGCGGCGCCGCGCCTCCGCCCCGATGGCTATGCCCGTGGGGCCGGCCCCCACGACCAGAAGGTCCAAAGTCTCGCTCATTCTTCCTTCTCCGGAAACAGCTCGTAAAGATGGTCGACCGGGCCATGTCCGCCCCCGAGAGGGTAGGCAGCCTCCATGGCCCGGTGGAGATAACGGATCGCGCCGCCGACCGCTTCCCGCAGCTCCTCTCCCCGGCCCAGCCGCGCCGCGATGGCCGAGGACACGGTGCAGCCGGTGCCGTGGGTGGAGGAGGTCGCGAGGCGGCGGTGGTGGAAGCGGTGGACGGTCCCGTCCAGGACGAGCAGGTCCACCACCTCCGCCCCCTCTCCGTGCCCCCCCTTGGCCAGCACTGCCGGTCCAAGCTTCGAGGCTGCCGCGCGCCGCTCCTCCTCGGTGGCCACGGGCAGGCCGGTCATCCGCTCCAGCTCCGGCAGGTTGGGGGTGACGAGGGAGCAGAGCGGGACCAGCTCGCCGAGCACCGCCTCGACCGCGTCGTCCCGCAGCAGCGCATCGCCGCTCTTGGCCACCATGACCGGATCGAGCACCACGTGCACGGGCCGCCAGAACCGGAGGCGGTCCGCTACGGCCCGCACGATCGGCGCGCTCGCCAGCATGCCGATCTTGACCGCGTCGACCCCGATGTCCTCGAACACGGCGTCGATCTGGGCGGCCACGATCTCCGGAGGGACCTCGTGCACGGCGCGCACTCCGAGCGTGTTCTGGGCGGTCAGGGCGGTGATGGCGCTCATGCCGTAGGCGCCGTGGGCGGCGAAGGTCTTGAGGTCGGCCTGGATGCCGGCCCCTCCGCCGGAGTCGGAGCCGGCGATGGTCAGGAGCCGCGGCGGTATCCGGCGGGGCCGGCGGGCGCGGCGGCCAGCCATCTCCAAGCCTCAGGCCGTGCGGAGCTGGAGACGGCGGCGGCGCATCCAGGCGATCGCCAGGATCAGGGCCACGATCGCGACGCTGATGACCTGGGCGAGCGTGAACGGCCCGAAGAAGCGGTCATCCTTGGCGCGCACGATCTCGACCAGGAAGCGCTCCACGGCCATCAGGGCGAGGACCACGAGGGCCACCTGCCCCACGGCCCGCTCCTCCGGTTCCTCCCCCTGAGGCCGCCGCCGGAGCAGCCACATGCCCAGGCCCCAGATGGCGAGGCAGGAGAAGGTCTCGTAGAGCTGCGTGGGATGAACCCGCAGGAGCTCGCTGTCCGGGATGCTGGCCGGGATGTCCACCCCGAACAGGCGGCGCAGCTCCCCGGCCGTGGTGGGCGGCAGGCCGACCGGAAAAGCCACGCCCCAGGGCAGATCGGTGGGCCGGCCGTAGTCGTCCCCCACCAGGAAGCAGCCGAGGCGGCCGACCGCGTAGCCCAGGGCCAGGGCCAGGGTGGCGATGTCCGCCATGCGCCAGGCGAACAGCCGGCGCTTGTACATGGTGAAGAGGACGGCCGCCGCGCCCAGGATGAGCCCGCCGTACCAGACCAGCCCGGAGCGGTCGAAGAGGACCGCCAGGTCCCGGTTGAGCAGGGCGTAATAGATCTTGGCCCCGACGATCCCGCCCACGCCCGCGGCGAAGATGATCGCGCTGGCATCCTCGTCATCCCCCAGGCCGAAGCGGCGCATCCCCCAGAGGAGCTGGAGGTAACCTGCCACAAAGGAGAGGACCAGCATCACCCCGAAGGGGCTGATCGCGAACGGACCGATACGAAAGAGCTCCTGGATCATAGCCGGGCGGATCGTAGCACGGCCCACCTAGTACAATCGCGCTCCCGATGATCACCGACGCCACGCGCCAGTGCTTCCAAAAGCTCGCCGACCTGGTCCGGAAGGACAGCAAGGGCGGGCGGTGGCTGGTCCTCACCCACGACAACCCGGACCCGGACGCCCTGGCCTCGGCCATGATCCTCGCCCACGTCCTGCGCTCGGGCTTCAAGCAGAAGGTCACCATCGCCTACGGCGGCATCGTCGGCCGGGCCGAGAACCGGGAGATGGTCAGGAGCCTCCACCTGAAGCTCAGCCACGTCCGCAACCTCGGCTGGAAGAAGTACGCGCACTTCGCCCTCGTGGACACCCAGCCCCGCAGCGGCAACAACCAGCTACCGCCGCGGACCATCCCGGACATCGTCATCGATCACCACCCGGTGCGCATCAACACCCAGTCGATGCCCTTCATCGACATCCGCCCCCCGTACGGAGCGACCGCGACCATCCTCGCCGAGTACATGCTGGCGAGCGGCGTCCGCTCCACCCATGGAGTGGCCACGGCGCTGATCTACGCCATCCGCTCCGAGACCCAGGACTTCTCCCGCGAGTGGGCCGGGCCGGACAAGGCCGTCTACGACCATTTCTTCCCGCACGCCAACCACCGCATCCTGGCCCGCATCCAGAACCCGCGTCTCCCGCTCACCTACTACAGCAACCTGCACGAGGCGCTGGAGAGCCTGGTCTCCGTCGACTCGCTGATCCTCAGCCACCTGGGGGACGTGGAGCAGCCCGACATCGTGCCCGAGATCGCGGACCTCCTGCTGCGCATGGAGGGGAAGACCTGGTCGCTCTGCACCGGCTTCTTCAACGACCGCCTCTACCTCTCCATTCGCACCACGAACTCGCGGGCGGACGCGGGATCGGTCATGCGGCGCCTGGTCGGCCGGCGCGGCAAGGGGGGCGGCCACGGCATGATGGCCGGCGGCTGGGTGGACGCGAGCAAGGTGCCGCCGGCCGAGCGCGGCAGGCTGCAGAAGCAGCTCGGGACGAAGCTCGCCCGGGAGCTCAAGAAGAGCCCGGAGAAGATGGCCCGGCTGGACCTTCAGAACGAGGAGTCAGAGAGTTGAGCATGCCGTACGTCTGCCCCGAGTGCCGCGGACCCCTCGCCGAGTCTCCGTCGACGGAGGGCGTGAGGGGGCGCCCCTCTCCCGGGGAGGGGGGCGGGGAGGCGGGAGAGGGGTCGGGGGTGAGGGTCCTCGCCTGCGCCGCCTGCGGCCTCCACTACCCCGTCCGAGATGGGATCGCCGACTTCGCCCGCGGCGTCTATTACGATGCGTTCGCCGACGGCCAGGAGCTTCCCGCCTGTCACCTGGAAGGCCTGGAGAACGAGGTGGGCGGCACCCGGTCGCGCATCGAGGGCTACTACCTCCCCCTGCTCCGCCGGCTGGCCCGCAGGCTTGGGCTACCTCCGGGCGAGGTGCGGGTCCTGGACTGCGGCTGCGGCAACGGGCTGTCGGTGGACCTGCTGCGGGAGGCGGGGTTCGCGGCCTGGGGAAACGACCTCTCAGAGCTGCGCAAGCACCAGTGGAGGGAGCGGCAACACCGCGACCACCTGCTCGTCGCGGACGCGCTCAAGCTCCCCTTCCCCGATGGTTTCTTCCATGCCGTCCTCTCCTCCGGGGTGATCGAGCACATCGGCGTTGCCGAGACCGGCGGCGAGACCTACACCGTCCGCCCGCTGCCGGACCGGGACGAGCAGCGCGTCCGCTTCCTGGGAGAGCTGCTGCGGGTACAGGGGAAAGGGGGCGAGCTCTGGCTCGACTTCCCGAACGGCGCCTTCCCCATCGACTTCTGGCACGGCACCCAGGCGGGCGGAGCGCGGGTCCATCCCCTGGACGAGGGGTTCCTGCCGACGCTGCGGGAGGTCCGCGGCTATCTCGCCCGCATCCCGGGTGGCTGGCGCGCCCGCCCCCTGAGCCCGCACGGCCGGCTGGCCTGCCGGCAGGTGCGGAAGCACTGGTACGGACAGCTCTTCTATCTGCCCGCCGCCGCCTTCCTCTGGAGCACGCGCCTGCCCCTGCTCCGCTCCCTGGCGGGCGGCCCGCTCAATCCGTACCTGGTGCTGGCGATCGACCGGCGGGGTTGAATGGCGGCTCAGCCGGCCGCGACCGTCTCGGCCACGCCGCACAGCCTCCGGGCCTTCTCCAGCCGGTCCCTGTCGACGTAGACCATGGCGACAGGGTCGCCGGGCCGCCCCGGCTCCGGCCGCCCGTCGCGGGGCAGCAGGCCGAGCGACTCCTCGCTCTGGACGAACCAGGCGATCCCCGCCTCTTCCAGGCAGCCGGTCACGTCTCCGAAAAGCCCCACGTCCGTGACTTCCAGGAGAGGAAGGAACTCCATCTCCCCCTCTTCCTCCGCGGCCTCCACCAGCTCGACGTCACACTCGTCACACCAGGTCAAACCTTCTTCGAATTCCGACAGACAGTTTGGACAGAACAAGGTGCAACCCTCTCCGCCTTCGGCGATCGGTAGAACGCAGCCGGGCACATAGGCTTTCGTACTACAGTCCCTAAGTGTCGTGGAGGGGCTTCTCCGAGACAGTTGCGGTCCAGCCCCCTCAGAACAGGTCGCCCAGGTTGGCCGCCTCCGGCGGGTCGATGCTGAAGCTGCGGATGCCGGTCCCGGGGGGCTCGGCCACCTCGAGATGGATGCGGATGGTCGCTCCCGGCTCGCCCGGGCGGATCACGGTGACCTCGTACTCGGCCGCCTTGAGGAAGCTCTCGCCCTGGGGAGCGGTCCAGCCGCTCGGGGTGGGGTTCTCCCACGCGATGGCGGTGGCGCGCACCCGGGTGCGGCCGCCGCGGCGGTAGACCAGCTCCCCCAACTGACGGATGTAGCTCTCGATGCTGTCGTTCTGCCACACCAGGTTGACCTGGCGCGGCCCCCACATCATGCCGGCCGCGGCCTCGTCGCCGAAGCCGGGACCCCACAGGTGCAGGCGCTGCCAGTTCGGGCCGAGGCCCGCCTCGGCGCTGGTGAACAGCGAACCGCTGCGGTTGAAGTCGGGCGCCCGGCGGCGCCTGGAGGAAACATTGCCGGCGCGGCGGGCCAGGCGCGACGGCAGGATCTCCCCTTCGATCGTGACCGCCAGGCGGCCTTCGGTAGTACCCGGGTTCACTACGATGCGCTCGATGCCGCCGGTGCCCGCGATCTGCTGCTCGAAGTCGGGCAGGTGCCTGCGCGAGGCAGGGTCCAGGATCATGTCCGGGGCTACGCGGGCACGCGCATCGGGGCGGCGGCTCAGCGGCTCCGCCCACTGGGTCATCTGCCGCATCATTTCGTCCGCCGAAAGGTTCGGGTGGCGGTTCCACATCAGCAGGAAGCGCTCGATCTCCGCGTCCAGCATGCCCAGGGAGTGGCCGTGGCCGGCGAGCGCCTGCGCGTCGCGCAACGCGACCTGGTAAGCGCCGCGCACCTTGGCCAGCGCCTCCGGGCTGAGCCGCCGGAAGTCGCCAACCAGGGAGACGGCCTCCCGGGTGAGCAGGAAGCGCTCGAAGCTGATGAGCCCCTGGCGCAGGCTCCGGTACACGGGGTAGGCGAAGCGCACCGCCAGGATGAGCAGCGGGGTGACGACCGGGTCGATGGCGGAGTACAGGGCGCTGCGCGAGCGCGCCACGCGCCAGGCCTCGCGGGCCTCGCTCTCGGCCCGGGCGGCGCTCACGACGTTGCGGCGCAGGGCGTCGTTCACCTCGGAGATCCGGCGGAGCTGCCGCTCCAGCTCCGCCACGTCGCCGGTCTCGTTGAACGCCTGCACGGCCGGGCGCATGGCCCTCATCACCGAGGCGGCGACGGCAAGGTCGATCCCCGCCCCCACCACGGCGACCACCACCCAGGCGAACGAGGGATCGTCCGAGAGGAGCTGCGCCCCGTGGGCGGCGGACTCCATCTCGTAGCGCCGGTACTCGTCGAACGCCTGGTACGCGCTGATGCCGAGAGCGGTCGACGCGCCCAGCACCGCCACGGTGCCGGTGCCGCCGCTCAGCAGCCCCGAGGCGACCGCGATCACCGCGATGGCCAGGTTGATCATCACGCGGTCGATCGCCTCGTCCCGCACGTGGTCCTCGATGATCCTCTGGTAGATCGAGCCGGGCGAGATGTCCTGCAGCTGCATCGATTGCTGCAGCAGGGTGTCGAGCCGCCAGACCAGCGCGGGGTTCTCCCGGATGTTCTCCCGCGTCTCCCGGACGTCCTCCTGCCGCTCCCGGATATAGCCCAGCAGCACCCCCTGGATGTCGCCCTCGCCGGCCAGGGCCAGGTCCTCGACAGGGAAGTCGGAGTTCCTCAGCAGCGGATGGTCGGCGCCCTGGCTCGCCACCTCGGAGGTCCCCTCGGCCACATGCTGCCGGAACTGCCCGGACCAGTGGGCCTGCTCGGCCATCTCGTCCGGCGTCATGGGCATGCTGGCGTGCTCGCGTCGGATGCGGTGCGCCTCCTCGAAGTGGCCGCGGGCGCCGCCCAGCCGGCCGTGCAGCTCGCGCGGCTGGGCGCTGTCGAGGTAGCGCTCCTCCTGCGTCATCAGCACGTGCTCGTAGCGGTCCAGCATCTCCTCGGCGATGAACACCGTCTCGTTCTGGAACGCGGCCTTGAAGGCACGGATGGCGGCCTCGAAATCCCGGATGCTGTTGTAGCCGTGGCGCCGCAGGTTGACCCTGAGCGTCTCCTCCGTCTCGAGCTCGGCGGTCGAGGGCGCTATCGGCAAGCCGTAGGGGTCTACGTCGGCGCTCATGTCGCGCAGAGCGAGCCACTCCCGGTACAGGCGATACACCTCGTCCAAGCCCAGCAGCGCCGTCTTCGTCCGCTCGCGCTCGGCCGTGGCCTCCTGCCGCCGGCGCAGCTCGTCCCGGTAGCGGTCGAGGGCAGCCTCGAAGGTGGCCAGGTCGCTGGTGCGTCCGGTGGTCCGTTCGAGATAGCTCTGCCTCTCCGACGAGGTCATCTCCATGAGCTTCTGGGCGATCCGCAGGACGGCGGCGTAGTCCCCCGGCTGGATCTGGCGGCCGCCCTGACCGAAGATGAACTCCCGGATCTCCTCGGGCAGGGCCTCGATGGCCTGCCGCTGCTGGATCAGCTCGTCGCGCAGCAGGTCTCGATACTGGTCCGTGGTCTGCCTCTGGGACGAGGTCCCGAGGCGCTCGCCGGCGCCGATCTGGGTGCGCTCCTCGAGCTGCCGGTCCGCCTCCCGCTCGATGGCCGCGCGATCCTGCCGTCCCAGGCCGCGGAAGTAGCGCACGCGCTCCTGGCGCTCCTCTTCCGTGGCTGCCCTCAGGGACAAGTCGCGGACGTGGATCAGCTTGTAGCCGCGCCTGGCGTCCTCCTCCGTGACGCTCGACGGAATGCCTGTCATGCGCCATTGCTCGGACTCGATGAGCGCCCGCGCCCCGGCCTCGTCCACGTGCCGGTACTGCTGGACGAACTCCAGCAAAAGCCCGTCCGGGTCGAGCACGCGGTCCACCCGCACCCGGAACCAGAACGCGACGCCTTCCTGGGCGGGGGCCTCCTTCTCCCCCTCCCGCCTCCGCTGCACGCGCTTATCGCCGGAACGCTGCTGCAGGACGTGCGTCAGCTCATGAGCCAGGAGCCGGCGGCCCGAGCCGGTGGCGGGTGCGTACGCTCCGTCACGGAAGGCGATGCGGTCACCCACCGTGAACGCCAGCGCGCCCACGGAGCGGGCGGCGGAATGGGCCGTCGGACCCGTGAGCACACGGACGTTGCCGAAGTCGTGGCCGAACCGGGATTCCATGAACCCGCTCGTGGCCCGGTCCAGGCGCTGGCCGGGCTCCGAGAGAGCCGCCTGAACCGATGGCGTCGCCTCGGTCGCCTCGGTCGGGCTCCCCACCTCGACGCGCTTCGTCTGCAAGATCCCCGGAGCAGGGGCTTGCAGGACGCGCTCGGCGACCTCGTCCGCCTCGCGCTCGTACACATCCCCCGGCGCGCCGACCGTCAGCTTCGGCTGGATCGTGATGCGGCTGAAGTCGTGACCGGGACGCTCCTGCGCAGGGGTGGCGAAGCCCTGGCTCTGGCTCTTCGCCTCCGACGCGGGTTTCTTTCCTGTGGTCGCGTTCTGCTTCTGGGCTCGTTCGCGCATGCTCATATCCCTGCTTTTTCTACGCAAAAGGGAGAGGCGAACCGCCGGGCGGAGTCCTCTAAGATCCCCTCGTGGCAGACATCCCAACCGTCTTGATCCTGATGGGCGTGTCCGGCTCCGGCAAGACCACCGTCGGAGGCCTACTGGCTAGGCGCCTGGGCTGGCCCTTCTTCGACGCCGACAACTTTCATCCCCCCGCGAACGTAGAGAAGATGCGCCAGGGCGTTCCCCTCACAGATGAAGACCGCCTGCCCTGGCTGGAGCGACTGGGTGAGCTGATCGCGGGCTGCCTCTCCCGAAACGAGAACGCCGTCCTCGCCTGCTCGGCTCTGAAGGAGAGCTACCGAGGGGCTCTGTCCGGCGGCGATCCGAGGGTGCGCTTCGTCCACCTGCGCGCCGATCCGGACCTCCTGGCGACGCGGCTGGAGCGGCGGACGGGACACTTCTTCACGCGGAGCCTCCTGGAAAGCCAACTCGCCTCTCTGGAGGAGCCGGAGGATGCGCTCGTCATCGACGCTTCCGCGCCGCCGGAGGAGATCGTGCGGAACATCCAAGAGCGCCTGCGCCTGAAATAACGCCCCCCGGCTTCCGCAGCGTCGCGGGAGCCAGGGGGCGCGTTCGGAAGACCTCTTTACTTCACGGAGACGTCGTCCACCCGGAACTGGGTCCCGCCGCTGCCCGTGAGGCCCAGGGAGCGGAATTCCAGACGCACGGTCTGGCCGCGCCAGGCCGAGAGGTCGTAGGGGCCCCGCTGCACGTAACCGCCGCCCCGGTTTACGTTCGAAAACGTGGCCAGGCTCCTCAGGATCTGGCCCGTGGGGCTGACCACGACGGCCTGCAGCCGGTCGCGGACGATGGAGCCGATCAGGGTTGAGTCGACGCGCAGGAAGAAGGTCAGGCTCACCGGTCCGGTCCCGGCCGGGATGGAGAGGGTCTGGGTGAGCGTGCCCGAGGTGAATTCCGAGGGCTCCAGCAGCACGTAGCCGCTCCCCGCGCGGGCCTGGCCGTCGCCGTTGCGGTAAAGGGCGTCGCCGCTCGCCGTCCAGGGTGCGAGGCCGCCTTCAAAGCCGCCGTTCGCAATCAGCTCGCCCCCTCCCCCACCGCCCCCGCCGCCACCGGATGCCGTGACCGTCAGGCTCACCGGCACTGAAGCCGGCGTGGCGCTGAAGGACGTGACCTGGATGGTGGCGCTGTAGGAACCTGTGGAGAGGCCCGCGATGTTGACGGAGACGGTCGCCGGGCTTCCGGTGGTGCCGGTCGAGGGGCTCAGGGTGAGCCACGGCGCATCGTCCGAGACGATCCAGGTGACGGGTGCGAGGGTCGAGCCGATCAGGAGGGACTGGCTCGGCGGGTTGGCGCCGCCCTGGGTCGCCTGGAAGGCGAGGCTCGCGGGGGACACGGTGAGGCTCGGGCTACCCCCTCCGGAGCCGCCGCTGACGACGAAGTCGGCGGGGCTCGTGGCGGTACCGCTCGCCGTGGTCACCTGGATCCGCCCGGTCGTTGCCAAGCCGGGCACCGTCGTGCTGAGGAAGTTCGGCCCGGCCACGCCGAACGCCGCGCCGACACCGCTGAACGTGACGCTCTGGACGTTGACGAAGTTGGCGCCGCGGATCGTGATGCCGTCGCCCGCCCGGCCGCTCTGGGGCGAGACGCTGCAGATCACCGGTCCTCCGCTTGCGGGCGTGACGGCGAAGACGTCCGGGCTCTGGCCCGTGCCGGCCGTGTTGGTGACCCGGATCGGGCCGCAGGCGGGCAGAGTGCTAGGGACGGTCGCGAACAGGCGGTTGTCCGCCGTAACGCTGAAGCTCGCCGGCTGGCCGGCGATGGTGACGCCGGTCACTCCGGAGAAGTTGCCTCCGACCACTTCGACCTGTGCGCCGGGCGAGCCGCTCACGGGCTGGAAGCCGCTGACGAAAGGCGCCGAGACCGGAGGAGCCGGGGTCACCGTGAGGGTCACGCCGATCGCCACCCCGGACGGGCTCGCCGGGCAGGTGGCCTGGATCGAGGTCATGTAGGTCCCCGGAGCGAGGCCGGCCACGTTGGTGGTGACGGTGGCGGTGCCCGGGGTGACTCCCGAGGCAGGAGAGAGCGAAAGGAAGGACGAGCTCTCGGAGAGTGTAAAGGAGACCGCGCCACCCGGGCTGGTGATCGAGAGGAGCTGGCTCGGCGCGTTGGGACCGCCCTGGGGCGCGCTGAAGGTGAGGCTCGACGGTGACCCCGCGAGCGTACAGCCGCCGGCTCCCGGCGGACCCACCGTGAGGGTGACCGGGACGGTCAGGTCGGAGGCGTCCGGCGACGAGACGAGGATCTGCGTGGTGTAGGTCCCGGCGGCCAGGCCGGCGAGGTTGACCGCGACCGAGGCCGAGCCCGGCGTGGTCCCGGCTGCGGGAGCGATCGACAGCCAGGGCACCCCTTCGAATGCCGTCCATTCAAGGACGCCGCCGGTGCTGGTGACCGCGAGGGTCATCGGCCCCGGGTTGGGACCGCCCTGGCTCCCCATGAAGCTCACGGAAGAGGGGCTCACCGCCAGGCTGCCCGTGGGCGGCGGGACGGGCGCCCCGGCGAGGACGGTCAGCATTCCGAGCCAGTCCCCCTCGATCGTCACCGGCTGCCTCTTGTCGGAGCCGGAGCCCGCGTTGCCATCCTGATAGTCGGCGGTGACCGTGTAGGTCCCGGGGGTCAGCCCCAGGCGGCTCACCCGCTTGCTCACCGAGGTGGTGCAGGCGACGTTCTGGAACGTGAAGGGGACATCCACGCCGTCCCGCAGGAAGTGCACGGTGACGGTGGTGTTCGGCCGCACCCCGCGGGTGGAAAGCTGGATCTTCGTGGTGGGGGCCGCCTTCCTGGGTGAGAGGGTCACCTGGCTGAAGAGCGAGCCGGGACACTGCCGGGCGCCGCCGTCCTGCCGGGGAGCATTGCGGAAGGTGTTGTTGCTGCTCAGGCTGCGGCCGATGTTGATCTGGTCCGGCGCCTCGGCGTTGATGTTGACGTCCGCGCAGGAGCTGCCGCAGCCGGTGCCGCCGGACCCTGAGAAGAACGTGTTGCCCTCGAAGGTGTTGTGGTGCGTGGTGACGGCCGGAGTGTAGACCAGTGGGGGGTTGCAGCCCTCCTCGCAGGCGCTGCGGAGCTGGAGGCCGAACTCGGCCGCGGAGCCCTGACCGTTGATCGTGTTGTTGACGAAGCGGCCGAACTGCACGCCGCAGATCAGGTCGATTCCCGATCCGCCCGGGCTGAGGCTGCCGTCGCTCTTCCGGCCGCCGCCGAACTTGGTGGCGTTGTTGCTCGTCACCTGGAGGTCGCGCAGGGGGGGCGGAGTCCCGCCGCTCCCCTCGCGGCAGGCCTGGAGCTTGATCGCGCGCCCGCCGGAGCAGGCGGGGCAGCTCGCGATGCCGGCAGCTCCGAGGATGGTGTTGCCGGTCACCGTGGTGTTGCTGCCGTCCCCCGCCGCGGAGGGGCTGGTGGTGAAGCCGTTGACCACCTCGATGCCGAAGGCCACGTTCGTGATCTGGTTCGAGGCGATGCAGCCGCGGGCCGAGTTCACGAGCTGGATGGCCGAGACGCCGGAGGAGCCGTTCTCGGCGAGGAAGCCGACGTTGCGGACGCTGTTGGCCTGCACGATGCTGTCCGCAGCGCCGAAGATCAGGATGCCGCCGGTGGTGCCGCCGCCGGTCTGGTAGCCGGACCCGAAGGGCTCCCCTTCGATCCTGACCCGAGTGACCTTGGCGCGGCTGACGCCGGTGACGTAGCGGATCGCGTAGTTGCCTTTCCGCATCTGCCCCGGACACTGCTGGCGCAGGTCCCTGACGTCCAGGGTGAAGTTGTCTAGGGTGACATTCTCGGTGCGGTTTACCTCGATGACCGGCGCATAGGCCGCTCCTGTGCCGTCGTTGGGATCGGACGGAAAGCCGCAGGGGTTGCCGGTCACCTTCAGCCGGGTCCCAGCGCCCTGGCCGAGCAGACGGGCGCCGTCGAGGATGACCGGCGGCGAGGCGCCGCGCATGCTCTTGACGTTGATCGGAGTCTTGAGGCCGTAGGTCGTGGCCGCCCGGAGCCGGACGCACTTGCAGGCGGGCTCCTGGAGGCAGCGGTTGATCTCGACCGCGTCGTCGCTGCCGGCGGGTCCCGGCGGCAGGTCGTTGCACTGGACGAAGGCATCGGTGCAGGCACAGGGCAGTTGCGGCTGCAGGAGCGCGGGGCAGGTCTGCGCCGGCACCTGCGCCGCGGCAGCGTCGAGCCAGAAGGCCGCAGCAATGCAGGCCAGGGCAATTTTGTAAGAGCGGGGCTGGGGTTTCATGGATCCCTCCTCGGAAAGTCCCCGCCGACCTGACGGGAACGCATGTCCGAGGGTTAGATCCAAGGATTCCGGGATGGTTTATCCCCGAAGCCAAGCCTCAACAGGGCGGCCGGGACTGCTCCCTCCTCCGGCCGCCCTTTCAGAACGACATTCTCATCGGGCCTCAGGACCGAAACATCACTTCACGAAGCTGATCCTTGAGCACGGAGAGATCGTGTGCCACCCACTCCCCCCGATCGCTCGGGTTGACACACCCCGTGGGCTTCGTCACCGTGGTGCACGTCGGCGGGTCGTCCCACATGTTCCCTACACTGACCATGAGATCGATCACCTTGAACGTCATCGTCTTCCTCCTTCTCGGGGCCAGGCCCCGTTTGTTGCGGTACGTCAACTGCCCTGCCTGTCTCCGCCCAGCGTGAGCAGCCAGATATCCCCCTCGTCCATGGCGCGGACGGCGAACAGGGTGCGGTCGCCGGGGCCGGTGCTCGGCGCGGTGTACGCGGAGTGCTGCGGAGGCGCGAGAACCTCCCGCACCTCGTTCGTCAGAGTGTCGAAGGCGAGGATCTTCCCGGCATCGGAGTAGAGGAGCCGGCGGCCGTCGCGCAGCCAGACCGGGTTGACTCCCCGGCCCGTCCACCTCAGATAGGTCCGCGAGCGGACCGAATACACGCCGATTCCCTCCAGGAGCGGGCCGTCGATGAGGACCACGTTGCCGGCCAGATGTTCGCCGTCGGGCGACCAGGAGCTCGGGTAGAAGGACTCGCCCAGGTCCTTCGCCGGAGGGAGCGGTTGCGCCCGGCGGGTGGCGAGGGGCTGCGCCAGGTCCACGATCGCCGCCCCTTTCCCATAGGTGAGGGCGATCTTCCGGCCGTCCGGCGACCAGACGGGGAAGGTGGCCTGCGGCCCGCCCGGCGGCAGGACCGGCTCCGGCTCGCCGCCCCCGCCGAGATCGACGCCGAGGATCCAGGCCTCGTAGCTGCCGCGGCGGTTGGAGTAGAACAGCAGCAGCCGGCCATCCGGCGACCAGAACGGCTGGCGGTCCTTGTACAGGTCGTCGGTGAGCTGCCGCAGCCCGCTGCCGTCGGCGCTCATGACGAACAGCTCATCCCGGGGAAGGGAGGCGTGGAATGCGACTCGGCGGCCGTCGCGAGAGACGTCACAGGAGCGGATCACCTGGGAGCCGCGGGTGATGCCGCTGGCGATCCCCGTGACCTGAAGGCGCCCGGGGTCGAACGGGAAGCGCTCCAGGATGGACTTGCCCTCGTTGGCGGCGTAGAGGATGCGGCTTCCATCCCGGGACAGGCTCCAGAAGCCGCTCGTGGTCGCGGGTGTCGTCACCGGCTCGGGCTCGCCCCGCACCTTTCCCGTCTTCTCGTCGATCGGCAGCCGCCAGAGGTTGAGGCTACCGCTGCGGTCGCTGCCGAAGTAGAGCCATCGCCCGTCCGGCGACCAGACGGGGTTCCAGTTCAGGTGGCCGTCGTCGAGGGCCTTGAGGGGCTTGGCGGCATCGCTGTTGGCGGAGACCGTCCAGAGGATGCGCTGCGCGCCGTCCCTGGGCAGGCCCCAGTAGGCGATCCGCCAGCCATTTGGGGACCAGCTCGGCTGCACGGAGTCGTCCTTGACGACGAGGCGGCGCCGGCCCGTGGCCACGTCGACCCGCCAGATCTCGCTGTCGGCCTTGCGGATGGTCGGGTCGACGATCCCCTCCGTGGCCACGGCGAGCTCGCGACCGTCAGGGGACCACGCCGGGCTGTTGCCGAGGTCGGAGATGCGGCGCGCCCGCCCGCCCTCGATCGAGACGACGTAGATCCCTCCCCCATCCCGCTCCGAGCGGAAGGCGATCCAGCGGCCGTCGGGCGAAATGGCCGGCTGGGAGTCGTCGGCCGGCGCGCCCTCGGTGAGGTTCGTGGCGGCGCTGCCGTCGAGCTTCCGCAGGAAGACGTCCTTCTGCCCGTCCACGCTCTTCGTGTAGGCGAAGGAGAGGCCATCCGGAGCCAGGGACGGATGGGTCTCGCTCCCTTCCGCCTCGGTGAGCCGGGTGAAGACGGGCTGGACAGGCGGCGGCTCGGAGCGCGGCCGCAGCGCCAGCCAAGCCGCGAAGGCCAGGACCGGGATCAGGGCCGCCCCCAGCCAGACACGCCGGCCCGGCGCGCGGGGAGGAGGCGGCGTCTCGGCGAGCGCCCGCTGCACCGCGGCCAGATCGGAGAGGGCCTCCGCGGCCGTGGAGCAGCGCTCGGCCCGCGGCTTCGCGAGCATCCTGGCGATGGCGCGCTCCAGCTCCGGGGGCACCTCGGGCCGGAGGCTGCGCAGGGGGGCCGGCCGGTCCTCCAGCAGCGAGCGGAGCGCGGAGGTCACCCCCTCGCCGCTCCGGAAGGGACGCGTGCCGGCGAGCATCTCGTAGAGCACGACGCCGAGGGAGAACACGTCCGAGCGGCTGTCCACGTCTTCGCCGCGCGCCTGCTCGGGCGACATGTAGGCCGGCGTGCCGAAGAAGGAGCCCATCTCCTTCACCCCGGTCGCGCCGCGCAGCTTGGCCACGCCGAAGTCGAGGATCTTCACCCTGCCGTCGCCGGTCACCATCAGGTTAGCCGGCTTGACGTCGCGGTGGACGATGCCTTCGCGGTGGGCCTTGGCCAGCCCCTGGGCCGCCTGGCAGGCGATTTCCACGGCCTCGGCAATGGGCAGCGGACCGCGGGCGATCCGGGCCTTGACGGTCTCGCCGTCGTAGGCGGTCATGGCTAGGTAGAGGTGGCCGTCGCCGGTCTCGCCGACCTCGTGGATCGTGCAGATGTTGGGATGGTCCAGGGCGGACGCGGCCTGCGCCTCCTGGAGGAAGAGGGCCTTGGCCACCGGATCGCGGGTCAGCTCGTGGGGAAGGAACTTGAGCGCGACCGTCCGCCTCAGACGTGTGTCCTCGGCCTTGTAGACCGTCCCCATGGCGCCGCCGCCCAGGACCTCCAGGATGCGGTAGTGGGCGACAGTGCTGCCCGGTGCCCCGGGCTCCTCGGCAGGCGTGTCCTCGCCGGAGCGGACGCGGCGCGGGAGGCCGGGGACCTGGGCCAGCGTCTCGTCGGGCTCGTCGACGCGGGAGGAGCGGTCCTGCTCCGCTCCGCGCTCGTTCGGGTTCCGGGGGTTCTCCGGGGATGAGCTCACGGCCCTCCTCGATGTTCAGGCTCTCGAATTTGTAAGTGTACGCTGAAGAACTATACGCGATGCGGCGAGCCAAGTTTAGACTTGAAGGGAAGGAAGGTCGGAGGGGGCGCCAAACAAAGCCCCATGGCGCCCCTTCAGATCGACATGCTCATCACGCGTCTCAGGCCCGCTGGACCGCCTGCCGGAGCCGGGACCTCAGGAGCGACAGACCCTGGCCCGCCCTCTCGCCGTTCGCCTGGCCGAAGAGCAGGGAATCGAGGCACCCCAACCCTCCGGTCGTCGTCCGGGTCCAGCCGGTACAGGTGCTGGGCTCGGTGTTGATCTCTGTACCCACGCCAACAATGAGATCCTTGACCTTGAAAGTCATCTTTCCTCCTCCTTTTCGGGGCCGGGCCCCGTTGGTTGCGCGATGTCAGCTTCCCTTCTTGTCTCCGCTCCAGGTGAGCAGCCAGATGTCACCTTCATCGACGGCGCGGACGGCGAAGAGGGTCCGGCCATCGGGGCTCGTGCTCGGCGCGTCGTAGGCGGAGTGCGGCGGAGGCACGAGGACTTCCCGCGCCTCGTTCGTCAGAGTGTCGAACGCGAGGACCTTCCCGGCCTCGACGTAGAGGAGCCTGCGGCCGTCAGGAAGCCAGACCGGATTGAAGCCACGGCTCGTCCATCTTAGATAGGTGCGCGAGAGCAGCGAATACAAGCCGATCCCCTCCATCATGGAGCCGTCGAGGCGGGCCATGTTGCCGGCCAGCCGCTCGCCGTCGGGCGACCAGGAGTAGGGATAGAAGGATTCGCCAAGGTCCTTCGCCGGTGGGAGTGGCTCCGCCAGGCGTGCCGCCAGCGGCCGGGTCAGGTCGACCACCGCCGCCTCTTTTCCGTAGGTGCAGGCGATCTTGCTGCCGTCCGGCGACCAGACGGGGACGGTGACCGGCGGCCCGCCCGGCGGCAGCACCCGTACCGGATCACCGCCGTCTATTCCCGCGGTCACTCCCGCGATCCAGGCTTCGTAGTTGCCTCCGCGGTTGGAGTAGAAGAGCAGCCGGCTGCCGTCCGGCGACCAGAACGGCTGGCGGTCCTTGTACTTGTCCTGGGTGAGCTGCCGCAGCCCGCTGCCGTCCAGGTTGATGACGAACAGCTCGTCCCGGGGGAGGGAGGCGTGGAAGGCGATCCGGTTGCCGTCCGGAGAGACGTCACAGGAGCGCACCGCGTGGGAGCCGCGGGTGACGGCCGTCCCGAGACCCGTGACCTGGAGGCCCTCCGGATCGAAGGGGAAGCGCTCGACGTTGGACTTGCTCTCGTTGGCGGCGTAGAGGATGCTGCGGCCGTCCCGCGACAGGCTCCAGAAGCCGCTCGCCGTGGACGGAGTCGTCACCGGCTCGGGCTCGCCCTGCACCTCTCCCGTCCGCTCGTCGACCGGCAGCCGCCAGAGGTTGAGGCTGCCGCTGCGGTCGCTGCCGAAGTAGAGCCACCGCCCGTCCGGCGCCCAGACCGGGTTCCAGTTCAGGTGGCCGTCGTCGAGGACCTGGAGGGCTTTGCCATCGTCGGTGGAGACGGTCCAGAGAACGCGCTGCGCGCTGCCGGCGGGGACGCCCCAATAGGCGATCCGCCGGCCGTTGGGGGACCAGCTCGGCTGCACGGCGTCGGACTTGACGAGCAGCCGGCGCCGGCCCGTGGCCACGTCCACCCGGAAGATCTCGCTGTCGGCCTTCCGCATGGCCGGGTCGATGATCCCTTCCGTGGCCACGGCCAGCTCGCGGCCGTCGGGAGACCACGCTGGGTTGTAGCCGAGGTCGGAGATGCGCCGCGCCCTTCCGCCCTCGGCCGAGACCACGTAGATCCCTCCGCCGTTGCGCTCGGAACGAAACGCGACCCAGCGGCCATCGGGCGAGATGGCGGGCTGGTCGTCGTCGGCCGCCGAGCCCTCGGTGAGGTTCGCGGTGGCGCTGCGGTCGATCTTCTGGAGGAACACGTCCTTCTGCCCGTTCACGTTCTTCGCGTAGGCGAAAGAGAGGCCGTCCGGGGCCAGGCTGGGGTAGATCTCGCGCCCCTCCTCCTCGGTGAGGCGGGTGAAGACCGGCTGGACCGGGGCCGGCCTGGAGCCCGGGCGCAGCGCCAGCCAGGCCGCGAAGGCCAGGGCGAGCGCCAGGGCCGCCGCGGCACCGAGCCAGATCCGGCGGCCTGCCGGCTCGGGGGCCGGCACGGCGGCGAGCGCCTTCTGGACCTCCGCCAGCTCGGTGAGGACCTCCGCGGCCGTGGGATAGCGGTCGGCCCGCGGCTTCGCCAGCATCCGTCCGGCGATGCGCTCCAGCTCCGGCGGCACCTCGGGCCGGAGGGTGCGCAGCGGAGCCGGCCGGTCTTCCAGGAGGGAGCGGAGCGCGGAGGTCACCCCCTCGCCGCTCCGGAAGGGACGCGCGCCGGTGAGCATCTCGTAGAGCACGACGCCGAGGGAGAAGACGTCGGAGCGGCTGTCAACCTCTTCTCCCCGCGCCTGCTCCGGGGACATGTAGGCCGGCGTCCCGAGGAAGGAGCCCACCACGTTCATTCCGGTCGCGCCGCGCAGCTTGGCCACGCCGAAGTCGAGGATCTTCAACATGCCGTCGGCGGTGACCATGAGGTTGGCCGGCTTGACGTCGCGGTGGACGATGCCTTCCCGGTGGGCCTTGGCCAGACCTTGAGCAGCCTGGCAGGCGAGGTCCACGGCCTCGGCGATGGACAGAGGGCCGCGGGCGATCCTCGCCTTGACGGTCTCGCCGTCGTAGGCGGCCATGGCGAGGTAGAGATGACCGTCGTGGGTTTCGCCGACCTCGTGGATCGTGCAGATGTTGGGGTGGTCCAGGGCCGACGCGGCCTGCGCCTCCTGGAAGAAGCGGGCCTTGGCCACCGGGTCGCGGGTCAGCTCGCCAGGCAGGAACTTGAGGGCGACCGTCCGCCGCAGGCGGGTGTCCTCGGCCTTGTAGACGGTCCCCATGGCGCCGCCGCCGAGAGGCTCCAGGATGCGGTAGTGGGCGACGGTGCGCTGGGAAAACGGCGCCTCCGCCTCGCCGGACGGCTCGGGCTCGGGGGGGATCTCCGCTGCGGGCGCTACGGGCGATGCGGGACGGACGCGGCGCAGGAGGCCCGGGACCTGGACCAGCGTCGCCTCCGGCTCGGCCAGGCCGCCGCCCGCCAGAATGCAGCGCAGCGCGACCAGGAGGTCGTCCATCCGCGCCGGCCGGCCGGCCGGGTCCTTGGAGAGCGCCTGGGCGACCACGTCGTCCAGCTCCGAAGGCAGGCCCGGATGGACCGCGCTCATGGGCTCGGGGTCCAGCTCCAGGATGGCCCCGGCGAGCTCGTGGCGGTCGGCCCCCCGGAACGGTGGACGCCCGGTGATCATCTCGTAGAGGAGGACCCCCAGCGACCAGATGTCGGCGCGGGCGTCGGCCGGCTCCCCGCGGAGCTGCTCGGGAGCGCGGTAGGCCAGGCCCGGCGAGGAGCCGTTGCTGGATATCGCCGATATCAGCCAGGAGAGGCCGAACCCGGCGACCCGGGCTTGGCCATCGGCGCTCACCACGATGTTGCCCGGCCGGAGGTCCCGGTGGACGATCCCCTTCTCGTGCGCCTGGCCGAGGGCCGCGGCGATCTGGGAGGAGAGACCCACGGCCTGCTCCGGCGTGAGCGGGCCGCGCTCCATCCGGCTCCGGAGGGTCTCCCCGTCCAGTGCGCGCACCACGTAGAGCCCGCCCTCCGGGGCTTCGCCGAAATCGAGGACCGGGCTGATGTGGGGGTGGCCGAGAGCGGACGCTGCCGCGGCCTCCTCCGCCGCCGCCGTAGCCGCCTCTCCAGCCGGAAGCCCCGGCAGGACCTCCAGCGCGACCAGCCCGCCCTCCCGCAGGTCGCGCGCCTTGTACACGGAACCCGTCTGCCCCCGCTCGAGGGGTTCGAGGATTTCGTAGCGGGAGAACGTCCCTCCGGTCACCGCGGGGGTCTCCGGGGGGTCGGGGGTGAGCTCATGGCCCTCCTCAATTTTCAGGGTCTCTTCCTTCTAAGTGTCGGCCGAAGCCCGATACGGGTCGGGAAGAGCCGAGCTCTTCGAAATTACCGCACCAATTCCGTGAGCAGATGCTTCTGCACCTTTCCCAGAGCGTTTCGGGGTAGAGCATCAAGATAACGGATTTCACGGGGTATTTTGAAGCCCGCCATCTGTTTTGCGCAGAATTCGTTCAGGACAGCCTCGTCCACGGGAGAGTCCACCACGAGGAAAGCCACCGGCACCTCGCCCCATTCGGGATCGGATCGGCCGATGACCGCAGCTTCCCGGACGCCGGGGAAGGAGGCCAGCACCTCCTCGACCTCGCGGGGATAGATGTTGAAGCCGCCGCGGAGGATCAGCTCGTGACGCCGGCCGAGGAGGGTGTAGCGGCCGGTCTCGGGGTCACGGCGGGCCAGGTCGCCGGTGCGGAACCAGCGCCGGCCCAGGTCGTCGTGAACGAAGCTGGCGGCGGTCTTGGCGGGGTCGCGCCAGTAGCCGGGGAAGACGTGGCTGCCGTGCACGAGGAGCTCGCCTTCGCCGCCGGGCTCGGCGTCACGCCCCTCGGGACCGTCGGGGCCGGCGATCCGCGCCGAGACGCCGGGGAGAGGGGTGCCGACGGTGCCGGGGACGCGGGGCCCGGCGTACGGGTTGCTCAGGCTCATGCCGGTCTCGGTCATGCCGTAGCGCTCCAGGATGTCGTGGCCGGTCAGCTCGCGGAAGGCGGCGAAGGTCTCGGGGGAGAGCGGCGCGCTACCGCAGCAGAAGAGGCGCATGCCAATCGTCTCTCTCCCTCCCCGCAACTCCTCCACCAGGCGGACGTACATGGTGGGGACGCCGAAAAACAGGGTCGGTTGTCCTCCCGGTTGGCCGCCGAGGAGCTCGCGGGCCACCTCGGCCGCGTCGAAGCGCCGGCGCAGGAGGACCGTGGCGCCCGCGGCCAGCACGCAGTGGAGGCCCACGACCAGACCGTGAGTGTGGAAGAGCGGCAGGGTGAGCAGGAGGATATCCCGGGGCTCCCAGGCCCAGGCGGCGAGCAGGCCCGCCACCGTGGCCAGGACGTTGCCGTGCGTGATCATCGCCCCCTTGCTGCGCCCGGTCGTTCCGGACGTGTACAGGATCATCGCCAGGTCGTCCGGGTCGACGCTCACCGCGGGAAGGATCGGGGGAAGAGTGGCAGGGTCGCCCCGCCAGCCGTCCAGTTCCTCGGCGAGGATCACCGCTTCGACTCCCTCGCGGTCGGCCGGCTCCAGCTCCTCCAGGACCGGGAGCTGGCTGCGCTCGGTCAGCAGAAGCCGCGGCTCCGCATCCGTCAGGATGTGGGCGATCTCCCGGCGGCGGTAGGCCAGGTTGAGGGGCACCATCACGGCGCCCAGGCGGATCACGGCGAGGTAGACGGTGACGAATTCCGGCCGGTTGCCCAGAAAGAAGGCCACGCGGTCGCCGCGGCGCAGGCCCCGCGCGTGGAGGCCCGCGGCGAGCCGCCCCGCCTCCTCGAAGAGCCCGGCGTAGGTGAGATCGGTCCGCGCTCCGTCCGGAGAGGCGAACCGCAGGGCCGTCCGATCGGGCGACCGGCGAAGGGGGATGGCGAAGAGATCGTGGAGGTTCATGGAGGGGAATGCTACGATGAGCGGCATCAAACGATTGCAGCCGCAGGGGGGTTTGAGCATGTTCGGATCTACGGTGTTTTCTTCCGCTTCCCTCCTCGCCCTCACGGCAGGCCTGCTCGCAGCCTCCGTTGCGGCGCAGGCGCCCGCGGCCCAGGCGGACTCCGAGCCGACCTTCTTCGAGAGCATCGACGTCAACGTCGTCAACGTCGAGGTCTACGTGACCGACGGCCAGGGCAAGAGAGTCCCGGGGCTGACCCTGCAGGACTTCCAGGTTCTTGAGGACGGCAAGCCGGTGGAGATCACGAACTTCTACGCCATGTCCGAGGGCAGGCCGGCTGAGGAGCCGGCTGCCGAAGCGGCGCCGGCGCCGGCCACGGCCGAAACGGAGAGCTCCGCAGCCGGTCCCGAAGACCAGCGCCTCTACCTCGCCATCTTCCTCGACAACCGCAGCCTGGTCCCGGCCAGCCGCAACCGCATCCTGGCCGCGGTCAAGGATTTCGTCTCCCGGCTCGATTCCGGGGACCGGGTCCTGATCGCGGCCTATGACGGCTCGGTGCGGGTGCGCCAGGGCCTGACCAGCGACCCGGCCACGCTGTCCGCCGCCCTGGAGGAGATGTCGAAGGTCGCGCCCGGCGGGGTGACCCGCAACTCGGAGCGCCGGCGCCTGCTCGCGGAGATCGACGCCGCCTACCCGGTCGGCGCCACCGGCCAGGCCGGCGAGAACCAGCGCGAGCAGGCGGCGGTCATCCTCGCCGAGCAGCTCTACCAGAACATCCGGCAGTACGGGCAGATGCAGTACGAGGAGACCCGCGCCGCCATGATCATGCTCCGGGAGTTCGTCGACTCGCTCGCCGGATTGCCGGGGCGCAAGGCCCTGCTCTACGTGAGCGGCGGCATCGCCCTGCGTCCGATCGAGAGCTTCATGCGCGCCTGGGAAGGCAAATTCTCGGCGCTCGGCCAACAGGTCGGCTACTCCCCCTTCGACGGCTCCCGGGACGACGCCACTCCCCTGCTCAGGGAGCTGGTCGACCACGCCAACTCGAACCGGGTGACCTTCTACACCCTGGGCGACACGCCGGAGCTGAGCGGAATCTCGGCCGAATCCGGAGCGAGCGACACGTACGACTCCAACATGGAGGCCATGGACCGGACGTCGATGCAGGACTCGCTGCTGATGATCGCGCACGGCACCGGCGGCCTGGCCAGCGTGGACGCCGCGACCGGCCCCCTGCTCGACCGCATGCGCGAAGACTTCGGCACCTACTACTCCCTCGGCTACGTCCCCCTGAAGGGGCGCGACGGCCGCAAGCGCAAGGTCGAGGTCAAGATGCGCGACCGCAGCCTGACCGTCCGCCACCGCGAGGCCCACCGCGAGCAGACGATGCCCCAGCGCATGGCCAACCGGGCCATGTCCGCCCTCCTGCTCGGCGAGGCGTACAACCCCCTCGAGGTGGCGGTCGAATTCGGCAAGGAGAGGAAGAACGACAAGGGCCAGTACGAGGTGGAGGTGCTGGTGAAGTTCCCGCTCGCCAACCTCGTCCTGATCCCCCAGGACCAGTTCCACGAGGGGAAGCTGACCCTGTTCGTCGGCGCCCGCGACAGCCACGGCCGGAGCTCCCCGATCCAGCAGGTCGAGGTCCCGATCCGCGTCCCCAACGACCAGCTCCTCACCGCCCTCGGCCAGCTCGGCGCCTACCGCATGACGATGCTGCTGCGGCCCGAGGCCCACACGGTGGCCGTGGCGGTCCGCGACGAGCTGGGCAACGCCGACTCCACGACCAAGTCCGACTACACGCCGGGCCAGCAGGAGCAGCCGGCCGCGACTGGGGACACACCGCAGGCCGCTCCCGGATCATGAGAATCAGACCGGCCGCCCTGCTGCTCCTCGCCTCTCTTCCGGCCCTGGCGCAAGCCCCCCCTGTCGAGAAGCCGCCCCTGCGCGTCCTCCGCACCGGGGGGCTGCGCGTGGAGACGGCAGCCCTGCTCATGAGCGGCCAGGAAGGGGGGACGATCCCCGTGGCCGCTCTCGCACTCCCCCTCCCTGGGACCGGCGAGCGGGCGCGGGTCGCCGTCCTCCTGGAGATGGACGGCTCCGAGGCCATGGAAGGCCAGCAGGGCGACCTCCTCCGCCTGGAGGTCTGCCTCTACGCGGTGACCACCGCAGCCGACGGCTCGGGCCGGGTCGCGGGCTCGCGCATGGACACGGTGGAGATCGACCTGGCCCGGCTCGGCCCCGACCTGGACAGGAGCGGCCTCAAGTACATGGGCGAGCTGGCGCTCGCCCCGGGCGACTACGCCCTGCGCGCCCTGGTGCGCAACGCCGCCACCGGCGAGGTCGGCCTGCGGGTCCTGCCGCTGTCCGTCCCGGACTTCTCGGGGACCGAAGGCGTCCTGCTGCCCCCGCTGGTCTCCGAGCCCGCGGGCTCCTGGCTGATCGCGCGCGGCGCAGGAATCGCCTCCCCTCCGCCCTCCCTGTCGTTCGACGCCCTGCCTTCGGCCCGGCCGGTCTTCGCCCCGTCCGGTGAGATCTCGTTCCGGGTCCCGGCCTGGAAGACCCGCGGGAGCGAGCTGCAGGCCGAGGTGCGGCGCCCGGGCGGAGCGCGGGTTGCCACGTTCCCGCTGAAGGTCGCCTCCCGGGAGGAAGCCGGAGCGGGCCTGGAGCTCCTCACCGCCTCCGTCGAGCTCAAGGGCATCGAAGAGGGCGTCTATGAGATCGGGGTCGTGGAGGCCAGGGCAGGAGCCGAGGACGCCGCCTTCTCCACGCCGTTCGTCCTCCTCAATCGCGGCAGCGACGGCCAGGTCTGGGCCGCGCTCACTCCTTCCCGGCGAAGCCAGTCCGCCGCCCGCGAGGAGGCTCCCGCCCAGGCCCGGAAGACCCCGGCGGCGACCAAGCGGACCCGGAAGATCGACGCCAAGCCGGTGCGCGAGGCCTATCACAAAGCCCTGCTCCGCCTGGCCGAGGGAGACCGGGAAGGGGCGCGGGACGCGGTGTTCGAGATGGAGACCTCAGTGCTCACCGGCGACCGGCCGGCGACGAGCGACGACCTCATGGACGTGGAGCTGGAGGTGGCCCGCGACCTGGCCAGGAAGGACCCGGAGAGCCTGGTGCCGGTCCTGACCCTGCACCAGGTGCTCTACCGCGACGCGCTGCGCAAGCCGAGCTTCCAGATCTCGACCCACTCCCGCGAGCTGGTCTTCCGGCTTATCGACCTCTACGCCGAGACCAGGGGCACCCCCGAGGCAAAGACGAAGGCGGCGCATTTCATGATGGGTCTCGCCGCCGAGATGATCTGGAACGCCCCGCCCTCCATGCGGGCGCGCGTGTTCCGGCAGATCCTCGCCTACGACGAGAACCAGGAGGCCGCCCTCCTCTGCCTAGCCGTGGATTCCGAGCGCCAGGGGCGGTACTCCGAAGCGGTCGGCCACCTGGAGCGTCTGATTCGCCAGAACCCGGCCAACGACGAGGCGCGCCTGCGGCTCGCCGTGAACCTGGCGCGGCTCGGCAAGGCGCAGGACGCCCGCAAGCTCCTGCGCGAGGTCTCGGCTGGAAAGACCGAATCCTGGCAGCTCGCCGTGGCCTGGCAGGAGCTCGGCCGCCTCCTGCTCGCGTCCGGCGACCTCGCGGGTGCCGAGCAGACCCTGCGCGAAGGGCTCCAGCGCCTTCCGGACGACGACAAGCTCGCCCTCCAGCTCGGACTGGTCCTCGACCTGCGCAAGGACCCGCGCGGCGCGCGCGAGGCGGTGGCCGGCCTCGGAGAAAAGACAGGCGGCGAAGGCGGAGCGGCCCGGCACCGCTATAACCAGCTCCCCCTGGAGCGGCTCGATGAGGCCTGGGCCGAGCTCCAGGAGACGGCCGTGGAGCAGATCCCGCTGCTGGCGGCGGCCCTCGGAGTGCCTGTCGCCGGAGAGACCCCCCGGAACACACCATGAAACGCATGACTCCCCTTCTCGCGGTCCTCCTCGGCCTGCTGGCGCTCCCGGCGCTCGCGGCGGTTGCGGCGGTTGCGGCGGTTGCCGCCCCCGCCACCGTCCGGATCGTGAGCCCGCCCCCGGGGCAGCCGATCTTCGGCCCGATCGAGATCCGGGCCGAGGTGCGCGGCGCGGCCGTGCGCAAGGTCGAGTTCTACCTCGACAGCCTGCGGGTGGGCGTGGTCGAGGCGCCGCCCTGGCGGGTCGTGGTGGACGTGGGCCACGAGAACGCCGAGCATGCCATCGAGGTCGTGGCCCACGGCCCCTCGGGTCTGGTCGGCAGCGCCAGCCTGCGGACCCTGCCGCTCCAGGTCGACGACGAGATCGAGGTCGGGCTGCAGCAACTCTACGTGGTCGTGGACCGTAGCGGCCAGCGGGTCCACGACCTGAAGCGCGAGGACTTCACGGTCCTGGACAACGGCGTGCCACAGGAGATCGTCACCTTCGAGCGCGGGGAGATCCCGTTCACCGCCGTGCTGCTCGTGGACTCGAGCACCAGCATGGCGGGCCGGCGTCTGGTGACGGCCGTGGACGGGGCCAAGAACTTCGTCGGCGGCATGAATCGCCTGGATGAGGCGAAGCTGATGCTGTTCTCGGACCGCATCCTCCTGGAGACCCCCTTCACCAGCATCCCCTCTATCCTCACCCTGGGTCTCTCCAGCCTGGAGGCGAAGGGCGGGACGGCCCTCAATGACGCTCTCTACCTGGGGCTCAAGCGGCTGGAGGGCCGGCAGGGCCGGAAGGTGGTCATCCTGGTCTCGGACGGCGTGGATATCGAGAGCGTCCTGCCCATGGAGCAGGTGCAGAGGATCGCGCGTCAGAGCAACGCAGTCCTCTACTGGCTGCGCCAGCGCCGCGCCGACCAGGAGGCGCTCCCGCAGACCCAGATCTTCAGCGCCTGGCGGGACGGCGAAGGCCACCGCCGCGAGCTGGAGCGGCTGCACAGCGCGGTCCTGGAGAGCGGCGGCCGCATCGAAACCCTCGACAGCCTCGATCAGATCCAGACCGCCCTGCAGACCCTCCTGCGGGAGTTGCGCGAGCAGTACGTCCTGGGCTACTACTCCAACCAGTCCAAGGGGCGCGGCACCTGGCACGACCTGGAGCTCCGGGTGCGCGGCGACGGTCTCAAGATCCGCACCCAGGAAGGCTACCTGGAGCGGTAGCCCCTCCCCCTACGCAAATTGGGTAAGCGTGGTGTGCCGTACGGGCCGGGGACGCTCTGTACCAGGCCCGCCTTTGCAGAGGAAAGATGCCGGCGCGGACGTCGGCGTTCCCACTTGGCGCGTCCCGCCCGCGAATAGGAGCGTCTCGCCCGCGGAATTTTGTCTCTCGCCTTCGGGGACTTGCCTCTCGCCCCCGAGGGCGAGCCGCAAGCCCCCGAGGGCGAGCCGCAAGTCCCCGAGGGCGAGAGGCAAGTCCCCAAGGGCGAGAGGCTCATTTCCGGTCCCCGGCGGCATCATCTCAGGGCTCCGCCAGAGTCGCCGGCAGCGGCGCTCTGACCCCGGGCTACGCCCAGTTGCCCCTTGCGGGACCTTGTCAAACTCCGATCGACGGGCAGCCTTTTCTGTAGGGGAGGGGCTTGCCCCCTCCCGGGCGGGGGAAGACCCCGCCAAGACAGGAATCGCATTGGGAGCTTCCGCCCACCCGGGAGGGGGCAAGCCCCTCCCCTACGTCCACCTCAACCCTCGAAGCGCAGCTCGGGATCACGCCGGGAGCGCCGCAGGTAATCGGCCACGCGGTCGAGGAATTCGGCGGTGATCCGCTCCGTCTGGCAGACCAGCAGCAGGGCCGCGATGGCCTCGGGGTGGACGCCGCAGGCCTGGAACACGGGCACGATCTCCGAGGCGATCCGCTGCACCCCGGCCGTGTCCCCCCGCCGGGCGTGGACCATGGCGAGGTCGAGGGACACCAGGGCGGCGTCGAAACAGATCCCCTGCTCCAGAAACGCCTCCCGGGCGAGACCAAGGGCCTCCTCGCCTTCATCGAGCCGGCCCAGGCCGAGCGCAATCCGCCCCTCCAGCCACCGCAGGCGCAGCAGATCCATCCGGTTGCCCAGCTCCAGGTAGAGTTGCCGGTGCGGCTCCAGTGCCGCCAGGGCCTCCCGGTGCCTGCCGTCGTCGCTGAGATACCAGGCGAGGTTGTGGCGCGCCACGAGGAGCAGGCGGGGCTCCGCCGCGCCGTCGACGAGATGGAGGCCCGCGCCGAGATGGCGGACCGCCTCCCGGAAATCCCCTCCATCCCCGAGGATCATGCCTTTCAGGATCAGGGCGCGGCCCTCCTGATGGCGGTCCCCGGTCTCCCGGTAGAGCCGCAGGACGCGGTCCAGGAGAGTGGCGGCCTCCGCGAAGCGCCCCTGCGTGTTGCGCAGAGAGGCCTCGAAGCCGAGGATCTCCGCCTCGGTCAGGAGGTCGGTCTCGAACTTCCGGTAGTGAGCCTCGGCCCGGGCGAGGGCCTCCTCGGATCGATCGAGATCGCCTGCAATCCGCCGGGCGTTGCCGAGATAGGCCCAGGCCAGGGCGCGCGCGTCCTCCACCAGGGCCTCGCCATACCGATCCGCATCCAGCCGCTCGGCAATCTCGACGGCGAGCCCGGCCAACTCGAGCGCGGCCGCCGGATCGTCCGCCCACGCCTGCCGGCTCGCGGTCTCTAATTGGTCGCAAAGCTTCAGGAGCCGGAAGCGGGGCTCGCTCCCGGCGAGCGCGCGGCGGCGGTCCCGGGGCTGTCCCAGGAGCTCCGCCAGAAGGACCGGCGCCTCCTCCGTCTCGCGGAGCACACGGCCGGCGTGCTCTCCGATCCTCGCTGCAGCCTGCTCGATCGCGGCACCATAGAGCCTGTTCATCCGTGGAGGCCTCCCCTCGGGGTTCTGAGGCCATGCGGCCATTCCTATACAAGTAGTTGCCGCAGAGCCCGGAATTTTGACAACGAGGAGGGGAAAAAAGGGGGCGCCCCTCCGGGCACCCCCGTTCAGGACCGTGCCGGTCCTCCGAGTCAGCCGTTCGGATCGAGGCTGCCCCGGTTGTCCGTCTCCGCTGTCGCGAAGATCTGGGTGAGCTTGCCCCACAGCGCCGACAGCTTCCGGTCCTCCGCCATTGGAGAGACGAGCAGCCAGGCAAGAACGACAACCCCCACGCCCTGAAAAAAGGTCTTACCGATCATTGAGCCCTCCTTGGAGGGCCGGCTCGCGGCAGCCGTCAGTGGCCGGCCGTGCCAGTCCCCCGTTAGAAAAGTTGTTGATCGGACGGGAAACGGGACGGGGAGATCGTGAAAGTGAAGACTCTCAGATAACCGAAGGATGGAAGAAGGGGCAGGCCGCGCGAACGGCACCTACCTCAAGGCAAGCGGAAGATCCGGCTGATCTTCCGCCGATCCATCGGAGCGCTAGATCCTGTCCGTGCAGTCCGCCGCGCAAAGGTTCAGCAAGAGCTCGCTCGGAACGGGGCAGAACGCGAGCCGGCACTCCGCCTGGCGCTGGCGGAAATCGCCGAGACACTGCGCTTCACAGCGGTTGCGCGGAAGGATCGGCGGAGCCTTGGCAAACTGGATCGAGCTGTAGAACGGCTCTTCGCCGGGACCCGGCAGGTGCAGGACGGCAGAGACGATCTGTGTGGAGAACGGGCTCGGCGCTTCGGCGACACACTCGCCAGCCCACGCCGGCGCGCTGCTGAGGACCAGAGCCATCACCACCAGCACCCACTTCACTCTGGACATCTTCGGACCCTCCTCGGGAGCGGACTGGAGGTGATCCCAGTCCGCTTGAGAGGGTCCTGTTCAATAAACGTACCAGGGTGCCGGTGCTCTGTCACTCGAGCTGTGACAAAGGACCAGCCTCGGCCACGCGGCGCTCCTCGCGCTGGAGGCGGGCGCGCTCGTCCAGGCGCCGCCGCGCGGCGGCGAACGCTTCGCGGATGGCAACAGCCAGATCCTCGTGGGCCTGGTGGTTCACGATCAGCTCGCTGCCAGGGACGCTCAGATCGATGCGCACGTCGAAGAGGCCGCCATGGCGATGGTGCCTGCCGGGTCCCGCGACCCGGACATGGCAGCCGATGAGCCGGTCGTAGAAACGCTCCAGCTTCACGGCCTTTTCGCGGATGATGGCCTCGATCGATTCGGGCAACGAGATCCCTTGAGCGGTGATGGTCAGCGGAAGCTCCATGTGCGGTCTCCTTCGCTTCGATTGACGATGCCGTGCTCAGCCCGCGGGACAGGCGACCTCGATCCAGCAGGCGGCGGCTTCGGGGTCCGGTGGAGCTTCCGACAGCGTCAGGAAGACGTTCCAGCGCTTGCCGTCCGCCACCCGGAGCTCGGCTGCGGGGATCCTCTGCAGGTTGACCGCCCAGGGTCCCGGCGAGCTGACGACCTGGACCATCCCCTGCTCCATCACACTCACCTGGAACGGCAGGGTGGTCCCCGCGTCCCGCACCGTGGGCTGGCCGACCTCGACCCGCCACTCGGGCTCCTTGCCGCCGCTCCCGCGCAGCGCATAGCGCGGCTTGGCGAGCCGCAGGTCGTTGGCCCTGCGGTCGGAGCTGGAGGGGCAGGACGGATGGTACTGGAGGCAGACCGGCGCGCCGACCCGGCCCGTGGCCGTGGTGAAGGCCTCGAGGTCCTGGATGACCAGATTGTTGGCGCTGTCCGTGCTGAAGGTCCAGGTGCCGCGGGCCCCGGTCTGGGCGTGAGCGACGCCTGCGCTCGCAACGACCGCGATGACCGCAACGGCCGCGGCCAGACACCCCAACCACACCCGCAGTGCAGCACACATCTCGTCACGCATGGAAAACAACCTCTCGGGTAGCGTCCAGTATCCCAGACCTGTGCCCGGGGCGCAACCTCGGTAATCAGGAGGTAATCAAGAGAGATCAGCAGGAGAGATCGGGCTCACCGCAGCCCGCCAGGACCCGGGACCGCGCGGCATCGCGCAGACGGACGGCCGCGGCCCAGTCGGGGCCGCCGGGAAGGACCGGGTGGCCGACCTCGACCTCCACCCCGCCACGGCGCGGGAGCCACTCCCCGCTCCGCAGCTTGGAGCGGGTGCCGCGGATCGCCACCGGGACCACCGGCGCCCCGGTCTGGGCGGCCACGACGAAGGTGCCCATGCGGAAGGGGCGAAGGCCCGGAACCCGGGTGAAGGTCCCCTCCGGAAAGATGGCCAGCGACGCGCCGGAGCGCACGGATTCGGCCACCTTGCGGCTCTCCTCCGCCCCCTGGCCCGCGTCGAAGCGCTCCACGAAGACCGTGCCCAGGCGCTCCAGAGGGATGCGCGAGAAGGCGCTCCCCTCCAGCTCGTTCTTGGCCACGAACCCCACGTCCGGGGGGAGGACCGCGGTCAGCACGAAGGCATCCAGGTAGCTCGCGTGGTTGGCGGCCACGATCCGCGGACCGGCCCCCTCCAGGTGCTCCAGCCCTTCGATCCCGAGAGAGGTCCCGGTTAGGGCGGCCAGCGACCGGGCCACGAAGCGGGCCAGCCGGCGCCGCCGCGGAAGCCCGGGCGTGACCGCCAGGGCTATCCAGACCGGGGGCACCGCCAGGGCGAAGAGCAGCCAGAACCAGCCCGCGTAGAGGAGGTCCCCCGCCGCCCGTGTCCACCGCACCAGCCAAGCCCGGGCCCCCGATCCCGCCAGGCGGACGAGTTGCCACCAGACCGCTACGGTCCCATCCCGGCCGAGCCTGCTCCGTCCAAGCCTGCCCCGCTCGTAGAGCTCCCGGCTCGCCGCCCGCCGCACCTTGCCGCTGGAGGTCTTGGGCACGGTGTGGGGCGGAGCGAGGACCACGTCATCCGCGGGAGTGCCGAGCAGGTCCACGGCCATGTCCTGGATCTCCCGCCGCAGCCGCTCGAGCTCCGCATCTCCCCGCTCGCGGGTCTCGGCCAGGACCACGACCCGCTCGGTCCCCGACTCCGGATCCGCGCTGCCGAATACGGCCACGCACCCCTTGCGGACGCCGGGGATCTCCCCCACCGCCTCCTCCAGCTCGTGGGGGTAGAGGTTCCGCCCGGCGCGGATGATGATGTCCTTGACCCGGCCGGTGAGATAGACCTCGCCGCCCGCGATGTAGGCGCGGTCTCCCGAGTCGAGCCAGTCGCCGCGGATCAGGAGCCGCGTGGCCTCGGGGTTGCGGTAGTAGCCGCTCGTGGCTGAAGGCCCGCGGAACTCCAGCCGTCCCTCCCGCCGCTCGCCCAGCTCCTTGCCGGACTCGTCGACGATCCGGATCTCGTGGTCCGGAACCGGGAAGCCGCACGAGGCGAAACGCAGCCCCTCCGCCGCCGGAACGGCCTCCCCGGTCTTCTGGAAGACCTCGCGGTCGACGGTGTCGACGACCGGCCCCCTGCCGACGGGTGTGAAGGCCAGGGCCAGCGAGCACTCGGCGAGGCCGTAGACCGGGGCCAGGGCCCGCGGAGAGAAGCCGTAGGGCACGTAGCGCTCCGTGAACCGCCGCATGGCCTCGGGGCTCACGGGCTCGGCCCCGTTCAGGGCATAGCGCCAGGAAGACAGATCGAGCCCGTCGATCTCCGCGTCCTCCACCTTGGCCACGCACAGCTCGTAGGCGAAGTTGGGGGCCGGGGACAGCGTCCCCCGGTGGCGGTGGATGGCCCAGAGCCACCGCGACGGCCGGGCCAGGAACGTGAGCGGCGACATCAGGATCAGCGGCATCCCGAAGTAGAGGCTCCCCATCCACGAGCCGATCAGGCCCATGTCGTGGTAGAGCGGCAGCCAGCTCACCACCACGTCCTCCCCGCCGATGTCCACGGCCTTGCCGATGGAGCGCAGGTTGGCGAGCAGGTTGGCATGGGTGAGGGTCACCCCTTTGGGATTGCCGGTGCTGCCCGAGGTGAACTGGAGGAAGGCGATGTCGTCCTCCCGGACGGCTGGCATTCCTCCACCGGTCCCCGTCAGCTCGGAGACCGTCACCACCTTCCGCAGGCCCGGAAGCTGGGCGCGCAACAGGCGGGCCAGGGGGAGCACCTCCGGGAAGGTGACGAGCACTTGAGCCTCGGCGGTCTCCAGGATGCCGGCTTGGCGGCGCAGGTGGTCCTCGATCTGGCTCAGCCGGGCGGGCGGATAGAGGGGGACCGGGATGCCACCGGCGAGCTGCGTCCCGTAGAAGGCCGAGAAGTAGTCCAGCGAGGTGGGGAGCATCAGGCCCACTGCCTGGCCGGGGACGACGCCCAGGTCCCGCAACCCGGCGGCCACGGCCCCGGCGCGCCGTGCCAGGTCGCCGTAGGTCATCTCCTCGGGCTCGCCGTCGCCCGGATAGAAAAGGACGTGCCTGCGCTCCGGGTGGCGCTGGACGTGCCAGTCGAGCACTTCCACGAAGGTCCGGGTGCGCTGTGGCGCGGGCTCGGCCGGAGCGGCAGGCTCGTCGAAGGCCGCAAAAGAGAGGCGGGCCGATCCGCCTGGATTGGCAAGGAGGGCGCGCAGGAGATCCCGCGGCGTCTCGGCCGACGTCAGGAGCGATTCCGAGAGGTGGATGCCGAAGGACCGCTCCAGCCGGAGGAGCAGCTCGGCCCGGGCCAGGCTGTCCAGCCCGAAGTCTTTCTCCAGAGAGGAGTCGAGGGTGGTGCCGTCCAGGCCCCGGCGCCCGGGGTGGAGCTCCCGAGCGAGCGTCCGGACAAGGCCGAGGACCTCCTCCGCCGCTCCCGTCGAGGTCTGAGTTGCCATCGGGAGGAGAGCATACTCCCGGAAAGGACATAAAGGACCTCAAGCACCCAAAGGACAGCACGGGCGAGGATTGTCCTTGCCTGTCCTTGATGTCCTTGGTGTCCTTTTCCGCCCTTACCCCTTGATCACGCCCAGCGGCACCAACCGCGCCACCTTGCGCGCCAGGCCGGCGTGGTGGACCACATCCACGACGCGGTCCACGTCCTTGTAGGCGTGCGGGGCCTCCTCGGCCAGCTCGCCGAGCCCGGCACAGCGCACCACAATCCCCTGGTCCTCCAGCTCCTTCCGGACCTCGGCGCCGGGCTTGACCTTCTTGGCTGCGGTGCGGCTCATGGCCCGGCCCGCGCCGTGGCAGGTGCTGCCATAGGAACGTTCCAGGGCGGCGTCCGTACCTACCAGCACGTAGGAGGCCGTGCCCATGCTGCCGGGGATCAACACCGGCTGCCCGAAGTCCCGGTAGGCCTCCGGGGTCTCCGGGTTCGAGGGGCCGAAGGCGCGGGTCGCGCCCTTGCGGTGGACCACGATCTGACCCTCGGGCCCCCCATCTGAGCGATCCTCCAGCTTGGCCATGTTGTGCGCCACGTCATAGACCAGGCGGAGCCCTCCCTGGTCGCCGAGGGCGCGCTGGAACACCTCGCGCGTCGCGTGGGTGATGGCCTGGCGGTTCGAGAAGGCGAAGTTCGCCGCGGCGCACATGGCCCCGAAGTAGGCCTGCCCCTCCTTGGAGTGGAACGGCGCGCAGGCCAGCTCCCGGTCCGGAAGCTTGATGCCGTGGCGGGCCATGACCGCGTCCATGGAGCGGACGTAGTCCGTGCAGACCTGGTGGCCCAGGCCGCGGGAGCCGGTGTGGATGAGGATCACGAGCTGTCCCTCGCGCAACCCGAAGGCCTCAGCCGCCCGCGGATCGAGGACCCGCTCGACCTTCTGGAGCTCCAGGAAATGGTTGCCGGACCCGATCGTCCCGAGCTGCCCCCTACCCCGCTCCCGCGCCTTGTCCGAGACCTTGCCGGGATCGGCCCGCCGGAAGGAGCCCTCGGCCTCGGTCCTCTCCAGGTCCTCGGGGGTGGCCATGCCGATTTCCGCGAGGTAGCGGCACCCCTCGCCGAGGATGCGGTTCATGTCCTCGCCCGCGAAGCGCAGCCGGCCGCTCTTGCCCGTGCCGGAGGGGACTGCCCGCGCGAGGTCGGTCATCAGGGACTCAAAGCGGTTCCGCACCTCGTCCACCTGGACGTCCGAGGCCAGCAGCCGCACGCCGCAGTTGATGTCGTAGCCCACGCCGCCCGGCGAGATCACGCCGTCCTCGGCGCGGAACGCAGCTACTCCTCCGACCGGGAAGCCGTAGCCCTCGTGGGC
>Ga0190265_10000318_pt1 | contig 37927 bp, 29 predicted proteins | sample Popmic124T_FD_133135 | JGI IMG/M metagenome (GOLD analysis project Ga0190265, IMG submission 133135) | Populus adjacent soil microbial communities from riparian zone of Indian Creek, Utah, USA - 124 T | ecosystem: Environmental > Terrestrial > Soil > Riparian zone | place: USA: Utah | collected... | reverse complement strand
GCAGAGCATAGCCGTGGCAGCAAAGCCCATCGTGACGCGACTCCGGTCTTCGTCGCGTCAAAAAGGTTCAAGCCGTCGCGACCAGGTTCAAAGTCACGACAGCAAAGCCTTTCGGTGATGCGACGAAAGTCTTCGTCACGACATAAAAGCTCTGAGTCGCGACGTGAAAGGAAATTCTGACGCGATGAAGCTTATCCTCGCGTCAGAGAAGTCTTGTGTCGCGACAGAAAATCACCAGGTCGCATCAGGAAGGTTATGGTCGCGACAGGAAAGGAGTTGGCTGACGCGCCACAACCTTTCGTCGCGTCAAGAAGCCTTGCATCGCGTCAACAATGACTTTCGTCGCGACAGGAATTCTTTTTTTGACGTGACTATGCTTTGCGTCACGACAGAAAAGCGTTGAGTCGCGTCAAGAAAGTCGGAGTCACGACAACGAAGCCGGTGGCTGCTGTGGGAGAGTCCGACGCAGGATGCAGAAGTCTTTCGTCGCGACAGACACGCCGTAGCCGGGGCGGCGAAACCTGGAGTCGCGACTCGGGAGGGCTCCGGAGGTCCCCATAGGATCCGAAATCCTTCTCTGCTGAGGAGCACTACAATGAGATGCGCCTTGTTTGCGCCGCGGAGAAGAATGATGCGGAAGCGTTGGTCCTGGCTCGCCGTTAGCGTCCTGGTCCTCTCCGGAGGGCCGGCCCACGCCGCCACCGTGCTCGAACGGGTGGTGCAGATCGAGATCCGGCCGGATGGCTCGGTGATCGAGCGCGAGCGGTTGCGGGTGAAGCTCGACAACGACCGCGATTTCGCGTCGTGGTCGCCCTATCCGATCTTCCTGGACGAGAACCGGGAGCTCGAATCGCTCTCGGCCTCGGTCCACCGGCCGGACGGCAGGGTCGAGAACGTGGCGCGCAAGGCGCTGGACACCCATGAGATCGTGTCCTCCGGCGAGCTGCACAGCTCGCGCAAGGTCCGCTCGGTCAGCTTTCCCGCGGCGCCCGTGGGCTCGGTGCTCTCCCTCGATTATGAGGTCAAGGAGCGCCCCTACTTTCCGGCCGGGTTCGTGGTCCTTGGGTGGCCCTCCAGCCCGACCGAGTCGCTCCGCGTCGAAATCAAGGGCGGAGGAGCAGGGTGGCGCTGGCGCCTGGACGGCTCGCTCCCGGGCCTGGAGGTCAAAGAAACAGCCGGCGGGATCGAGATCACCGGCCGGTCGCTCCCCCGCCTGTCACCGCCCGACTACGCTCCGGCGTCGGCTTCCTGGGGCGCCACCCTGCGCTACGCGTGGGGGGACACCTCCGGGTGGGAGAAGGTGGGGAGCTGGTACGAGCGCCTGACCGCCGAGGTCCCCCGCGGCACGGAGCCGGTGCGCGCCAAGGCGCGGGAGCTGACCGCGGGCCTCTCCGACCGGCGCCAGAAGCTGGAGGCGCTCCTCGCCTTCGCCCGCAAGCAGGTGCGCTACGTGGCGGTCGAGGTCGGCATCGGCGGCTACCGTCCCCACACGCCCCAGGAGGTCCTGCAGCGCCGCTGGGGGGACTGCAAGGACAAGGCGTTCCTTCTCATCGACCTGTTGCGCGAGGCGGGCATCGAGGCCTGGCCGGTCCTGGTGCTGTCGGATGAGGGGAACCGGGTGGACCGCGACTTCCCGAACCCGTTCCAGTTCAACCACTTGATCGCGGCCGTCTCCCCCGAGGGCCTCGGGCTCACCGAGGCGGACCCGGTCTCCGGCGGCTATCTCTTCATCGATCCCACCCAGCCGGTGGGCGCTCTCTCGTGGCTCTCCCCCTCCACGCAGGACCAGGACGCCCTGGTGATCCGCGGCGGCCGGGGGGAGCTGGTGCGCACCCCGATCCGGCAGCAATCCGAAGGGCGGAAGCTGTCCGTGGATGTCTCTCTCTCCCCGTCGGGCGAGGCGTCGGGCGAGGCCCGGCTGGAGCTGCTGGGCACCGCCGGATGGGCGTACCTCGACATCCTGCAGACCCGCCGGCCGGAGGAGATCGACCGCATCGTGCTGGAGCGGCTCGGGGATCTGCTGCCCGGCATGAAGCTGGAGCAGCCGAAGCTCGCGGCGCACGACTCGGGCGTGCCCGCCGCCACCCTGAGCGCGAAGCTGCACCTGGTGCTGCCGCAGCCGTGGGAGCGGGGCTCGGTCCCCCAGCTCCTCGTGCCCACCCTGTCGAAGATGCCGGCGCCGGGAGTGCTCGATGGCCGCGAGCTGCCGGTGGTGGCGGACCCGTTCTCCACGCAGGTCACCTGGAGCGTGACCCTGCCGGAGGATGGCTGCCCCCCGGCCTCGGGCCAGGAGCTGACGGTGGAGAACGATCTCGGGAGCTTCCGCCAGTCGTTCAAGCTGGACGGCCGCAAGCTGACCCTGGAGCGCCGCTCGGAGCTGCGCCACCGCTGGATCGAGCCCGCGGCCTTCCCCGCGCTCAAGGAGATCGCGCTGGCCGAGCACCGGTCGGGCAAGCGGCGGCTGAGGGTGGAGTGTAATTGATCCCGTTCCCCCTCTCCCCAGCCCTCTCCCCCGTGCCGGGGGAGAGGGAGCCGGGGGGGCGTTCAACGAAATACTTTCCCAGGCGAGCCCACTCTCCGGTACAAGCATCGGAGGACCCATGAGATTCGCACGCACGCTCTTTTTCCTCGCCTTCTTCCTGCCGGCCCTGAGCGCCGCAGACGTCTTTCCACCCGTCACGGAGAAGGAGCGCTCGCTCACCTCGGTGCCGGGCGAGCCGAACGCTCCGGCGGCGTTCCTGTTCCGCAAGTCCGAGTTCCTGATGATGGGCTATGGCGCCGGCGGGCAGCAGCAGAGCTCGTCCCGGCTGCTGGTCCAGGAGAGGCTGAAGATCCTCACCGAGCAGGGCAAGGAGCTCGGAGAGGTCGCCGTGGCCCACTCCAGCGCCTCCCGGTTGAGCGGGTTCAAGGGCCGGACGGTGCTGCCGGATGGCCGGGTCCTCCCGCTGGGGGATGGAGCCAGGTTCCAGCGCAAGGCGTCCCGGCGCCGGAACCAGTCGGTGACCACGGTGGCCTTCCCGGGAATCGAGGTCGGCGCCATCCTCGACTACCAGTACGAGATCCGCTTCGACCATTTCTTCCTCCTGGAGCCCTGGTATCTCGCCGATGTCCTGCCCGTCCTCCACGCCGAGATCCTGTTCAAGATCCCGAGTGAGGTCCGGGCTCAGTCGTGGAGCCGCGATCCGCTCGAGGCCGGCATCAAGTCGGAGACCCGCCAGACCGCCACCGGCACCGAGATCCGGGTCTGGGCGGAGAACGTGCCGTCGGTCCCGGATGAGCCGTTCGGCTTTCCGTTCGCCGACCAGGCGACGATGATGATGATGCTGCCTCTGGGCTACAACAACGGCGTCTACGAGGTGAAGCTACTGGAAGACTGGGCGAGCGTCTGCAAGCTGCTGGACGAGATCTATGACAAGGCCCAGAGGAAGGACGGCGAGGCGGTGAAGAAGGCCCGCGAGCTCGCCACGGGTCCCGGGCCGCGGGAGAAAGCCGAGGCCCTCTACCGCTTCGTCCGCGACGGCATCGAGACGGTCGACCAGTCCGGCGTCTTCCTCGCCGAGGGCTCGACGGTGGACAAGACGCTGAAGCAGGGGCGCGGGGACTACGCGGACAAGGCCCTCCTCCTCCAGGCGATGCTCCGGGCCGTGAAGGTGGATGCCCGCCTGGTCTGGGCAGCCCATCGCTGGAACGGCCTGATCGATACCCGGGTCGCGAACCCTGCCATCTTCGACACCCTGCTGGTCGCCGTGGATCTCGGGGGCCAGCGCCACTACCTCGACCCGACGGACCGCGCCCTCGCCTTCGGACGCCTGCGCTACGGCTACGAGGGGATGCCGGCGCTGCTCTTCGACGCGAAGAAGCCCGAGCCGATCGTGCTGCCCGAGCTTCCGTTCGAGCAGAACAGCCGCCGTGCCCTAGTGGATCTTGCCCTCGACGCCGACGGCCGGCTCGCGGGCAAGGGCGAGGTCACCTTGACGGGCCACCACGCCTGGTCGCGGATCCATTGGCAAGCCGACGACGAGGCCACCTCGAAGGCCTGGGCGGACTGGCTCGGCGAGGAGTTCGAGGACTTCCAGGTCGAGGAGGTCCGGTTCGAGGAGAAGACCGAGGAGCAGACGGTGCGGGTCACCTGGTCGATGAAGCAGCGGGAAGAGGCCGTGCTCGGCGACGAGGCGTCGCTCTATCCGAGCCATCCGCTCGGACCGACGAAGCAGCCCTTCGTGCAGGACGTGTCCAAGCGGCGCTCTCCGGTGCTATTCCGGTTTCCGGACCGCGACGAAGTGGAGCTGCGGCTGCGCTGGCCCGAGGGCTGGAAGCTCGAGGCCCGGCCGAAGCCGGTGACCACCCGGAACCGTGCCGGAGACCTGTCAGTCGCTCTGGAGGTGGACGACGCAGGGCGCTCGCTGGTCTACCGGAGGCGCCTGGACATACCCAAGCGGCAGCTCGACACGACGCTGCAGTACGAGGATGCCCGGAAGCTCTTCAAGGCCACGGAGACCAGCGACGCGGAACCGCTGGGACTGGTCAGGAACTGATCCCTTCGTCCATGCGTCCAGTGCTGTTGCTTTGACGCGGATAAGCGAGCTGCGTAAAATCCTGCCCGTTCTGGAAGCGATTGCTCTTGCCCGTTGTCATCACTAACAGAAAGTTGGAGAATTCATGAAGAAGGCAGGCCTCCTTTCCCTCTTGTCGATGCTCCTTGTACCTGCGATGGGTCTTTGCGGCGGCGCCTGGGTGCCTCAGCCCGGGGACGGAGACGTCCAACTCGGTTTCAGCCGCAAGACCGCCAGCTCTTCCTGGGATACGGACGGCGAAACGTTCCGCAACCTCAACGGTCAGGGCCAGGTCAGCTACCACGACTTCCGTTACGCCTACCTGTCCGGCGAGATCGGGCTGCTGCGGCGCCTGTCGACCCGCTTCCTGGTCACCTACCTCGACGGCTTCGAGGGGCCGCACAACGACCTGGAACAGAACACGGGGATGTCGGACGCCTGGTTCGGCTTGAAGTATGCCGTCGCGGAAGGGAGCTGGCCCATGGCGGTCGGCGCCACGATGCGGACGGCCTACTTCTACGACCTGCCCGGCGCGTACAACCGCGCCCTCTTCGACTCCCAGGGACAGCGGCGGGGCGTCAGCCCCGAATGGCGGGGGCTGCTCAAGGAGGACTACTCGCTGACCTACTTGCTCAGCCACTCCTACCTGGAGGGGCGCGGCTGGATGAACTTCGAGACCGGCTACACCTGGCGCGCAGGCGCTCCCGCGGATCAGATCCCGGTCTCGGCCGAGGTCGGTTATCCGCTGCCCTTCCTGGGTGCCGCGGTCAAAGGCAGCCTGTATTACGTGCGCAGCCAGGGCAATGTTTCCCCCCGGCAGCTCGACGACCGCTTCGGCTCCGGCGCCGTCACCAACTTCAACGACGCGAGCATGGGGAGGCTCGGTGTCTCCTTCCTCGCGCCTCTCGACCGAAGCGGCAAGACCAACCTGGAGATCGGCTACAACCAGTGGGTCTGGGGCATCTCCGCCCGCCGCTACCGCGAGCCGTTTCTTTCGGTCGGTCGAAGCTTCTGAGGCTTCTTCATAGCGCCGCTCTCCAGGGGGGCGGCGTCGCCTCGGGCTCCGCCGTCTCCTCCTCGGGTGGCGTCTCGGCCGGTGTCGCGACTGGCTCCAGCCTCTCGGGAGGAGCGGGCTTCGGCGGCTCGATCGTCTCCGGCGTCGCTTCCGTCTCCGGCTCAGGCTCCACCTCCACTTGATCCGGGGTCGGGGTGGCGGCCGGGGGCAGGGTCATCGGCGGGCGCGGCTGGGCCGGCTGGATCAGGATGCTGCTCTCCTCCTCGATCTCGGCCTCGTCCTCGTCCACTTCGCTCCAGCCGTCCTCCGGCAGCGGCAGCGGCTCCGCCTCCAGGTCATCCGTGAGCGGCTCGGTGCCGTAGGGGAGCGCGTCGCCTTCGGGGACTCCGGGCTCCTGGCCATAGCCGTAGCCGAAGTTGGAGATCTCGATCCTCCCTTCGTCGTTCTGGTAGACGTTGTAGCCGTCGCCGAGCGGCTCGCCGGTATTCGGATCGTAGGCGGCATACTGGCCATAGCCCGGCCGGTGACGATGGCAACGCTCCGTAGGCGCCTGCCACTCGGGGAAGACCTCGTCCACGCGGTGCGGGCAGGCTTCGGTGGCGATCTGGCCCGTGGCCGGATCCACCGCCAGCGTCACGATCCCCCTGGGGGGGGTGAACGGCAGGTAGCCCTGGGGAGGACGGACCGAGGCGGTGAAGCGGCTCCAGATCGGCAGCGCGGCCCGCGCGCCGGACAACTGGGTGCGGGCGTTGTCGTCGTAGCCCACCCAGACGACCGAGACCCGGTCGGGCGAGTAGCCGGCGAACCAGTTGTCCCGCCGGTCGTTCGTCGTCCCGGTCTTCCCCGCCAGGTGGTCCCGGACGCCATGGCCGCGGGCGGCGCTCGCCGTGCCGCGCTCCATGGCGCCCTGGAGGATCGAGGTCACCAGGTAGGAGGCCTCGGCGGGCATCACCCGCCGCGGAGAGGGCAGGTCGTCCCCCAGGATCTCCTCGCCGAAGCGGTCGCGGAGCGCGGCCAGGCCGTGCAGCTCCGGCCGCGCCCCCTCGTTGGCGAAGGTCGCGTAGACCTGCGCCATCTCGTAAGGGGTGGCCTCGAAGGCGCCGAGCGCCAGCGAGGGCACGGGCTCGAACTCGGAGGTGAAGCCCATCTCCCGGGCCTGATCCACCACCCGGGAGAGCCCCACCTGGAGCGCCAGGCGCACCGTGGGGATGTTCAGGCTCTGCTCCAGGGCCGTGCGCACCGTCACCATGCCGCGGAAGCCGCGGTCGTAGTTCTGGGGCTTCCAGGCCAGCCCCTTGGCTTTCACCGTGATCGGCGAGTCCTTGATCAGCGACGCAGGGGAGGCCACCGCCTCCTCGAACGCCGCGGCGTAGACCACCGGCTTGAACGCGCTCCCCGCCTGCCGCCGCGCCCGGGTGACCCGGTCGAACTGGCTCAGCGAGTAGCTGCGGCCGCCCACATAGGCGAGGATGGCGCCGTCCCGCGGATCGACCGAGATGAGCGATCCCTGGAGCGGACCCTTGCTGCGGTTCCTCCGCTCCAGCTTCTCCATCTCGGCAAGGCCCTGGCGTATCGCCTTCTCCGCCTGCTTCTGGTCGCGCCAGCGCAGGGTGGCAAAGAGGACGTACCCCTGGTCCGGCAGATCGTCGATCCCGAAGCGCTTGTCCGCCTCCCGCGCGGCCAGCTCGGCGAAGTAGGGGGCGTGCGGACGGGCGTCGACGGTCTCGGGATTGACCCGCAGCGGCTCGGCCAGGGCCTGGCGGATCTGGTCCGGGGTGGCCCAGCCCAGCTCGCCGAGGCGCTGGAGCACCCAGTCGCGGCGCTCGACCGCCTTGCCGGGGTGCTGGGTGGGCAGGTAGTTGCCCGGCGCCTGGATCATGCCGGCCAGGGTGGCGGCCTCGGCCAGGGTGAGCTGCGACGGGTGCTTGCCGAAGTAGGCCCAGGAGGCTGCTCCGAGGCCGATCACGTTGGCCGGCCCGCTCTTGCCCCAGTAGATCTCGTTGAGGTACGCCTCCAGGATCCGCTCCTTGCTGAAGCGCGCCTCGACCATCACCGCGATCCAGGCCTCCTTGGCCTTGCGCACCAGCGACCGCTTGCTCGTCAGGTAGAGGTTCTTGACGAGCTGCTGGGTGATGGTGCTGCCCCCCTGCTGCAGCTCGCCGCCGCGGAAGTTGACCCACAGGGCACGGGCGATGCCGGTCGGCGACACGCCGGGGTGGGTGAAGAAGTTGTCGTCCTCGGCCGCGAGCACGGCCTGGGATACGTACTCGGGCATCTCCTCCAGGGTCACGGGGCGGCGCTCGGAGAGGTCCGGCCCATAGAAAGAGGCCAGGAGCGGCGGCTCCAGGGTGAGGCTTTCGGTCTTCTTGTCTTCCACGCTTAAGCCGCGCACCCGGCCGCCCCCGAGGGTGATCGCGGCCATGTGACCGCCGGCCTCGCCGTCGGGAGTGGGGAACCGCCGCAGGTGAACGATCACCCGGGGTCCCTCCCTGCGGTAGAAGCCCGCCAGCAGGGGCTGCTCGGGCGCTTTCTCGACGATTTCAGCCTTTTCAGCCTTCTCCTCGTCCTTACTGTCCTTACCGTCCGTGGCCTCCTTGGTGTCCTTTCTGTCCTTCTCTCTATACCCGGCCGCCCCGAGCTCGGCGATCAGCTCGGTTGCCGTGATCGGCATGCCCGGCTCCAGCCGGGTCGGAGTTACATAGAGCCGCGAAGGCTGCTTGAAAGGGGCCCTCGGAAACTGGCGCGAGAGGCTCCAGAAGTAGCCGGCGAAAATAAACCCGCCGAGGAAAAGCAGGGCAGCGGCGGTCAACCCGGCGATCACCGCCCGCCGCTGGCTCGGAGGCATGTCCGAGAGCCGCGGCCGGACGAATCGCGATGGCGCGTACAAGGGAGATTGCATCGGGAGCTCCGCTTCAGTTGATCCGTGAGGTGCTGCCTCCGGGGGTCCCCGCTGCTCCACGCTGGAGGGCCGGGCCGCTGATAAAGAGAGTCAAGGCAAGGCGTGTGCCAGTTTGGGCATACGAGTTGCAGCCGGGCCTTTGCACGGCCGGTGACGGTCGGGCACCTCAGGTGCGGAAGGAGGTTTGCGGCAATGGAAGAAGCGCTGACGTCCAGGAAGTGTGTGCCCTGCGAGACAGGGACCTCCGCTCTCAAGGGGATGGATCTGCGGCGGCTTTACGGCCAGCTCGACGGCTGGACCCTGGTCAACGAGCATCACCTCGAAAAGGAATTCCTCTTCAAGGACTTCCGGGAGGCGCTGGACTTCGTGAACCGGCTGGGGGAGGTCGCCGAGCAGGAGGGGCACCATCCCGACATCTTTCTCACCTGGGGCAAGGTGAAGGTCACCCTCTGGACCCACTCGGTCGGAGGGCTGAGCGAGAACGACTTCATCCTGGCGGCGAAGGCGGACGCGCTTCGCTGAGGTCGTCTGTTCCTCGAAGGAAGTAAAAGTTACCCGCCTGCCGGCTCCCAGCCCTCGAACTGGAGCTCCGGGTTTTTGCTCGCCCGGAGGAGATACGAGGTGATCTGTCGGACCAGCCGGGGGCTGGCCCGCTCGATCTCCACCGCCTGCTGAAAGGCGATCAGGGCGGCCATGGCCTCGCGGTGGATGTCCTGGGCGAGCAGAACGGGGAGCGCCTCCTCGGCGAGCCGGCGCACCTCGGCGGTCCGCCCCTGGCCCAGGTAGAGGGTCGCGAGGTCGAGGGTCACGACCGAGGCGTCGTAGCCCAGGCCCTGCTCGACGAAGCCGGCGCGGAGCTCCTGGAGCTTCCTCTCGGCCTCTTCGTCCTGCCCGAGCCCCATGGCGATCCGCGCCTCCAGCCAGCCGAGGCGCAGCCGGGTCCAGGGATCGGAGAACTGCTGATAGAGGTGGCGGAACCGGTCCAGGTAGGCCAGGGCCTCTCCGGAGCGTCCACAGTCGTTCAGGCACCAGGCGAAGTTGTGGTGCGCGACGAGGGCGAGCCGGGGCTCCTGCCCGGCGTTGATCAGGGCGACCCCCCGGGGGATCAGCTCGAGCCCGGGCTCGGGCTGGCCCGCGTACGCCAGGAACAGCCCTTTCGAGATCAGGGCCCGGCCCTGGCGGTGAGCGTCCCGGATGTCCTCGTAGATGTCGATGACGACGTCGAGCAGGCCGGCGGCCTCTTCCAGGCGCCCCAGGTCGGCGAGCAGGGAGGCCTTGAGGTCGAGGACCCTGGCCTCCTCCAGGGGATCGGCGGAACCTTCATCCGAGAGGTACTCGGCCACCGAGAGGGCCTCTTCCGCGCCGTGGAGATCGGAGTCGAGGCGGCGGGCGTTGCCGAGGTACGCCCACGCCCGTGCCCGGAAGTCCTGCACCACCGACCAGCCGTAGTGGACCGCGTCCAGGCGGTTGGCCACCTGGATCGCCAGCTCGGCCAGGTCGCGGGCCCGGCCGGGGTCCTCGAAGCCGGCTGAGAAGCTGCGCTCGATCAGCAGCTCGCAAACGGCGATCGTCCGGAAGCGGCCCCGCGACTCGAGCAGGACCTGCCGGTCCGGGGAGGGGATGGACAGCAGCGCCTCGACGAGCCCGGGCGCGGCAGCCTTCTCCCGGGAGATCGCGGCCGCCCGGTGCTCGAGCCGGCTGAGGATGCGGCTCCAGACCTGGTCCTCCTCCGCCCCGGCCCCCCTGGAGACAGGCTCGGCGGGCCGCGGCGGGTCTTGGAGCTGCCAGAGCAGGTCGTCCACCTTGCGCTGGCAGACGGGGCAGCCGGAGCGCAGGTGGTCCTCGATCCACTGACCCTCGGAGGAGGAGAGCGCGCCGCGGGAGAACCTCTCCAGGGTGTCGCGATCGGGGTGAAGGCGTTCTTGCATGGGGCTCCTCGTCGAAGGGACCGGCTGCGGGCGCGGCGGCTCCTAGAACTAAGTTGCTGCGAGAGCCAAAAAAAGGACACCGGAATCGAAAGTGACCCCGGTGTCCATCTCCGGCATCCCCAAGCCGTCCCAAGAAGACTGCTCAGCCGTTGCCGTACGGGCTGCCGTTGGGGTCCATGCCCCCTCTTGCGTAGCCGAACAGGCGGCTGAGCACTTTGTGGACGCTGCCGAGAAGCCCGCTCCGAGTGATCTCACCGAAGCCGCGCCAGCCGGTCTCCCGGGCGTGCGCCGGCGGGGCCAGCGAGGCCATGCCGGAAAAGACAAGCACGATGGCGATCCTCCTGATTCTCCGAGGTGACATGAAGAACCTCCTCCCTCGAGCAGGGCATCGCGGACGGCCACCGCGGCTGCCGGAGCCCGGCTCTATTCAAAAGGTGCGGGAACGCGAGTCCAGGTAGACTGAAAATTCTAAAACAGGAACCCATCTTCGGGTGGTCCTCTTTTTGCAGCAGCAGGAGTGTGCGAGAGGCGAGTACGACCAAGTGCTGAACAAGAGTTTCTGGATCGCAGGCTTCGAATGCTCCTGCCATAGAAGAAGTGACGGCAGGCGGCTCGACCTTTTGGCGGCTACCCGGCACGACCAGCTCGCCGCGTCCGACTACGCGCGGCTGCGGCAGGCGGGGATCGGGATGGCTCGGGACGGGGTGCGCTGGCACCTCGTGGAGCGCCATCCCGGCCGCTACGAATTCGGCAGCCTGCTCCCCATGGTAAGGGCGGCGCGGCACACCGGGATCCAGGTGATCTGGGACCTCTGCCACTACGGCTGGCCGGAGGGCCTCGACATCTTCCGTCCCGAGTTCGTGGACCGGTTCGCCGAGTATGCCCGGGCGGTGGCGCGCGTGATCGCGGCGGAGACGGACGAGCCGGCGGCCTACTGCCCCGTCAACGAGATCTCCTTCTGGTCCTGGGGCGGCGGGGACGTGGCCTACCTGAACCCCTTCGCCTCCGGCCGGGGGTTCGAGCTCAAGGCGCAGCTCGTGCGGGCGAGCCTGGCCGCTATCGACGCCATCTGGAGCGTGGATCCGCGGGCGCGGATCCTCCACGCGGAGCCGGCGATCCACATCCTGCCCAATCCGGACCTCGCGGCCCGGAAGGACGTGGAGGGGCATCGCCTGGCCCAGTTCCAGGCCTGGGACATGCTGGCGGGCCGCCTCTGGCCGCAGCTCGGCGGCGACGAGCGCTGCCTCGACGTCCTGGGCGTCAACTACTACCCGGCCAACCAGTGGCTGCTCGACGGCCCCACGGTCCGGCGGGACGATCCGCGGTACCGGCCCTTCCGCCAGATCCTGATGGAGGTCTGGGAGCGCTACGGCCGGCCCCTGATCGTGTCGGAGACCGGCGACCAGGGGGCGGAGCGCGCATCCTGGCTGCGCTACGTGGCGGAGGAGGTGCGGGCGGCCCGGAGCGCTGGCGTGCCGGTGGAGGGGATCTGCCTGTACCCGATCCTGGACTATCCCGGCTGGGACGACGACCGCCACTGCGAGACCGGACTCTGGAGCCTGGCGGGTCCCGACGGACACCGGGAGACCTGCGTTTCCCTGGCGCAGGAGCTGGAGCGCCAGGCCCGATTGATGCGGCCCATGCCGCCGAATTCACAGAGCCAGGCCCCGGACTTCGAGGGTGCCGGGGCCGAAGAAGAGGAAACCGAGCATGTTGCTTTCTGATGACCGATCCATTGCCGCGCGCGGCCTCGCCGGACGCGAGCCGAGGCCTGACCTCGTCTGCCTTTCCCACCTGCGCTGGGACTTCGTCTGGCAGCGCCCGCAGCACCTGATGAGCCGATTCGCCCGCGACCGCCGGGTGTTCTTCGTGGAAGAGCCGATCTGGGAGGACACCGAGCCGAGGCTGGAGGTGAGCGAGCGCCCCGGCGGCATCCGGCTCGCGGTCCCCCATCTCCCCCACGGGCTCTCTCCCAAGCAGGCCGAGGCGATGCAGAGCGAGATGCTGCGCGACCTTCTGGAGCAGCACGAGGTCACGGAATACGTCCTCTGGTACTACACCCCCATGGCCGTGCCGCTGGCCGAGGGGCTCGATCCCCTCGGCGTGGTCTACGACTGCATGGACGAGCTCTCCCTCTTCCGGGGCGCGCCGCCCGATCTGCTGGACCGCGAGGCAAAGCTCCTCGCCGCGGCCGACCTCGTGTTCACGGGCGGCCAGAGCCTCTACGAGGCCAAGCGCGAGCGCCACCCGCGGGTCCATCCCTTCCCGAGCAGCATCGAGGCCGAGCACTTCCGCCAGGCCCGCCAGGCTCGCCAGGAAGATACCGAGCCCGGCGACCAGGCCGCCCTGCCGCGCCCGCGCCTGGGCTACTTCGGGGTCATCGACGAGCGCATCGACCTCGACCTGATCGCGGCCCTGGCCGACGCCCGGCCGGAGTGGCAGATCGTCATGGTGGGCCCGGTGGTCAAGATCGACCCGGAGAGCCTGCCGCGCCGCGCCAACATCCACTACCTCGGCATGAAGGGCTATGCCGACCTGCCGTCCTACCTGGCCGGCTGGGACGTGGCGCTGATGCCCTTCGCGCAGAACGAGTCGACCCGCTTCATCAGCCCGACCAAGACCCCGGAGTACCTCGCGGGGGGCCGGCCGGTGGTGTCGACGCCGATCCGCGACGTGGTCAAGCCCTATGGCGAAGAAGGGCTGGTGGAGATCGCCGACGGCCCCGAGGAGCTCGTGGCCGCGGTGGAGCGCGCCCTGCAGGGTTATGACGAGGGGTGGCTGGCCCGGGTGGACGAGTTCCTGTCGCACGGCTCGTGGAGCCGCACGTGGCAGCAGATGTCCGATCTGATCGACGCGGCCATCGCCTCGCGCCGTGGCCTGCCCGTTCTTTGAATTTTTCGTTGACTTCCAAACATCGCTCCAAAACTTGCGCTGTTGGACAACCTTGGAAAGGAGCCGGTTCGATGTTCGACTATCTGATTGTCGGTGCGGGATACGCGGGGAGCGTGCTGGCCGAGAGGCTGGCGCGCGGCTCGGGGAAGAAAGTCCTCCTCGTCGACCGCCGACCCCACATCGGAGGGAACGCCTACGACTGCTATGACGACGCGGGGATCCTGATCCACAAGTACGGTCCCCACATCTTCCACACCAACTCGCGGGAGGTCTTCGAGTACCTCTCCGGCTTCACGGAATGGCGTCCCTACGAGCACCGGGTGCTGGCGAGCGTGGACGGCCAGCTCGTGCCGATCCCGATCAACCTGGACACCATCAACCAGCTTTACGGGCTCAAGCTCAACAGCATGGAGGTGGAGAGCTTCTTCGCCACGATGGCCGAGCCCCGGGAGGCCATCCGCACCTCCGAGGACGTGGTTGTCTCGCGCGTCGGCCGCGAGCTCTACGAGAAGTTCTTCCGCGGCTACACCCGCAAGCAGTGGGGACTCGACCCGTCGCAGCTCGACGCCATGGTGACCTCGCGGGTGCCGGTGCGCATCAACCGAGACGACCGCTACTTCACCGACACCTACCAGGCCATGCCGCAGCGGGGCTACACCCGGATGTTCGAGAACATGCTCGATCATCCCAACATCAAGATCCTGCTCAACTGCGACTACCGGGAAATCAAGGATGAAGTCGCCTACGACAAGCTGATCTTCACCGGGCCGGTGGACGAGTACTTCGGCCACCGCTACGGCAAGCTGCCGTACCGCTCGCTCCGCTTCGATTTCCGGACGGTGAACCAGGAATGGGCACAGCCGGTGGCCGTGGTCAACTACCCCAACGAGCACCTCTACACCCGGGTGACGGAGTTCAAGCGCCTCACCGGCCAGGAGCACCCGACCAAGAGCACCCTGGTCTACGAGGTTCCGCAGGCGGAGGGGGACCCGTACTACCCCGTACCGCGGACCGAGAACGCCGAGCTCTACAAGAAGTACCAGGCGCTGGCCGAGGCCACGCCGGACGTGCTCTTCGTCGGCCGGCTGGCCACGTACAAGTACTACAACATGGACCAGGTGGTGGGGCAGGCGCTCTCGGTCTACGCGCGCCTGGCCGGGCAGAAGCGTTCCGAGGCGACCCGGGCGACCCTGAGTGTGTCGAGGAACGTGCGGCGGCGCGAGGATGTGGTCGAGGTTGCCGAGAGGGCGCAGGCGGCGGGGCGCGGGGCCTGAAAAGGCGAAGGGGACCGGTTTCCCGGTCCCCTCGTTTTCTTGGCGCGCGCGGCGGGTGCTGCGAGCTGCCGCGGTCAAAGGAAGGTTGGTGCCGCAGGGCGTGACTTCCGCCATGGGGACTCCAAAAACCGACGGCGGACGCTCGCCGGCGGGTCCCCGGAAGGCCTGCCTCGGTCGCCTCGGGCGCGACCTCGATTGGGGACTATACGCCATTTGGCATATTTATGGAAGAGCCAGGGCGTGACAGCTTTGCGAAGGGTTCCCTTTCCCCACCTGATACAGTCGCTGCCATGGAAGCGCGCTCCGCGGCCCGGTTCCGCCGCCTGCGGGAGTGGTTCCGCTCCCTGGACTTCACGCTGGCCCGGCGCTTCGGCCTCGCCACGCGCGAGGACCGTCTCTTCTTCTTCCTCATCGTCCTGGTGGGCGTGGTCGCCGGCCTGCTCGGCGCCCTCGTCCAGGCCCTGATCCACCTGTTTCAGAGCGTTCTCTGGCTGTCGCCCGAGGGGATCCTGGGGGCCGTCCAGGAGGTGCCGCGCTGGCGGGTGGTGGCCGTGCTCTCCTTCGGCGGCCTGCTCGTGGGGCTGGTCGGCTGGGCTACCCGCCAGCCGGTGGGGGGCGGCGGCATGGCCGCGATGATCGAGGCGGTGGCGCTGTCCGGCGGCCGTGTGCCGCCCAAGCCGGTGCTGGCGAACGCGCTCGCCGCCATCGCGACCGTTGGCAGCGGCGGCTCCCTGGGGCGCGAGGGTCCGCTGATCCGCCTGGGCGCCATGATCTCCTCCTGGCTCGGCTCGCGGCTGGGCATGCAGCCGCACCGCCTCAAGGTCCTGGTGGGGTGCGGAGCCGCGGCCGGTCTCGCCGCGGCCTACAACATCCCGGTGGGTGGAGCGCTCTTCGCCATGGAGGTGGTCCTGGGCAACTTCGCCCTGGACATCTTCGGCCCCATCGTCGTCTCCTCGGTGATCTCCACCCTGATCTCGCGCGCGATCGCCGGCAACGTCCACCTCTACGCCGCGCCCGGCTATACCCTGGTGAGCACCTGGGAGCTCGTTCCATACGCCGGTCTGGGCGTGATCTGCGGCCTGGCCTCGGTCCTCTTCGTGCTCGGGGTGCGGCTCGGCCGGCGCTCGTTCCGGGCGATGCGCTTCCTGCCCGAGCCGCTGAAGCCGGTCGTGGGCATGACCCTGGTCGGACTGCTGGCGCTCTGGGTGCCGCACGTGCTCGGAGGAGGGACCGACGTCATCAACATGGCCCTCACGGGCCAGCTCAAACTTCCGGACCGGCTGCCGCTGCCCGAGCAGTTCACGATCCTTTTCCTCCTGGGGCTGGCGTTCGCCAAGCTGCTGGCCACGGCGATCACCACGGGCTGCGGCGGCGCGGGCGGGCTTTTCACCCCGTCGCTGTTCTTCGGCGCCCTGGTCGGGGGGGCCTACGGCTTCTGGGTGCACGACCTGTGGCCCGAGGTCGCCTCCTCCTACGGCGCCTACGCGGCGGTGGGCATGGCTGCGATCGCCGCGGGAACGAGCCACGCGCCGATCAGCGCGATCCTGATCGTCTTCGAGTTCACGGGCAACTACGACCTCATCCTGCCGCTGATGGTCGCCTCGATCATCTCGAGCTTCCTGTCGCGCCGGCTCCGGCGCTACTCGATCTACACCGAGGCCTTGCGGCACAAGGGGATCGAGCTGCCGTGGCGGATGGAGGAGGCGGTGCTCGCCGGCCTCACCGTGGAGACCCTGCTGGAGGAGGACCACGACCTCCTGCGGCCGGGGGACCCCTACGGCAAGGTGGTGGAGAAGTTTCTCTCCACCCGCCGCCAGCGCCTGTTCGTGGTGGACAAGGACGGCAGGCTCCTGGGAGCCATTTCGCTGCACGATATCAAGCACATGCTGGATAATCCGGACACCCTGGCCGCGGTGGTGGCGCTCGACCTGATGGCGCCGGTGGAGAAGGTGATCCGCAGCGACGAGCGGCTGCACCGGGCCACGGAGTACTTCGCCCAGAGCGACTTCGAGCGGCTGCCGGTAGTGGACGCGGACGGGCGGTATCTGGGGGTGCTCGGCAAGCGGGACCTGCTGGCGGTCTATGCCCAGGAGGTGCTCGGGAGGCCGGCACTCCTGGCGACGTTCGTCTCCAGCAAGGGGGAGCAGACGAGCCGGGACTACGTCCACCTGCCGCCGGACTTCTCGGTGCGCCTGGTTCCGGTGCCCGAGGTCCTGGTCGGCAAGACCCTGGCGGAAGCGAAGCTGCCCCAGACCCTCGGAGCCCGCGTGCTGGAGATCCGCCGCCGCTCGCGAACCGGGGATGAGGCGGTGATCCCTGCGGGCGACACGGTCTTCCAGGAGGGCGACCAGTTCATCCTGGTCGGCCCCACCGCCACGGTGGAGGCGCTGGCGGAAGGCAAGCTGACTTTGCCGGAGGAGGCGGCTGTCGAGGCATGAGCGAGGACGATCGCCGCCTGCTCGAGCGGCTTTCGGTGCCGGCCGGGCTCTGCGCGACCTGCGAGCACCTGCGCCTGCTGGCCTCCTCGCGAAGCGTGTTCGTGCGATGCGGTCTGGCGGAGGTGGACCCCGCCTTCCTGCGCTACCCGCCGATCCCGGTGGTGGCGTGCCGGGGCTATCGGCGGATTAAATGATGTCGCGACCGGGCCCTTTTCTGTCGCGACGATAGACCAAGTGGCAGCCCTCGAAATCTGACATTGGCGGCGTTGCAGGGCGCCTTCCATGCGGGTGCGGTCGAACCAGTGCCCCGCACGGGCTCGCCGCACTGCCCGCAGAACTTCATGCCGGGCGGGTTATCGAACTGGCATTGCGATCCGGGATATCGGACGAGTCTGCATCAGCCTTCGGCCGCGGCGCGGGCATCGTGGCCCGGAGCCGGTCCGTGAACTCCTTCGGCATCGAGCCCACCCATTTCTCCCGGATGATCCCGTCCTCGACGAGGACGGCCGTGGGGGTGGTGTTGCGCGACAGCCGGGTGGCGACCCAGGGGCTGATCGCGACCAGCGGGAAGCGGGCGCCGACCCGGGCCCGGTAGCCCTCCAACTCGGCGTCGGGAAGCGTGACGACGCCTTGGACCGAGGGCAGGTCCGGCAGCGCGTGGAGCGTGTTGAGGACCTTCATCCACCTCAGGCAGTGCGGACAGGTCTCCCCCAGGAACACGACCAGCGTCTCCCCCTCTCCGGCGGGAAGCACCGCGCCCGCCGGCAGCCAGTCCGGCCGCCAGCGGCGCCCCGCCCGTATGGGGCTCAGCTCGAAGAAAGCCTGCTTGTGCCGGGCCGAGTAGCGAAGCAGCCCGAGGGCCATCCCGCCGGCTCCCAGCCCTGTCAGGAGGACCGCGGCGCCCCGCCACCCCCGGGACTCGGCCGCGGGGATGCCCGACCACCAGGAGAACCCCAGAAGGGCCGCGTAGCCGGCGTCGAGGAGCAAGCTCTGCAACGGAGAGAAGGTGAAGACGCCGTTGTAGCAGCCGCAGTCCGCGGTCCGCCCCGTGGCCGTGCTCCAGTAGCCCAGAGAGGCCAGCGCCAGCAGCAGGATCATCGCCGCGGGGATCAGGACGGCGGGCCAGAGGCGCAGCAGCAGGGCCGCGCCCAGCCCCGCCTGCAGCACGATCACCACGGCCGCGGCCGGCACGAGCAGGCGCTCGTCCAGCAGGCGGAGGTTCTTGAGGTGGCTCACGAAAAAGGCCGGCTCCATCGCCTTGGCGATGCCCGCGAAGGTGAGCACCGCTCCCACGAGGACGAGGCCGAGATGAGCGAGAACGGAGAGCGTCACGGCTGGAATCCTCGCACATTTCCGCGGCTCCGCCGCCACCGGGCCTTGAGCCTCTCCGCCGCTTCGCGAAAGGCCGCAAGGAAGAGGCCGTAGGGCCTTTTCGACCGCGGCGAGGTTCTCCTCGCCCGCGAGGAAGAGACCGACTCCAAAAAATTGGCGCCGAGCGCCCCTGAATCCAATTTGTAGGAGCCGAGCTCGATTTCAAGCGCTCGAAGTCTTCCGCGAGGCGCCAGATTCGAATCGAAAGCGCTGGAAGTCTCGTCGAGGGCTCCGAATTCCAATCGAGCGCGCTCGAAGACGGGCCTTGAAATCCAATCCGAAGCCTGCCTCGGCGTCAGAAATCGGTGGTTTCCGCACCGAAAAGCCTGAAATTGGAGACAGGAGAGCTGTACCGGCATCGTCAGGGATTTCGCTAGGAAATCCCCTCGATGAACCGGTCGAGCGCCCGGCAGAAGGCGGCGGGGGCTTCGGCGTGGGGGAGGGCTCCGGCGGTCTCGAAGACCTCGAGCTCGGCGGTGTGGGGCAGGTGGTGCAGCCAGCGGTCGGCGTCCTCGACCCGGGGCGCGGACGATTGGCGGCCCCAGGCGATCCAGACCGGGAGGCCGATCTCCGGCAGGGTCCCGGCCACGGCGTTCCGGAGGTCGCCCCCCACGTAGGCGGCGAGCGCTGCCCGGGAGCGCGGCATGTGGCTCGCCCGGTAGTGATGGTCGAGCAGCGCCGCGTCCACCCGCTCGGGCGCGGCGTAGACCTCCTTGCGCAGGTGGTGGGTGATGGCCGAGCGGCTGGTCAGGAGGTCCAGGACCGTGTCCCGCAGAACCGGCACCCGCAGCAGACTGCCCAGGAAGGCCTGCCCGGCGCCGTCCCCATCTTCCAACCCGACGGGGCAGACCAGGCCCAGGGCCCGCAGCCGTCCGGGATGCTCCGCCGCGATCCGCGCCGCGTAAGCCGCCGTCAGCCCCGAGGCAATCAGAATGGCCGGCTCCCGCACCACCCCGGAGAGGAAGCCCTCGATCGCCTTCACGTAGACGGCGGGCGTCCAGGCGCTGCCGGAGGGCGCAGCAGAGCGCCCCCAGCCGGGGAGGTCCGGCGCGTAGACCAGGTAGCGCTCGGCGAGCCGCTCGGCCGAGGCGCGCCACTCGTTGGCATCGTGCCCCGGACCGAACGAGTGCAGCAGGACGATCGGCGGCCGCTCCCCCCGTACCCCGAGCTCCTGGAAGACGATCTCCCCCTGCCGGCCCGAGTAGCGGTGCGCCCGGCCCCAGCGCGGCGACTGCGGCGGCTCCGCCCGCCGCCGGATCACCGCGCTCGTGATGGCCGGCACCCCCACCGCAGCCCCCGCCAGCAGGAGCCCCTTCACCAGGGGTCCGATCCTGCGCCGCCGTTGTGGGTACGAGTTCCTGATCCTGCCCGAAGTCCCGCGCATCGTTTCCTCCCGCAACTCTGAGCCGAAGGATAGCACCTCCGGAGCCCCCTCTCCCCCGCACGGGGGAGAGGGCTGGGGAGAGGGGAACGGGAACAGGCTATCAGGCTATAATCGCCGCGCGTTCACGATTCCGGGGGTGCTTCCATGCCTGTCCGTCCCATCGTCCGGCTCGGCCATCCCGCTCTGCGGAAGCCCGCCCAGCCCGCCGCACCGGAGCGGATCCGCGAGGCCGAGCTCCAGCAGCTCATCGAAGACATGGTGGAGACCATGCGCGAAGCTGCGGGCGTGGGCCTGGCCGCCCCGCAGATCGGCATCGAGCTCCAGGTCTTCATCTACGCCGCCGAGGGCCACCCCGAGCGCCATCCGGACATCCCGCTCCACGTCGTCATCAACCCCATGATCACCCCGCACCACAGGGAGCTGGTCTACGACTGGGAGGGGTGCCTGTCGATCCCCGACCTCCGGGGCATGGTGCCGCGCCAGCTCGCAGTGCGCGTCCAGGGCCTCGACCGCGACGGGCGGCGGCTGGACTACGTCGCCAGCGACTTCGAGGCCCGCATCGTCCAGCACGAGTACGACCATCTGAACGGCATCGTCTTCCTCGACCGCATGCGCGACCTCCGGACCCTCGGCTACACCGAGGAGTGGAACGAGTACATGCACGGCGAGGAGGGGTGGGATGTCGACGACACCGCGATCGGCTGAGCGGTGGCCCGCGAGCTGCTGATCGTCTGGGCGGGCCGGCACCACCGTTCGAGCTGGGAAGAGATCTGCTCCACCTACCGCCGCCGCATCTCTCACATGGCGACGATCCGCGACCTCCCCGTCCGCGCCAAGGCTGCCTCCGAGGACCCCCAGCGGATGCGGATCGAGGGGCAGGCCCTCCTGGCCGCCCTCCCCCGTCCGTCATGGCCCATCGCTCTCGACAGCCGCGGCGAGATTGTCGATTCCACGCAACTGGCGGAGCGTCTCTCCCGTATCAAGGCCGAATGGCCGCATCCCGTGGCCTTCCTCATCGGTTCCGACCTCGGGCTCGACAAGGCGGCGCTCGACGAGGCGCGGTGGGTCCTGTCGCTGGGCCGGCTGACCCTCTCGCACGAACTGGCACGTGTCGTGCTGTACGAGCAGCTCTACCGCACGCTCACGATCGAGGCCGGAATGAGCTATCATCGCGAGCCGCTCTGATTTGGTAACGTGTACTTGAAGAAGCGTTGAAAGGAGACAGCAAGCGTGGCCAAGACACAAAAGGCCAAGACGGCCTCCGCTCCGGCTCAGCAGGCCCCCCAGGACCAGAGCCAGTTCGAGGGTCTCCGCACCCGCCTCCTCGAGCAGCGGCGCGAGATGTACGACCTGTACAACCAGGACATACGCGCCGGCCAGGAATCAGCGGACGACGGGACCGAGGACATCGTGGACCGGGCGAACAACCACTACAACCGGGAGCTGATGTTCTCGCTCTCGGACGGTGAACGGCAGCGGCTGCTCCAGATCGAGGACGCCCTCCGGCGCATGGATGCGGGGAGCTACGGCCGCTGCAGCAACTGCGGCGGGCCGATCAACCCGAAGCGGCTGGACGCGGTGCCCTGGACGCGCTTCTGCATCGACTGCCAGGAGCTCGTCGAGCGCGGCATGCTCGAGGCCGAGGCCTAGGGCAGCCAGATCGGCTCTCTTTCGAGGGGACCGTCCGCGAGGGCGGCCTCCTCTTGTCGTATCGGGAATGACCTCAACCGTCGAAAGCTTCCTCGCCCGGCTGGGACGCAGCGGTCCCCAGGTCTGCCTGGTCCACGGCGACCTCGTGCTCGCCGAGCCCGCCGCCGTCCGGGCCGCCGAAGCGCTCGGTATCGCCCACGGTATTGCCCACAGTCTCGCCAGGGACCACGTCGAGGTCCACCGCCACCCGCCGTCCCTTGCTCCCATCCTTCAGGACCTCCGAACCTACTCCCTCTTCGGCGGCGCCAAGGTGCTTCTTGCCGTGGACACGGCCGTGTTCGCGGACCGCAACGCCGCGGCCGGTCTCATCGACGAGGCGGCGGAGGTCCTGCCTCTGACCTCTCCCAGCCTCGGAACCCGGGAGAGGCAGGCTGCTTCCAGGCTGGTCCAGGCGCTCCACCTCTTCGATGCCGACCCCGGCTCCGGACCGCCCGACCGGGTGCTGTCCAGCCTGCCGGCGTGGGCTTTCGAGGGGGACCGCCGGGCGCGCGGCGGAAGGGCCCGGGGCAAGAAGCAGGTGGAGGAGCTGCGCACCGGGCTGGCCGCGCTCCTCGAAGCCGCGGTGCGGGAGGAGATCCAGGGGATCGGCGAGGGGGACCTCGCCCAGCTCGCGGATGCGGTGCGGGGAGGCCTGCCCGATGGGCACGTCCTGGTCCTGGCCGAGCGCAGCGTGGCGCTGGACAACCCTGTGGTCCGGCTCCTGGAGGAGCGCGGCGGGGTGCTGTCCGTGGGGAGCGTGGAGTCCGAGCGCGGGGGCTGGCAGGGTCTCGACCCGATCGCCGAGGAGCTGGAGCGCCAGACCGGGGTCGGGATCGCCTCGGACGCCCTCTCCGAGCTGGCCCGCCGCACCCTCCGTCAGGAGGGAGAAGGCCGGAAAGGGGGAGGGAAGGGGATCGACGCCGACTCCACGGCCCGTCTCGCCGGCGAATACCGCAAGCTGGCCAACCTGGCCCAGGGAGCGGGGGAGAAGCGGATCACCCGCAAGCTGGTGGAGCAGAACGTGGAGGACCGGGGGGAGGAGGACGTCTGGCAGCTCCTCGACGCCGTGGCCACCGGCCGCGCGGCCGAGGCCCTGGACCGCCTGCGCCGGCTCCTGACCTCCGCGGAAGACCCGCTTGCCGCACGCCTGACCTTTTTCTCCCTGTTCTCTTCCTTTTGCCGGCAGCTCACCGTGATCCGCGGCATGATGCGCGCCGCCCGGGTTCAGCCCGGCGAGTCCAATTTCGGCCGCTTCCGCGACCGTCTGGCCCCGGCGCTCCAGGGGGAGCTGCCTGGCGGCGGCAAGAACCCGCTCGCCGGCCTCCACCCCTTCCGCCTCCACCGCGCCTACCTGGCCGCGTCGCGCCTGCCCGAGCCCATGCTGGCCCGTCTGCCTTCGGACGTCCTCGAGACCGAGCTGCAGCTCAAGGGCGAGAGCGGCGAGGCGGATGCGGCGCTGGCGGACCTGGTGGCCCGGATCGCAACGGCCGGGCGGTAAGGTTCAGCCCTCCTCCTTTCCCTCCCCCCACTCCCCGTGCTTCCCGCCTCCCCGCCACTCGGGGTCGCGGCGCCCGAACACGTCAAGATGGCGCGGGACCTCCAGGAGGGTGCGAGTCATGTCCGGTTCGCACACCTCGTTCTCGCACTCGTAGGTGTAGACATTCCAGTCCTCCCGGCGGCTGTACCCGCTGAGAGTCTGGTACGTATTGCAATGTCCGCATTTGATCGATATGTTCCGGATATCTATGTCGTCGCTCATGCAGGACGGCCTCCCCTTTGGAATCAACATCATCCCACGTGTGGTCCACGATTTGCACCAATCCCGGACGCTATGAGACGCAGCCGCCCAGCCCCTGAGCTCCTTCTCCTTTTGCCGCTCCTGGCCATGCTGGCAGTCCAGCCGTCCCGGGCGCAGGAGGAGGCCACTCCGACGTTCGAGGAGGAGGTCTCGGTCGGATACGTCCTGGTGCCGCTGGTAGTGCGGTCGGGAGCGGGGTACGCAGACCGCCTGGACGAGGACGACTTCCGGCTCCTGGTCGACGGCAAGCCGGTGAAGATCGACAGCTTCGAGCGGCGGGCCGACGCACCGGCGAGCATCGTCTTCCTGCAGGACCTCTCCGGCAGCATGGAGGGGACGAGCCTGGATGCGAGCCGGCAGGCCGTCCGGTTCTTCCTGGACAAATCCCTGCAGGGGGACGAGTTCGCCATTGCCACCTTCGCGAGCGACGCCGGCCAGGTCGAGGTGCCCTACACCTCGGAGATGTCGGTGCTGCGAGAGTCGGTGGCGAGCTGGAAGGCGTGGGGCACGACGGCTCTCCACGACGCGGTGGCATGGGTGCCGGACATCTCGGCCGAGGGCCGCAACCCGAAGCGGTTCGCGGTCCTCATCACGGACGGGATCGACAATGCCAGCAAGTTCACACCGGAGCAGGCCCGGGACATCGTGCGGCAGGCCCAGCTCCCGGTCTATGTGATCGGGCTCGGGACCGGCAACCCGTACGAGCTCTCGGGCACCGGCGACAAGATGTTCCGGTACGCGGACGTGCTCAACCTGCTGGCGTCCGTCTCGGGGGGGCGCTACTACGCCATCTCGAACCTGGACGACCTGCAGGAGGCCCTGGCCGCCATTCACAACGACCTCCGGCACCAGTACGTGCTCGGCTTCGCGACGGGAGAGGGCACGTCCCGCCTGCGCGACGTCAAGGTGGAGGTCAGGTCGGGAGACCGCACCGTGCTGTTCCGGCGCGGGTACAAGGGGCCGCCGCCGGCCGGCGGCTGATTTCGACGAACGTTTTCTCCAACCGAGCCGCCTTCTCTACACGGGAATCCGGCTCTCAATGACAGCCAAGGAGGACTCACATGCGCAACAAGCTGTGGATGGTCGCTCTGGCACTGATCGTGGCCGTTTCGGTCACGGGATGCGCGACGAAGAAGTATGTCCGTGAAGAGACGGGCGCCGTGGGGACACGGGTCGACGAGGTGTCAGGGCAGGTCGAGGAGGCGCAGACCCGTCTCGACACGCAAGAGCAGAGGATTGGCGAGACCTCGAAGACGGCCCAGGAGGCGTTGCAGCGCGCCATGGAGGCGGGCAAGCTCGCCGAGGGCAAGCTGCTCTACGAGACGGTCCTGACCGACGAGAAGGTCAAGTTCGGCTTCGACACCTCCGACCTCTCGCCGGAGGCCGAGGCGGCTCTCGACACGTTCGCGTCGGAGCTGAAGAACCAGAACGCCAGCGTCTACATCGAGATCCAGGGACACACGGACAGTGTCGGCTCCGAGAAGTACAACGAGGAGCTCGGCCTGCTGCGGGCCGAGGCGGTGCGCCGGTACCTGAGCCAGAAGCACCAGCTCCCGCTGCACCGGATCAACGTGATCTCCTACGGTGAGACGGCCTCCCAGGCCGACAACAGCACCCGCGAGGGACGGTCCCAGAACCGCCGCGTCGCGCTGGTGGTGCTCAGGTAGGAAGGATAGTCAAAACCGGAACGCGGCGGCCTCCGGGCCGCCGCACCTCCCTCCTCACACTCCCGCTTCTTTGAGGACCTTGCGCACGGTGGCGCCGTCGGCGACGCCGGTGTGGAAGAAGGTGACCTTGCCCTTCTTGGAGACCTTGTCCTCGGGATCGAGGAGGACCGGGTAGGGGATCGGCTTGTTCTTCAGGAAGGAGCGCACCGGAACGTGGCACCTCCTCCGCACCTCCTTCAGCACCTTCTCCTCGCGATTTTCGGGAAGGAGACGACGCTCTGCCAGACAGACACAGAAGACGGCGAGACGCCATCTCCTTGTCACGATACATTCAAGTTGCTTATAGTCGACAGGGCTACATAGCCCCGGCGTTTCAGGATGGCTGCCGGAGGAGGTCCGCATGCAGGGCTGGCTTCAGGATTTCAGGCAGGCGCTCCGCAGAATAGCCAAAGCTTCCGGGCCGAGCACCGTCATCATTCTTACCTTGGGCCTGGGGATTGGAGCCAGCACCGCAATCCTGAGTCTTTTTGAGCAGATCCTTCTTCGGCCGTTGCCATTCCCGGAAGCGGAGCGGATTGTCAGTCTTTGGGAAGTGCAGTTGGCGAACAACTCTCTGCGGATAAGGGCTTCGCTACCTAATTTTCTCGACTGGGCCAACCAAGGGCAGGAGACGTTCGAGTCCCTCGCCGCTTATCAAGACGGACTGGGCTTCAGTATGACCCAGGAGGAAGGACCGGAACGATTGCCGGGCGCGGCGGTGACCAGCTCCTTTTTTTCGGTGCTCGGGGTCGAGCCGATCAGAGGCAGAACCTTCTTGCCAAGCGAGGGGAAGAACGGCGAGGCGGTAGTCGTGCTGAGCCACGATCTGTGGCTGCGCCATTTTGGCGGGGAGCCGGGATTAGTCGGTCGAGCTGTTCCCGTCAACGGTCGGAATCACCTGGTGGTGGGAATCATGCCTCCCGGCCTCCATTTCCCCGGCGAGTCGATGCTGTGGACCCCCCTTCCCCCCGACCGCTGGACCCGGCCCAGGACTTCGCATTTCCTGAAGGTTCTGGGCCGCCTGCGTCCCGACGTCTCGGTCGTGCAGGCGCGCAGCCGAATGAATGGGATCGCCGCCCGCCTGGCCGAGCAGTACCCGGACAGCAACAAGGTCTTCGGAATCAGCCTCCTTCCGCTGCACCAGGACCTCGCCGGCGAGGTGCGGCCGGCACTCCTGGCTCTGCTTGGCGCCGTAGGGCTTGTGCTGCTCATCGCGTGCGTCAACGTAGCCAACCTGGAGCTTGCCCGCGCCGGGGCGCGGCAGACCGAGATCGCGGTCCGGGTGGCTCTCGGGGCCAGCCGACTGCGCCTGGTTCGCCAGTGCCTCGCCGAGAGTCTGCTACTGGCAGCCGGCGGCGGGATTGTCGGACTTTGCCTGGCAGCCGGCGCCCTCGAAGGTCTCTCGGCGAGATCCCCTGTCGAGTTCCCCCAGCAGGAAAACATCGGGCTTGATATCCGCGTTCTCGGAATCAATCTGACCCTGGTTCTGCTCACCGGCCTGCTCATCGGGTTGTTTCCTGCATTGAGGATGTCGAAGCCCTCCTTCGAATCGCTGCGGGCAGGCCGGCACGGAGACTCGGATGGGCGTTCCGCCAGGCTTCTCCGGAGCGGCCTTGTTGTTGCCGAGATGGCCCTGGCCTTGATCCTGCTGACGGGCGCCGGGTTGTTGATCCGCAGCTTCGCCAGCCTCACCCGGGTGGATCCGGGGTTCAGGCCGCACAATGCGCTGGTCTTTCGCCTCTCGCTCCCTGCCACAAAATATGCGGAGCAGTACCAGGTTGCCGCCTTCTGTGAGCGGCTGATCGAACGCCTTGCGAGCCTGCCTCAGGTGGAACGTGCCGCTACCACGAGCGCCCTTCCGCTTACCGGCGAGGCGGGGGGCACCAACTTCCTGCCAGAAGGGCAGACCCTCCCTCTTCCGGAGCAGCCCCTGGCCACCTATGTTCTCGTCAGCCCGGGCTACTTTGACGCCTTGGGGGCACCGCTGCTTGAGGGACGGGACTTCAGCCTGCAAGACCGGGAAGATTCGGCGCCAGTGGTGATCATCAATCGAGCTCTCGCCCGCCGCTACTGGCCAGGCCGTGCTGCGGTGGGAAACCACATGACGAGCGGACTGGGCGATGAGCCCCTCGAGATCGTCGGAGTGGTGCAGAACATCCAGGAGGAAGGTCTTGAGATCGAGCAGAGGCCGGCCATCTACCTGCCCCTCCGCCAGAGCCACCTTTCGCGCTCCATCGTGGTCGTAGTCAGGACATTCGGCGCGGCCCCGGCATTGGCCGGTCGAATCCGCAAGGAGGTCCTGGCGATCGATCCCGAGCAGCCGGTCCATGGTCTCCAGACACTTGACGGCCATCTCGAAGAAGTCTTGGCCCGCCGGCGCTTCTCCATGCTCCTGATCACTTTTTTCGCCGGCGCGGCCCTTTGCCTCGCGGCGCTCGGTATCTATGGCGTGATGGCCTACTCCGTCAGCCAGCGCATCCGCGAGATCGGCACCCGCATGGCTCTAGGGGCAAAGCCGTCCGGGATTGCAGTTCTTATCCTCAGGCATGGCCTCGGCCTCGCCGCCTTGGGAGCGTTGGCAGGACTGGCGGCAGCCTTCGGTCTGAGCAGGGTGATCTCGGGCTTTCTTTTCGGAGTCGGCGAAACGGACTTGACGATCTTTACGTCGGTCTTCGTGCTGCTGCTCATGGTCGGACTGCTTGCCACCTATCTACCCGCCCGGCGCGCCGCCCTGACGTCTCCGGCGGTGGTTCTCAAAGGCGATTAGCAGCAACATTCCCGAGCGGTACCTTGGAGCGTTAGAGTAGCTCCAAGATCTCCTTGAGGTCACCTTTAAGCTTGCCGCACATCCACGCTGATGCCATCGATGCGACCGCAGCCTCAGTGAGCGACCGATCTTCGGCCACTAAAACGATCTCCTCAAGAAGCTCAATGGGTAGATGGTTGATATACGGGAAGCGGCCCGCTGCCCTTGAAGATTGAATGATGGGACGAATTCCTTGGCCTACAACCCTATTCGCAAGCTTATGAATCTTGTGGATCCTTCCGACAGCAGGATTTATAAACCGCACCACGGGGTCGCCCTGGAGAGAGTCTTGCGCCTCCGCGAGCCCCTTCTCTAATAGCAGCGGGTACAGAGGGGTGTCTGTGCGCACCTCAAGGACAGTGCTTATCAAGTACTTATCCACAATGCTTCCGAAGGGTACCTCCAGATGTCCGAAGAGCGGCTCAATCTCCCTGAAGAAAGCCAGGTTCTCGTGTATTTCCTCGACTTCCAGGAACGGGTCGTAGAATATAAACGCAGGGACGAAGTCTATCTTCTCCTCGTGGAGGAGATGCAAGGCGCCCAGGGTGTCGGAGCGTGAAAACTCCAACCGGAACATTCGCCGCACGCGATCGAGCCCGGTGTCGATTCCGAGAGTAAGCCCCTTAAGGCCCGCTTCCTTGAGCAGGGGCAGCAAGGCTCGGTTTCGACAGAGGTGGCCCGGATGGGTTACGAACGAAAACGAGATGCGCAGTCCCCGGCGCAAGATCTCGCCGGCCACCTCGCCAACCTGCCTCGCCTCCCCATAACCGAACAAGACGAAGCTGTTGAACAGAAAGTGGGAGACCCCCCTGGCTCGGTGGTAGTGCTCAATCTCGTCAACAATCGCCGTGCTGCTGCGGCCACGCCAGAACTCGCTCCGATGCGGGTGCTCATCGCGGTAGGGTGTCTGCATGCCACAGTAGGCGCAGTTGCTGTTGCAGCCTCTGGAGAAGAGCACGTGCTGGCCGCGTACGAGCCGGCCAGCCTCAAAGAGGTCTTCGGCCGCTGGCCCCAGGACATCCAGGTCTTCCAGGAGCTTGCGCGGAGGGTTCCGCGTGACGCGACCGCGCCGCGTGGTGATTCCCGGCTCGTCCTGCCATTCTTCGCCCTGTCCGACCTTCTTTCCAAGCGCTTCAAGGGTCAGCTCGGGCTCCCCACGAATCACGCAACCGAGAGCTTGGAGCCTCTCCAGGATGCCGATGTCATAGAGAGTCGCGAAGTCCCCCCCGGCCACCATCAGGGTTTGAGGGGATGCCTCCTTGAGGAGAGGGACCATCGTTGCGGCTGACTGGAAGTCAGCCCTCCGCCGCAAATGCCAATAGACGATCCTCGCCTGTGCGTTCCGGATGAAGGAAACCAGGGATCTGCAATCCAGGCCCGAAAGCTGTGCGTCGACTGCCTGCGCGGTCAACCCACACTTCCGCAGATAACCGAGCAGAACCTCGAAATCGAGATTCTGTTGCGGTTGCTTGCCGTATTGGTAAGCAGGTCTTACGAGGAGCATCAGGGGATGATCCATGATCTCACTCCCGGTCGCACGGTTGCCGGCGGCAGCATAGCCTCGGGCGATACGAGAGTACCCATTTGCCCCGAGAAAGCGCAATGCCGATTGGCGGCGCGGGGGAGCGCCGCGAGCGACTGGGATGGTATCGCTTCCAGAGGAAGAGCCCGACACCCGAAGACGAAACGACATCTGTCCAGCACAGGTACCGCCCTCAAGTAATTCCAGAGCTCTCTCTACACGACAGAAGCCTGACAGCGCTTCCCGACGTGGATCTCATTTTTGCAGAGTATTGACTTAGCCTTTTCGTCTGTCTAGAATTTGCTCGTGTCTGCGGCTCGAGAGGCCGTTGCGACACTCTCCAACTCGCGAATGCTGCCGTCGGCTCACAATCCGATAAGGAAAGGAGCGCAGATGAGGGCCTCAATCCTGCCGATCGTCCAGGATCATGCCATTGAGAGCGTAGATTCGTTGAAGCCTTCGCTCTATAACCACTTTGTTGAAAAGGATGATGTTGTCTGGGGGATCAACTTCTTCTCGCTCGCCCTGGTCAAGCTGAGCCTTGGACAATACCGCGTGGTACGAACACTCTTGGATGGAAAGAGTGCCACATCGCCTCAACACGAGGCCCTCCGAGCATCATTGATCAAGGGAAAATTCCTGATTCCCTCCAGCCTGGATGAGATAGAGTTTCTCAAGAACAGGAACAGAGCATTTCGCTTTGGCGATCATGCCTTGAACTTGATCATCGCGCCAACGCTACGCTGCAACTTCGCCTGCGACTACTGCTATGTCGATCTGAATGCCAACAAGATGAAGCCAGAGGACCGGGTCAAGCTGGGGAAGTTCTTTTACAGGAAGCTGCCCGAGGGGAAGCCGGCCTTCGTGGTGTGGACGGGAGGAGACCCGTCATTGGCAATGGACGTGGTCGAGGATCTCAGCCTGCGGTTCCTTGAATCGTGCGAGAAGAAGGGAAGCGCTTATAAAGCGAATCTCATCACCAATGGCTACCTGCTCAACGATCGCATGCGGATGCACCTGCGGAACTCGAGAGTAAGCATGGTCCAGGTTTCCCTCGATGGCAGCCGCGAGTTCCACGACTCCATTCGCTGCCTTCCAAACAGAAAGCCCACCTACGACACCGTTCTTGGAAATGTAGAAGACTCCTGTGACGAATTCACGATCTACCTCCGTATCAATGTTGACAAGAGGAATCACCGGGCGCTCCCCGATCTTTTCGGCGATCTGGAGGCCAGGGGGCTGAAAGAGAAGGTGTTTCTCTATTTTGGCCACCTGGATCATGTGAACGAGAACAGCGTAGGCCACGCTGAAGCCTGTCTGTCCCCTCGTGAGTACGCGGATGTCGAGGCCTCTCTGGTGCAATATACGCTTGCGCGCGGCTTCAAGGTAGGAGATAAAGCTCTTCCACGGCGGCAGGCAAGTACATTCTGTGGTGCAAACACCAAGAACTTCTACGTAATCGACTCGTCGGTAAACCTCCTCAAGTGCTATCACGATTTCGGCACGGCCGACAAGCATGGCATCGGCCGGATCGCAGAGGACGGAGGCGAGTTGGTGACCAATCCCTACAACCTCCTGAAGTGGCTGGGCTGGGATCCGTTCGAAATTGACGAATGCCGCACCTGCAAAGTACTGCCAGTGTGCATGGGGGGTTGTATCCACAAGATTGTCAATAGCGGAATGGACCAGGAGAGAGGTTGTCTGAGAATGCGTTTCTCCATGGACAAGATCGTTGAGATTTTTGGTGAGGAAAAGACCAAGAACCGTGACCAAGCGCTTTCGGGCGGTTGTGGGTGCGCCACGACCGCTTCCATCAACGTGTAGCTCGTTAAGGAGAGCCGAAATGGCCGAGACGCCGATCACATCGCTTGAGAATCAGAATGAGGAGAGCGAAGAGCAGAGCCAGGTCGACTTCGTTGTCGACCCCATCTCCGAGGAGGACCTGGAGGACGTCAGCGGCGGCGCCGGTTGCGTCAACTGTTCTAATGGCTGCAGCGAGACCTGAGCTCCCGGCTTCTCTGTTCTTCCGTCACGAGGAGGTCCTTCGAGACCTCCTCGTGACGCTTAGAGCACCTGCTTGGTTAAGCAGCAAGAAATTACGATTAGTTAGAGGCCGCTCAGCTTGGAGCTCACCCCTTGGTCAGGGAGAGACTTGCGAGCACGCCAGGCAAGAGGTCTCGCAATGGGGATACGTTGGCCGCCAGCAGAATCCCGAGACTCTCGCCTGACGCGAGGCGCTCGCTGGCGAGCCTTGTGAGGATCTGGTTGAGAAAGACCTCCTCGGCGTTGTTGAGGCCCAGGCGGTTTGCTGTCATGTGAAGCTGGCTGGTGCCGATTCGCTGATGCACGCTCCGGTCCGCTCCGCGGACGATCCAGGCCAGGCGGCGGGCCCCCTCGTTGAGTCGTGCCCGTGCTTCCCCCGCGGCGGTCACCGCGGCGTCAGGCCGGTTCGTGAGAAGGTCGAGCTCCTTGTCAAAGAGCTGATCGAAGATCCTCTTCTTCTCAGTGAGAACACGATCGGCCTTCTCCATGGCTCGCGGCATCCTCTCTCCCCAAAGATCGACTGCGTAGCGCAGGAGCACGATCAGGTCCTCCTCGTCCCGGGCGAAGCCGAGCGCTTGGCCCGCGAGGACTTGAAAGGCCAGCGTCACGTGGCGGGCGCGCGGCTCTGCACCATGCTCACGGAGGAGCTCGAGGACCGTCGCGCTCGAAAGCACGAAGAAATCCACCGAGTCACGCCAGAGCCCCGGGCCGCCATAGCGCTCGATCTCCGGGCGGAACGGAAAGGCCAGGAAAGAGTTGTCCGGGTACACCGAGTCGTCGGTCTCGTGCGGGTCGGACGCCAGGAGCTGCCGGTTGCCACGCCGGATCGACTGCGGAGTCAGGTTCGACGTCGAAGGCCGGCTCGCCAGGAAATCCCGCGCTTGGCTTTCGGCCGCTTCGGTAACGAGAGCCGATGCGCCAGGCCGCGAGTGGAGCCGAAGGCGAATGTGAGGTCCCCCGAGGCCGTAACGGACGAAGAAGAAACGATCGATCCAATCCGCGCTCAGGAGAGCTACGACCAGAGGGCGGACGAAGCCGTCGATCGCAGAGCCCCGATCCTGGTGGTAGTAAAGGTGATAGTTGAGCCAGCCGCTCTCGTCCTCAGCCATGACCATCCTCACGATGGAAGGCCATCTCATCGAGCTGCAGCTCGATGGCCCATCGGCCCCCCGACTCATCCGGAACACCTTCGGTGGCCGCCGGCAGCACTTCCTCCATCGCGATCTCCTGGTTCTCCTCGACTCGGCCGCGAAACAACTCGACGAAGACGGGCGAGGTGAAGTCGACGAAGAGCGGCTTGTCGCGGATCGTACCCTTTCCTGCGGGGCGAGACAGAAAGACCTGATCCGGAATTCCCCTCGCCCGGCGCCACCGCTCGACGGCCGCGAAGCACCGTGCCGGCGACAGGCCTTCGATCTGCCCGCGAAGCTCCTCGACCCCGGCCACCCACCGCCGGCGACGAACGATCACATTGTCGATCGCGAGCCGCGGATGGATCTTCACGTCGCCGGTGACCACAGGCGAGGTTTCCGGCAACACGAGATCGGCCCTCCCGGTCCCGAAGACCCGGAGGAGCTTCAGGGGGAGCGGCATGCGCTGGAGGAGGATGGGACCGGCGTGCACAGGAAGGATGCGCCGCCCTTCCTGGTCCATGAGGAAGGGAAGGCCCTCTGCTCCCGGCAGGACCACTCTCAGGTGTCGCAGGCTGAGACGGCGAGAGGCCGGCTCGCTGGATCGCTCTCCAGGCATTTCGAGCACCCGCGGAGTTTGCGGCACATGCACGTTGACCACTTTGCCGGCGGGGCACAGGATGTCGACGAGCTCCCAGGTCTCGCCACCCTGCTCGAAGGTCGAACGGCGACGGTAGCTCTCCGTCACGGCAGAGCGCATCTCCTCGCTCATGACGGACGTATAGCGGCTGTGGTGGCGCCCGCCTTCGAAGGTGCGGTTCAAGACCCATGGGCCGCACCCGGGTCCAACAGGCTGGAGAAAGAAGCACGTTGATCGCGGCATCTCCGGTCTTGCCGGGACACTCGCCAGCAGCGCGGACAGGCCGGCGGGAGAGAGGACGGAGGTCGTGTCGCTTTCGATCTCGACGCAAGCGGAAAGCTCCTCCGCGACCCTCTCCCGGACGGTTTGCCACTCTTGCAACACCGCGAGGTTCAGCGGGTTGAAGGTGGCGGCGAACGGCAGCTCCGCGCGCCCGGCCTCGCCCTCGAAGCGGACGAAATCCTTCCAGAGCGGAAGGGCCAGGCGGAGGACTGTCAACCAGGGGACCTCCGTCTCGCCCGGGAGCTTCCCGGCACAGAGAGCCGCCAAGGAGACGAGGAAGTCATAGAACCGGTCGTATACCGTCACGAGCCGCATCAAGGGGTCGAGGGTACGGAGCAGAGCACGTGCCGGGGCACGGCCCACCTGGGCGACCGGTGCGTCACTCGAATCCCTGCCGTCCTGAACCAGGAAGACGTCCTCATAGAGGGCGCTGCGCCCGTCGGCTGGCGGCTCCGGGGGCGGATCGATCCCGGCCAGGCGCGCTGCCTGAGCCCAGAGAGAACGGCTGAGCTCATGACACCGTTCAAGATCGGCCTCAGGACAGGAGGAGGTGGGAAATCCTTCCTCCAGCGAGAGGATCTCAGCGAGGATTCTCGCCAGGTCCTCCATGCCTGGAACCTCCGGCATCGACCGCACATGCTCCAGGAGCCGCGCTTCCAGCTGAGGATCATCGCTGTTCCAGGGGAACCTGAGAACGAGGAACCCGAGAGTCAGAAGCTCGTCGACGGCACCCTGGCGGTCCGTGCCCGAGTCGAGCGAAAGACGCCGCACGAGGTCCCGATACTCCAGGTCCTTCCCCGTGAGATGGGTGATCAGCCAGGAGACCAGGGGAGATCGGATCTCGGCTTCGACGAGCGAGGGCTGGACGTACCGGACGGAGCGCGCTTCGAAATCGGTCTTCCAGAATCCAGGGCGGAGCAGCAGGTAGCGGCGTGGCGCCGTCTCTTCCCGCGCCTCGTTGACGGAGACCTGCAGTCGTTCGCGAAAGGGGGCGTAGTGGTGAAGAAGGCCGAGACATGCTTCGAGGCGGATCCTGGGAACCCGCGCGAGCGAACGCTCGCGCCAGTCGTGGCCGCGCAGAAGCAGGCACTCCTCGATATCGCGCACCTCCGCGAGAGCCGTGCGGGTGAGCGTCGAAAACGGCGACAGCTTCAACGCCGCCCGGCTGGCGTAGCGTGCCAGCGCCTCTTCCAGTCTCCGCTCCTTGCGATCGTGCCGCAACGGCCGGCGACGCCGCTGGCGCAGGCCGGCTACCAGGCTCGTGCTGCCCAGGGCGAGACCGCGGAGGAGCCCCGGGCTCTCTATGGCCGCCGGCAGTGACTCTCCCTGTTCCTGGCGGGTCCGTTCATAGGCGGCGTCGAAGCGCTCCCAGGCGGAGCGCAGCCGGCCTTCTGCAAGCAGGGTCTCCTCCAGATACCGGGCTCCCGGGTCCGGCAACTCCTGCTGCCATGCCGGGTTGCGATACCGCTCGAGGGACTTGCCCTGACGGCAGTCTCGCCTGAGCGTCAGGAGTTGGCTTCTGCGTTCCCGCGTCGCTCTTCCGATCTCGTCAGAGAGCCACAGCTCCAAATGACTTCGGGCGAGCGTCAGAGCCTCCTCGCACTCCAGGCATGGCGGTAGTTCCTGCATGGCAAGGCGGCTTGACAGGGCCGCGAGCTTTGTCGCCGAGAGGCCGGCGATGCGCAGGATGAGGGCAGAGTCAAGCATGGCTGGACCGGACCGGCCTCGGTCGCTCCGCTCCTGGCGGGGACCGTGGGAGCATTGGGTTGACAGCCTAGCAGAGCTGAAAACGCTGAAGCGAGAGTCGGGCGCGGCGATCTCTTACGATCTTACACTGCCGTTTCCCGGCTCGCCGAGGGGGGGGCGACACCCCCTTTTCCTCACACTCCGGCGTCCTTCAGGACCTTGCGCACGGTGGCGCCGTCGGCGACGCCGGTGTGGAAGAAGGTGACCTTGCCCTTCTTGTCGATGATCATCAGGGTGGGGAGAGCGACCACGCCGAGCTGGCTGGAGACCTTGTCCTCGGGGTCCAGGAGGACCGGGTAGGGGATCGGCTTGCTCTTCAGGAACGAGCGCACCGTGGGCTCGTCCTCGCCCACGTTGGCCGCCAGGAACTGCACGCCCTTGCTCTTGTAGTCCCGGTGGATCGGCTCGAGGATCCGCGTCTGCACGTGGCAGGGGACGCACCAGGTCGCCCAGAAGTCCACGACCACCACCTGGCCCGCGAAGTCCTTGGGACCGATCGTCCGGCCGTCCACCGCCTTCAGGCGGAAGTCGGCCTTCTCGGGCTTGCTCGCGGCGGTCACTCCCTCCCCGCAGGCCAGCAGCAGAAGCGACAGGACTATCGCAGTCAACAAGGCAGGAGAACGGCGGGCGGCGGATCGCTTCATGGTCATGACTCCGGATTCTATGGTCCACCGGGCGAAACAAAAAGAGGGGGGCCCGGATTCCCTCTCCCCCGCGCAGGCGGGGGAGAGGGCCAGGGAGAGGGGGGATGGGATCAACCGGGATGGGATCAACTCAGCTACAGCCGCTGGTCGAGCCGCAGTTCAGGCATTTGTAGCAACTGCCGTTGCGCACCATGATCGACCCGCAGTCGTGGCAGCTCGGGGCATCCTGCTGGTAGAGGAAGGTCACCCTGGTCTGCTCGTGGCTGATCACCTCCGCGACCGGCTCCAGCCGGCCCCCTCCCAGGAGTGGGACAGGCGAGGAGACCGGCGGCTCGTCGCGCAGGATCACGCCCGCGGCCGCCTTCTGCTCCCGGGTCAGGAACTTCGAGGCCAGCCAGCGGAAGATGTAGTCCGTGATCGACTTGGCGATCGGGATCTCCGGGTTCTTGGTGAAGCCCGAGGGCTCGAACCGGGTGTGGCTGAACTTGTCCACCAGGGTCTGGAGCGGCACCCCGTACTGGAGCGCGATCGAGATCGAGGTGGCGAGCGAGTCCATCAGGCCCGAGATCGTGGAGCCCTCCTTGGCCATCACCAGGAAGATCTCGCCCGGCTGGCCGTCCTCATAGAGCCCGACGGTGAGGTACCCCTCGTGCTCGTTGATCGAGAACTTGTGCGTGATGGCCCGGCGCTCGTCGGGCAGCTTCCGCCGCACGGCCCGCCGCTCCTGCAGCGGCTGCACCTGCACCGCCGTCTCCTTCTCGGCCCTCTTGGTGGACAGCGGCTGGCTGCGCTTGCAGTTGTCGCGGTAGATGGCCACGGCCTTGAGCCCCATCTGCCAGCCCTCGATGTAGGCCTGCATGATGTCGTCCGGCGTGGAGTCCTCGGGCATGTTGATCGTCTTGCTGATCGCACCCGAGATGAACGGCTGCACCGCGGCGAGCATCTTGAGGTGCCCCATGTAGTGGATGGAGCGCGAGCCCTTGGCCGGCTTGAAGGCGCAGTCGAAGACCGGCAGGTGCTCCTCCTTGAGGTGGGGCGCCCCCTCGATCGTGTCGTTCTCGTCGATGTGCTCGACGATGGCCCGGATCTCCTCCTTGCCGTAGCCCAGGCGCTTGAGCGCGATCGGCACGGTGTTGTTGACGATCTTGATCATGCCGCCGCCCACGAGCTTCTTGTACTTGACCAGGGCGATGTCGGGCTCCACGCCGGTGGTGTCGCAGTCCATCATGAAGGCGATCGTGCCGGTGGGCGCGAGCACCGAGATCTGGCTGTTGCGCAGGCCGTGGCGGTCGCCGAGCTCCACCACCTCCTCCCACGAGGTGCGGGCGGCCTGCAGGATCTCCAGCGGCACGTGGGCCGACTCGATCTTCTTGACCGCGTCGCGGTGCTTGCGCATGACCCGCAGCATGGGCTCGCGGTTGGCCTCGAAATCCTCGAACGGCCCCATGGCCTCGGCGACCCGGGCCGACTGCGCGTAAGAGGCGCCGGACATCAGGGCGGTGATGGCCGCCGCGTAGTCCCGGCCGGCCTCGGCATCGTAGGGAACGCCCCGGGCCATGAGCAGGGCGCCGAGGTTGGCGTAGCCGATCCCGAGGGGGCGGAACTTGTTCGAGTTCGCCTCGATCCTCGGCGTCGGGTAGCTCGCGTTGCCCACGATGACCTCCATGGCCGAGATCACCACTTCGCAGGCGTGGCGGAAGCTCTCGACGTCGAAGCCCGAGTCCGCGTCGTAGAACTTCATCAGGTTGAGCGAGGCCAGGTTGCACGCCGTGTCGTCGAGGAACATGTACTCGGAGCACGGGTTGCTGGCGTAGATCCGGTCCGTGCCGGCGCAGGTGTGCCAGTCGTTGATCGTTGTGTCGTACTGCATCCCGGGATCGCCGCAGACCCAGGCGGCCTCGGACATCTTCTTCATCAGGTCGCGGGCCTTGAAGGTGCTCATGACGTTGCCGCCCCGGCGCGCCCGGGTGTGCCACTCGCCGGCATCGCCTTCAGAGAGCACTGCCTGCATGAACTCGTCCGTGACCCGGACCGAGTGGTTGGCGTTCTGGTAGGCGATCGAGTCGTAGGCGCCGCCGACGGTGTTGAAGCTGCCGTCGTAGCCCGCGTCGATCAGGGCCCAGGCCTTCTTCTCCTCGACCTCCTTGCAGCGGATGAACTCCTCGAT
>Ga0190265_10000317_pt1 | contig 38096 bp, 41 predicted proteins | sample Popmic124T_FD_133135 | JGI IMG/M metagenome (GOLD analysis project Ga0190265, IMG submission 133135) | Populus adjacent soil microbial communities from riparian zone of Indian Creek, Utah, USA - 124 T | ecosystem: Environmental > Terrestrial > Soil > Riparian zone | place: USA: Utah | collected... | reverse complement strand
TGTAGATCGAGTTGATCTGCGCCATCCGGCCGTCCTCGCCGATCGGCTGCGCCTTGATCTTCTCCATCATCGCATTGGCGACCTGGTCGCCGCAGCGGCTCCAGGCATCGATCACCTTGTTGTACTTTTCCTGCTGGGTGATCAGGCCGTCCTGATATTGCTGCTCATAATCCTTCACCAGCGCGCGCGCGTCGTCGACCAGCTGCACCTTTTCGTGCGGGATGATCATGTCGTCCTTGCCGAAGCTGATGCCGGCCTTGAAGGCGTGGCGGAAGCCCAGCCCCATGATCGCGTCGGCGAACAGGACGGTCTCCTTCTGGCCGGTGTGGCGGTAGACGATGTCGATGACGTCGGCGATCTCCTTCTTGGTGAGGAGCCGGTTGACGGTTTCGAACGGCACCTTGTGGCTCTTCGGCAGGGTTTCGCCGAGCAGCATGCGGCCCGGCGTCGTCTCGAAGCGCTTCATATATTGCTTGCCGGCCTCGTCGGTCTGCGGAACGCGGCTGACGATCTTGGTGTGCAGGGTCACCGCGCCCGCGTTGAGCGCCTGGTGGACCTCCGACATGTCGGACAGCATCGCGCCTTCGCCAGGCTCGCCCTCGCGCTCGAGGCTGAGATAATAGAGGCCCAGCACCATGTCCTGCGAAGGCACGATGATCGGCTTGCCGTTGGCGGGCGAGAGGATGTTGTTGGTCGACATCATCAGCACGCGCGCTTCCAGCTGCGCCTCGAGGCTCAGCGGCACGTGAACCGCCATCTGGTCGCCGTCGAAGTCGGCGTTGAACGCGGCGCAGACGAGCGGGTGCAGCTGGATCGCCTTGCCCTCGATCAGCACCGGCTCGAACGCCTGGATGCCAAGGCGGTGAAGCGTCGGCGCGCGATTGAGCAGCACCGGATGCTCGCGGATCACCTCGTCGAGGATGTCCCAGACTTCCTTGCGCTCCTTCTCGACCCACTTCTTGGCCTGCTTCAGGGTCATGGAGAGGCCCTTGGCGTCGAGCCGCGAATAGATGAACGGCTTGAACAGCTCGAGCGCCATCTTCTTGGGCAGGCCGCACTGGTGCAGCTTGAGCTCGGGACCGGTGACGATGACCGAGCGGCCCGAATAATCGACGCGCTTGCCGAGCAGATTCTGGCGGAAGCGGCCCTGCTTGCCCTTCAGCATGTCGGACAAGCTCTTGAGCGGCCGCTTGTTGGCGCCGGTGATCGTGCGGCCACGGCGGCCATTGTCGAACAAGGCGTCGACCGCCTCCTGAAGCATGCGTTTCTCGTTGCGCACGATGATGTCCGGCGCGCGCAGCTCCATCAGCCGCTTGAGGCGGTTGTTGCGGTTGATGACGCGGCGATAGAGGTCGTTGAGGTCCGAGGTCGCGAAGCGGCCGCCGTCGAGCGGCACCAGCGGGCGAAGCTCGGGCGGAATGACCGGGACGACGTCGAGGATCATCCACTCCGGCCGGTTGCCCGATTCCAGGAAGCTCTCGACCACCTTCAGCCGCTTGATGATCTTCTTGGGCTTCAACTCCGACTTGGTCGTCGCCAGCTCCTCGAGCAGCGCCTTCTGCTCGCCCTCGAGGTCGAGGTCGATCAGCATCTGCTTGACCGCCTCGGCGCCGATGCCGGCGGTGAAGGCATCCTCGCCATATTGGTCCTGGGCGTCGAGCAGCTCGTCCTCGGTGAGGAGCTGATACTTCTCAAGCTCGGTCAGGCCGGGCTCGGTGACGATGTAGCTTTCGAAATAGAGCACGCGCTCGAGCTGCTTGAGCTGCATGTCGAGCAAGAGGCCGATGCGGCTCGGCAGCGACTTCAGGAACCAGATATGGGCGACCGGCGCGGCGAGCTCGATATGGCCCATCCGCTCGCGGCGGACCTTGGAGACGGTGACCTCGACACCGCATTTCTCGCAGACGATGCCCTTGTACTTCATGCGCTTGTACTTGCCGCACAGGCATTCGTAATCCTTGATCGGACCGAAGATACGCGCGCAGAACAGGCCGTCGCGCTCGGGCTTGAACGTGCGGTAGTTGATGGTTTCGGGCTTCTTGATTTCGCCGAAGCTCCACGAACGGATGCGCTCGGGGCTGGCGATGCCGATCTTGATCTGGTCGAACGTCTCCGGCTTGGCGATCGGATTGGCGAAGTTGGTCAGCTCATTCATTTTTTTGCTCCTGGGCCCAATCGGGGGCTGGGATTCAATTTTCACATCAAGGCCGTCATGCTGAACTTGTTTCAGCATCCATTCCTCAACTCGCACCGGGGTGCGGGTGGAAACATGGACCCTGAAACGAGTTCAGGGTGACGGCCTGTGGGGGCCGTCATTCCGCCGCCACCGCGAGCCCGTCATCGTCGTTCACGTCGACGATGGAATTGAGCTCGACGTTGAGGCCGAGGCTGCGCATCTCCTTGACGAGCACGTTGAAGCTCTCCGGAATGCCGGCCTCGAACGTGTCGTCGCCCTTGACGATCGCTTCGTAGACCTTGGTTCGGCCGATGACGTCGTCCGACTTCACGGTCAGCATCTCCTGCAGCGTATAAGCGGCACCGTAGGCCTGGAGCGCCCAGACCTCCATCTCGCCGAAGCGCTGGCCGCCGAACTGGGCCTTGCCGCCCAAAGGCTGCTGGGTGACGAGGCTGTACGGGCCGATCGAGCGGGCATGGATCTTGTCGTCGACAAGGTGGTGCAGCTTCAGCATGTAGATGTAGCCCACGGTCACCTTGCGGTCGAACGCCTCGCCGGTGCGGCCGTCGAACAAGGTCACCTGGCCGCTCTCGTCGAGCCCGGCCATGGTCAGCATCGCGGTGACGTCCGCTTCCTTGGCGCCGTCGAACACGGGCGTGCCCATCGGGATGCCGCCGGTCAGATTGGAGGCAAGCTCCATCACCTGGTCGTCGTCGCGTCCGTCCAGCTCGGCATGGTAGGTCTTGCCGTAAATGTCCTTCAGCTTGGTGCGCAGGCCCTTCACGTCGCCGGCCTCGGCGGTCGCCTTGCCCTTGGCATGGATCGCGTCGAGCAGCGCCCCGACCTGCTTGCCGAGGCCGCGCGCGGCCCAGCCCAGATGGGTTTCGAAGATCTGGCCGACGTTCATGCGCGAAGGCACGCCCAGCGGGTTGAGCACGATGTCGGCCGGGGTGCCGTCCTCCAGGAAGGGCATGTCCTCCTCGGGCAGGATGCGGCTGATCACGCCCTTATTGCCGTGGCGGCCGGCCATCTTGTCGCCCGGCTGCAGTTTGCGCTTCACCGCGACGAACACCTTGACCATCTTGAGCACGCCGGGCGGCAGTTCGTCGCCGCGCTCGAGCTTCTCGATGCGGTCGTCGAGCTTTGCCTTGATGACGGCTTCGGCGCTTTCATATTGGGTGCGGACCGCTTCCAGATCGGCCTGGCGCTTGTCGTCCTTGACCGCGAACTTCCACCATTCGTGGGGCTCGACCGCATCGAGCGTCTCGGCGTTGATCGCGCCGCCCTTCTTGACGCCCTTGGGCGCGGCGGTCGCGGTCTGGCGGAGCAGCATCTCGCGCAGGCGCGCATAGGATGAGCGCTTCAGGATGGCGCGCTCGTCCTCGGCGTCCTTCCTGAGGCGGTCCTTCTCCTCGGTCTGGATCGCCCGGGTGCGGTCGTCGATGTCGATGCCGTGGCGGTTGAACACCCGGACCTCGACCACCGTGCCGGAGACGCCCGGCGGGAGACGGAGCGAGGTATCGCGCACGTCCGACGCCTTTTCGCCGAAGATGGCGCGAAGGAGCTTCTCCTCCGGCGTCATCGGGCTCTCGCCCTTCGGCGTGATCTTGCCGCACAGAATGTCGCCCGGCTCCACTTCGGCGCCGATATAGACGATGCCGGCCTCGTCGAGGTTGCGCAGGGCCTCCTCGCCGACATTGGGGATGTCGCGGGTGATGTCTTCGGGGCCCAATTTGGTGTCGCGGGCCATGACCTCGAACTCTTCGATATGGATCGAGGTGAAGACGTCGTCCTTCACGATCCGCTCGGAGATCAGGATCGAATCCTCGAAATTATAGCCGTTCCAGGGCATGAACGCGACGAGCACGTTGCGGCCCAGGGCCAGCTCGCCCAGGTCGGTCGAGGGGCCGTCGGCGATGACGTCGCCGGCGACGACCAGGTCGCCCTTCTTCACCAGCGGGCGCTGGTTGATGCAGGTATTCTGGTTCGAGCGCTGGAACTTCATCAGCGTGTAGATGTCGACGCCCGACTTGCCGGCCTCGACGTCGTCGGTCGCGCGAACGACGATCCGGGCGGCGTCGACCTGGTCGACCACGCCGGTGCGGCGGGCGGCGATGGCGGCGCCGGAATCGCGGGCGACCGTCTCCTCCATGCCGGTGCCGACGAACGGCGCCTCGGCGCGGACGAGCGGCACCGCCTGGCGCTGCATGTTCGAGCCCATCAGGGCGCGGTTGGCGTCATCGTTTTCGAGGAACGGGATCAGCGACGCGGCGACCGACACCAGCTGCTTGGGGCTGACGTCCATCAGGGTGATGATGTCGCGCGGTGCCATCAGGAACTCGCCTGCCTGGCGCGAGGAGACGATCTCCTCGCCGAAGCTGCCGTCCTTGTTCAATTCGGCATTGGCCTGGGCGATCGTGTGCTTGGCCTCTTCCATCGCCGACAGATAGACGACGTCCTTGGTCACCTTGCCGTCGATCACCTTGCGATAGGGAGTCTCGATGAAGCCGTATTTGTTGACCCGGCTGAACGAGGCGAGCGAGTTGATCAGGCCGATATTCGGCCCTTCGGGAGTCTCGATCGGGCAGATCCGGCCATAATGGGTCGGATGGACGTCGCGGACCTCGAAGCCGGCGCGCTCGCGGGTGAGACCGCCCGGCCCGAGCGCCGAGACGCGACGCTTGTGCGTCACTTCGGAAAGCGGGTTGGTCTGATCCATGAACTGCGAGAGCTGCGAGGAGCCGAAGAATTCGCGCACCGCGGCGACCGCCGGCTTGGCGTTGATGAGATCGTTGGGCATCACCGTCGAGACGTCGACCGAGCTCATCCGCTCCTTCACCGCGCGCTCCATGCGGAGCAGGCCGACGCGATACTGGTTCTCGAGCAGCTCGCCGACCGAACGCACACGGCGGTTGCCGAGATTGTCGATGTCGTCGATCTCGCCCTTGCCGTCCTTGAGGCCCACCAGGGTCTTGACCACAGCGACGATGTCTTCCTTGCGCAGGGTCGTCACCGTATCCTCGGCGTCGAGCTCGAGCCGCATGTTCAATTTGACGCGGCCGACCGCGCTGAGGTCGTAGCGCTCGGAATCGAAGAACAGGCCGGCGAACAGGGATTCCGCGGTTTCGCGGGTCGGCGGTTCGCCCGGGCGCATGACCCGGTAAATGTCGGAGAGGGCCTGGTCGCGGTCCTCGGCCTTGTCCGCCTTCAGCGTGTTGCGAATCCAGGCGCCGGTGTTGACATGGTCGATGTCGAGCAGCTCGATCTTGTCGATGCCGGCCGAATCCAGCCGCTCGAGATTCTCGGGGGAGAGCTCGTCGCCTGCCTCGATATAGATCTCTCCGGTCTTGTCGTTGACCAGGTCGTAGGCGCTGTAGCGGCCGAAAATCTCGTCGGTCGGGATCAGCAGGTCGGTGAGCCCGTCCTTGTGCGCCTTGTTGGCGGCGCGCGGCGAAATCTTCTGCCCGGCCGGGAAGACGACTTCCCCGGTCTTGCCGTTGACGATGTCGAAGGTCGGCTTCTGGCCGCGCCATTGCTCGGACACGAACGGAACCTGCCAGCCGCCCTTGCCGCGCTTGTAGACGACGCGGTCGTAGAAGGTGTTGAGGATTTCCTCGCTCGACATTTCGAGCGCGTGGAGGAGCGCCGTGACCGGCAGCTTGCGCTTGCGGTCGATGCGGACGTTGACGATGTCCTTGGCGTCGAACTCGAAGTCGAGCCACGAGCCGCGATAGGGGATGACCCGCGCGGCGAAGAGATATTTGCCGGAGGCGTGGGTCTTGCCGCGGTCATGGTCGAAGAGCACGCCCGGCGAGCGGTGCATCTGGGAGACGATCACGCGCTCGGTGCCGTTGACGATGAACGTGCCGTTCTTCGTCATCAGCGGCATGTCGCCCATGTAGACGTCCTGCTCCTTGATATCGAGCACCGAGCGGGTTTCCGTATCGGGGTCGACCTCGAACACGATGAGGCGCAGGGTCACGCGCATCGGCGCGGCGAAGGTCATGCCGCGCTGGCGGCATTCGTCGGTGTCGTATTTGGGATCTTCGAGTTCGTAATGGACGAAATCAAGCTCGGCCGTGCCGGCGAAGTCGCGGATCGGGAATACCGAGCGCAGGGTTTTCTCGAGCCCGGAGACGTAACCGTCCTGCGGCCGCGAGCGGAGGAACTGCTCATAGCTCTCGCGCTGCACCTCGATGAGGTTGGGCATTTCGGAGACTTCGTGGATGTTCCCGAAGATCTTGCGGATGCGCTTGGACGCGGTGGGCCGGGTCTCGGTGGCCGGAGCGGTCTTGACTGCCATGGAGGTTGTTCTCGCCTTCGCCTGTCCCGGCGCCGGGCCGGGGTTGATCTCGCCATCCCGGCGAGGCCGGAACGTCGTCGAAACTGTGCGCCCAAACGCAAAAAGCCGCGGATTCCCGGCTGGGGAATTGCAGCTTCAGCGTCTATGAAACCTCAGCCTATCAATGCGTTGAGCGCGCTGCGCGACGGCGCGCCCTGTTCCGAAAGGCTGTGGTGAGGGGCGGCATATAGAGGCGGGGAGGGGGGATGTAAAGGGCGTGGCCCCTTCAGGCGTCCTCCGGAGTCAGATTGCCCGAGTCCTGCGGGAGCGCGAGGAAGATGGGCCATTCGCGCATGTCGCCGCCGGACCGGCAGCTCATCCGCCTGACGATCCGGCCGCCATGGAGGACGAGCAGCCCTGATCCGACATATTCCGGCGCGATATCGTCGCCGGACCCGGACGGCGCCTGCCAGCGGCTGTAGACGAGGTAGGAATAGGCGCCGTTCACGAAGCGCAAAGTCTGGTCCTCGCCGCGCGCATAGAGGGTGCGGTGGTAGAAGATCGTGCCGCTGGCGGCGCCGCCGCCCAGCACCATCTCCGGCCGCCCCGGCCGGCCGTACCGGTAGGTCAGGCGGCCGCCCTCCAGGACGATCTCCACGCGCTTGGCTCCGAACGAGCAGGCGAAGACCGGCTCGGGCGCCGCCGCCGCCGGCGGGGCGGCCAGAGCCCCGATGGCGAGAGCGGCGAACAGCCAGGATGAGCGCATGCCTTGTCTCCCTCGCGGCGCGAGCCCGCGTCCAAATGGCGCGCCATAATGGGCGCGCGAGTGGGCCCCAGACAATGCCAAAAGGAAGAGGATCTGCCGGCCGCGCGCCCGGACGATCCCGCCAAGCATGATCGGGCCGGCAGCGGGCGCGGATGCGGTCGTACCGGCCGGGGTCCGCCGAAACCATTCGGCGCTGAGTCCGGGCATCTGGACGCAGATCGAGCGACGAGCCGTGCCCGATGTCGCGATCAAGTCGTTGTACCCCTGTTATGAAACAGAAACCCAGAACGCTTCGCACCGCCGTCTTCGCGCTTTCCGCGTCGATCGCCCTCCCTATCGCCCCTGTATATGGGCAAGGCGCGCCGGTTGTGACCGCGCCGCCGCCGGTGATCACTCCGTCGGCGCCCACGCCGGCACCCGCGCCGGTGCTGCGCACAACCCCGGCCCCGGCCCCGGTTGCGCGCCAGCCGATCGTGGTGCCGCCTGAGGCCGCGCCGGCTCCTGCCCGCACCGCCCGCGCGGCGCCGCGTGCCGCCCCCGCCCGCCAGACCAGCCGCGTCCGGACCTCCGCGCCGGCCGCCGCACCGCCTGCCGCCGCGCCGGCCCCCGTCGCCGAGGCGCCGGTCGCTCCGATCGCCGAAGCGCCGCTGCCGCCGCCGCCCGCCGAGATTCCGGCCGCCGACGTCGTCGACGAGCGCGCCGGAGTCGAGGAAACGCGCGGTGCGTCGACCCTGACCTGGCTGCTGATCGGCGGCGCCGCATTGCTCGTCGCCGTCATCGCCCTGTTCGCCCTTCGCCGCCGCCGCCCGGACGACGTTTATGAAGAGGCGTATCGCGAGGAGCCCGCGATCGCCGAGCCCGTCGCCGAGCCGAGCATCGCCCGCGCCGCCCCGTCGGCGCCGATCGAGCCGACCCCGGTGATCGCCGCGGCGCCGGCCGCGGCCGCCTTCGCCGCGCGGGACGATGCACCGACGGAAGTCACCCGCGCGATCGAGGAGCCCGAAGTCGTCGAGGCCGACAATGCCGATGTCGAGGCGCTCGCCGCGGAATCCGCTCCGGTTTCGGGCCGACCGTGGATCGAATTCCTGATGCGCCCGGTGCGTGCAGGGACCAGCCAAGACGACGCCATCGTCCAGTTCGAGCTGACCGTCGGCAATACCGGCTCGGTTTCGGCCAAGGACGTCAGGATCTCCACCTGGATGGTCGCCGGCGGCCAGGGGACCGACATGGAGCGCATGCTGATCGATCCGCCCGCCGACGCCCAGGTTTCGGAAGTCGACATCGCGGCCGGTGACGGCGCGCGGGTCGACGGCGAACTGGCGGTGTCGAAGGGCAATCTTACCGAGCCGGTTTTGCCGGTGGTGGTCGCCGATGCGCGCTATACCCTGCCCGATGGCAGCGAGGGCCGCACCCACGCCTCCTTCGCGTTCGGCCTGCCCAACGAGGAGGATGGCGAGCTCACTCCGTTCGCGCTGGACCGCGTGTCGGGCCTGCGCGAAAACGTCGAGGCGCGCCTGCACGGCGACCCCGAACGCGTCTGAACGCGGGGGAATGGGAAGGGCGGCTCCTCACGGGGCCGCCCTTTTCGTTTGCGTGGCGGGCGCGAGCGGTCCTAGGGCGCGCGCGTGGCGATGGAGCGTGTGAACCTTACCGGCCGCCCTCATGGCCTTGCCGCTGCGGCCCCACGGGACATCCGCTTTGCCCTGCTGTCGCATGAGGGCACCGACAATCTGGGCGACGACATCCAGGCGATCGCCGCGCGGGCCTTCCTGCCCCGGGTCGACAGGCTGTTGCCGCGGGAACGGCTCGATGAGGATCCCGGCGAGCCGCTCGCGCTGATCCTCAACGGCTGGTATATGAACGAGCCGGCGCACTGGCCGCCGAATCCCGCTCTGGCGCCGCTCGTCACCTCCTTCCACCTGTCCGACCGGCGGCCGCGGCGCTGGCGGCTCTGGCAGCCGACCCCGGCGGTGGCGCTGCTGGCGCGCGAGGGCGGCGATTATCTGCGCGCGCACGGCCCCGTCGGCGCACGCGACCGCGCCACCCTCGCTTTGCTGCGGGCCAATGGCGTCGAGGCCCATCTTTCGGGCTGCCTGACGCTGACGCTGAAGGCGCCGCCGGGTGTGAAGCTCCACGGCCGCGTCGTCGCCTGTGATCTTCCGGATGCGGCCCTCGCCGAACTCGCCCGGCGGATCGGGGAGGCGCCGATCGCCGTGACCCATCGCATAGATCCCGCTTTGTCCATCGCTAGGCGCCTGCGCCAGGCGGAGGCCATGATCGCGCTCTATTCCGGGGCGAAAGCGGTGGTGACGACGCGGCTGCACTGCGTGCTGCCCTGCCTGGGTTTCGGCACGCCGGTCCTGTTCCTGCGCGGGCCGCGCGTCTCGGGACGCGAGTTGCCCGCCGTCGAACTCGCCCACCATGCCGCACTCGCCGATTTCCTGGCCGGGCGCGATGGCTTCAATCCTCAGCGGCCGCGGGCCAATCCCGGCGCCCACCTTGCCCTCGCCGAAACTCTCGCCGCCCGCTGCACGGATTTCGTCGCGCGGCCGATCAGCGCGGGCTGAGCGCGCCCGCCGTCCGTCGACTCAAAGCGCGCAGCCGTTCCACCGCTCGCTTCCGCACCGGCGGCCACAGGTCGGTCGAACTCGACAGGGTCACCTGAACGAAGTTTCGCGGCCGCGACTGGGCGAGGATGGGCGCGACCGAATGGAGTGAGCGATTGTGGCAGGGGAACATGGCCATCAGATTGTGGCGCGGCGTGACGACCCTGCGCGCCCCGTCCGCCCCGTGCAGCACGAGCTCGCCCCCGGCCATGCCGTCCTCGGCGGCGTCGCTGAAATAGAGGAGGAGAGTGGCGGCGCGGCGGCGGTGATCGAGATGGGGCGCGCGCGCATAGCCGGTGCGGCCCTGCATGATGTCCACCCGCACCCACAATCGGTCGGGCGCGTGCTCGATCCTCGCCAGCCGCTCGCTTTCCTTGTCGGCCCGGCTCTCGATATAGGAGACGTAGCCCGCCCGCGACAGGTCGACCGTGGCCTCCTTCTCGAAGACGGGGCGGAACTGGGCCAGGGCGAAATCCACGAAGGCCTGGCCCTGGAAGCGCGCGACGAAAGCGCGCCAAGCCGGGTTGCCCTCAATCAGCCGGTCGTAATCCCGATCGCCGGGGAACAGGGTGTGGCCGGTCGGGCCCGAAGCGGGCGGGCAATGGGGAAAGCTCGTCCGCAGCGCCGCGTAGAGATCGGCCTCGAGCCAGTCTTCCGCGACGACATGTTCGAAGGGGTCGGACTCGACCGGCGCGAGACGGAAAGCGGACATGGCGCCTTTATGCGCCGGCCCGCTCCGCCCGTGAAGCCCGGGCGCTACGCCTTTTCGTCGTCCAGCGACGCCATGTCGATGACGAAGCGGTACTTCACGTCGCTCTTCAGCATCCGCGCATAAGCCTCCTCGATCTGCTGGATCGGGATCATCTCCACGTCGGAGACGATGCCGCGTTCGGCGCAGAAATCGAGCATCTCCTGGGTTTCCGCGATGCCGCCGATCAGCGAGCCCGCGAGGCTGCGGCGCCGAAAGATCAGGTTGCCGACGCTCGGGCTGGGGTGCGGCTCGGCCGGCACGCCGACCAGCACCATCGTGCCGTCGCGCTTCAGCAGGTTCATGAAGGCGTCGAGGTCGTGCGGCGCCGCGACCGTGTTGAGGATGAAATCGAGGCTGTTGGCCTGCGCCCTCATCTCGTCCCGATTCTTCGAAACCACGACCTCGTCGGCGCCGAGCGCGCGGGCGTCGGCCGCCTTGTCGGGCGAGGTTGTGAAGGCGACGACATGGGCGCCGAGCGCGCTGGCGAGCTTGATTCCCATATGGCCCAGGCCGCCAATCCCGACCACGCCGACCCTGTGGCCGGGGCCCACCTTCCAATGCTTGAGCGGCGACCAGGTGGTGATCCCGGCGCAGAGCAGGGGCGCGGCGGCGGCGAGGTCCTTCTCGTCGTGGCGGATGGCGAGCACGAATTCCTCGCGCACCACGATCGAATCCGAATAGCCGCCTTTCGTATTCTCGCCCGTCACCCGGTCGGGGCTATTATAGGTGCCGGTCAGCCCGGTTTCGCAATATTGTTCGAGCCCGTCGGCGCAGGACAAGCAGGACTGGCAGGAATCGACCAGGCAGCCCACTGCCGCGAGGTCGCCCGCGCGGAATTTCGTGACGTCGGGCCCGGCTTCCGTCACCCGGCCGACGATTTCGTGCCCGGGCATGCACGGGTAGACCGTGCCCGGCCATTCGCTGCGCACCGTATGCAGATCCGAATGGCAGACGCCGCAATAGAGGATGTCGATCCGCACGTCGTTCGGCCGCAGTTCGCGGCGCTCGAAGGAGAAAGGCGTGAGCGGCGCGTCGGCGGACTGGGCGGCATAGCCCCTGGCTTGTGGCATGGCGGAGTCCTTCTGTGGGCGTCTCCGCCATCTAGGCGCGTCACGGCCACGAAAAAAGGGGCGTCCGCGAAGACCCCCCTTTTTCCGTAGGTCATCCAAAGAACCCGTCACCCCGGCGAAGGCCGGGGTCCATGCTGAGTCCGGTATGGATTCCGGTCTTCACCGGGATGACTCCGCATGGATCCCGGCCTTCGCCGGGAAGACTCCGAGCGGCCCTTGCGGGCCGCTGGGTCACTTAAGCTCGACGGTGCCGCCGGCTTCCTCGATCTTCTTCTTGATCTCTTCGGCCTCGGCCTTGCCGATGCCTTCCTTGATCGCCTTCGGAGCGCTCTCGACCAGGGCCTTGGCTTCGCCGAGGCCGAGCTGGGTGATGGCGCGGACTTCCTTGATCACGTTGATCTTCTTGCCGCCGTCGCCGGTGAGGATGACGTCGAACTCGGTCTGCTCCTCGGCGGCTTCGGCCGGGGCGGCGGCGGCGGGGCCGGCGGCGACCGCGGCGGCGGCCGAAACGCCCCATTTTTCTTCCAGCGCCTTGGCGAGGTCGGCGGCTTCGAGGACGGTCAGCTCGCTGAGCTTCTCGACGAGGGAATTGATGTCTGCCATTTTAAGTCTCCATTTGCTGTGTCGTTTTCGTCACCCTGAACTTGTTTCAGGGTCCAGTTCTCCGCCTCTTGGAAGGCTCGTCGCTGGATGCTGAAACAAGTTCAGCATGACGATTGGTGGTGGTCGGTCTTCGTCAGGCCGCTTCTTTCGCCGCATAGGCGCCGATGACCCGGGCCAGCTGCGCGCCGGGCTCGCTGATCGTCCGCGCGATCTTGGTCGCGGGAGCCTGGACGAGGCCCACGATCCTGGCGCGAAGCTCGTCGAGCGACGGCAGAGCGGCCAGCGCCTTGATGCCGTCAGCGTTGAGCAAAGTCTCGCCCATCGCCCCGCCGACGATCTCGAGACGATCGTTGGTCTTGGCGAAATCGACCGCGGCCTTGGCGGCGGCGACCGGATCGGCGGACGTCGCCAAAGCGATCGGGCCGTTCATCAGGTCGCTGATCGGCGCGTAGGTGGTCCCTTCGAGCGCGATCAGTGCGAGCTTGTTCTTCGCGACCTTGTAGCGGGCGCCGGCGTCGCGCATCCGATTCCTGAGATCGGTGGACTGGGCCACCGTCAGGCCGAGATTGCGGGTGACGACCACCACGCTGGTTTCGTTGAACGTCTGCTTCAACGCCGCGACCGCTTCCTTCTTCTGAGCGCGATCCATGCTTCTTCCTTCACTTCGCATGGCGGACCATCCGCCACGCGCAACATCGGCAGGCGCGCGCCTGCCGCAAAAGTCCGAAGGGGAGGGGTTCGCAGCCGAAACCATCGGCAGCCCGCACCGGCATCGCACGCCATCGCGGTACAAATCTCTTCCCCGTCTAGGCTGGAGATTAAGAGGGCCCGGCCCCCGCCAGCTGTCTCGGACGGAGCTTGAGGGCCGGGGCCCTCAAGCGAAGGTGCGCATCTAGAGGATGTCCCGCGAAAGTCAACGCCGGGCCGGCGCCGGCGCGGCCTCGTTGCCGGTCGCTGGCGCGGGGAGAGCCGGCGTCGGCTGCGCCGCCGGTCCCGGCAGCGCCCTGGGCGGCAGCGAATCGTCGAGATCCTGGCCGCGCTGGAGCACGATCGCGCACCTTTTGTCCTCGCAGGCGATCACCGTGCCGCTCTGCGTATTGACGCGGATGATCCGGCCGTCGGCGGCGGTCACCTGGTAATTGGGCGGATCGCCCTGCGAATAGACGGCGACTGCGATCAGCGCGCCGGCGATGACGACCGAGGTGACGATCTTGCGTACCGCGACCTCGACGAGCTCGCTCAGCGAGATCTCGCCGCGCCGCGCGTCTGAAGGGCCGCGCCTGGTATCGCTCATGGGTCTGGCTCCCTGCTGGTGGCGGTTCCTGTAGCGCCAGTCGAGTGCCGGTGCCACCGCGGCAAAGCAAAGGGACCGAAGCTTGCCGCTCCGGCCCCCTGGCATTCGGTCGGTTCAGCGCGGACTTAGACCGAGGCGACTTCCGCCACGTCGAGCTTTAGGCCCGGCCCCATCGAGGAGCTGATCGCGGCCCGCTTCACATATTTGCCCTTCGAGCCCGACGGCCGCGCCTTGACGATCGCGTCGACGAAGGCGTCGAAATTGCGCCGCAGGTCGGCATCGGAGAAACTCGCTTTGCCGATCCCCGAATGGATGATTCCGGTCTTCTCGACGCGGAACTCGACCTGGCCGCCTTTGGCCGCCTTGACTGCGTCGGCGACGTTCATGGTGACGGTGCCGAGCTTCGGATTGGGCATCAGCCCCTTCGGCCCGAGCACCTTGCCGAGCCGGCCGACGATGCCCATCATGTCGGGCGTCGCGATGACGCGGTCGAAATCGATGGTGCCTCCCTGGATCGTCTCCATCAGATCCTCGGCGCCGATCACGTCGGCCCCGGCTTTCTTGGCCTCCTCGGCCTTGTCGCCCTTGGCGAAGACGGCGACTCGCACCTCCTTGCCGGTGCCGGCAGGCAGGGTCACGACGCCGCGGACCATTTGATCGGCGTGCCTTGGATCGACGCCCAGGTTGAGCGCGATCTCGATCGTCTCGTCGAACTTGGCGGTCGCGTGCGCCTTGGCGGTGGTGATCGCCTCGTCGACGCCGTAGAATTTCTCGCGGTCGAGGGTTTCGGCGCGCATCTTCGCCTTCTTGCTGAGCTTGCCCATGTTCAGTTCCCCGTCACTTCGAGGCCCATCGCGCGGGCCGAACCTTCGATGATCTTCGCCGCCGCCTCGATGTCGTTGGCGTTGAGGTCCTTCATCTTGACCTCGGCGATCTCGCGCAGCTGGGCGCGAGTCACCCGACCGGCGGTCTGCTTGCCGGGCTCGGTCGCGCCCGCCTTGATCTTGGCGGCCTTCTTGAGAAGGAAGCTCGCCGGCGGGGTCTTGGTTTCGAAGCTGAAGCTGCGATCGGCGTAGACGGTAATGATGGTGGGGATCGGCATCCCCTTTTCCTGCTCCTGGGTGGCGGCGTTGAACGCCTTGCAGAAATCCATGATGTTGACTCCGCGCTGGCCCAAAGCAGGGCCGATCGGCGGGGAGGGGTTGGCGGCGCCCGCGGGCACCTGGAGCTTGATATAGCCCGTTATCTTCTTAGCCATGTGTCACTCACTCTGTAGTCGGTGGATCGGCGCGCGATCCCTCCGGTTTCAAGTTTAGCGGTCCAGACGGCGGCCCGGAGGCTGCCTCCCGCGCGGATTTTCCAATGGCAATGCGTTGGAAGCGGCCGCCCTTAGCGCAAAGTGGCGCGCAGCGCAAACCGGTGGGACCGAGCGGTGGAAGTGGAGCGCCGCCGCTAGCCCGGCATATCGGTAACCAGGGCCGCTGCGATCGCCATTGCCTGCTCGCGCTGGCCGGGCATGCCGAGCCGATGGAATTTGGCGACGAACGGCGCCGCCGGATCGGCGACCGCGATGTGGGTGAACAGGCCGCCGGTCGACGCCTTTACCGGCGGCAGCGCGGCGAGCGGCCAGGCCTGGACCTGCTCGACCCTGATCTCCTTGCCCTTGAAGCGTAGCGCGATGAAGCGGCGATCGGTCAGCGCGACGACATATTCCCTGGTCATCAGTGCGACCGCGATCACTCCCGGGATGATGGCGAGCGCATAGAGGCCGGCGATGAGCGCGATCGGCGGCTGCTTCACGCCATAAGCGACGTGCCGGACATGCTCGCCGGGCTCGAGATAGGGCGCGAACGCCGCCTCGACCGTGCCAGGATCGCTGAATCGCGCCATTCCCGCCCCCAATTGCCGATCCAAATTGTCGGAGCGGGGTAGCGCCGGACCCGCAACGACACAAGAACCGCCGTTTCCGGCGCCGGGATCGGCCGGCCCGGGCTTTGACCCGCGGGGCGCGCTCTGGCACCATCGCATTCGTGTTGCCTGTCCAGTTTGTCGCCGGCTTCGCGCCGGCCTCCGGCTCGCTCGCCGATCCGGCCGGTTCGGGCGCGATCGTCGCTGCGGTGACCTGGCTTCTGGGGACTCTTCTCGGCACCGTCGCCACCACCATCGCCATCATCGCGGTCGCGGCGGTCGGACTGATGATGCTCGCCGGGCGAGTCAACATCCGTCATGGCCTCACGGTCATCGTCGGCAGCTTCATCCTGCTCGGCGCGTCGACGATCGCGGCCGGCATCCAGGCCTCACTGGCGGGGGGCGGCGAGGCGCCCCATCTCCCTCCGCCCAGCGCGGCGCCGCCTCCAGCGCCGCCGCCGCCGGCCGCTCAGCCCGCCAATCCCGACCCTTATGCGGGCGCCGCCGTGCCGCAACGCTAGCGCTGCGCCGCTCGGGCCAGTTTAGGCGGCCACCAGCATCTCGGCAGCCGAGTCATTGTCGCCGGCCGGCGCTTCGGAGATCGAGGCGTGGACGGGTTCGCCGACCGCAGCCATGGCTGCGGCGGGGGGCGGAGCCATCCAGCGGGAGAGCGCGACGATCGCTCCCGCGGCGGCGTAGAGAACGAGCACCGCCACCGGATTGAAGAACAAAGCCACGGCGAGAGCGACCCGGAGCAGGTTCGGATGGAAACCGAAATCCTGCCCGAGCGCCTCGCAGACCCCGAAAAAAGTGTCCTCGCGGTCGAAGACATTGGTGCGAATTTCCTGCATCGATCTGCTCCTTTGGCGCGGCGGGCGTGCGGCTCGCCTCGATGCAAAATCCTCAGCACGAGCCGTGCCAAAATCCGAAGACCGCGCTTTTCCGGGGATTTTGCCGGATCATGCGGCGTGACCCGCCTGGGCGGGCAGCGATCTTCCGCCAAATAGTGGCAATTGCCGCCACGGCGCGGCTGCGCGAATGGCGCGGCGCGGTTTCAAAGCAGCTTGTAAAGGTGCACAGAAGGCACGCCGGGTCCGAAGCCGGCTTTCTCATAAGCGCGGCGGGCGGCCGCATGGCTTGGGTCGCAGCCGGTGCCGACGGTGGCGAAGGCCGCGCCCAGCGCCCTCATCCGCGCCAGCGCCTCCTCATAGCGCCCGGCGCCGATACCGCGGCCGGCAAGGTCTGGATGGACGGCGTTGAGGCCGAACTCGCCGCTGCTCGAGGCGGCATCGACGGTGAAGGCGACGAAGCCCGTGACCGCGCCCTCCGTTACCGCGACCAGGACATGGTGGCCGGAACCCTCCGCGGCGATCTCGTCCAGAAATCGCGCCTGCTCGGCGTCGGCCTCGGCAAAGGCGAGCGCAGCGATCTCGGCGCCGACGATGGCGCGGAACGAGGCGAAGACCGGCGCGTAGGCGGCCTGGCGGATATGCTGCAGCGTGGGCAGGTCGGCCAGCTCGAATGGGCGCAGGGCAAGTCGGATACCATCGCGGCGCCCCGCTTACCCGACCGGCGCGATCCGCTCAAATTCGAGTTTCGGCCTGCGGTCGGGCCGCCTATCTCAAGGCGAAAAAAAGGCCCCGCCGAAGCGGGGCCTTTCTCGTTATCGCTATGCGATAGCGATCTGGTTTAGCGCCAGGAGCTGCCGCCGAAAAGCCAATTCCACATAAAAATCTCCCTCTGAACGTCGGATCCAACCAGAGGAGAAGTGGAAAACCTCGTCGGCTCGGCCAAGAGCTGCCGGTGGGTTTCTCCAGCCGTTCCAACGTGCGGATGATCGTTCCGACGCTGTCCTGACGGGCCTACCGGATCGGTTTCCAATCCTTCCTCGTGATCCATAGTCCACGGCGATCCGGAAACCTGTCGCATGGTTACGAAAAAATTCACCATGCCGATAAGTGTGGCTTCGTGGCCACAGTCTTGCGGCGCATCGCAATGTTGAAACGGCAAGGGGAAGCGGTCCGGTCCGGGGTTCCGGGAGTTGCGCGGCACGGGCTCGATAAAAATCCCGCGGCAGCGGGACTTGCAGGTTGCGGCTGGGGCAGGCTTCGTCCGACGACGCGGGCGAAGGATGGTTCAGGCGGCTTTCTGGGCTTCTTCCGGCGCGAACCGCCTCAGCAGCTGCGCCAGCGGTGCCGGCCGCCCGGTATGATAGCCCTGAACGATATCGCAGCGCATGCGCTTCAGTTCGTCGAGTATTTCCTGGCTCTCCACGCCCTCGGCCACCACCTTGCGCCCCAGCGAGTGGGCGAGCTGGATCGTGGAATTGACCATGATCCGGTCGCTTTGCGAATTGTTCAGCATGCCGATGAAGCTGCGGTCGATCTTGATCTCCGAGGCGGGGATGCGACGCAGATATTCGAGCGTCGAGAAGCCCGTTCCGTAATCGTCGATCGACAGCTGGACGCCGATGTCGCTGAGCCGCTGCAAATTGGCGATCTGGTCGTCGGCGCTGCCCAGAGTGGACGTTTCGGTCACCTCCAGGGTCAGCAGCTCGGGGCGCACATCATGCTTGCGAAGCAGCTTCTCGACGGTGGGAACCAGGTCGTCGCTGTTGAGCAGCAACACCGAAAGGTTGACCGCCATCGTGAAACAGGAATCGTGTTGCTGGACCGTGGCCGCTGCTGCGAGGGCGCTGTCGAGCACGAAATAGGTGAGGCGCTCGATCCGTCCGCCCTGCTCGGCCGCGCCGATGAACTGATCGGGATGGAGGTGCCCTTTTTCCGGGTGCGTCCAGCGGACCAGCGCCTCCACGCCGACCAGATTGCCAGAGCGGCAGTCGACTTTCGGCTGATAGGCGACCCACAGCTCGTTATTGTCGATGGCGTGATCGAGCCGGGCCAGCAGCGACATCGCCCAATCCGCATCTTCCATGCTGGCCGGGTTGAAGCTTGCCCACCGCTTCCCGTGGCGCGCGGCGTCGTCCGACGCCACCAGCGCGCTGGAGACGCGCTGCGGCAGCGGCCGCGAGGAGTCGCGGTCGAGGCCGAACGTGACGGCCACGTCGATGAGCCGCGTCGCGATGACGATGGGACTGCGGAACAGCGCCTGCAGGCCCTCCACCTGCTGGATGACCTCGTCTTCGAGGCTGCCGCCGGCGATCCAGACGAAGACTCCCTCATCCGCCTGATAGATCGTCGAACCTTCGGCGCCGAATTCGAGCCGCCCGACGATCTGCTCGACCAGCTCCTTCTCGTGTTGCGGTGGCAGGGTGGTCGTGATCTGAGCGTAATTCTTGACTCGCGCGGAAACGACGATCCCTTCATTCAGCTCGGCCGATTGCCGCAGAGCCTGAAGGTTGGGCATGCCGGTGACCACATTGGTCGTGCCCCGGGCCTGGTATGACCGCCGCCGGCTCGCCACGACGCGGGCCAGGGCCGCGGTCAGGATGACGGCGAGGGCGGGCACGACCTCACCATGAACCTGATTCAGTTCCAGCAGAATGGGGCCCGCGAGAAAGCTTCCAACTCCGAACAGCAGGATACCAGCCGTAACTGAGCGCTGGCGGCCGTAGAGAAGGCAGATGGCCAGGAGGGCGGCGAGCGCGAAGGGAACCAGCCAGCCGAGGTCGACAGGCTGCCGCGCCAGCAATGTTTCGGCGGCAACGAGGTGGAACAGGACCCCTGGTACGGGAACGAAACCTGGAACCCTGAAATGGTCGACCGCAAAATCCGTGCGCGCGATCACGACGTCCTTTCCGGCGAGCTGTTGGAAGGACATCCTGTCATTGAGGACATCGCTGGCGCTCACGACCGGTATCGACCGAATGTCGATACCATGATCGATGGGGAAAAGTGCTTCCTCCTGGATCTCGGTTGCGGCCAGAACGCTGCTAAGCGAAGGCAGCAGGCGACCGCCCACTCTGGCGGCGTAAGGATGCTCCCAGACCGCATTGTCCCATCTGACCAACAGGTTCGAATTCACAATGCGGCCGTGGCGCGCGAAACGCGCGGGCGGCTCGATCGCCGATCGCCTGCCGGAAACCGGGTCGATCGAGAAGCGTGCCGGCAACAGGATATCGGCGGTCGAGGCCGCCAGCGCCGCCTCCAGCTGGGCTCCCTCTTGCGAAGAGCCGATATTTCGAAGGTCGGCGTCGATATGGATTCGGCGTGCGCCGCCCTGGTTGAGGCGGCGGACCAGGCTAGCCAGCCGGCTGCCGTTCCAGGGTGCGTTGCCGACTTCGCTGACGCTGCGGTCGTCGATCGCAACCAGCACGATGGTCCCGCTCGCGGGATGGCTGCGCAGCTTGTTGCGCGCGACCTGCATCGCGTTTTCCAGGGGTTGGCCGAGCTGCGCGACGCCGAAGACGAGCCCTACCAGCAGCGCCAGCAAGAGCGCTTTCCAGGGGCGTCGAGACAATATGCGCTTCATCTTTTTCAATTCGGGCTCGGGTTAGAGAGTGCCATTATGTAGCACCGATTTCTTACCGAATTGGACCTATCGGGCTGCGGATATCGCAGTCCTGGGCCAGTGCGGGGGCTTGGCCCCATCTGGAGGGACGTTGCCGGCGCCGGGCGCGCAAGGAAAAGGGCCGGTGCTTTCGCCTCGGCCCTTCCTTCGATCCGGCATGGCCCGGATGGGTTATTTGACCAGTTCGACCTGCTCGAACTCGAGCTCGACCGGGGTCGCGCGGCCGAAGATGGAGACGCCGACCTTGACCCGGCCGCGGTCGAAATCGAGTTCCTCGACGATGCCGTTGAAGCTCGCGAACGGCCCATCGAGGACCTTCACGTTGTCGCCGATCTCGTAATCGACGCTGATCTTGGTCTTGGGCGCGGCTGCGGCGGCTTCATCCTTGGTGTTGAGGATGCGCGCGGCCTCGGCGTCGGAGATCGGCTGCGGCTTGCCCGACGAGCCGAGGAAGCCGGTGACCTTGGGCGTGTTCTTGACGAGGTGGTAGACGTCGTCGGTCATCGCCAGCTTGGCCAGCACGTAGCCGGGGAAGAATTTGCGGTCGCTCGTGACCTTCTTGCCGCGGCGGACCTCGGTGACCTTTTCGGTCGGAACCTCGACAGATTCGACGAGCGGGGTGAGCCCGAGACGGGTGGCCTCGGCCATGATCGCGTCGCGGACCTTGTTCTCGAAGCCTGAATAAGCGTGGATGATGTACCAGCGGGACATGTCTTTTTTCGACTTTCCAATTTGTAGCCGGGGGCTGGGGGCTGGGGACCGGGTCGCCGGTTCGGGCCCTAATCCCCAGTCCCCAGTCCCTAATTTCCTAACTCAACAATCCGAGCAGCGCCTGGACGATCGCGCTGAACGCCGAATCGATGCCGAAGAAGAAGGTCGCGAGCAAGGCGGTCATGATCACCACCATGATCGCGGTTACCATCGTCTCGCGCCGGGTCGGCCAGACGATCTTCGCGGATTCGGAGCGGACCTGCCGCAGGAATTCGCCGGGATTGACTCTCGCCACGCTCGCTCTCGTCCTCGTCTTTCGGGCAAGGCCGCTCCGCCGCCCTCTCGGGGCCGGCGTCACTCCTCACGCTGTCGGATTAAGCGGGCATGTAGCGACGCACGACGCGGGGAGCAAGTGCGAAGCCGCGCTCCGCAGAGCGGCTGATGCTCGGCTGAGACAGGCCGCCACTGAGTCCTGGCCCGATGCCGGCGATCGGGTTCGGCGGGCTCACGTCCGCCCACTCGTTCGCGGGCCTTTGGCCGCCGGCGCGCATCGCCCTGGCGCCCCTCGTTTCGTGGCAGGAGTGGAGGGATTCGAACCCACGACCCTCGGTTTTGGAGACCGATGCTCTAACCAGACTGAGCTACACTCCTAGGCCGGCCGCGCTCCTAGCCGTGCCTTTGGGTGGGCGCAAGTGGGGGAGGGGTAAGCGCGCCAGCCATTGTGCCGTGACGTCGGACGGGTTCGGCGGACCTGATGTCCGCCGCCCCGCCGGCCGGCCCCCTTCGACAGGCTCAGGACAGTGGTTCGAGTCGCTTCGCGACCGGCGCGCTGCTCCGCTACGCGCCTCGCTCCGGCTTACGCCGCGATATCGTAGGTCGGGATCTCGCCGTTCAGATAGAGGTTGCGGGCCTTGGCGCGGCTGAGCTTGCCCGAGCTGGTCCGCGGCAGCGAGCGGGGCGGCACGAGCTCGATCACGCAGTTGATGCCGGTGATCGCCCGGACCCGCTCGCGGATCACATCGCGCAGGCGGCCGCGCTCGGCGGTATCGGAAGTGCGGCACTGGACCAGCACCGCCGGCGTCTCCTCGCCGCCCGGCGTGGTCACCGAGAAAGCGGCGATGTCGCCGGCCTTGAAGCCCGGCAATTGCTCGACCGCCCATTCGATGTCCTGGGGCCAGTGATTCTTGCCGTTGATGATGATCATGTCCTTGGCGCGGCCGACGATGTAGAGATAGCCGTCCGAAAGATACCCCATGTCGCCGGTATCGAGCCAGCCGTCGTCGGCGAGGCAGGCCGCCGTCGCCTCCTCGTCGCGGAAATAGCCGGCCATGACCGAGCTGCCACGGCAGAAGACCTTGCCGATCTCGCGTTCGCCGAGGACCGAGCCGTCGTCGGCGCGGATGGCGACGTCCATGCCCCTGACTGGCCGGCCGCAATTGACCACCGAGCGGTAGCGCTGCGGCCGATCGCGGTCGCCCTGGCCGCCGCCGGCGAGCAGGGTTTCCTCGACCAGCTCGACGACGATGCCTTCGCCGGGCGGCATCACGGTCACCGCGAGCGTCGCCTCGGCGAGGCCGTAGCTGGGCAGGAAGTTGCGGGCATCGAAGCCGGCGGGTGCGAAGGCATCGACGAAGGCCTGCATGACGTCGGGCCGGATCATGTCGGCGCCGTTGCCGGCGACCCGCCAGCGCGACAGATCGAAGCGCTCGGCGACGTCCATCTGGCTGGAGACGCGGCGGGCGCAGATGTCGTAGCCGAAGGTCGGCGAATAGCTCATCGCGGTGCCGTCGTGCCGGCTGATCAGATCGAGCCAGGCGAGCGGGCGGCGGGCGAAATCCTCGGTCTTGAGATAATCGGCCGACATCTGGTTGGCGACGATCGAGAGCAGACAGCCGACCAGACCCATGTCGTGATAGAAAGGCAGCCAGGAGATGCCGCGATCCCCATCGCCGATCTTCATGCTGTGCGCGTGGGCGGCGAGATTGGCGAGCAGGGCCTTGTGGGTGACTGCGACGCCATGGGGAAAGCGGGTCGAGCCGCTCGAATATTGCAGATAGGCGATGTCGTCCGGCTTCGCATCGGGCAGCGCGCCGGGGGTGAAGTCTTCCGCCTGGAAGCCCGCCCAGTTCATGCCTTCGACCGCTTCCGCCTTGGCGGCGGCGCCGGCCAGGCCGTCGAGCTCGGGCGGATAGAAGAGCATGCTGGGAGCGGAGCTTGCCAGCTGGACCCGCAGCTGGTCGACATAGGATTGCGCGCCGCCGAACGAGGTCGGCAGCGGCAACGGCACGGGCCAGGCGCCGGCATAGAGCGCGCCGAAGAACAAGGCGACGAATTCGGGCGCGGTTTCTGCGATCAGCGCGATCCTGTCTCCCGGCTTGATGCCGCGCGCGATCAGCCTGTGGGCGTCGGCCAGCGCGTCCTCGCGCAGCTCCGAGAACGGAAAAGCGCGGACCAGCCGGGCCCGGTGATCGTGGAAATTGAGGCCCTTCCGGCTCCGCGCCGCATAATCGAGCGCCTCGGGCATGGTTGCGAAGTCCGCGAAGCGCCGCGGCAGCTCGTCGTCGGTGGGGGTGGGGATGAGCGTGCCGTCCGCCTCCTCGTGCGGCTTCGCTTTACCTTCCTTGTCTTGCACGTCCGGCTGAATCCTTTTCATGGGCCTTGCGGTCCCGAAATTCCCCTTCAGCCTCCGGCCTGGAGAGACGAGGCGCGTTCATAATCCGGCCGGACTGTGGCACAATCATGGCGGTGACCCGTGATCGCGACAGAAGAGACCGGCCCCCGCTCGACCCGCCGAGCCTCGAACAGGCCGCGCTCGGCTATGCCGGGCGCTATGCGACGAGCCGGGCGAAGCTGCGCTCCTACCTCGAGCGCAAGGTGCGCGAGCGGGGCTGGGCGGGTGAAGCCGGGCCGGATTTCGACGCGCTGATCGCCCGCATGGCAAGCCTCGGCTATGTCGACGATCGCGCGTTCGCCATGGCCCGCGCCGCCTCGCTTTCGCGACGCGGCTATGGCGAGCGAAAATTGGAGGCGGCGCTGCGGGCGGCGGGAGTAAGCGAGGAGGACCGGGTCAAGGCCAAAGCGGACGCGCGCGAAAGCGCCTGGGCCGCCGCTTTGCGGTTCGCGGAGCGGCGCAAGATCGGCCCGTTCGCGGCGTTGGCGCCCGACCGGCGGGCGCGCGACAAGGCGATGGCGGCGCTGTTGCGGGCCGGCCATCCGCTCGACCTCTCGCGCCTCCTGGCGAGCGCCCGGCCCGGCGAAATCCCGGATGCGGACAGTCGATGAACACTTATGGTTCACAAAAGCGCAAATCATGGTAGTTTTGCCGCCTGATCTAGGGGGGTCAGGCGTAAATGACGTCGCGTCGCGAAGCGCTTGCCGAGGGGGCGGCCTCGATCGCCGGGGGCGATGCGCCACGTCACGCCTCCGCCGAGCCCGAACTCGTCCACCTCACCGGCACGGTCAAATGGTTCGATGCCACGCGCGGTTTCGGCTTCCTGATCAGCGAGCAGGTGGAGGGCGATGTCCTGATCCACTTCAGCGTCCTCAAGGAGCATGATCGCCGCAGCCTGCCCGAAGGCGCGGTGATCGAGTGCCTGGTCGCGGAGCAGGAGCGCGGCCTGCAGGCCCGCAAGGTGCTGCACATCGATCTGAGCGGCGCGGTGGTGCCCGAGCCTGGACGCGGCGACGGCCAGACCGACCGGATCGACCCGTCCAGCCTGATCGCCGAAGCCGGCGCGTTCGAGCCGGTCCGGGTCAAATGGTTCAACCGGCTGCGCGGCTACGGCTTCCTGGTCCGCGCCGAGGACGAGACGCAGGACATCTTCGTCCATATGGAGACGGTCCGCCGGGGCGGCCTCAACGATCTGCTGCCGGAACAGGCGCTGCGGGCGAGAATCGCCAGCGGCCGCAAAGGCCCGCTCGCGGTCGAGGTCGAGCCGGTCTAGCCGGGGCGGGCGACTAGGCGCTTGCGCCCCGCGACGCATCGGCGCTAGGCGCGTCGGCCATGGGCTTCTTCAAGAATCTCTTCACCTGGTGGGACGGCGCGTCGACGGGGACCGCTTTGTTCAGCTGGCGAAACGGCACCAAGGTCGGTGCCGACGCGCTCGGCAACGCCTATTTCGAGGGCAAGGGGCGCCGCTGGGTGATCTATGCCGGTTCGAACGACGTCAGCCGGGTTCCGCCCGAATGGTATGCCTGGCTGACCCGGCAGATCGACGGGCTGCCCGACGAGGCGCTGCCGCCCCCGCCCAAATTCCTGAGGCAGGCGACGGCGAACCTGACAGGGACGTCCGAAGCCTATCGTCCGGCGGGGGCGCTCGAGCGCGGCGGCCGCCGCGCGGCGGCGAGCGGCGACTACCAGCCCTGGACACCAGACTGAGCCATGCGGCGCGGCGCGCTCAGCCTTGCCGCGGCGCTGCTCGCCCTCACCGGCTGCGGCACGCAGGGCGCGCGCGAGCGCGAGCGGCAGAATGAGGCGGGGGTCGAGGCCGACACCGTCGACATCGTGCAGACGGTGTCGCGGCTACCGCCCGGAACCACGGCGATGGCGCAGCGCACGGCGGTCCTTCGGCTGCTCAACAAGCGAAACGGCCAGATGCGGGAATTCACCATGCGGCCCGGCCAGGCGATCCGCTTCGGCGACGCGATCGTGCGGCTGCGCGCCTGCGAAACCACCGCGCCGTGGGAGGTGCAGAGGCTGACCGGCGCCTTCGTTCAGCTCGACATCCGCAACCCTCAGGGCCAGCTCCAGCGTGTCTTCTCGGGCTGGCTCTATGCGGAAACGCCGTCACTGAACGTCGTCGAACATCCGATCTACGACGTGTGGCCGAGGAGCTGCGCGATGACCCATCCCGGCGGCGGCACGCCGGCGCCGGCGGGCCGCGACTCGAGCAGCCGGTCGAGCGCGTCGAATTCGACCGCCACGGCCGGCGAGGCCGCCGTCGCGCCCGCCGCGCCGGCGCCTGTTGTCGGAACCGCCCCGCCAAGCGCCGAATCCAACAGCGCCAGATAGTCGCTCTGGTCGATCTCGACCGCGCCGAGGCTCCGCAGATGCTCGGTCATGAACTGGCAGTCGAGCAGTCGGAAGCCGCCGACGATGAGCCGCGCGACCAGCCATGCCAAAGCGACTTTTGACGCGTCGCGCGAGAGCGAAACCATCGATTCGCCGAAAAAGGCGCCGCCCAGGCGGACTCCATAGAGGCCGCCGACCAGCATGCCGCCGCGCCAGATTTCGATCGAATGAGCGCGGCCGGCTTCGTGCAAGCGGATGTAGCTGGCCTCGATCTCGCCATTGATCCAGGTCGCGTCGCGCTCCGCGCAAAGTCGGACGATCTCGGCGAAGGCCTGGTCGCGGGTGACTTCAAATATGCCGGATTTCACTGTCTTGCGAAGCGACTTCGAGAGATGGAATCGGTCGAGCGGCAAGATCGCCCGGCGCTTCGGCTCGACCCAGAAAAGATCGGGCGCGTCGCGGCTGTCGGCCATCGGGAACACCCCGATGGAATAGGCCCGAAGCAGCAGGTCCGGATCGAGCGTCTTCATGGGCGCATCCTACCCCCCGGACGTGAACCTTCCCAGTGCGATCAGAGGATTTCGCGCACTTTCTCCTGCGGGCGGCAGAGCCGCACACCTTTTTCGGTTTCGACCAATGGGCGCTCTATCAGGATCGGGTTGGCGGCCATCGCGTCGAGGATGGCATTGTCGCTGACCGCGCCTTCGACCAGGTCGAGATCGCGGGCCAGCTGCTCCCTGGCGCGCAAGCCCTCGCGCGGGCTGATCCCGGCCCGCTCATAGAGCCGCTTGAGCTCGGCCTTGGCGGGCGGCGTCTTGAGATAATCGATGACAAGGACTTCGGCGCCGGCTTCGCGCAGGATGTCGAGCGTCTTGCGCGAAGTCCCGCAATTGGGATTGTGGTAGATGGTCGCGTTCATGGGATCTCGCTTTCCTTTTCCTGATTGGCGCTGAAACCCACCAAAGCAAAGGAATCTCCCGTGGCGACCAGCCAGAGCTTCAGCAAAGCGGCATAGACGAGGAGGGCGGCGGCAAGCGCGAGCCCGTCGGCCATCGCGGCGGATGCGGGCAGCGTCCTCACCGCCAATGCGGCCGCGACCGCGGCGGCGGCCGCCGCGACCGGGCCGGCGCTGTGGCTCAGCGGCACCCGCACGCCGAAGCGCGCGCGCAGCGCCAGCCGGCGGATCAGGGCGCCGGCGGCCATCGCGGCCAGCACCGCCAGCGCCGCGCCGTCGATGCCGAGCCAGGGGATCAGCGCCAGGCCGGCGGCGAGATTGACGGCGGTGGTGGCGGCGGTGATCCTGAGCACGATCCAGGGCTGGCGGTAGAGGATGATGAGGTCGCCGATTCCAAAGGCGCCCTGGATCGTCTCGGCCAAGGCGAGCGCGACCAGGGCCCAATAGCCGGCCGCGAATTCGGGGCCGAACCAGGTCAGCAAGGGAAGGCCGATCACCGCCAGAGTCACCACGATCGCCAGCTGGATCGCCAGGATCAGGCGCGATGCCGAGGCCACCGCCGTGCCGGTTTGCGCCGCCCCGTGCACGACCAGGGTCCGGGCGACGATCGGGGTCAGCAGCCCGTCGAAGCCCTGCCTGACCTGGCGGATCGGAGTGCGCACCTGCCGCGCCACGCCGTAAATGCCGGCGGGCCCTTCGCCGAGGAACAGGCCGACGAGATAGAGATCGAGGCGGGTGAACAGGCCGCTGGTGAAGTCGCTGAGCGTCGGCACCGCGCTTTCGCGCAAAATCGCGCGCAACGGCCCCGGGCGATAGCGCACGAGGCCGAGCCCCCCGAACGACCGGCGCGCGCCGGCGATCGCATAAAGGAGCGCCAGCAGGGTTCCCGCCCAGTAGCCGATGATGAGGCCGGTCAGCCCGAAGCCGGCATGATAAGCGACCACGGCCGCGGCAGTAGCGGCATAAGGCTCGATGATCGAGCGGGCGATCACCTCGTAGCGCATCCTGTGCTTCCAGCGAGTCGCGGCGAGGAACAGGTCGAGCAGCGCCTGGCCGGCGATCATCGGCGCCGCGAGCAAAAGGGGCAGCGCCGTCTCGCCCAAGGCATCATGGATCGGCGGCAGAGCGACCAGTATCATCAGCCCGGCGGCGATGGCGAGGCTGACCATAGCGACGACCAAAGCCGAATCGAGCACGACATGGGCCGGATCGCGCGCCGGATCGGCCTCGTCGAGCAGCTTGAACAGCAGCCGCTTCATGCCCAGCACGCCGATCGCGACTCCGAGCTCGACCACCGCGATCGCCAGGCTGTAGGCGCCGAACAGCACGGCACCGAACAGCCGCGCAGCCACGAACAGGAACAGGATTCGGGCGCCGAAGCGGATGACGAAACCCGCCGCGGCCGAGACGCCGCCGCGCAGGATCAGTTTTCGCGCATGCTCGTCGGCGGCCGCCATGGCCACGTCATGCCCAGTCGCGGGCCGCCTGTCACGCCGGCTATGGGCCCTGGCGCCGCGGCGATCCAGTCAGGTCGAGCCGGCCGACCTCGCCGATCCTTCCCCCCGCCAGCCGGCCCTCGACAAGGTCGGTGCCCATCAGCGCGAACACGCGTCCGCCGGTGAAGATCGGCCGCGAATTACCGTACCAGTCCACGCAGGAGACTTCGCAGCGATAGGCGCTTTGCCGGCGTCTGGCGCTGATGCCGAGCGCGCCGGCGGGGGCGAGCGCCTTGTCAGGCGCGATGGCGACGAAGCTCAACTCCGATGCATCGCTGTTCGACCAACCGCGGCCGCTGCGCCAGATCCGCAACGTGGTGGGCAGGCCGATCAGGCCGCTGCCGTCGCCGCGCACCCAGGCGTTGAAGGCATGGCTTCGGCCCTCGCTCTCGAAGCGGCGCGGGAGCAAGGCGGTGGAGGCGATGCGCGGGCCGCCGGCGAGGCTGACATAGCTCAGGGACAGGCCGCCGGCGTCGCGATAGCCGGTGACGACGGCATCGCTGCCGGCGCGCTCGATCCGGATCGCATTGTGCGGCAGCCGGAGGCGCACCGTGGCGGCCGGCCGGCCGAGGGGCACCACGAACAAGGTGGATTCGGCCGGCCGAGTCTGCGCCGCCGGTGCGCTCGACGAGCCCGTCCGCCCGCCATAGACCAGCCAGTCGCCGACGAAGCGATTCTCGAGCGCGCCGCCCTCGATCGGCGGCAGGCCGGCATAAGCATGGTCGGCGACGCGGCGGATGCGGCCGCTGAACGCCGAAAGCGGCAGATCGAGCAAAGCGAGGGCGGCCTGAGCGTCGCCATGCTTGACGCAGCCGGCCGCGGGCCGCTGGAGCAAGGCGCGAAGGCGGCCGTCGCGGCTGTCGAAGGCGAACTGGTCCGCCGGATTGCCGGCGACCGCGACCGCGCCGATCGGGCCCCCGTCGAGCGGCAGGCGGTAGAGCAAGGCGGGCTGGCTGCCGCCCTGGTCGTACTGGCCGGCCGGGCAGGTGCGGGCCTGATTGCCGTAATCGATCGACCAGGGCAGCCCGTCGGGCGCCCCGATCCACAGGAAGGCGTCGGTTGGCGAGACGTAGAATTCGCGCATCGCCGGGCCGATGAAGGCGGTCGTGCGGCAATCCATCTCCCCGCGCAGCGGACAGACCGAGACGGTGTGCAGGACCGGCCATTCGACCTCGCCCGGCGGCGCATAGACGTCGGTCGCGCCGAGCAACGCCTCTCCCGAATCGGCGTCGCCGTCGCCGTCGGCGCGGCGGATGCGCGGCCATTGGAAATTGCCCCGCGAGTCGCGCGTTTCGAGCGCCTGGGGGGCGTAGAAGACGAGAGTGTCGCCGACCAGGCGGGTCGCGTAATTCTCCGTGCTGTAATAGTCGCTCGAGCTCAGCAGGAAGCGCCCTTCGCGCCGCAGCCGGCCTTGTGCGTCCATCCGGATGACGGTGATCTCGCTGGCCTGCTCGCGGTAATTGTAGGCGGTGACCAGGATGCGGTCGCCCAGCACCAGCATCTCGTCATACCAGCTCGCCGCGTTCGCCGGGCTGCGATAGACGTCGATGCGGTCGGCGAGGCTGAGCGGCGCGCCGGCCCCGTTGCCGAGATCGGCGCTGAACAGCCGGCCGTCCTGAAGGACGATCAGATGGCGGCCGATCTGCTTGACGATACCGCCCTCGTCGACGCCGATCGTCTGGTTGTTGGTGATTTCGGGATTGCCCGGCTCGGCAGCAACGCCCGCCTGGGCGGCCGCCGCCGGCTCGGACGGTGGCGGCGGCGCCGCCATCGGCATCGCCATGTCGGCCGACTCGTTCATCACCGCCATCCGGTCGGGCAGCGCGCGCAGATAGCGCGCGAAGGCTTCGTCCGATTTGAATCGTCTCAGCTGCGGTCCCTCGGCGTCGAACAGGGCCGAAGGTTCGGGCCGCTGGGCGGCGACCGCGACCACCGCCGCGATCGCGATCGCGCCCGAGATGAGAAGACGCATCATGGCCGATCTCCCACCGACATGTCGGCGCAGCGATAGACCGCATGATATAATATAACAAGCCTAAATCATGCGGCGACGCAGGCGCCAGCAGCGCCTCGTCGCGAGGCTTCTCAGCCGGTCGGCGGCGGTAAGGCGCCCTCCGGACGGCCCCTAATTGCCTTCGCGCTCAAGCCACGATTCCAGCCATTTGATCGTATACTCCCCGGCCTGGAACTCGGGGTCCTCGATCAATTTCTGGTGCAGGGGGATGGTCGTCTTCATGCCGTCGATGACGAACTCCTGCAGCGCCCGTCGCAGGCGGCGCATCGCGCCTTGCCGGGTGGTGCCGTGGACGATCAGCTTGGCGATCATCGAATCGTAATAAGGCGGGACCTTGTAGCCGGCGTAGAGGCCGCTATCGACGCGGACGTTCATGCCGCCGGGGGCGTGATAATGCTGCACCGTGCCCGGCGAGGGGACGAAGGTCCTCGGGTCCTCGGCGTTGATTCGGCATTCGATGGCGTGGCCGCGGAATTGGACATCTTCCTGGCGCAGCGTCAGGCCGTGGCCGTCGGCGATGCGAATCTGCTCGCGGACCAGATCGAGACCGGTAATCGCCTCGGTCACCGGATGCTCGACCTGGAGCCTGGTGTTCATCTCGATGAAGTAGAACTCGTTGTTCTCCCAGAGGAACTCGATCGTGCCGGCGCCGCGATAGCCCATATCGGCCATCGCTTTGGCGACGATCCCGCCCATGCGGTCGCGCTCCGCCGGCGAGATCACCGGGGAAGGGGCCTCCTCCAGCACCTTCTGGTGGCGCCGCTGCAGCGAGCAGTCGCGCTCGCCGAGGTGGATCGCATTGCCCTGGCCGTCGCCGAACACCTGGAATTCGATGTGGCGCGGATCGCCCAGATATTTCTCGATATAGACGGTGTCGTCGCCGAACGCGCTCCTCGCCTCGTTGCGCGCCTGCATCAGCTGAGTTTCGAGCTCGTCCTCGCCGGTCACCACCTTCATGCCGCGCCCGCCGCCGCCCGAGGCGGCCTTGACGATCAGCGGGTAGCCGGTCGCGGACGCGACCTTGCGCGCCTCCTCGATCCCCTCGACCGGCCCGTCGGAGCCGGGGACCAGCGGCAGGCCGAGCTTGGCGGCGGTCAGCTTGGCCTGGATCTTGTCGCCCATCGTCCGGATATGCTCGGGCTTGGGGCCGATCCAGACGATGTCGTGGGTTTCGACGATCTCGGCGAAGCGGGCATTCTCGCTGAGGAATCCGTAACCCGGGTGGATGGCGTCGGAATGGCTGATCTCGGCGGCCGAGATGATGGCGGGGATGTTGAGATAGGAATCGGTCGCGGGCGGGGGGCCGATGCAGATCGCCTCGTCGGCGAGGCGGACGTGCATCGCCTCGGTATCGGCGGTCGAATGGACCGCGACCGTCTTGATGCCCATTTCGTGGCAGGCGCGGTGAATGCGCAGGGCGATCTCGCCGCGATTGGCGATGAGGACCTTCTGGATCGCCATATCAGCGAGTCACCCTGGCGAAGGCCGGGGTCCCGTCGTGAATGGCCGTGACTTCTTGTCCCGAGATCCCGGCCTGCGCCGGGATGACGTGCACGGAGGGCCTCATTCGATGATCGCCAGCGGCTGCTCATATTCGACGGGCTGGGCGTCCTGGACCAGGATTTCCTTCACCGTCCCGGATTTGGGCGCGGTGATCGGGTTCATCACTTTCATCGCCTCGATGATCAGCAGGGTGTCGCCCTCTTGGACTCGCGATCCCGCGGCCACGAACGGCGCGGCGCCCGGCTCGGCCGCCAGAAATACGGTGCCGACCATCGGCGATTTGACCGCGCCCGGATGGGCGGCCGGGCTGATTTCGGCCGCCGGCGCGGGCGCCGGCGCCGGGACGGGGGCGGGCGGGGGCGGTGCGGGCGCCGCCGGCGCAGCGGCCACCGCGGCGGCTCCCGCCAGCTTGCGCTTCACGACGATTCGGCGGCCATTGTCCTCGACCTCGATCTCGCTGAGGTCGTTCTCGTCCAGCATCCTGGCCAGCTTCTTCACCAGCTCGGTGTCGACTTTCATGGCCCCCTCGGATCGGTCTTTATCGCTCATCGGAACCCCTTTTTCCGTTGCCCTGAGGCACTGTCAGAGACGGGCGGCCGCGTCCAGAGCAAGCTCGTAGCCGAGTGCGCCGAAGCCGGCGATACTTCCCTTGGCCGCAGCCGCGATCAGCGAGCGCCGCCGGAAGCTCTCGCGCGCCTGCGGATTGCTGAGATGGACCTCGATCACCGGCACCGCGACCGCCTTGACCGCGTCGTGAAGCGCGACCGACGTATGGCTGTAGCCGCCCGCATTGAGCAGCACCGCTTTGGCGCCCACGGCCTGCGCCTCGTGCAGCCAGTCGATCAGATGGCCTTCATGGTTGGACTGGCGCATGTCGATGGCAAGGCCCAGCTCCCTGGCCCTGTCCTCGAGCCGACCGGCAATGTCGTCGAGCGTGTCGGCGCCATAGATTTCGGGCTCGCGCAGCCCCAGCAGATTGAGATTGGGGCCGTTGAGGACGTAGACGAGAGGTGGCGAAGCCATGGCTTGGCCCTATATGACGCGGCATCGGCAAGCGCAAAGGCAGTCTATGACGAGCGACGGCACCATCTCGATCCGAGTCAACGGCGCGCACCGGCGCGTCCCGGCCGGGATCAGCGTCGCCGATCTGGCGCTGGAGCTCGGACTCGAACCGACCAGGGTCGCGGTCGAGCGCAATTTGGAGATCGTTCCCCGCTCGACCCTGGCGGCGGTGATTGTCGAGGATGGCGACGACTTCGAGATCGTCACCTTCGTCGGGGGCGGATGATGGCGCGCCGGGTGGTCCCGAACCTCTATTGCGCGAAGCCGCAGGACGGGGCGGACTTTTTCGCAGGCGTGCTCGGGCTCGAACCGGTCATGGATCTCGGCTTCATCGTCACCTACGCCTCGCCCGACAACCGGACGGCGCAGATCAGCCTGCTAAGCGCCGACCCTTCGGGGCTGGAGCCGGGTTATTCCGTAGAGGTCGCGGATGTGGATCTCGCCCACGACCGCGCCCTCGCGCAGGGCACCGAGATCGTCTATCCGCTGACCGACGAGCCTTGGGGCGTGCGCCGTTTCTTCGTGCGCGATCCGACGGGCGCAATCGCCAATATTGTGAGCCACCGATGACCATGGCCGAAACGGACAGCTGGACCGTCGCCGGCCGGACCTTCACCTCGCGGCTGATCGTCGGCACCGGCAAATATAAGAGCTTCGAGCAGAATGCGGCGGCGGTCGCGGCGTCGGGGGCGGAGATCGTCACCGTCGCGGTCCGGCGGGTCAACATCTCCGATCCCGGCCAGCCGCTTCTGACCGACTATATCGACCCGAAGAAGATCACCTACCTTCCCAACACGGCCGGCTGCTTCACCGCCGACGAAGCGGTGCGCACGTTGCGGCTGGCGCGCGAGGCGGGCGGCTGGGAGCTGGTCAAGCTCGAGGTTCTCGGCGAGGCGAAGACGCTCTATCCCGACATGCGCGAAACCTTGAAGGCGACCGAGACTTTGGTGGCGGAGGGCTTCAAGCCGATGGTCTATTGCGTCGACGATCCAATCGCCGCCCGCCAGCTCGAAGAGGCCGGCGCGGTGGCGATCATGCCGCTCGGCGCGCCGATCGGTTCGGGCCTCGGAATCCAGAATCGGGTCACGATCCGGCTGATCGTCGAGGGCGCCGGCGTGCCGGTGCTGGTCGACGCCGGGGTCGGCACCGCCTCGGACGCGAGCGTCGCGATGGAATTGGGCTGCGACGGCGTGCTGATGAACACTGCGATCGCCGAAGCGAAGGCCCCGGTCGTGATGGCCCGCGCGATGAAGCTCGCCGTCGAGAGCGGCCGGCTCGCATATCTGGCCGGACGAATGGGCCGACGCCGCTATGCCGACCCCTCCAGTCCGCTCGCCGGACTGATTTGAGCGCCGAGCCGCGCCCCGGCGCAGGAACCGGAAGTCGCTGATTCGAGTTCTGTTTTGCAGGCAGATCGGCGGCACGGTGTCGGCGAGGCCCTTGTGAAGGATGTGTCATGGCCGAGTTCGAGAAAAATCAGGACAAAACCAACCAGACCGACCGGCAAGACGGCGGCAAGCCCGCTTTTGGCCAGTTCGACAAGGAACAGGGCGGACAGGACCAGCAGGGCGAAATCAAGCAGCCGCAGGATGAATTCGCCGGCGGCGAAAAGCAGCAGGGCGACAACCAGTTCAAGACCGAAGAGGACGAGGGCGGCCAGGCGCGCTGACTTCCCCGGCTGACGACGGCAGGGCCGCGGCGGAGCACCCGCCGCGGCCTTCCTTTTTTCGGCCACGCTCGGGCTTTACCTTTGGCGACGTCGCGGCGATCCTGCCGCGATGAAGCGCAATCTCCTCCGCAGCCGGGAGTCGCACCGCGAGGAGCGGGTCGGCTTCGTCGAATTGTTCTTCGACCTGGTCTTCGTCTTCGCGGTGACGCAGGTTTCGCACAGCCTGATCGAACATCCCGATCCGCTCGGCTTCGTCCAGGCCGGGATCCTGTTCGTCGCGATCTGGTGGGTCTGGGTCGAAACCGCCTGGGTGACCAACTGGCTCGACGTCCGCCACATGCCGGTACGGATCCTGCTCTTCGCGCTGATGGGCGCGACGCTTGTCCTGTCGATCAGCCTGCCGGACGCGTTCGGCGATCGCGCCTTGCCCTTCGCGATCGCTTATGTCGGCATCCAGCTCGGGCGGCACGGCTTCATGCTTCTCGCCTTGGCCGGCCGCAACCGCGACAATTTCCGCAATTTCGTGCGGATCGCGATCTGGGCGCTGATCGAGGCACCATTCTGGATCGCGGGCGCGCTTAGCCCGGACGTGGCGACCCGGATGGCGCTCTGGGGCGCCGCCATCGCCATCCAGAATGTCGCCCCCGCAATCGGCTTCGCGCTGCCGGTGCTCGGACGCAGCGAGACTCGGACCTGGGATATCGAGGGTCACCATTTCTCCGAGCGCTGCGGCCTCTTCATCATCATCGCGCTCGGCGAATCGATCCTTGTGACGGGCGCGACGTTCGGCGAAACCGCGTGGGCGCCGGCGAACATCGCCGCCTTCACGAGCGCCTTCCTCGGCACGATCGCGATGTGGTGGCTTTATTTCGATATCGGCGCCGAGCGGGCGGCGCGGCAACTCGCGCAGGACAAGGATCCGGGCCGGATGGCACGGCTCGCTTACACCTATTTCCACATTCCGATCGTCGCTGGGATCATCGTCACCGCCGCGTCGGACGAAATGGCGGTCGCGCATCCGGGCGGCCCCGCCGAGCCGGCGGCGATCGCCGCCCTGCTCGGCGGGCCGGCCCTCTATCTGTTCGGCAACATGATCTTCAAGCGGACCAGCGCCCGCTATCTTCCGCTTTCCCATTTCGTCGGGCTGGGGCTGCTCGCGGGCCTGCTTCCTTTCGCAAGCGGCCTGTCGCCGCTCGCGCTTTCGGCCGCGGCGACCGCGACGCTGATGCTGGTCGCCGGCTGGGAGCTGGTGTCGCTGCGCGAGACTCGGGCCTCGCTCAGGTCCTGACCGCTTGGAACGGGGCCGTCCCTGATCCATTGACCCGTCATGGCGGACTTCGCGGCCCTGCGCGAGGAGATGGTTCGGCGGCAGATCGCCGGGCGCGGGATCGACGATCCGGCGCTGCTCGCGGCGATGCGCGCCGTCCCGCGCGAGGCGTTCGTGCCCGGCCATCTCGCCGCTCGCGCTTATGAGGATTCACCGCTGCCGATCGAGGCGGCGCAGACCATCTCGCAGCCCTATATCGTGGCGCTGATGATCGCCGCGACTGGAATCGGCGCGGGCGACAAGGTGCTCGAGATCGGCGCCGGCTCCGGTTATGCGGCGGCCGTGATCGGCCGGATCGCGGGCGAGGTGATCGCGATCGAGCGCCATGCCGAGCTTGCCGCGCTCGCCGCCGCCAGGATGGTCCGGTTCGGTTATGCCAATGTCCGCATCGTCGAGGGCGACGGTTCGACGGGCCTGCCGCACGAGGCGCCGTTCGACGCCATTCTCGCGGCGGCGAGCGGCAGCCACGTCCCCGACACGCTGAAGCGCCAGCTCACCCCCGACGGGGTGCTGGTCATGCCGGTCGGCGCTCCGGGCGACGCCCAGATTCTGGTCAAGGTAACGCGCGAAGGGGAGGAGGATTTTAGGGAGGAGAGCCTTGGCGCCGTCCGTTTCGTCCCGCTGATCGGCAGGGCCGGCTGGGGCGGGGGAACCGGGTAAGCCGGCGGTTCGTTCTCAAGCGAACTCAATCGATTGGGAGAAAAACCATGGGCGAGCTCACCGACAAGGTCAAAGGCAATGTCAACGAGGCGCTGGGCAAGGCCAAGCAGAAAAGCGGCGATCCGGAGACTCGCGACGAAGGCGCCAGGCAGGAGCTGAAGGGCGACTTCCAGCAGGTCAAGGGCGCCGTGAAGGGCGCGCTCGGCAACAAGGTCTGATCGGCACAGCCGCACGAAGAAAGGGGCGTCCGCCGCGAGGCGGGCGCCCTTTTCTCGTCAGCGCCTGAGCCGCCGCCAAATCCGGTCGGGAAGCCGAGCGCCGCTTCGAGTTACCGGCGCTTGAGCTCCTCGCGGAACCGGCTCAGCATCTCCTCCGAGCGTGCGTCGCCGAGGCGGCTGGTGGCGGGCGCGGCAACGGAAGCCTTCTCGCCATCGGGCAGCAGGTGGCCCAGGACCCCCCGCAGCGTGCCCTCAAAATCGGCCACGAAGTCCTCATGGACCACTTCGACCGGGTGGATGTCGCCGCGCCGGAAGAAGCGGTCCCAGTGCAGCTCGCCGGCAATGTTCATCCGGCGGCAGCGCAGGATGCCGCGATAGTCGTAGCGCGCGGCGGGCAGGGCCGCCGGATCTCCGGTCATGGGACATGACGAAGTCGCCGCGATCGGCCGGTCCACAGCGAGACGGCCTGGCGGTCGATGTCCAGGCGCAGGATTCGGACGTAGAGCGCGCCCGGGAGAAGCCGATCAAGCAGCCCCGCGTCGAAGGCGAAGCCGGGATCGCCGCCCGGTTCGCCGCAAAGCTCGGCGTGCATGACCTGGAGATGTTCCCAATGGAGCTTGCTGCCGAACAGGCCGTTCCCGGTCGACCGGTGTCGAAGCAAGGCGGCGACTTGGTCTGCGAGCGTGCTTTCGCTCGGTATCGGCGAGAGCCGGTATTTCATATCGCGCCAATAAGGCTGGCTGAGTCGTCCGCCTTCAGCCCGTGACCGAAGCGCGCTGATCCTCGCGGCCCATCGAAAGGAGGAGCGGGGCGGGGGACGCCTGCATCTCTTGGAAATCCTGCTTCGAGCGCAGGCCCTGCCATTCGATCCCGATCAGCGCCTGGGCGATGGCGCCGCCCAGCGTGTCGCCCGGGCCGAGCAGGATGATCCGGTCGGGCGCATATTCGCGCATGGCGACCTGGACGGCGCAGGTGAAATCATAGGGTTCGAGGATCTGGGTGGCGAAGGTGTAATCGTGGAGTGCGCCGGGCTCGCTCGCATAAGGCCGCCAGGCGTGGCCGCGCCCGTCGATCATCGGCACCGCCGGCGAACCGAACCAGCCCGCCGGAAGGCGCGCGCGGGCGCGGTCCGAGGAGCCCTCCATCAACGGGCTGTGAAAGGGGCCGTGATTGACCAGGCGGAGCGGGTCGCGGCCGGGCGTCGGCGGCGCCTGCGCGAGCAGGGCGCTCAGGCCGGCTTCGTTGCCGGCCAGGACGAGCATGCCGCCGAGATCGATCGAGGGGTGGAGCGAGTGGCCGTCGCGCCCATCGATCGCCTCGACCAGAGCGAACAATCGTTCGCGCAGCCCCGGAACCGCCTGCCAATTCTCATCGACGAGGGTGAGCAGCACCTGGCCGCCGGGCTCGCCGGCCTGGCTGTTCTCGCCCATTGCGTCGACGATTTCGAAGCCGTGCTCGGCGCCGACCGCGCCGGCGCAGGCCAGAGTCGTGTACCAGCCCATCGAATTGCCGGTGACCGCGGCGACATCGTAGAGCGACCGGTC
>Ga0190265_10000316_pt1 | contig 38491 bp, 38 predicted proteins | sample Popmic124T_FD_133135 | JGI IMG/M metagenome (GOLD analysis project Ga0190265, IMG submission 133135) | Populus adjacent soil microbial communities from riparian zone of Indian Creek, Utah, USA - 124 T | ecosystem: Environmental > Terrestrial > Soil > Riparian zone | place: USA: Utah | collected... | reverse complement strand
GGTCGAGTACTCGAAGGAAAGGGTCCAGTTCGGCGTGCCGATCGCGATGCACCAGGCGATCCAGTTCATGATCGCCGACATGGCGACCAAGGTCGACGCCGGCCGCCTGCTGGTCTGGAACTCGGCCGTCCTGCTCGACCAGGGCAAGCGCAACACCCTCGTCTCCTCCGAGGCGAAGCGCTTCGCCGCCGATTCGGCGATGGAGATCACCGTCGACGCGGTCCAGGTCTACGGCGGCTACGGCTTCATCAAGGAGTACCCGGTGGAGAAACTGATGCGCGACGCGAAGATCATGCAGCTCTACGAGGGCACCAGCCAGATCCAGCGCCTGGTGATCGCCAAAGAAGTGCTGCTGCCGCGCAACATCGACGAGCCGACCCCCGACGCCGAAGCGCAGGCCAAGGCCTCCGAGAGCAGCCAGTCCGAGCAGGCAGCCGCTACCGTCTGAGCATGGACGTCTCCGAGCGCGCCGCCGCCGGAAAGGCGGCGCGCTCGGAGGCTCCCCGCTCCGCCCACGCGGAGTGGGAGCCCTCACCCGACCGGGCCGATCCGGTCGCGATCCTCGAGGAGCAGGGCCGTTCGCGGGTCCCCGAGCTTGTCCCTATCCGCTACGGGCGGATGGCCGTCTCGCCTTTCACCTTCTACCGCGGCGCGGCGGCGGTGATGGCCGCCGACCTGGCTCGCACTCCGAGCTCCGGGTTGCGGGTGCAGGCGTGTGGCGACGCCCACCTCTCCAACTTCGGCGTCTTCGCCGCGCCTGACCGCAGGCTGGTCTTCGACCTCAACGACTTCGACGAGACGCTGCCCGGACCGTGGGAGTGGGACGTGAAGCGGCTGGCGGCGAGCTTCGAGATCGCCGCGCGTGAGAACGGGTTCAAGGGCGGGCAGCGCCGCGCGGTAGTCCGCACCGTGGCGCGGGCCTACCGCGACGCCATGCGCGGGTTCGCCGACCTGCGCAGCCTGGAGGTCTGGTACGCGCGCCTCGATGCCGAGGCGGTCATGCAGCTGCTCCGCGCCAAAGGGCACAAGCTCACGAAACGGGCGACCAAGGGGGTCGCCAAGGCGCGCGCGAAGGACAGCCTGCGCGCGCTGGATCGCCTCACCCACGAGGTCGGGGGCGAGCTGCGGATCGTCAGCAGGCCGCCGCTCGTCGTTCCGGTCGAGGAGCTCCTGTCGGGCGAGAAGGGGTTCGACGTCGAAGAGACGATCCGCGGGGTGATCGAGCGCTACGGCGAATCCCTGAAGGGCGATCGCCGCCACCTGCTCGAGACCTACCGGTTCCGGCACCTCGCGCACAAGGTCGTGGGTGTGGGCAGCGTCGGCACCCGAGCCTGGATCGTGCTGTTGACCGGGCGCGACGACGGCGACCCGCTCTTCCTGCAGGCGAAGGAGGCGCAGGCTTCGGTGCTTGAGCCCTACGCCGGCAAGAGCGCCTTCGAGAACCACGGGCGGCGGGTCGTCGAGGGCCAGTGGCTGATGCAGGCGGCCAGCGACAGCTTCCTCGGCTGGTGCCCGACCACCGGAATCGACGGGCGCCAGCGCGACTTCTACGTCCGCCAGCTCTGGGACGGCAAGGGCTCGATCGAGGTCGACGCGATGACTCCGGAAACGATGGAGATCTACGCCCGCATGTGTGGCTGGACCCTGGCCCGGGCCCACGCCCGCTCGGGCGACGCGGTCGCGATCGGGGCCTACCTCGGCTCGGGCGACGTTTGCGACGGGGCGATCGCCGAGTTCGCCCGCCTCTACGCCGACCAGAACGAACGCGACCACGCGGCGCTGGCGGCGGCGATCGAGTCAGGGCGGATCGAGGCAGAGGACGCCTAGCTTGACCCCGTCCGAACGGCCCAAATAGGATCGTTCGCATGGAGGCCTCCCGCGCGCCCGCGAACCGAGTCAGCGTCGGCGACGTCGTCGGTGAGACCTTCCGGATCTACCGCGAGAACGCCGGGGCCCTGCTGGGAAGCGCCGTCGCGGTGTTTGTCATCGTCGGCCTGCTCTCCGCGATTCTGCAGAACGTGGGCGGTGTCGTCCTCGTGCTCCTCGCCGGCCTCATCCGCCTCGCCGGCCACGCGCTCTACACCGGTTTCGTGGTGAAGCTGGTGCAGGACGTCCGCGACGGCAAACGCGACGAGACCGTCGGCGACCTCTTCGAGGCCGCCCGGCCGGCGATCTTCCCCCTGATCGGCTTCGGGATCCTGTTCGCGATCGGCGTCGGAGTCGGGTTCGTCTTCCTGATCGTCCCCGGCCTGATCCTGCTCACCTTCTGGGCGGTCGGCGCCCCCGCGATCGTCGCCGAGGGGGTCGGGCCGATCGACGCCTTCGGGCGCAGCTGGCGCCTCGTCCGCGGCGAAGCCTGGTCGGTCTTCACGACCCTCCTGGTCGTGCTCCTGATCGTGATCGCGATCGGGGTCGTCCTCGGGGTCATAGCGACGCCGATCGGCGACGGCGAAGTCGCCACCTACATTGCCGCGATCGTCTCCAGCGTCATCACCGCGCCGATCTTCTCCCTCGCGATAACGGTCATGTACTTCAATCTCGGCGGCGGGGCCGCCGGGGCGAGTCCACCCGCTGCGGCTCCGGCCGGCGACGGGCCCAGCAGCGTCGACTAGGAAGCGGCGCGCGCGGCCTGGCGCGCCGTCTTCTGGCGCTTCGTCGTGTCGAGCTCGACCTTGCGCAGCCGCACCGACTCCGGGGTGACTTCGACGCACTCGTCCTCGCGCACGAACTCCAGCGCGTTCTCCAGCGAGAGGCGGGTCGCCGGCGTCAGGCGGACCAGCAGGTCGGCGCTGGCCGCGCGCACGTTGGTCTGGTGCTTTTCCTTGATCGCGTTGACGTCGAGGTCCTCGGAACGGGCGTTCTCGCCGACGATCATCCCTTCGTAGACCTCGTCGCCGGGCCCGACGAATAGGGTGCCGCGGTCCTGCAGGCTAAACAGGGCGTAACCGGCGCTCTTGCCGCGACGGTCGGCGACCAGGGAGCCGGTCGAGCGCGTGCGCAGGTCTCCGGCCCACGGCTCCCAGCGGTCGAAGACGTGGTGCAGGAGCCCGGTGCCGCGGGTCTCGGTGAGGAACTCGGTCCGGAACCCGATCAGGCCCCGGGCGGGGACCAGGTAGTCCATCCGCACCCAGCCGGTCGAGTGGTTGGTCATCTGTTCCAGCCGGCCCTTGCGCCCGGCGAGCAGCTGGGTGATCGCGCCGACGTGCTCCTCCGGGATGTCGATCGAGAGCCGCTCGACCGGCTCGTGAACCTTGCCGTCGATCTCGCGGGTGAGGACGCGCGGCTGCCCCGCGGTCAGCTCGAAGCCTTCGCGGCGCATCATCTCCAGCAGCACGACCAGCTGCAGCTCGCCGCGGCCCTGGACCTCCCAGGCGTCGGGACGCTCGGTGTCGTTGACGCGGATCGAGACGTTGCCGATCAGCTCGGCGTCGAGCCGGTCACGGACCTGGCGCGCGGTCAGCTTGCTGCCCTCGGTTCCGGCCAGGGGCGAGGTGTTGATCCCGAAGACGATCGAGAGCGAGGGCTCGTCGACCGTGATCACGGGCAGGGGTCGTGGGTCCTCCGGATCGGCGAGCGTCTCGCCGATCGTCACCTCGGCGAGGCCGGCGATGGCGATGATCTCGCCTGGCCCGGCCTCCTCGGCGGCGACGCGATCGAGCGCCTCGGTCACGTACAGCTCGGAGATGGACGCTCGCTCGATGCTGCCGTCGGCCCGGCACCAGGCGATCCGCTGCCCGTTGCGGATCGTTCCGTGGCGAACCCGGCAGAGCGCCAGCCGTCCGACGTAGGGCGAGGCGTCGAGGTTCGTGACGTGTGCCTGGAACGGGTGGACCGGATCGTGCTCGGGCGCCGGGATCTTCTCCAGCATCAGGTCGAGCAGGGGGGAGAGGTCGGTGCCCTCGACCCCTTCGGAGAGGGCTGCCCAACCGGCTTTGGCGTTGGTGTAGACGATCGGGAAGTCGATCTGGTCGGAATCGGCGTCGAGGTCGAGGAAGAGCTCGTAGACCTCGTCGACGACAGCGGCGATGCGGGCGTCGGGGCGGTCGACCTTGTTGACGACGAGGATCACCGGCAGCTTGGCCTCCAGGGCCTTGCGCAGGACGAAGCGCGTCTGCGGCAGTGGCCCCTCGGATGCGTCGACCAGCAGCAGCACGCCGTCGACCATGGTCAGGCCGCGCTCCACCTCGCCGCCGAAATCCGCGTGGCCGGGCGTGTCGATGATGTTGAACTTGACCCCGCCATGGTGGACGGCGGTGTTCTTGGCGAGGATCGTGATCCCCTTCTCCCGCTCCAGGTCCATCGAGTCCATCACCCGCTCTGCCACGTCCTGGCCCTGACGGAAGGCGCCGCCCTGCCACAGCATCGCGTCGACCAGCGTCGTCTTGCCGTGGTCGACGTGGGCGATGATCGCGACGTTGCGGAGGTCGTCTCTGGTGGCCATTTTGAGGGCAGGGTAGGAGGCGGGCAAAGAAGAGGCCCGCCGGAGGCGGGCCTCTTAACTAGCTAAGAGCGGTGCGCGACTACGAGGTCTGCTGGACGCTTCCCGCGGCCGGGCCTTTCGGGCCTTCTTCGGACTCGTAGCTCACCTTGGCGCCCTCGGTCAGGGACTTGAAGCCCTCGCCGAGGATCGCGCTGTGATGAACGAAGACGTCCTTGGAGCCGTCGTCGGGCGTGATGAACCCGTAGCCCTTGTCGTCGCTGAACCACTTAACAGTTCCAGTTGGCATTCAATTGCCTCCACTTCATGTGCTGCGAACGCGGAGGCTTCATGAAGCAACGACGCGAGCGCTAGACACAACTTTTACCGGATCGAATCCGGTCTAACGCCCGGGACCGTAGCAGGGTCGGTGGGCGCTCGGGCCGCTGGGGGGAAGCGATCGGCCGGGGCTTGTGTTCAGGGAGGAGGTGGCCGATACCGTTGACGACGATGCGAGCGGGGAAGCACCTCAGTCGCAGGCTGGGCTTTGTCCTGGCGCTGGCGCTCGCATGCGTCTGCGCCGCGGCGCCGGCTGTGGCGGGTGCGCCTGCTGAGCCTCGCGCTGCAGCGCTGTCCGAGATCGGTCGGGTCGGAGACGTCTATGTCGCCGGCGAAGCGCTGGTGCGCTTCGAGCCGGGAACCTCCTCCGCCGAGCGTCGCAGCGCCCGCCGGGCGGCAGGTGTCGAGCTCGACGACGCGCTTGCCCTGCCGCGAGCTGAGGTCCTGGAGGTGGACGGCTCTGTCGTGGCGGCCATCCAGCAACTCGAACGGCAGCCCAGCGTCGCCTACGCCCAGCCGAACTACCGCTACGAGGCGCTCGGGGTTCCCCCGCCGAACGACACCTTCTTCGAACCGGAGCTGTGGGGGCTCTCGGACCCCGCCAAACCAGACCCGGGAGTGAGCGCGCTGGAGGCCTGGGAAAGCAACAAAGGAGCCGGCGAGGTGATCGCCGTCCTCGACACCGGGATCGACCTGACCCATCCCGACCTCGAAGGAAACCTCTGGACCAACGAACTGGAGGACTTGGGCCTCGAAGGAGTCGACGAGGACCTCAACGGTCAGACGGACGACGTCCATGGCTACGACTTCGTCGACGACGACGGCGATCCCGACGACTACCAGTTCCACGGAACTCACGTGGCCGGTACCGCGGCGGCGATCGACGAAAACAACCTGGGGGTGGCCGGCGTCGCTCCGGAGGCGGAGCTGATGGCCGTGCGGGTGCTGGACGGCGATGGAAGCGGTACCACCAAAGAGATCACCGAAGGCATCGTCTACGCAGCCGAGAACGGCGCCGACGTGATCAACATGAGCCTCGGCGGTTCGGCCGGCAACGATCAGGCGACCGAAGATGCGATCGACCTCGCCGGGATCGAAAACGCGGTGGTCGTTGCGGCGGCCGGCAACCAGGGCGTCGACAACGACGTCTCACCCCACGTGCCCTGCAGTCTGCCGCAGCCGAACCTGATCTGCGTCGCCGCACTCAACCAGAGCGGCGCCCTCGCCGGCTTCTCCAACCACGGGGTCGAATCGGTCGACGTCGCGGCGCCCGGCACCAGCATCCTCAGCGCCAAGACCGACTACGGGCCGCCGCTTTTCGAAGACGGCTTCGAGTTCGAATTCGCGACCGTCTGGGACACCGAAGCGTTCGACGGTGGGATCCCGTGGGACCTCAGCCCCGTGGCGGCCAGCGGCACCCAATCGGCGACCGACAGCCCGGGCGGCGACTACGGGCAGTCCCCGGACTCGTCTACCACGGCAGAATCGAACCTCTTCACCGCCACCGCCACCGATCTGACCGGGGAGCGTGGCTGCCGCGTTCACTTCAGGGCGATTTACGAGATCGAGAAATCCTTCGACACGTTCTTCGCGGGAGCGTTTTCCGAAGAGCCGTCCGTCGACGGCATCTCGCTGGACGGAACTTCGCCGGGATTTCCGTCCAGCTTCGCGAGGGAAGAGGCCTCGATCTCCGATCTGGACGACCGCAACGACGTGCGACCGCTGTTCTCGATCCTCTCCGACGAAGAAGTGCAGCGCGACGGCGCCTACGTCGACGACGTGCGGCTGATCTGTCGCGACGAGACCTATGTCGACGCCGAAGTGCCGGTGAGCCTGTACGACCAACCGGCCGTCGGCAACTACGTGCGGTTCCAGGGCACCTCGATGGCCACCCCACACGTCTCGGGAGTGGCTGCGCTGGTGCGGGCGGCCGCGCCCAGCCTGAACGCGGTCCAGGTCGTCGACGCGATCCGCACCGGGGCCTCGAAAATCCCGAATCCAAGCGCCACGCGACACATCGCAACCGAAGGGATTGCCGATGCCTGCCAGGCGATCGCCGTCGCCACCGGCACCGATTTCGCAGTCGAGTGCCCGGGGAGCAGCGAAAACGTCCCGTTTCAGCCGCCTACCGAAAATCCGCCGCCCCCGCCTGGCCCGTCCCCCCCGCTTCCGCAACCGCCGGTCGTCGACCGAGACCCACCGAGCACGTTCTTCGAACAGCGTCCGCCCAAGGCGGTTCGGACCGCGACGAACAGGGCCAGGGTGGTTTTCCGTTTCGGATCTGACGAGGCTGGCGCGACGTTCGTCTGCAGCATCGACGGCAAGCCCTACCGCAGTTGCGGCCGCAGGCTCGTGCGCCGCTTCGCGCTCGGTGCCCACGTCCTCCGTGTGGTCGCCCGCGACGCCGCCGGCAATGTCGACCGCAGCCCCGCCGTGTACCGCTTCAGGGTCGAACGACGCCGCTAAAGGAGCGCGGCGCCTAGCGCTGCATCGCCCGCATGTAAGTGTGCTCGTCGATCGCGAGCCGCCATGGTCCCGTGGCCGATTCGGTGGCACGGAAGTCGGTGAAGTCGAAGGTGAGAATCGGCATCTCATGTCGCTCGGCGATCGCCATCACGCAGGTGTCCGCCAGGCCGAGGTTCAGGTCGGCGTACTGGTTGTCCAGCTCGACGGCACGACGGAGAAGCCCAGGTGAGAGATACGCGACATCGTGTACGCCCCCTCCCACGGCATGCAAGAAGCGCCGTGCAGCGGCGGCGCCGACTCGACTGGCCACGATGTGATCAACCTCGACCAGCACCGGAATTGGGATGACCGCTCGGCGTCGCAGGTGCGCGAGCAGTGGTGCCGCGAAGTCGTGTGCCGAATCGCCGCCGTCAATCGTGGCGACCAGCGGGCTGCTGTCAACCAGAATTTTGATCGCGCGGCCCCTCTCCCGGTCCCCAGGGCTTGATGCCGAGGTATTTCTCGAGGTTGATGCTGAGATCTCCAGGGCCTTCGCCGGAGCCGATGTAGTCGGGCCAGTCCTCTTTGTCTCCGCCAGTCAGTGCCCCTTGCTCGATCAGGCGAACCAGCGTTGCCGAGAACGACTCGTCCTTCCGAGCGTGCTCGCGCACCAGTGTCTCGATGCTGTCCGGCAGATAGATCGTTCGGCGGGCCAAGGTTTGAGCCATCCTCCGAGTATGAAGGCTTCGATCATACCAGTGTGTTGCAGAAGTAAATTGTCTGCAACATCAACCGCTTGAAAGCCGCTCGGCCAGCGCCGAGTGGCGGTTGCCGCCGTCGTCGCGGCGCACCGCCGTCGCCAGCGCCGCCGGATCGCCGACGAGGACGCAGACGCTGCGGGCACGGGTGATCGCGGTGTAGAGGAGGGGCCGGGTCAGCATCCGGGCGTGGGAGCGGTGGCAGACGCAGACGACCACCGGGACCTCGCAGCCCTGCGCCTTGTGGACCGAGATCGCGTAGGCGAGGCGCAGGGTCGCCGTCTCGCCGTAGGGGATGGTCAGCGGGCCGTCTTCGCTGTCGACCACGATCTCTTCCTTCTCGGGATCGTCGGAGCGCAGGAAGACGATCGAGCCGTTCATCAGGCCCAGCTCGTGCGAGTTGCGGGTCTGGATCAGGCGGTCGCCGATCCGGAAGCGCTCGCTCAGCGCCGGCTTCCCACGCGGGTTGAGCCGCGCCTGGAGGCGCTCGTTGAGGACGTCGATGCCGACCGCGCCTTTGTACATCGGCGCCAGCACCTGCACGTCGCGGATCGGGTCGACCTCGTAGCGGCCCGGCGCCCGCTCGGCGACGACCTCGACCACGGTCTCCAGCGCCCGCTCCGGGTTGGGACGGTCGATCAGGAAGAAGTCGCGTTCCTGCCCCTCCTCCGGGTTCAGGTGCGGCGGCCGGCCATGGTTGATCTCGTGCGCCGCGGTGGTGATCATCGAACGAGCCGCCTGGCGGAAGATGAGGCTGAGCCGCACCACAGGAACCGTTCCCGAGTCGATCAGGTCGTCGAACGGGCGGCCGGCGCCTATCGGCGGCAGCTGGTCGGCGTCGCCGACGAAGACGATGTGCGTCGACTCGGCGAGCCCGCCCAGCAGCACCTCCATCGTCCGCAGGTTCAGCATCGAGGACTCGTCGACGATGACCAGATCCACAGGCAGCGGGTGCCCCGGCTTGAAGGCCGGTTCGGCGCCGGGCCTCCACTCCAGCATCCGGTGGATCGTCCCCGCCTCGTGGCCCGTCGCCTCCTCGAGCCGCCTCGCGGCGCGGCCGGTCGGTGCGCAGAGGGCGATCGAGGCCGAGGCCCGCTTCGCCTCGGCGACGATCGCCCGCGTGCAGACGGTCTTGCCGACGCCGGGGCCGCCGGTCAGCACCGAGATGCGCGAGGCAAAGGCGCCGCGGACCGCCGCCCACTGCTCCGGGGTGAGTCCCTTCATCTCCTCGTCGTCGGCGGGAGCCGACTCCGGCGGTTCGTGGCCGAGATGGGGCTCGGCGGCAGCTCGCGCCCGCAGGGTCTCGGCGACGGCGACCTCCGAGGCGTGGGTCCGCTCGCGGTAGGCGCGTTCGCGGTCGAGCAGCAACCCGGGGGCGACGACGAGCACGTCCGGGTCGGGGGCCAGGCCGATCAGCCTCGCGGTGCGGCGCACCAGCTCGTCGACCGGGAGGAAGGTATGGCCCTCCTGCTCGGCCTCGGCAAGGGCGAAGACCGCGGCGGCCTGCGCCCGCCTGTCGGACTCCGGCGGCACGTCGCCGGCGAGGGCGATCTTGTCGGCGCGGGCGAAGCCGACCCCGTCGACCTCCGTGAGTCGGTAGGGGTCCTCGTGGAGGACCGCCATCGAGCGCTCGCCGAAGCGCTTGTGGATCGGCGCCGCCAGGTGCGCGAGCCCGTGGGGAGCGAGCTGGACGTGGAGGTCGCGGACCGCTCGCGACGCATGCCATGACTCGGCGGCGTCGGCGGCCTGGTTGACGCTGACGCCCCGCAGCGCCCCGAAGACGCTCACCGGATCGGCCGCGATCGCTCCCAGCACACCCTCGCCGTGCTCGTCGACGAGGCGCTCGGCGCGAGCCGGGCCGATGTGGCGCAGCGTGGTCAGGTAGGCGATCCGCCCCTTGCGGTCCTCGGGGTCGAGCGGCAGCGCGCCACGCGCCTTCAGCTGCCGGCCGTACTTCGAGTGCGTCTGCCAGTCGCCGCTCACTTCGGCCCGGTCGCCGGCGTTCAGGTGGGCGACCGGGCCGACCAGCGCGAAGCCCTCACCCGACTCGGCGTCCTGGACCTCGAGCACCGCGTAGCCGTCGTCCTCGGCGCTGAAGATGACGCCGAGCACTTCGATCGTGCCGGTGAACGCGGCCGCGTCGGCGTCGAAGAGAGTCGCTGCCCCGTTCATGCGTCAAAGCTAGCGGCCACAATGGCGGCATGGGGGAAGCGATCCTCTTCGCCGTGATCGCTTCGAGCGCTTTGCCGCTCGGTGCGTTGATCGGCGCCTGGAGGCCGCCGCCCCGGGCGGCAACCGCTGCGCTGCTCGGCTTCGCCTCGGGAGCGCTGATCACGGCAGTCGCCTTCGAGCTCTTCGAGAAGGCCTTCGAGCATGGCGGTGCCTGGCGCGCCGGGCTGGCCTTTTTCGCGGGGGCGACCGCGTTCGTCGCCGTCGATGGCTGGCTGGAGCGGCGCAAGACTCGCCAGCAGGCGCGGGGCGGCGCCGTCGGCTTGGCGCTGCTGGCCGGGGTGACTCTGGACGGCGTGCCCGAGAACCTGGCCATGGGCGTCGCCCTGCTCGAGGGCAGCGCCGTGACCCTGCTGGTAGCGATCTTCGCCTCCAACCTGCCGGAGGCGATCGTCGGCGCCCAGAAGATGCGCGAGGAGTACGGCCGCGAGGACGTGGTCCTGATCTGGACCGCCACCGCGGTGCTGCTGGCGATCGCCGTAGTGGTCGGTTACGCCGCGCTCGAGGGAGTGTCGGACAGCACCCTCTCCTGGCCACTCGGCTTTGCCGCCGGGGCTGTGCTGGCCTCGCTGGCCGACACCCTGATGCCGGAGGCCTTCAGCGAAGGCGGGCCGCCCGTCGCCTACGCGACGGCGCTCGGCTTCCTTCTCTCCTTCATGGTCTCCGCCGCCTAGTCTTCGGGCGAGTGGTCATGTCTCCCGCTTCCCGCAACGGGCTCTGCGACAGCTGCGTGCACCAGAAGCTGGTCCCCAACACGAGGGGGTCGGTCTTCTCGCTGTGCCTGCGCTCCCGTGCGGAGCCCGAGTATCCGCGCTACCCGCGTTTACCGGTGCTCAGCTGCCCGGGGCACGAGCCGGCTCCCGGGCCGCGGCGATAGCGGCGCCGAGCAGGCCGAGGCCGACGATCGTCGCGCCGAGCCAGGCGAGGAGGCCGAGGATCGGGATCAGGGCGACGGCGCGGAGGATCGCCAGTCCCGCGAGGAAGGCGAGGATCCGGCCCCGCGGAGGCTTGACGATCGCCCGACCGAGCGCCCAGGCGGCGGTCACGTAGGCGACCGCGGTCAGGGGAAGGAGTGCCAGGCCGAGCCCGATCGCAAGCGGCAGCCCGATCAGGGTGATCGCCGCGACGAAGATTGCGAGCGGGAGCAGGATGAAGATCGCGGCCCCGATCCCGACCGCGGTCCAGAACCGTGACTGCGCCTGGGCGAAGACGGCGTCGGCGGCGCGCGGCGCGATCGCCAGCAGCAGCAGGCCGAGCACGAGGGAGGAGACCGTCACCGCCAGCCAGAGGACGAGGGCGCCGATCACCTGGAAGAGGCCGATCGAGTCGGTCCAGTCCTCCTCTTCGATCTCGCCCCCGACCCTCGCGGTCGGGGCGATCCGCGGCCGCTCGTCGCCGTAGATCAGGTCGCCGCCGACGCTGGCTTTAGGCAGCAGGCGAGCCCGCCCGGCGATCGTCACCAGGTTGCCGTCGACCCGGCCGGCGATCATGGCGTCGCCGCTGATCAGTACGACGTCGCCTTCGACCCGTCCCGCGACGTGGGCGTCGCCGCTGACTATGTAGATGCCCTGGACCTCCTCGTCGATCCCGACGTTGACGTCGCCGTTGATCACGACCACCGCGTCGTCGTCGCGGATCGGCGCCGCGCCGGCGGCCGGGGCGAGGAGCAGCAGCGCGAAGAGCGCGGCAATCGGGACCGAGCGGAGTCTCACCGCTCCCCAGACTAGCTCGCCATGGGGTCGGGTTCGCCGAGCTTCGAGAGGTCGGTGGCCTCGTACACGTGGCCGGGTTTGCCGCTGAGCACGAGCAGTCGAACGCCGTCGGGGCCCGGCCAGACCTTGCGCTTGGTCTCCGGCGAGACCCGCGCGACGTGGTCGGGATCGAGCGGGAAGCGCTCGCCGGCGATCTCGATCTCACCGCCGCCGCGCAGCGCCATGAAGACCTCCTCCTGGCCATCGTGTTCGTGGTCGTGTTCGGGGTAGTTCTCGTAGCTGGCGGGCATGTCGATGATCGCCATCCCAAACGATTCGACGCCCAGCTCGGCGCGGGCCCGTTTGAAGGCGCCGCGGAAGACGGCCTCCATCTCGTCGATTCTCTTCACCGCGTACTCGCTCATCGCTCTCTCCTCGCTGTCCCTGGGCCCCCGGTCGGGGCCGGTTTCGGCGATCCTAGCGATTTGCACGAACGTTCGTGCTTTTCCTGTAGCCTGAGAGCAGTGAGCATCGCTGCCGAAACGCGGGTCGCAGATGGCCACGGGGCTGGCAAGGGCGCGGCAACGCGGGCGGCGATCCTCGATCGCGCCGTCGACCTGGCCTCCGCCGAGGGCTTGGAGGGATTGACGATCGGGCGCCTGGCGGGTGAGCTGGAGATGAGCAAGAGCGGCCTCTTCGCCCACTTCGGCTCCAAGCAGGAGCTGCAGCTGGCGACGGTCGACGCCGCCGCCACACGCTTCCGTCGCGCCGTGATCGACCCCGCCGCAGGCGCCGCCGACGGCACACCCCGCCTGCGGGCGCTGGTGGACGCGTACCTGGCGCACCTCGATGCCGACGCTTACTCCGGTGGCTGCTTCTGGGCCTCGACCACCGCCGAGTACGACGACCGGCCCGGCCCGGTGCGTGACGCGATCGCCGCCGCGATGGACGCCTGGCTCGGCGAGCTCGAGCGCCAGGCTGGGATCGCCGGGCTGGAGGGGCCCGGTCTTGTCGCCTTCGAGCTCTACGCGGTGGTGATGGGGGCCAACTCGCGCCACCGGCTCTCGGGCGACCGCCGGGTCTTCGCCTACGCTCGCGACGCGGTCGAGCGGTTGCTTGCTCAGTCGAGCAGGCCGACCTGGCGCAGGATCGAGACCGAGTCCGAGTAGACGTCCTTGCGCTTGACCAGGCCGTTCTCGAACGGGATCGAGTCGATCCCGTTCCAGCTGATCTCCCTGCCGGTCGGTTGCGCCTCGATCTCGCCGCGCCGCATCGTGTTGACATGGGTGGCGGTTGCCGTCCACTCCTGCACGACGAACCCCTCGCGCACGTAGAGCCGCCGCGTCTCGAACTTCAGGTCGGGCCAGCTCTCGAAGATCGAAGCGACGTGCGCCCGCACCTCCTCGCCGGTCGCCGACTCTCCGGCGGTGTGGTTGGCGAAGACCATGTCGGGTGCGTGCATGGCCACGATCGCCTCGACGTCGTGCGCGTTCCAAGCCTCGTTGTAGCGCTCGATCGCCTCGCTCAGAGCATCGATGCCGTCGGTATCCGTCACGGCATGAATCTAACCCAAGCGGAGAACGATTCGAGATGCTCCCCGAATTATTCGAGCAACTGCCCCGGTTTCACCTCGACCGCCTTCGCGAGCCGTTCCACCGTCGAGACCTGCGGATCGCGCTTCCCCGCCTCGATCCGGCTGACCTCCGTGGAGTGGACCCCGCTTCGCTGCCCGACCTGTTCCTGCGTCAACCCAAGCCGTTCGCGCGCCTCGCGCAGATTGGTGCCGAGGGCGCCCATGGCCGCAATCCTCTGTCCTGTGGCCTGGAACCTCCATAGGAAACTTCACAAGTCCTTGCGTAAACTCTCGCCTCCCCATGTCGCCTGGCAAGCCAAGGCAAGAATGGGGCCAATCCCAGCCCCAAGGCAAGCGGGCCGAGATCGGCCCCTTACATGTGCGCGCTCTAGCCGTGCTTTGCGATACGCAGGATCGGGCTGACCTGCGCGGTTTGTGCGATCCGCATCTTTGCTCACCCCCTTTGTCTGGGATTCCTGGCCCATCGCCAGGAGGGTGAGTCATGCTAAGGAAATTCTGATTATCAGGGAAAAGCGTGGTGTAAGGGAGAAACCCGCCGTGGCTTCTGCATATGCTCTACGTTGCTTGAGCGCTGAAGACAGACAGAGCAAGGAGGTTGGCCGGTGGTGGCCAAGGTAAAAGAGGCAGCCAAAAAGTTGCGCAAGAGGAAGATTGAGGACGCCGTCTCTTACGCCGTAGGGCACGGCGTGCGGATCGACATCTTGTGCTATCTCAACGAAGCAGCCAGCAGCCCCAGTGAACTCGCCGACCTAATGAGTCTCCCACTCAGCAAAGTCGAACACCACATCAAGGCGATGCTGGCCTCCGGCTCCATCGAACTGGCGAAGGTGGGAAAAGCTCGCAACACCAACGTGCATTTCTACCGGGCGGTTGAAATCCCATTCTTCACCGATGAAGAAATGTGGAACATGTCGTTTGAGGCGCGACAGGAGATCTACGGTCTAATCCTGCAGTCGAGTGTGGCCGAGGCCATGGCTGCGTTCCGGGCCGGAAAAGTGAGCAACGACCCCCGCGTATGCATGGCGTGGCGATGGTTCAACCTCGATGCTCGGGGACGCAGAGACCTCGCGGATGAGAATGCTCGCTCGTGGGACCGCATGATGCAGATAGAGACTGAATCAGCCGACCGCCGAGCCGCAACGGGAGAGGAGGGGATGTCGGTAATTGTGTCCCTGCTCGCGCACGAGCGGTGCCGCAATCTGAACAAACGCCCTGCTCGGGGTCAGGTGAGACTCACCAGCAAGGAAAAACCTGACATCACGCAAAAACTTGACACCACGGAGAATCCTGGCGCCGGGTAATCTCAGTTCGAGAAGTTGGTACAGACTCGCCCGTTCCTATCTGTAACTATGTATTACTCAGAATAGAACTTACTGCTGAGCGTAGCAGTCGGATCGGGGTAGTTTCCGTGGGGTGGTGCTCGGTCGCTCCTCTCACGTCCTCGGTGAACTGGGAAGGGGCAGGAATGTCAAAAGCACACAAAGGGAACGCGGGGAACAGGGGGGCTCACCTGCCGACTCTCGTGGACCCCAGATTCATCAAGGCGCTGGATCACCCTGTGCGACAGCACATCCTGCTCGCCGCCGTGCAGGGTGAAGTCAGCCCGAACGAACTCTCAAAGGCGCTCGATGAAGGATTGAGCCAAGTCTCCTATCACTTCAAAGTCCTGCGGAAATGCGGTGTGATCGTGGAGACTCGCACCGAGCGTCGCCGGGGGGCGCTCGAGCACTATCACCGCGCCACCGTCAAGACCCTGTTTCCGGCGAAAGCATGGCGGCGCGCCAGGAAAGGGATGCGAGCAATGATCGGTGCGGGCCAGGCAAGCGATCTGTTCAACGACCTCACGGCAGCGTTGAATGCAGGCAAGCTGCAAGGGACGCACGATCACATCACCCGCACTGCGCTCGTCCTCGACACCGAAGGGCAGCGCAACGTGAAGGCAATTGCGGAACAGGCGACCCAGGAAGTCGAAGAGGAGCAGTGCGCGAGCGCCGAGCGCATGGAGGAGGCCACCGGCAACCGCGGCAAGGCGGCCGGCTACACCTTCGCGCTGGTGGGGTTTGAGGCTGCCTGGGAGCCCGCCGACCTGTCCGCCCCCGTGGCGCAGGTCGAGGGCACGGCGAGCGCGTCGGCAAACGGGGCGAGGGGTGCCGGTCGAAGTGGCGGCGGGAGCAGGAGGGGCAGGCGGAATGCGGGGGCGGCCCGGAAGTAGGTCGGCGCCACGGGTGACGTAGCGGGTGGGCAGGCCCGCTACGTCACCCCACGCCCTGCACCCACAAACGCGCCGATCGAGAGCACATGACCGACAGCGAAACCCCACCTAAATACAACGTCTCGATAGTCGAAGCGGTGATTCTCGAAGTGGTCGCCGAACTGCATCCAAAACTCATTTCGGCGGGTGCGCTGTTGCGGAGGATCGTCAACGACCTCGCCGACGCGAGAGAGGTAGCGACGGGAAGTCGCGCGATCCACAATCTTCGCGAGTCAGGCTTGTTCACCCACCGCGACGACGGAAAGGTGGAGCCGACACCGGCTGGCCTTCATGCCGTTCGCCTTCTCGCCAAGAAATCGATTCCATGACTTGCTTCGGTCACGGATCGCCTACCCCCTCGTTGTAGCGCTCGATCGCCTCGCTAAGGGCGTCGATCCCATTGGGGTCGGACATGGGATGAATCTAACGGGACACGAAGCCGCGCGTGGATTTTTACCTTTGGCGCGCCACCCGTGCGTTTGCGCCGGGTAGCGTCGCCGAAGCGATCCCACACACCAACTTGACATCAGATGACGACAACTCTAACATCACGCATCATGCCCCGCACGACCTTGGATCTCGATCGCACCGTGCTCGAGGAGCTGCGGCAGCGTGCCGCCTCCGAGGGGAAGAGCATGGGCCGCGTCGCCTCCGAGGTACTCGCCGCCGGCCTGCACGAGGCGGTCGATCGGAAGCCGCAGCCGCTCGAACTGCCGCGCAGGCCGATGGGTCGCTTCAAAGTCGACCTGGAGGACAAGGAGGCTCTCCGGGGTCTGCTGGACCGGGAGGAACTCGAACGGGGGGGCGGATGAGCGCTGCGATCGACACGAACGTCCTCCTCTATGCCGTCAACCCCAGCGATCCGGTGTCCGAGGCCGCCTACGAGCTGGTCGAGCGTCTGGCGCGCGGCCCGGCGCTCCTCTTCCTCTTCTGGCCGGTCGCGATGGGCTTCCTGCGATTGTCGACCAACCCCGTTCTCAGCGATGACCCTCTTTCGCCGACCGAGGCGGTCGCGGTCGTCGCCGCCCTGGTCGAACGCCCGAACGTGCGGAACCCCGGCGAGGAGTCGGGGTTCCTCGCCGTCTATCGCGAAACCGCATCGGTCGGGACTCGGGGCGGGGACGTCACCGACGCCCACATCGCCGCCCTGATGCGCCAGCACGGCGTGGACACGATCTACACCCGCGATCGCGACTTCCGCCGCTTTGACGGGATCAGGGTCGAGGATCCGTTCGCCTAGTCGCCCCGCTCGAACTCTTCCGCCAGCAGGTCCATCAGCAGCCCGTCGCGCCAGCCGTCGCCCGCCGGGTCGCGCTCGTACTGGCGCATCACGCCGACCGGGCGGAAGCCGACCGCTTCGTAGGCGCGGATCGCCCGCCCGTTGGCGTGGGCGGGGTCGATGGTGACGCGGTGATGGCCGCGCTCGTCGATCAACCAGACGACTGCCGCGCGCAGCGCCTCCGGGCCGATCCCCCTGCCCTGGAAGGGCGGGGCCAGCATGATGTCGAGCCCCCCGTGGCGGAACCCGGGCTCGTTCTCCTCCCACACCCCCAGCCAACCGGCGATCGCTCCCCCGATTTCGATCGTGAGGGCACCGCTGTCGTCTTCGTCGTCGCACTTCAGATCCTCGCGCAGCTTCTCCCGGTCGCTGACGTCGCCCCACCAGTCGCGGACGCCGGGGGTCGAGACGATCTCCATCAGCTCATCCAGGTCGTCCTCGCCGAGCGGCCTCAAGGTCGTCCGCGCGGTCCGCAGGGTCGGCAGCTCCATGCGCCGGGTCGCCCCCGTCGCCTCTCTTGCCCCGTCAGCTCTCAAGCGTCGCCTCGACCGCGATCTCCAGGTTGCCCTTCAGCGCCTGGGATATCGGGCAGTTCTCACCCGCTCCCCTGGCCGCCGCCTCGAAGCCGGCCTGGTCGATGCCGGGGACGCGACCGCGAACGGTGAATCGGGAGGACTTGACTCCCTCGCCCGGCACGAAGGTGACCGTCGCGCTCGCCTCGAGCCGCTCGGGTGGGTTGCCGGCCTCGGTCAGCTCGTGGGAGAGGGCCATGCAGAAGCAGGAGGTGTGGGCGGCGGCGAGCAGCTCCTCCGGGCTCGTCGTCCCCTCCGTGCGCTCGGTTCGTGCCGGCCAGGTCACCTCGACCTCGGGCAGCGCGCCGCTCGCGACGCTGGTCGTTCCCCGTCCCTCCGCGAGGTTGCCCTCCCACACCGTCGTCGCCCTGCTCTCCGCAGCCATATCGCGCTCCTTTGGTCCGTGGCGTTCTTCCAGGGCGAGGTTAGCGGCGGCGTGAGAAGCTGATTCGAGTGGGGGGAACGGACCGAGCGAGCGGAACGAAGCTGAGCGCCGACGTGGTTGTCGCCGGCGCCGGCCTCTCGGGGTTGGGGGCGGCGAAGCTGCTGGCCGGGCGGGGCCATGAGGTAGTCGTGCTCGAGGCCCGCGACCGGGTCGGGGGGCGGCTGCTCAACGCGACCCTGGCCGGTGGCGTCACCGTCGACGTCGGCGGTCAGTGGGTCGGCTTCGACCACGGGCGGGTGCAGCGGCTCGCCGGCGAGCTGGGGATCGAGATCTTCCCCCAGCACGGGGAGGGGAAGAATCTGCTCGACCTCGGCGGACGACGACGGCTCTACCGGGGCACGATTCCACGCCTCGGGCCGCGCGTTCTCTGGGACGTCTTCCTCGCCCGGCGCAAGCTCGACCGGCTCGCGAAGGGGGTGTCCGCCGAGCGGCCGTGGGCTGCCGAGCGGGCCGCGGAACTGGACCGCCAGACCCTAGCCGGGTGGTGCGCGGAGAACCTGCGCACCGAGAGTGCCCGCGAGCTGATCGGGCTCGCCGGCCGCACCGTTTGGGGGGCGGGGCCCGACGAGCTCTCGATGCTCCACGTCCTCTTCTACGTCGACTCGGCCGGCAGCTTTGACGCGCTGATCGACACCGAGGGCGGCGCCCAGCAGGATCGCCTCGACGGCGGTGCCCAGCTGCTCCCGCTCGGGCTCGCCAACCAGCTCGGCGACCGGGTTCGCCTCGGTGCGCCGGTTCGCAGGATCGTGCAGGGAGACGACACCGTGACCGTCGTGGCCGACGGGGTCGAGGTCGAGGCGCGGCGGGCGATCGTCGCGCTGCCGCCGGCGCTCACGGCTGGGATCGAGTTCGACCCGCCGCTGCGCGAGGGCCGCCGCTTGCTCGCCGAGCGACTGTGGCCGGGACGGCTGTCCAAGTGCATGGCGCTCTACGAGACGCCGTTCTGGCGCGAAGACGGCCTCAGCGGCGAGGCGGTCACCGACGCCGGGCCGGTGACGCTCACCTTCGACAGCTCGCCGCGCGACGGATCGGCCGGCGTCCTGCTCGGCTTCGTCGGCGGTCCCGAGGCCGCCGACCTGGAGGGCAGGGGAGAGGCGGAGCGCCGCGCCGCCGTGCTCGCCTGCTTCGCCCGCCTCTACGGCCCGCGGGCCGAGCAGCCGCTGGAGTACGCCGAACAGGTTTGGTCGGCGGAGGAGTGGTCCGGCGGCGGGCCGACCTCTAACTTCGGCCCCGGCGGCTGGACCGAGTGCGGGCCGGCCCTGCGCGAGCCGTTCGACCGCGTCCACTGGGCGGGCACCGAGACCGCGACCGTGTGGAGCGGCTACATGGAGGGCGCCCTGCAGGCCGGCGAGCGGGTCGCCGCCGAGATCCTCGCTGCGTAAATCCCATCACGTTTTACATGTCATGGATGGAAAACGTGATGGGATTCGAGATGGGTCGGTTAGGGTCGTCTCGTTCCCTTCTTCCCCGCGAGAGGAGCTTCGATGGCTTACGAGATGAACATCCGCGGCACGCAGGACCAGGTGAAGATCCGCAACCCGTGGGCCGTGGCGCTGCTGCCGATCATCACCCTCGGCATCTACCACCTCGTCTGGTGGTACCGGATCAACCGCGAGCTGCGCGACTACGGGCAGGCCAAGGGCTACGACCTGGGCCAGAACCCGACCAACTCCGTGCTGGCGCTGTTCCCCGGTGGCTTGATCCTCGTGCCGGCGCTGGTCACCTACTGGCGCGGGACCAAGCGGGTCATGGGCGCCTCGCGCATCGCCGGCAAGGAGCCGCTCAACGGCTGGATCGCGATCATCCTCTACCTGCTGCTCTCGCCCGCCTTCTGGGCCTACATCCAGGTCTCGCTGAACGACGTCTGGCGCGAGGAGGCCGAGGCGCTGCCGGGGCAGGAGCCGCCGGCCCGCTCCGAGGAGATGCCGCCGCCGCTGCAGGAGCAGCCGACCGAGGAGCCGCCGGGCTCTCCCGGTCAGCAGCCGCCCTCGCCCTGACCGGCGCCCGGCGGGGCCTACACTCGCCGGGAGATGGATCGCGCGCTCCTGCAGCAGACCCTCGCCACGGCCGGTGAGCCGTCCTACCGCGCCTCCCAGGTCTGGGAGTGGGTGGCGCGTGGGGCGGGCTCTTTCGAGGAGATGACCAACCTGCCGGCGGCGCTGCGCGAGCGGCTCGCCGCCCAGGTCCCGTTCTCGACCCTCTCGCTGAGAACGGAGGCGAAGTCCGACGACGGCACCGTCAAGACGCTCTTCGACACCGCCGACGGCCGCCCGCTCGAGGCGGTGCTGATGCGCTACCGCGACGGGCGCCGCTCGGTCTGCCTCTCCTCGCAGTCGGGCTGCCCCCTCACCTGCACCTTCTGCGCCACGGGGCAGATGAAGTTCGGCCGCAACCTCAGCGCCGACGAGATCCTCGACCAGGCGCTCCACTTCCGCCGCGTCGAGCAGATCGACCACGTCGTCTTCATGGGGATGGGGGAGCCGACGATGAACCTCGACGAGGTGCTCGCGGCCTGCGAGCGACTGCCCGACCTCGGCGTCAGTCACCGCCGCACCGCGATCTCGACGGTCGGCTGGGTGCCCGGCATCGACCGCCTCGCCGAGTGCGAGATGCCGGTCGCCCTCGCCCTCTCGCTGCACGCGCCCAACGACGGACTGCGTTCGCAGCTGATGCCGGTCAACGATCGCTACCCCCTGGCTGAAGTGCTCGCCGCCTGCGATCGCTACCTCTCGCGCCGCCGGCGCAAGGTCTTCGTCGAGTACGTGATGCTGGACGGGGTCAACGACCTTCCCGAGCACGCCCGCCAGCTGGCCGAGCTGCTCGACCCGCGCGCGTACAAGGTCAACCTGATCCCCTACAACCCGACCGGCGCCTACGACGGCTCCTCGCCGGAGCGGATCGAGCGCTTTCGCGCGATCCTCGCCGAGCACCGCCTCACCGCCACGGTCCGGCTCACGCGCGGCCGCGACATCGACGCCGCCTGCGGTCAACTGGCGGCGACTGGCCGGTCAGCCAGCTAGGATCGGTCCGATGCCCGCCGAGACGGCCGTGCCCGCCGCCAAACCACCCCAGATGTCAGACAACCCGCTGCGGCGGATAGTCGACGACGTGCGTTCGGAGTGGAACGGGCGGGGCAAATTCCCGCCCGGCCGCAACGACTTCAGCCTCACCCGCACGCACCGCATCGCGCGCGATCCGCTGCCCATCCTCCTCTCCGCCTACGAAGAGTTCGGGCCGATCTTCAGCCTTCGCCTCTTCTACGTCCGCTCGGTCTTCATGCTCGGGCCGGAAGCGAACCATTTCGTCACCGTCGCCCACCCCGAGAACTTCCACTGGCGCGAGTCGAGCTTCGGCGACCTGATCCCCCTGCTCGGCGACGGCCTGCTGACGATCGACGACGAGTACCACGACCGCGCCCGGGCGATCATGCTGCCCGCCTTCCACCGCAGGCAGCTGACCGCGATGGTCGAGGCGATGGCAGTTGAGGCCGGGGCGGCGATCGAGGCCCTGCGGCCCAGTGAGGTCGTCGACGTCTACGAGTGGATGCGCAACCTGGCGATGCGGATCGCGATGCGGGCACTGCTCGGCCTCGACCCCGACGAGGCGGGCAAGGGCGCAGCCGCCGCGGAGCACTTCGAGCGTGCTCTCGCCTTCTACGGCACCGACTACCCGTTGCGCTTCGTGCGCGGGCCGCGTTCGCCCTGGAGCAAGCTGATCGCCTCGCGCACGGTCCTCGACGAGATCGTCTTCGGCGAGATCGCGCAGCGCCGGGAGAAGCCTGACGCCGATCGCATCGACATCCTCAGCCTGCTGCTTGCCGCGCGAGGCGAGAACGGCGAGTCCTTCACCGACCGCGAGGTCCGCGATCAGGTGATGACCCTGATGTTCGCCGGCCACGACACCTCGACCTCGACCCTGACCTTCATGATGTACGAGCTGGCGCGCCACCCCGAGGTCATCGAGCGTCTCTGCGAGGAGCAGGAGCGCGTCCTCGGCGGGGGAGTGCCCAGCGCCGAGCAGCTCGAGAAGGAGATGCCCTACCTCGACATGGTGCTCGACGAGGTGCTGCGGCTCTACCCGCCCGCTTGGATCGGCCCGCGCCGCGCGGTGCGCGAGTTCGAGTTCGGCGGTTACACGGTCCCCCGTGGCGCCTACGTCAACTACTGCTCATGGGCGAGCCACCGCCTGCCCGAGGTCTTCCCCGACCCCGAGGCGTTCGTCCCGGAGCGCTTCACGCCGGAGCGCAAGGCGACGCTGCCGCGTGGCGCCTACGTGCCGTTCGGCGGCGGTAGCCGCATCTGCATCGGCAAGCGCTTCGGCCAGACCGAGGTGAAGTTGGTCGCGACGATGCTGCTGCAGCGGCTGCGCCTCGACGCGCTGCCGGGCCGCACGATGACGGTGCGCCAGATGCCGACGCTTTCGCCGCGAGGCGGTCTGGAGATGCGGGTACTGTCCCGCGGGTGACGGACCCTCCGGGGCAGGGACTCAGCCGCTGGACGCTCTGGTTCGGCGGCCTTGCCTTCTTCACCTGCTACCTCGGGCAGACCGTGCTGGGGGTGATCCAGCCGACGATCGCCGCCGAACTGGACCTCTCGCCCTCCGGGGCGCAGTGGGTCGTCAACGCCTTCTTCCTCACCCTGGCCCTGTTCGCGGCGCCGGGCGGCCGCCTCGGCGACTACTACGGCCACCGACAGGTGCTGCTGGTGGCGCTCTCGATCTTCGCCCTCGGCTCGGTTTCCGCGGCGGCCTCCCAGGGGTTCGTCTGGCTGGTGCTCAGCATCGCAGTCGCCGGCATGGGCGCCTCGACGCTCTACCCCTCGAGCGCCGCGATGATCGCCAACCGGGTGCCGCTGGAGCGCCGCGGCGACGCCCTCGGCAAGTACTCGGCGATCGGCGTCACCGTCTTCGTGATCGGGCCGATCCTGGCGGGGCTGCTCACCGAGGCGGTCAGCTGGCGGGCCCTGTTCGGGTTGCAGGCCGCGGTCGGCGTCGGCCTCGTCGTCCTCGGTGCGCTGCGGGTCGACAACCGCGCGGTGGGAGAGGCCAAGCCTTTCGACACCACCGGCCTCGTCATTCTGATGGCGGGCCTTTCCGCCCTGCTCGTCTCGCTGATGCAGGCGCTCGCCTGGGGCTGGGACTCGGCCGCGACGATCTCTCTCTTCGCCGTCGGCCTCGCGGTCCTCGGCACCTTCGTCTCCTTCGAGCTGCGGCGCGAGCATCCCCTGCTCGACGTCGCGCTGGTGCGGCGCCGCGTCATGCGCGGCATCGTGATCGCGATGTTCACCGCCCAGTTCGTCCTCAACGGCTTCGTCATCTACATCGCCACCTACTTCCAGCACGTGCTCGACTACGGCCCGCTGCTCGCCTCAGTTGCGATGGCGCCGTCGATGCTGCTCGGCCCGATCTTCAACATCCTCGTCGGCCGGCTCACCGACCGGGTCGGGCCGCGCCGGCCGGCGGTCGCCGGCTACCTGCTCGCGGCGCTCTCCTTCACCTGGGTCGCGCTCTTCATCGACCGCGACTCCTACTGGCTGCTGCTGCCGGGCCTGGTGCTGCTGAGCATCTCCGTCGCGCCGATGTTCACCTCGCTGCTGACCGGGCTCAGCAACGCGGTCGGTGCCGAGGAGCGCGGCGACGCCAACGCCCTCGTCCTCACCGTGCGCTGGATCGGCGCCGCCACCGGCACCATGGTCCTCGGCGCGATCGTCTACGGCGGCTCGGCGGCGGGCGCGACGCCCACGGCCTCTCCCTACGAGACGGCCTTCACCGTCCTCGCCTGCGTCGCGCTGGCGGGTGCGCTGGCCTGTGCCGTGCTGCTCCGCGATCCCTCCCCCGGGCAGCGACCGAAGCACCACCACTTCCGTCCTCACTTCTGAATCGGCGATATCCGGCCGCATGAACGCGCCTGGCTACGCAGCGTACCTCTGGCGCGACACGATGCGGCCGATCGCCCGCTCCAACCGCGAGATCGGCGAGCTGCTCGCGGAGTTCTTCGCCCGCTGAGCCGAACTACTTGATGAACAGCATCTCCTCGTACTTGGGGAGTGGCCAGAGGTCGTCGGCGACGACCTTCTCCAGCTTGTCGGCCGCCTCGCGGACCGCCGCCATCGCCGCGATCTGCTTGTCGCGGGCGTGGATCGCCATCTCCATTCCCTCGAGGCCCGGGGCGGCGTTCGCCGCCTCGAGCTCTCCCAGGGCGGCAACGAGCTCGTCGACCAGGCCGCGTACCTCGGCCTCGATCGCGGATACCCCGGACTCGCCGATCAGCGCCAGGTGGCGCATGGCCGCCGGCAGGATCATCGTCTTGGCGATCGAGAAGGTCGTCTCCGCCTCGATGTTGGCGCGGATCCAGTACTGCTCGACCCAGACCTCGTAGCGTGACTCCAGCTCCCGCTTGGAGAGCACGTCGTAGTTCTCGAAGGCGGCGACCGTCTGCTCCGTGAGCACCTCGGGCAGCGCATCGGGCGTCGTGCGGAGGTTCTTCAGCCCCCGCTGCTCGGCTTCGGCGTGCCACTCCTCGGAGTAGTTGTCACCGTCGAAGCAGATCTGCTTGTTGTCGCCGTAGGCATCTTTGACGACCTCGATTACGGCCTCCGCGGTGTCCATGCCGCCGCTCGTCTTCGCCTCCAGCTTTCCGGCCAGCTCGTCGATCGCCTCGGCGGCGATCGTGTTGAGCACCGTGTTGGGGAAGGCGAGCGACATGCTCGAGCCGAGCGCCCGGAACTCGAATTTGTTGCCGGTGAAGGCGAACGGGGAGGTCCGGTTGCGGTCGCCGCCGTGCATCGGCAGTGCTGGTAGTACCGTGGCGCCCAGCTCGAGGAAGGAGGCTGGGGTGTGCGGGTCCCCCGAACCGGCCGAGATCGCCTCGAACACTTTCTCCAGCTCGGCGCCGAGGAAGATCGAGATGATCGCCGGGGGCGCCTCGTTGGCGCCGAGGCGATGGTCCTGGCCGATGTTGGCGACCGAGGCGCGCAGGAGCCCCTGGTGCTTGTTGACCGCCTGGATCACCGCGGCGCAGAAGAAGAGGAAGTGGATGTTGTCGGCCGGGGTGTCGCCCGGGTCGAGCAGGTTCGAACCGGTGTCGGTCCCCATCGACCAGTTGTTGTGCTTGCCCGAGCCGTTGACGCCGGCGAACGGCTTCTCGTGCAGGAGGCAGACCAGCCCATAGCGGCGTGCGACGCTTTCCAGCACCTGCATCATCAGCTGCTGGTGGTCGGAGCCGACGTTCGAGTTCTCGAACACGGGCGCGATCTCGTACTGGTTCGGGGCGACCTCGTTGTGGCGGGTCTTGACCGGGATGCCGAGCTTGCGCATCTCCAGCTCGGCCTCCAGCATGCAGGCGAGGATCCGCTCCGGGATCGAGCCGAAGTAGTGGTCGTCCAGCTCATGGCCCTTCGGCGGCTTGGCGCCGAACAGGGTGCGTCCGGTGGAGATCAGGTCGGGTCGCTCGAAGAAGTACTGCTCGTCGATCAGGAAGTACTCCTGCTCGGCGCCGACCGTGGTGAAGACGCGCTTGCTGTCGTCGTCGCCGAGCAGTCGCAGGGCCTTGATCGCCGAGCGCGAGAGCGCGTCCATCGAGCGCAGCAGCGGGATCTTCGCGTCCAGGGCCTCGCCGGTCCAGGAGGCGAAGGCGGTCGGGATGCAGAGCAGCGCCCCGTTCGGGTTCTCCAGGATGAAGGCGGGGGAGGTGGGGTCCCAGGCGGTGTAGCCGCGCGCCTCAAAGGTGGCGCGGACGCCGCCGGTCGGGAAGGAGGATGCGTCGGGCTCGCCCTGGATCAGCTCCTTGCCCGAGAAGCCGGCCAGCGCCGTGCCCTCGGCGGCGGGATCGAAGAAGGAGTCGTGCTTCTCCGCGGTGGAGCCGGTCAGCGGCTGGAACATGTGGGTGAAGTGGGTGGCGCCGTTCTCCAGCGCCCACTCCTTCATCGCGTCGGCGATGGCGTCGGCGAGGCTCGGGTCGAGCGCCTCGCCGTCGGCCAGGGTCGCCTGCAGCTTCTCGAAGACGTCGGCGGGCAGCCGTTCGCGCTGCACGGTCACCGAGAAGACATTGGCGCCGAAGGGGTCGTTCTCGGGCAGGGTCAGGTCGAGCGCGCCGAGGGCCTCCCCGTTGGAGCTCCACTGCGCTGCGGTCACGTTCTGCTGGCGGATACGAGTCATCGCTTTGTTCGATCTCCCACTCTGCGGCGCCCTCGGTCGGCGGGCGCGTCGGTTACCGGTCTACGTCAAGAGTCAAAAAAGCCTAATGGCAGAGCGGCCGAGATGCCTTTGTACCGCCGTACAAGGTTCGGATGGCGATGTTGTCCCCGCCGGGAGTCTCGCAGGAGAGTCGTGGATGGGTTTTCCCGGCTATGGGCGGGCAAATCCATCCACGATCGGCTTGGAGCATGGCGAAGCACGCACCGGAACTGGCCCCGATAGCCTTCGCCCGCCCCCGACCTGGAGGAATCCCAAACATGTTCGTCTCGAAAGCCGCCGTCGTCGGCGGCGGCACCATGGGCGGTGAGATCGCCCAGGCGATCGCCGCGGCCGACGTCCCCGTCGTCGTCAAGGACGTCGAGCAGAAGTTCGTCGACGCTGCGCTGGAGAAGGCCCGAGCAGTGACCGAGGGCCAGCTCGCGCGGCTGGTCAAGAAGGAGAAGCTGACCCAGGAGGAGGCTGACGCCCGCCTCGCCGAGGTGATGGGCCTGATAGCCGGCACGACGACCTACGAGGAGTTCGGCGACGTCGACTTCGTCGTCGAGGCGGTGCCGGAGCGGATGGAGATCAAGCAGGCCGTCTTCCGCGAGCTGGACGCCGCCACGCCCGGCCACGCGATCCTCGCCTCCAACACCTCCTCACTCTCGATCGGCGAGATCGGCGAGGCGACGCTGCGCCCCGAGAAGGTCGTCGGCTTCCACTTCTTCTACCCCGCCTCGATCATGCCGCTGGTCGAGGTGATCGTCGGCGAGGACACCTCGCAGGAGACCGCCACCGCCGCCTACAACTTCGCCCAGGCGATCCGCAAGCAGCCGATCGTCTGCGGTGAGGTGCCGGGCTTTGTCGTCAACCGGATCCTGATGGCGACGATCGGCGAGATCTGGCGTGTCCAGGAGGAGCAGGGGCTCTCGTTGAAGGCGATCGACGAGGCAATCGCAGGGGCGCAGGTCGCCCCGATGGGTCCCTTCTTCCTCACCGATCTGCTCGGGCTGGACACCGTGCTGCACGTCGCCGAGCACCTCAACGCCTCCTACGGTGAGACCTTCTACGTCCACCAGGGGCTGAAGCAGCTGGTCGCCGACGGGAAGCTCGGCGCCAAGAGCGGCGGCGAGGGGTTCTTCAAGGAGGGCGAGCAGACCATCCCCGGCGATGCCGATCCCGATGCCGAGGAGCTGGTCGCGCTGTTCACCAGCCGGGCGCTGATCGAGGCCTGTCAGCTGGTCGAGGAGGGTGTCTGCTCGGTCCGCGACATCGACCTCGGGATGATGGCCGGCGCCGGGCTCGACCCGCGCCGCGGGCTGCTGCCGCCCTTCTGGAAAGCCGACGTCGAGGGGTTGGGCTCGGTCCTCGAGCGGATGGAGCAGCTCGAGGAGAAGCACGGCGAGCGCTTCGCGCCGCCGCCGCTGCTGAGGCGGCTCGTCGCCCAGGGCCGTCTCGGGATGGCCTCGGGGCAGGGCTTCTACCCCTACCCGCAGCCCGACGAGGGCGACCAGGCCGACACCGTGAAGCTGGAGACGCGCGGCGACGTCGCGATCGCCTGGCTCGCCAACGCGCCGATGAACGCGATCTCGCCCGACGTGATCCGCGACCTCGGCACGGTCTGGGAGAAGGTCAAGGCGGCGGACGGGGTCGGGGCGATGGTGATCGCTTCCTCGATTCCGGTCGTTTTCTCCGCCGGGGCCGACATCAAGGCCTTCACCCAGATGGACGCGGGCGCCGGCGAGGAGCTGATCCATACCGCCCACGCACTGCTGCGCGAGTTCGGCCAGGACGGCGTCGCGACGATCGCGGCGGTCAACTCGATCGCCTTCGGCGGTGGCTGCGAGGTGGCGATGGCCTGCGACGTGCGGATCGGCGCCGAGGCGGCGGTCTTCGGCCAGCCCGAGATCAAGCTCGGGATCATCCCCGGCTTCGGCGGCACGCAGCGGCTGGCACGCCTGGTGGGGGAGAACAAGGCGCTGGAGATGAATCTGGTCGGCGACGCGATACTCGCCGATGAGGCGCTCGAGTTCGGCCTGGTCAACGGAGTTGCTCCGGATCACGAGCTGTTCGAGACGGCGCTGATGTGGGCCCGCAAGCTGGCGGCCCAGGCGCCTGTCGCGCGCGAGCAGATCAAGCGCGTCTCCGCCAAGGGCGATCTCGACGAGGGGATCGAGGCCGAGAAGCAGGGTTTCGCGACCGCCTTCGCCAGTGCCGACGCCAAGGAGGGCATATCGGCCTTCCTCGGCAAGCGGACGCCGAGATGGAGCGGGCGGTAGAGGCACCGACAACCGGCGCCGAGCGGCTGGCGGACCTGATCCGCGAGTCGGCCTGCACCGTGGCGCTGACCGGTGCGGGAGTATCGGTGCCATCCGGGATCCCGGACTTCCGCACGCCCGAGACCGGGCTCTGGGAGAACGTCGACCCGATGGAGGTCGCCCACATCGACGTCTTCGAGCGCGACCCGGCCCGGTTCTGGTCCTACTACCGGCCACGCTTCCACTCGCTCGGCGACAAACGGCCGAACCGAGCCCACGAGGCGCTGGCGGAGCTGGAGCGGTGCGGCCTGCTGGCGGGCGTGATCACGCAGAACATCGACCGGCTGCACCGCGCCGCCGGTTCGGAGGAGGTGGTCGAGGTGCACGGCTCGATCGAAACCTCGTCCTGCAGGGGCTGCGATGCGACCTACGGGATCGAGGAGGTCGATGCGCTCTTTTCCGGCGATGGGATCGCCGAGTGCGCCGCCTGCGGCGCGGCGGTGAAACCCGACGTGGTCCTCTTCGGCGAGATCCTGCCCGAGGACGCGATGCGGCGCGCGCAGGAGTTGGCGGTTGAAGCCGAGCTGATGCTCTGCGTCGGCAGCTCGCTCGTCGTCCACCCGGTTGCCGGGCTGCCCGGGGTGACGCTGGCCTGTGGTGGGCAGCTGGCGATCGTGACCAAGAGCTCCACCCCCTACGACGCCGAAGCCGTCCTCAGGCTGGACGGCGAGGTGGACGAGGAGTTGAGCGCCGTGCTGGCTGCGCTCGGCTGAGATGTCGAGCCCCGAAGAGAAGATGCCGGCCGCGCCGGATGCCGTCATCTTCGACAACGACGGCCTGCTGCTCGACACCGAGTCGGTCTGGACCCGCGCCGAGCAGGACCTGTTCGAGCGTCGCGGGCTCGAGTTCACCCCCGCCGACAAGCGCGATCTGGTCGGCACCTCGGCCGAGATTGCCGGCGGCATCCTTGAGCGGAGGCTCGGGGAGGCGGGCCGCGCCGACGCCCTGATCGAGGAGTTGAACGAGCTCGTCGTCGCCGAGCTCGAGCATGGGGTGGAGGCGATGGTCGGGGCGCGCGAGTTGCTGCACCGGTTGGTGGAGCGCGGGACGCCGATCGGTCTCGTATCCAACTCGCCGCTGCGCTTTGTGCGCCGCTCGCTGCAGATCGCGGGCTTCGAGGATCGCTTCGACGTGGTGCTGAGCGCCCACGAGGTGGCGGCGCCGAAGCCGGCTCCGGACCCATACCTGGAGGCCTGCCGACGGCTTGGCGTGAAGCCCGGTCCTGCCGTCGTCGCGCTCGAGGACTCGCCGACCGGGGTCGCCGCCGCCCGCGCCGCCGGGCTGACCGTGATCGGGGTGCCTTCGCTGGAGGGGATCGCGCTCGAAGAGGCGCACCACATCGCCGCTTCTCTGCTGGACGAGGTGGTCGCGCACCACCTCGTCCTTTAGTTAGAAGTCAGAAGCCAGCCTAAAGCTGAAGTTGAGGCTTAGGGTCAGCCGCGCAGCACGCGCCGCCGCCGCAGCACGCGCTCGCAGATCGCGGTCAGCTCGCGGACGTTCGCCTCTCGTTCCGCGTCCAGCTCGCCGCGCAGCGCCACGTTCGCCGCCTCTCCGGCCTCGTGCCTGCGCGCCTCGAGCTCCACCATGTCTTCCTCGTGGCCGGGGTCGACCATCGCCCCCGCCAGCTCGATCAGGAGCGCCTCCAGGCCCACCCGTAGCTGCAGGGCGGCCTCGCGGCAGCGGCCGCCGTCGAGATCGGCCCTCGCTCGCAGCACCAGGGTCTCGCTGGCGTCGATCCTCTCCCGCCCGCCGAGCACGGCCGCGACGCGCTCCTGCGGACGAAGCTCTTCTTCGCGTCGCCGGCGGCGCGACGTCCCCGTTCGCACGTCGATCTCGTGTGCGACCGAGAACCGTCCGGCCGCGACCTCCTCGCCGCTGCCGCAGCCGATCCGCACCATCGCCGCTCGCTCCGGGCTCATCTCCTGGCCGCGCGGGTCGGCGATCGCCGTGGTCTGCGCGTGCAGCGCCCGGTTGAGCAACCCGATGCCCCCGGCGACGACGGCGTCGACCGCGTCCTCGGCCTCGATCGTCGCGTCCAGCCAGCGGCCGGCGTCGTCGGGCGAGTCGAAGGGCTCGAAGGCACGGATCGCCGTGGCGCGAGCCAGCGGCAGGGAAGAGAGAGCCGCACCGGGTTCCGCCTCGCGCGGCCGGCGCCGTCTCCGGCCCGGTGGAGGAGGTGCCCCCAGGGTTTCGACGACAAGGACGCTCTTGCGGTTCTCCGCATCCCCGTCTCGGGCCAGGTAGCGGCCGTCGGCCACGCCAAGCGTGCCGGCGAACTCGAACTGCACGAATCCGAAGTACTGGTTCAGGGCAGCGCGAACTTCGACGGCTTCGTCGGGACCTCGGGGTTGTCGATCTCGCCGAGGCGGTTGGTCAGTCGCAGCCACTGATCGGGTTTGAGCAGCTGCACGAAGCCCACTTCCGTACCGCTCGCGACGGTGGGCCGGTAGCCGATGTGGACGTGGTCGGCGTGGTCGGCCATCGCGAAGCTCGGTCCGCCCAGGGCCTCCAGGGAGATCAGCTCGTCGGGAACCATCGTCCCCTGCAGGCGCAGCACCGTTTTCAGCAGCTCGTGGGTGAGCGTCCCGGGGCCCTGGTTGCCAAGCACCGGGATGCCGTCGATCATCGCGATGTCGACGGCGCCGCCAAACGAGTGGTTGGAGATGTTGCCGCTGGTCGTGATGCTGCCGTGCCTGCCGCACAGCATCGAGGTGACGGTGAGCCGGAAGCCCTGCTCGGAGAGGAAGGCGAGCGTCGCCAGGATGCGCCGGTCGATCTGCCCGCCGCGGACTTCGATCCGGTCGCAATCGGAGAGCTCGACCTGCTGGTCGGCGAGCACCCGGCGCTGCAGCGCCTCCTTGGGGAGCAGCAGGACGCCGGCGCTGCCGAGCTTGACGGCGAAGGGGCTCTTGCCCTTGGCGCGGTAGATCGCGGTCGCCTCGAGCAGCTTCCAGCCGTCGAGGATCGGCTTCGGGTCGATCCGCGGCGCGCCCCGGCCGGCCGGTCGGATCGAGAAGTTGACGTGGGGATCGACGCCGTCTTCGGCCGCGCCGATCCGGGCCAGTACGGTGCCGGCGATCACCTTCGAGCCGACCCTGATCGACCCGTCGGCGCCGAGCGCGGTGGCGTCGTCGACGCGCTCCTCGGCGCTCGAGCGCTGGCGTTCCTCGGCCCGCCCCGGGAGTGCGTAGAGGCGGGGGCGGATGTTCTGGCTGTCGACCGGGACCCGCCTCTCGTCGCCGGTCGGCATCACGATCAGGCGGTGCTTGCGGACGATCTGGCCCAGCTTCGCGTAGGTGTAGCGGTTGCCGTAGGCGTCGCGCAGGACGACGTAGCGGCCGAGTCGCGGCGAGTCGCCGGTCTTGACGAGGACGCCGTCGTTGACGGCGACGACCGGCGCGCCCTCGGCGGCGAAGATGTTGATCCCGCGCCGGGTCGGGGAGGAGGAGACCACGGCGGCGGCGTTGCCGTACTCGTCGCGCTCCTCGGGCGTCGCCTGCCGCAGCGCCTCCCGGGTCGAGATGTCGTCGGCGTAGCGGGCGTCGGCGGCGACCGGGAAGTGCGCGCCCTCGGTCAACCCGGTCAGCGAGCCGACCAGGTCGGACGGCAGCTTGCCGTAGGCGCGCGCGTAGAGCAGCACCTCCTGCACGTACCAGTCGGCGTGGTTGTAGGCGAAGATCGCGTCGTAGAGGTCGTCGGCGCCGCCCGCCGCCTTCAGGTAGTTGGCGGCGGCGCAGATCGCGTCGACCGGGTTGTAGGGGTCCTTGCGCCCGTCGCCGTTGGCGTCGAGCCCGTACATCTCCCAGCTCGAGGGGATGAACTGCATCCAGCCCATCGCGCCGGCGCTGGAGACGTTGAGGTTGGTGCCGAAGGCGGTCTCGATTTTGTTGATCGAGGCGAGGATCTCCCAGGGGATGCCGTACTCGGTCCCGCAGGCCTGGTAGATCGGCAGCAGGAAGGGCGGGATCTCGAAGGAGTCGATGACGAAGTTGGGGACGCCGATCGGTGCGGGTCCGAAGGGGGCGATCGTCGTCGAGGGATTGGCTTCGGTCGGTACCCCGCCGTCGCCGAACTGCGATCCACCGTCGGCCCCTCCTAGATGGGGCTGGTCGCCGCCCGTCGCGCTGGGGGCGCTGACTCCGCCGCCGTTGCCCCCGGACCCGCCGAGGCCCTGGTTGCGGGCAACGCCGCCCTCCGTCGAAGGTGCCGCCTCGTTCGCGTCGAGCGTCGCGCCGGCCTCGACCTCGTCGCCAGCCGCGGCCCCTTCGGGCTGCGTCTCGGTTTCCTCCGTCGACGGTGCGCCAGCCTCATCGCCGTCCGAGGGGGCGGTGCAGTCGGGGTCGCCGAGGTCGACCAGGCCGTCGCCGTCGTCGTCGGCCTGGTTCGAGCAGGCGGTCGCTTTGGGGGCGGGCAGCGCCGGCCCGGGCGCGATGCCGTCGACGGTCCTGCCGTCGCCGAGATCAGCCGACGGTTCCGCTCCGGCCAGGCCGACACCCAGCGCGGTGGCCACCGCGAAGCCGGCCAGGGCAATGGTCAGTGCGAGCTTGTGTCTCATCGGACGTCGTCTCGTTCCCTGCAGCCACGAACCGCCGAGCGGCCCGTGTCGTTCCTCTCCCCACGAATCAGGCCCGCCCACGCTACTGACTCGCGCAAAAGCGCGCAACGCGGGGCCAGGCCCCCCAACATGCCCTTAATCAACGAGTGATCCATGCCTGCAAGACGGGAGGATTTCAGTCCTTTCGGATGCACTCGTTAAGAACCTGTTTCACGCCTGTGCCAGCGGGGTTTCGAAACAGGTTCTAAGGTGTCGACGATGAGCGCGGAGTACGACGACCAGGATCCGGACGGTCTCAGGGCACGCAGCGAGCAGGCGATCGGCGAGCTCGCCCAGGCGCTGCTCGACAGTCAGGTCCTGGAGAACGCGGTGGCGGCCGCGTTCGGGGCCCGTGAGAAGGCGGCGGAGGCCCAGCACGCGGCGATGGCGGCGCTCGACCTGGCTTCGGCCTCGGACATGGAGCGGCTGGAACGCCGCCTGCGCTCGATCTCGCAGCGCCTCGACGACGTCGAGGACCAGGTCGACCGGGTCGCCCGTGATGTCGGCGGGATCAAGCGGCAATTGGCCGAGCGGTCCGCGAGCACGGCCCCCAAACGGGCCGCCGAGGGGTAAGTCTAACCTTCGACTTTAGGTTGAGAGTATGGCCGCGGCAGCCCGTCCGGCTCGTTTGACGACCGGCTCGACCCTGTCCTCCGTCGACGCTTCGCCGGACGCGCTCTCGACGACGACCAGAACGGCAGCGGCGGCAACGCCGAGCTCCCGGCCGCGGGCCAGCAGTGCGACGGTCTGCATGTCGGTGGCGGCTGCCCCCGCCGGAACCGAGGCGGCGCTCGGCCGCAGCGCGTCGAGGCTGGCGACCCGCGCCGCCCGGGCCTCGCCTCCGAGCTCCTGCCGCAGGCGCTCCAGCAGCACCGGGTCGGGCGGCACGGCCGCTCCTGTGGCGAGGTCGAAGGAGGCGGCGCTGCCGCCGGTGGCGACGGCGGTCTCGACGAGCAGCAGCTCGTTCGGGCGCGTCTCGGGGTCGGCACCGGCGCAGGTCCCGACCCGCACGGCTCTCCGCACTCCCAGTTTTGCCAGGTCGGCGAGCACTATGGCGGCGCTCGGGCCGCCCATCCCGGTCGCCTGGATCGTCAGCTCTCTCCCCCTCGGGGTCTTCCCCGAGTAGCCCCAGAGCCCGCGGGCGTGGTTGCTCATCTTCGGCTGCTCGAGCAGCTCCTGCGCGAGCAGCAGCGCCCGGCCGGGATCGCCGACCAGGATCGCGTCAGCGGCGACTGAGGCTGTGGGGCGGAGGCGTGACGGCATCGTCCTCCGACCCTATTGCGCCGGAGGCCCCGTTGGCCCCGCTGCCGTTGACGGCGCCGCGCGACCCCTCGAGAGCCGTCTCTCGCAGCGACTCCTCGTGGGCGGCGACCGTGCGGCGAAGATCGCGCTTGCGCATCCACTCGGCCGCGAAGTAGCTGCCGATCACGAAGCAGAAGGCGACCAGCTGCGCGGCCAGCGTCTCCACGGTCGGGTAGACGCCGAGCCAGGTGCCCATCCAGAGCGGCAGTTCGACGTCGACCGGGTGGATCGGCAGCCAGCCGACCCCCTGCATGGTCCGCGCCGTGTTGCCGACCAGGACGACCAGGACCAGGGCGATCAGGACGCCGGTCACGATCAGCATCTTCTTGTAGGGAAGCTTGCGCTCCAGGGCGAAGGTGATGGCGCCGACCACGGCGGTGATCGCGAGGCCGAGCGAGACGCCGGCGAGGACGACGCCGGTGCCGGAGCTGAGCTGCAGGGCCTGCAGGAAGAGGACGGTCTCGAAGCCCTCCCGGAAGACGCTGGTGAAGCCGAGCGTGTAGAGCCCGGCAACAGTCGCCGCTCCCGCCCCGGCGGCGAGCGCCGCACCGGTCAGGGCCTTGCCGCGGTCGCGGTGGCCCTTGATCCACTCGGTCCAGTAGACGCGGTGGAAGAACCAGTTCATGACCAGCAGCAGCACCCCGATCGCGACGATGCCGACGACTGCCTCGAGTTTCTCCCCGTACTGGGAGAGCGAGTCGAGCAGGAGCAGCGCCAGCACGAACATCGCCATGCTGGCCGGGAGGGCGAGCAGGGCGCCGCGGTAGACCGGCCGGCGCAGGGGCGCCCGCGGTCCGATCATGCTGGCGGTGATCGCGGCGAGGATCAGGATCGCCTCGAGGCCCTCGCGGAAGACGATCAGCGCCGAGTTGGTGATCGTCGTCATCGCGCTGGCGCCGTCGCCGGTCAGCGCCCTCGCGTCGGCGAGCCTTTCGTCGAGCACGAGGCGGGTCTCGCGGATCTCCGGCACCGGCGCGTTGTCCGCGACCAGGCTCGCCAGCCCCGCCTGGTCGGCCGCGCCGTACCAGATCAAGCCCTCGATCTCGAGCGCCAGCTGCGGGTCGAAGGCACGCAGCTTCAGCTCCGGCCCGAACTCGAAGAAGCCGTAGGCGGCGAGCCGCGCCTGCTCGGCCTGCTGGTACTGGCCGGCACCCGCGGCCGCTTCGAGCTGGTCGAGGGAGATGTCGACGAGTTCGTAGTCGGCCTCGTCGCTGGGTTCGGTCCACTCCTGCGGCGCGACTCGCTCGAAGGTGTCGGCGGCGCGGTCGCCGGCCTCGTCGAGCTCCTCCTGCGGGGCGACCGAGACGCTCTGCTGAGCGTTGTCGACGTCGCTGCGCAGCTCCGCGTAAGCGGCCTCGATCGTCTCCACCGCCGCCGGGTCGCGGTCGAGCAGGACCGGCTCGAGGTCGGAGAAGGCCGCTTCGACCCCGTCCATGAAGGCGACCGCCTCCTGGATCTCGAAGGGGATCGTCACCCTGCCGTCGGCCGTGCCCTTGTCGTACTCCTTCGGGACGAGGTCGAGGAACCGGGTCAGCTGGCTGGCCCGGTTGACCTGCTCGTCCGGCGTCAGCGGCGCCGCGGTGAAGCCCTCGAGGTCGGCTTCGACCCGCTCGCGCGCAGCTTCGAAGCCCTTGCGGTCGGTGGTCGCGCCGGCGGTGGCGAGGAGCTGGAAGTCGCGCTCGGTCGAGCGGCGCTCGGCCTCGTTGCGCTGCTCGGCGTACTCGGGTGCGATCGCCGCCCAGTAGCCGTGGACGATCGCGGCGGTTTCGGCGAAGCGCCCGGCGAAGCCGCGCTCGGCCGCCTGCGCCGCTTCGTCGAGGTTGGTGATCAGCCGCGCCTGGAAGGTGTCGAGCAGATCCTTTTCGATCTGGATCACGGCGGCGCGAGGCGAGCCCTCGCCGCTTGCCAGCCCCTGCAGGGCGGCGGTTGCATCGACGCCGGGCCGCGTGAACCGGGTCGTCTGGCGGAAGTCGCGGATCTGCAGCCAGGTGCGTGCCCGCGCGGCGTCGCCGTCGGCGGCAGCCGCGACCGCGACGGCGAGCGCGCCCCGGCGCAGGGCGGAGACGACTCGTCCCCGGGCGGCGGCCAGGCCCACTTCGTCGAGTCCCGTGGAGGCCAGCTTCGCCGTCCGCAGCGACGCCTCGACTTCGCGCAGCTCGCCGGGCGAGTGCGCGGCAAGGCCGCCTCGCAGCGGTCCCCGCAGCCTTTCCTCGGCCTGTTCGATCGAGCGCCCGCTGCGTTCGCCGAAGAGCAGCTGCGTCTGCGCTTCGGCGAGGTCGGCGCGGATCGCGTCCGCCGCCTGCCAGGGGGGTACGGCCCACGCGGACGTCGCAGCGCAGAGGAGGGCCGCCGTCGCGAAGAGGATTGCGGCGGCGGCCCTCACATCCCTAGCCTTCCTGCAGTTCGACGTCGAGCTGCTTCGCTGCCTGCGTCACCTGACCGGCGATCGCCTCGGCCTGGGCCTGGGCCTGGGCGCCGAGGGCGTCGGCCTGCTTGGCGGTGAACTGCTCGCCTTCGGCCTCGCGGTCGCGCAGGTCGGAGGCGAAGTCGACCAGGCTCTGCAGCTCGCGCCGCGTCTGCTTCGCCTGCTGGGGGTTCTCGGCGGCGATCATCGGTTCGATCCCGTCGTAGGTGACGAGGATGCCGCCGAGGATGTCGGCGATGTCCGAGAGGCGGGACGTCGCCACGAAGCCGAGTTCCTCGGCGTCCTCGCCGGCGATGAAACGGGAGTTCTTCCACGCCTCGAAGTACTCGCTCATGGTCGGCGTCATCACCACGATCGAGGTCAGCGCGTCGGAGGGAGTCGGTTCGAACTCCTGCGCGTCGCCGTCGAGATTCTTGGCCTGCTTCCTGAATTCGTCGAGCGTCGCCTTGTAGACGTCGGCGTCGGGAAGGCCCTCGCCGAACTCGACCTTGCCGTCGCCGTCGACGTCGGGCTCGGCGCCCTTCGCCGCCACGTCCGGGTTGGTCCCGTAGAGGGCGGTCTCGGTGAGGAAGAAGAGGTTCCCCGGCTGTTTCAGCTGCTCGCCGGACGGGGTGGTGAGGCTGAAGGAGACGGCGTCTTCGGGGGTCGAGGCGTCCGAGCCGGCGTCGATGTCGACGTCGTACTGGGCAAGCCGCGGGACGCCGGCGACGATCCCCTCCATCTCCTCGTAGGCCGGGTTGGCGGCGACGAAGGCCTGCTTGGATTCGTCGAGGATCTCTGCCACTTCCTCGCCGTGCTCTTCAAGCAGCCGCCCGTAGTCGAAGTCGACCGACTCCGCCAGCGCGTAGTACTCGTCGGCGTTTTCGCCGAGGACCTCGACCTGCTCGACCAGCTCGGCCGAGTGATCGGTCAGGTAGCCCTTGACGGGCGCCAGCTGCGAGGTGCTCGCCTCCTCGGTGACGGTCTCCTCGTCGCTGTCGCCGCACCCGGCGGCAACCGGCACAGCGAGGGCGAGGGCTGCAAGCGCGAGCGCGAAGTTGGCTCTGGACTTCATCTATCGAGTGCCTCCTGGATAAGGGGAGCCTAATGAGGTCTCCCTAAATGCCTGTCTTTAGGTCACCCTAACGGAATCCGAGCGGGCAGGTCGGGATTGTGTGGGCAGAAGGGATCGGCATCGGAATGCGCTCTGCGGCGCACCGCTCGCCACTCGTGAGAAACGCGCCGCCGGGATTTCCTCCAAGCGTCCAAACACAGGCCTCGCGCCCGTCCATACCTTGGCTGCAATCCCAAACCGCGACTGCCGGGGCGTGCTCCGGCAGGCTAGGAGGACGTACTGATGAAAAAGAAAATCGGCATCGTCGCGTTGGTGGCGGCGTTCGCCTCGCTGGTGCTGCCGGCGGTGGCATCGGCGCAGGACGTGGCCGGGACGGTGGCCGAAAAGACCGTCGAGCTGGACATGGTCTGGGTCGCGGTCGCAACCGCCCTCGTGTTCCTGATGCAGGCCGGGTTCATGTTCCTCGAGATCGGCTTCTCGAGACAGAAGAACGTCGGAACGGGCGTGGCCAAGATCTTCGTCAACCTGGCGATCGTGACCATCGCCTGGTGGGCGATCGGCTACGGCGTCGCCGAAGGCGGCGGCAACGACTTCTTCGGCACCAGC
>Ga0190265_10000315_pt1 | contig 38505 bp, 31 predicted proteins | sample Popmic124T_FD_133135 | JGI IMG/M metagenome (GOLD analysis project Ga0190265, IMG submission 133135) | Populus adjacent soil microbial communities from riparian zone of Indian Creek, Utah, USA - 124 T | ecosystem: Environmental > Terrestrial > Soil > Riparian zone | place: USA: Utah | collected... | reverse complement strand
GGACGTGCTGCTGTTCATCGACAACATCTTCCGCTTCGTCCAGGCGGGCTCCGAGGTCTCGGCGCTGCTCGGCCGGATGCCGTCGCAGGTCGGCTACCAGCCGACGCTCGAGACCGAGATGGGTCAGCTCCAGGAGCGGATCACCTCGACCCGCCAGGGCTCGGTCACGTCGGTGCAGGCGATCTACGTCCCCGCGGACGACCTCACCGACCCAGCGCCGGCGTCGGTGTTCGCGCACCTCAACGCGACGACCGTGCTTTCGCGGTCGATCTCGGAGAAGGGCATCTACCCAGCGGTCGACCCGCTCGACTCGACCTCGACGATCCTCAAGCCGGATGTCGTCGGCCAGGAGCACTACGACGTCGCGACGCGCGTCCAGGAGATCCTGCAGCGCTACAAGGAGCTTCAGGACATCATCGCGATCCTTGGCATCGACGAGCTCTCGGACGAGGACAAGATCGTTGTCCAGCGGGCACGCAAGGTCGAGCGCTTCCTGTCGCAGCCGTTCTTCGTCGCGGAGGCCTTCACCGGCACCCCCGGCCAGTACGTGCCGATCGAGGAGACGGTCCGCTCGTTCAAGGAGATCGTCGACGGCCAGCACGACGACGTCCCGGAGCGCGCGTTCCTGCTCAAGGGCACGATCGAGGATGTGCTCGAGGCCGCCAAGAAGGACGGCTAGGGGTACATGGCCCGCACGACGTTCCCCGTCGAGGTCCTCACACCCGAGGGCAAGGCCTGGGAGGGCGAGGTCGAGATGATCTCGACCCGCACCACGCTCGGTTCGGTCGGCATCCTGGCCAACCATGCGCCGCTGATGGCGATGCTCGAGCCGACCGAGCTCAAGCTCTACGAGAGCGGCTCGGAGAACGCGCCGAACGCCGACTCCGTCCGCTTCGCCCAGGGCGAGGGCTACCTCCAGGTTGTCGACAACTCGGCGCTGCTGATCGTCGAGGACGCGATCAAGCCAGAGGATCTCGACCGCTCCGCGCTCGAGGCGCGACTGGACGAGGCCAATAACGGTCTCCCCGACGCCGAGGAGGGCAGCGAGGAGCAGAGTCGCCTGCGGCGCGAGATCGCACGCTGCGAGGCATTCCTGGCCGTCGAGGCCTGAGCCGAGCTGTCCGCGTTTGACGGAGCGCGGGCGTCGACCCGTCCCGGCCTGTGCGTCGGTGAGCCCAGGGCAGACGGCTAGGCTGGCGCCATGGTCCGCTTGAGCGTCGCCTTGGCGGGGGTGTTAGTTGGGCTGCTGCTTGCCGCGTCGCTCGCCAGTGCTCAGGAGCGCCGCGTCGACATCGCTTTGTCGACCCCGACGCCTGCCTTCGCTCCCGACCGGGTGATCGTCGGATGGGCGCCGGGAGCCGACGCTGCCGACCGCCGCACCGCACGGATGGAGGCGAGCGCCGTCGCGGCGCGCCGACTCGGCGATCCCGCCGTCCAGTTGCTCGAGCTCGGCGAGGGGCAGACGGTGCGGGAGGCCGTGGATGGGCTTGAGGCGGATCCCGCGGTGGAGTTCGCCGAGCCCGACCGCTACAACGCTCCGACCGCCGGCGCCGATGAGCCGCTCTTCGGCAGGCTCTGGGGTCTGCGCAACCTCGGTGGCCCGTTCGGGGTGCTGGACTTCCCCAACCCGATCGCCGGAGCGGACATCGGTGCCCTTGGCGCCTGGACCCGCACCGTTGGCACGCCGTCCACTGTTGTCGCGGTGATCGACTCGGGCTACCGCTTCTCGCACCCCGACCTCGGGCCGGTCGCGTGGGTCAACCCGGGCGAGATCGCCGGCAACAGCGTCGACGACGACGGCAACGGCTATGTCGACGACGTCCACGGCTACGACTTCGTCGGCGAGGACGCGGACGATCCTGACCCCGACGGAGATCCGACCGACGCCGATCTGCTCAGCGGCGGCCACGGCGTCCATACCGCCGGCACGATCGGCGCCGACGGCGACAACGGAACCGGCATCACCGGCGTCGCGCCGGACGTGCGCCTGATGCCTTTGCGCGTCTGCGCACACTCGCCCGAGGCGTCGGAAGAGGAGCCGCCCGCGCCGCGCTCCTCCTGCCCGGACTCGGCGCTGATCGACGCGATCGACTATGCCGGCGACAACGGGGCGCGTGTCGCCAACATCTCGCTCGGCCGGGCGGGGTCGCCAAGTCCGGCGGTCATCGACGCCTTCGGCCGCCATCCGGAGACGCTCTACGTCATCTCGGCTGGCAACGACGGCTCCGACAACGACACGGCGGCCGATCCTCCCAACGGCCATCACTATCCGTGTGACCACGACCCGAGCTCGAGCGATGAGCCGGGCGCGATCGACAACATCGTCTGCGTCGCCGCGACGGACCAGGCCGACGAGCTCGCGAGCTTCTCCAACTGGGGCGAGCTCTCGGTTGATCTGGCAGCGCCCGGGACGGAGATTCTCAGCGCCTACATCGTCGATCAGCCGGTCTTCGACGACTTCGAGTTCGACGATTTCACGACGACCTGGGCGCCCACCGGGGCGGACGACGGCTTCTCCCGCACGAACGAGTCGCCATTGAGTTCCTCTGGAATCAGCGACTCGCCGGGCGCCGCGCCGACGGCGAACACGGTGCGCGCGTCGATGTCGGCGCCGGTAACGATCCCGGCGGGCTACCCCTCCTGCCGCTTCTACCACCGCCGCTCTCTCTCGGTTGGCACCGGCAGCTACGAGTTCGCGGTGCTGCTCGATGGTTCGCCGGTGCTCGACCTACAACGCACGAGCTCCGGGTCCTTCGTCTCCGAGATCGACCTCGAAGCGGGTGGCGAGCTACGTGTCCGGTTCACCTACTCCTCAGGCGCTGGTCCGCTGACCATCGCGAACGGAGCGTGGATCGACGACGTCGCTGTCCAATGCGAGGAGCCGGTGGGCGCAACTAACAGCTACGCCTATCTCCAAGGCACGTCGATGGCCGCGCCCCACGTCGCTGGCGCCGCCGGACTCCTCTTCTCTCGCAATCCCTCGATTTCGGTGGCTCAGGCTCGTGCTGCTCTGATGGGCGGGGTCGACCAGATCCCTGGGCTGACGGACATCACGGTAGCCGGCGGACGGCTGAACGTGGCCAGATCGCTTGACCTGATCCCTCCAACGCCTGGGGCTACCTTCTCCCAGAATCCGCCGCCGATTGTTCTTTCGCGGCGCTGCAAGGTGCCGAAGCTCAGGGGGCTGACGCGATCCAGGGCGAAGACGAGGCTAAAGCGAGCGAACTGCAGACTCGGCAAGGTGACCAAGCCCAAGAGGAAGAAGGGGCAGAAGAAGAAGCCTGCGCTGATCGTGAAGTCCTCGAAGCCCAAGGTGGGGGCTGAGCGGGCGGCGGGCGCGAAGATTGCGGTCACGCTCAAAGTCAAGCCGAAGCGGCGCGACCGCCGGTGACTTGACGCCTTTGGCCTGAAGTCATACTCTTCAAGTATGACTCATCGAGTAGGGGCCAAGGGGCAGGTGGTGATTCCAAAGGCGATGCGTGAGCAGGCTGGCCTACGGCCTGGGGAAGAAGTCGACTTTGCGCTTCAGGATGACCGTGTGGTGGTCTTTCCGCGTGGGTCGAGGCCTGCTTTGGGCGGCCGTTTTCGGGGAACCGGCATGGCGGCGCGGCTGCTCGAAGACCGTGGGCTAGAGCCACGGTGACCGTCTGTCTCGACTCGTGGGCCGTCCTGGCTTGGCTGGACGGCGAGTCTCCCGCGCACGGGCGCCTAGAGGAGGTCGTCCCGGTTCGGCCCACGATGAGCTGGATCAACGCCGTCGAGGTCTATTACCGCGTCGAACGCGATCACGGCCGGGCGCAGGCCGATGATGTGTTGCGCGAACTGCGAGCACAGATCGACGTGGAGCTGCCCGGAACGGGGCGAATGGTCGAGGCCGCGCGACTGAAGGCGGCGTTGCCGATAGCGCTCGGCGACTGCTTTGCCATTGCGACTGCGGTGGCGCACAGCGCGACTCTGCTAACGGGCGATCCGGAGATCCTCGAACGCGACGACGTGCCCTGCGAGGTCGAGGACTTGCGCCCGGCCGGCGGCTGACCGCAGTCGCGCCACCGGCCGAGCGGACCAGTCGACGAGCCGCGGCTACGCGGCGTCGCGGAGGGCTGCGAGCTCACCGTCGCTGGCGAGCTTGCGTAGGGCGCGGTCCTCGATCTGGCGGACGCGCTCGGCGGAGATGCCGAGTCGGCGGCCGGTCTCGCGGAGAGCGACAGCCTCGGTGCCACCGAGGCCGTAGCGCAGGGTGAGCACATCGCGCTCGGGGCTCGGCAGGCCGCCGACCACCTGGCGGACGGTGCTGTCGCCCTGCTCCTGCTGGACCTCCTGGTCGGGCGTCGCCGCCTCGTCGGCGATCAGGTCGCCGAGCGCCGTCTCCTCGGAGTCGCCGACGCCGCGGTCGAGGCTGGTCGGCGTCCGGTCGGCCGCGCGGATGTCCTCGATCTCGCGTGGCGTCATGCCGACGAGGTCGGACAGCTCATCCGGCGTCGGGTCGCGCTCCAGCTTCGCCGCCAGCTCTCGCTCCGCGTCGCGGATCTTGCGTGCCTGGCTCGCGATGTGGACGGGCAGGCGGACGGTGCGGCTCGAGTTGGCGAGGCCGCGTCCGATCGCCTGGCGGATCCAGAGGGTGCCGTAGGTCGAGAACTTGAAGCCCTTACGCCAGTCGAACTTCTCGACCGCGCGGATCAGGCCGAGCATGCCCTCCTGGATCAGGTCGCCGAGCGGCAGGCCCTGGCCCTGGTACTTGCGTGCGATGGAAATGACGAGACGGAGGTTCGCGTTGATCATCCGCTCCTTGGCCGCGAGATCGCCGCGCTCGATGCGCTGGGAAAGCTCGACCTCCTCGTCGGCTGTGAGCAGGGGATGACGCGCCGCCTCGTTCATGAACTGCTGAATCGAGTCGGTTGTGATGTCTGGGGTGCTTGTGCGCTCTGCCGTGATGGTTCCTTTCATATCGTCGCTCCGATCGATTCGGATTATAGCTTACGATTAGTAAGTTTGCCAGCCCGGTGGCGTCCTCGCTGGCCGGCAAGGCTCTAGAGAGCGGTTTGAGTGGTTCTCCTGGATCAGGGGTACCCCGAAATCGTGCAATCGACTCAGGAGCAACGTTCGTCCACCGATTCGCCATTGCGGCGGGTGATCTCGACACGGATGCTGCTGATCTTCGTCGTCGGCGATGTGCTCGGCGCGGGGATCTACGCACTCGTCGGCGTCGTTGGAGCCGAGGTCGGTGGCGCCATCTGGACCGCGTTCACGGCGGCGCTGATCCTGGCGGTGCTGACCGCCTTCGCCTATGCCGAGCTTGTGACCAAATACCCGCAGGCCGCGGGCTCGGCGCTCTACGTAGACCGCGCCTACAAGGCGTCGTTCTTCACCTTCATCGTCGGCTTCGCGGTGATGTGCTCGGGCATTGCCTCCGCGAGCACGCTCTCGCGCGCCTTCGCTGGCGACTACCTCGAGCAGTTCATCGACGTGCCGCTGGTCGCGGCTGCGCTCGGCTTCATCCTCGTGGTCGCCGCGGTCAACCTGCGTGGCATCGCCGAGTCGATCAAGGTCAACGTGCTGCTGACCTGCGTCGAGGTCATCGGGTTGCTGCTGATCGTCGCCGTCGGCATCGCGGCGCTCGGCGATGGCGGCGCCGACTTCGGCCGTAACTTCGAGTTCAAGGAGGGGGAGAGCGTCTTCGTGGCGATCATCGGCGGCGCCTCACTTGCTTTCTATGCGCTGATCGGCTTTGAGGACTCGGTCAACGTCGCCGAGGAGACGCGCGATCCGGCGCGAGCCTTTCCGCGCGCGCTGTTCGGTGGCTTGGCGATCGCCGGCGTCATCTACCTGCTCGTCACGATGACAGCGTCGATGGTCGTCCCGACCGGCCAGCTCAGCGAGTCCAGCGGGCCGCTGCTCGAGGTGGTCGACCAGGGGCCGCTCGACATCCCGCTCAAGCTGTTCGCGTTCATCGCGCTGCTTGCCGTGGCCAACGGTGCGCTGATCAACATGATCATGGCGTCGCGGCTGGTCTACGGCATGGCGCGTCGCGACGTCGTCCCATCGGTCTTCTCGCGCGTGCTTAGCCAACGTCGCACGCCGCACATCGCGATCGCCTTCACGACGCTGATCGCCGTGGTGCTGATCTCGACGGGCGACATCAGCGAGCTAGCCGACACCACCGTCCTGCTGCTGCTCGGGGTCTTTGCGATCGTCAACGTGACGGTGTTAGTGCTGCGCCGCGACGAGGTTGAGGGGCCACACTTCCATGCGCCGTCGATCCTGCCGATTCTGGGCGCGCTGGTATCGCTGGTGCTGATCTACGACAAGCTCGCCGACGACGCGACAGTCGGGCTGCGCGCTGGGCTGCTGCTGGCACTCGGCGCCTTGCTCTGGCTAGTTAACCGGGTCGTCTCGGGGCCGAGGAGGGAGCTGCAGCCATGAAACGGATCCTCGTCGTCTCCACGGCCGGTATCGACGAGCCCCGGATAGCCCATCCAGCAGCGCAGCTGGCCGAGGAGACCGGCGCGGAGGTGACGGTGCTCGTCGTCGACGACGTCGAGAGTCAGCGCTTCGCCGCGTTGCCGCGGGACGAGTTGCTGCGCCAGGCGAGTGTGACCGCCGACCGGATCGTCGAGCACCTCGCCGAAGCGGGTGTCGAGGCCACGCCAGTAGCCCGCGCCGGGCCGGCCGTCCAGACCGCGATCGAGTTCGCAAACGAGATCGACGCCGACCTGATCGTCGTCGGTTCCAGCCGCCGTCATGGCGTGGTCAAACGTCTGCTCGGCAGCCTCGCGCTTGATCTCGTCCAGCGCTCGGGGCGCCAGGTCCTCGTGATCGCAGCCCCTGACTAGCTCGCACGGTCGTGGCAGGCACCCGAGCCCTGGTCGAGCACCGCGCCGTTCTCGTCCACGAACCGGAAGCCGTAGCCGCTCGGCTCCAACTGCAGCTCGAGCACGCCGAACGACGAGGTGTCGAGCCGCTCGCTGCCGGGCTGCTGCGGGCCTGGGTCGGTGAACAGGCTCCTGCCACCTGTACCGACCACGAACTGACGCAGTCCGGTCGGGTCCAGGTTGCCCGCGGCGTCCATCGGGGCGAACCGCTCGTAGTTATGCGCGTGGGCGGTCAGGGCCAGCTCGGCGCCGTGCTCCTGCAGGGTCTGCCAGATGGCGCTCAGCTCCGGATGCGGCCGTGCGACGCCGCCCCATCCTGAGCTGTAGCGCGGGTGGTGCCAGTAGGCCATCACGCAGGCGTCGTCCGGCAAAGTCTCGAGGCGGTCGCGCAACCACGTCTCCTGGTCGCTTCCCGCCGCGCAAGAGACCGGGAAGCAGTCGTCCTCGAGCGCCGCCCCTCCGCCGCCGGCTCTGGTCCACTCGAGCGCGCCGCTGTTGAGCACGAAGACGTGCCATGCGCCGAGCTCGTAGTCGTAGTAGCCCTCGTCGGGCTCGCCGGCGGCCGCCCCGAAGTATCCGAAGTGCCCGGCCGCGGTCAGGCGGCCCGGGTCGTCGAGGTACTCGTGGTTACCCGTCGCGGGACGCGTGATCGCCTTGAAGGCTCCCCAGGTCGGGTTGTAGGCAGCGAGATAGTTCGCCAGCTCGCCGCGCTGGTACTGGGCGTCGCCGAGCGCCGCCACGACGTCCGGGCTGAGCGCGGCCACGCGTTGGGCGGTTCGCGCATGGCGACAGGCCGACGCGGTCTCGGGGTCGCCTGGGATGCAGGCGATGTCCCCGGCCGCGACGAGCGTCCGCGTGGTGCTCGGAGAAGACGCCGGAGGTGCGGCGGGCGAGGGTGGCGCGGGCGTCAGGCGCATGGGCGTGGGGCGCGCGAGAACCCGGAAGCGCGCGCGGGCCACGATGCCTCGCGATCGCGCCATCACCCTGTAACGCGCGGGTCGGCGCGGCGGAACCCTGAACGCGGTCCTGAACCTCCCCCGCGGACCGGTCCGCGTCTGGCGCACGATTTGTCCGCCGAGCCGGATCGTCACCCGCGCGTGAGGTGCGAACCGCCGCCCGCTTGCGACAACCCGCCGAGTGGGAGCTGCCGCGCGTGGCACCAAGGCGATGGTCGGCCGGATCGGTCCCGGGAAGGGCGGAGCTGACGCCTGCGCAAGTGGATGGCTAGCGGCCGAAGCCGGATCGTCGAAGGCGGGGCCGAACGCGACCGTCGTCAGCAGCACCAGCGCCCCCATCCAGGCGGCGCCGGCGCCGGTCAAGCCGGCAGCGCTCTGGCGAGGATGGCGTCGGCGTCGACGCCCGCCGGCAGGCTGCCGAAGGCGTAGCCGTGGGCGCCGGCGGTCAGGCGGCTGGCGCAGAAGGCGTCCGCGACGGCCGGTGGGGCATGGCGGACGAGCAGCGAGCCCTGGAGGGCGAGACCGAGGTCCTCGACGATACGGCGCGCCTGCCACTGCGGGTCGGCGTCCGCGGCGGCGAGGCCGCCGATGCGCTGCTTGAGGCCGGCGACGTGGGCGTCGAGACGGGCGTCGGAGCCGGCGGCGAGCTCGACCTCCTCGAAGAAGGCGGGCAACCCCTCGGGCTCCTTGGCCATCGCGCGCAGGACGTCTAGCGCGGCGACGTTGCCGGAGCCCTCCCAGATCGAGTTGAGCGGGCTGTCGCGCAGCAGGCGCGGCATGCCGGACTCCTCGACGTAGCCGTTGCCGCCGAGGCACTCGAGCGCCTCGAGCGCGTGCTGGGGGGCGCGCTTGCAGATCCAGTACTTGGTCACCGCGGTCGCGAAGCGGCGGAAGGGGGCGTCGGCGTCGTCGTAGGCGCGGGCGATCCGCAGCGCGTTGGCGGTCGCGGCCTCGGACTCGAGCTGCAGGTCGGCGAGCACGTTGCGCATCGCCGGTTGATCGGCGAGCAGCTTGCCGAACGCCGAGCGGTGGCGGGCGTGGTGGACGGCCTGGGCGGTGCCCCAGCGGATCGACGCGGCCGAGCCGAGCAGGCAGTCGAGCCGGGTGTGGTTGACCATCCGGATGATCGTCTGGACGCCACGACCCTCCTCGCCGACGAGCTGCGCGGGGACGGCGTTGAACTCGACCTCCGACGACGGCAGCGAGCGCGTGCCGAGCTTGTCCTTGAGCCGCTGGATGCGGAAGCCGGGTTGGCCGCCCTCACGCCCGGGGCCCTCAATCAGGAAGCATGAGAGGCCGGCGTCGGCCTGGGCGAGCGTCAGGAAGACGTCGCACGGCGGGTAGGAGCAGAACCACTTGTGGCCGGTGATCTCCCACCAGCCGTCGCCGATCGGGCTGGCGGTCGTCGTGTTGGCGCGGACGTCGGAGCCGCCCTGCTTCTCGGTCATCGCCATGCCGGCGAGCGCGCCGCCGTCGTAGTCGGGCTTGACCAGGCGCGGCTCCCACTCGGCGGCCAGCTCCGGGTTCTCACGCAGCGCGGGGACGATCGCGTGGGTCATCGAGACCGGACACATCACGCCGGCGCTGACCTGCGACCAGACCATGAACAGCGAGCCCCGCACGGCGTGGGCGCCCGGCTGGGGGTCTCGCCACGGCAGACCATGGCACTCGCGCTCGATCGCCTGGCGCAGCAGCCAGTGCCATGAGGGGTCGAGCTCGACCTCGTCGACGCGGTTGCCGTAGCGGTCGTGGCTGCGCAGGATCGGCTCGTTGCGCTCCGAGCGCTCGGAGTGGGCGATCGCCTCCGGGCTGCCGGCGAGCTCGCCGGCGTCGCGCAGCCGATCGATCCCCCAGCCGCCACCCTCGCGCTCGACGGCCTCGCGCAGCGCGATGTCCGCGTCGAAGACGTTGTAGGGCGCGAGCGGCGGCGCCTGGTTGGAGACGTCGTGGGTCGAGTAGCTGGGGGCAGAGGAGATGCTCATCTGCCCCCAAACGCTACTTGAGCTTCAGCTTCGTTACCACTCCTCCGTGGTCCGATGCCCAGAGGCCGGACTTGGTGCGACTGTTGGCCGGATTGGTGCCGACGATCTTGGCGTTGAGCGGCCTGAGCTTGCCCTTGCCAAAGATCTGGTCGATCCGGTGGTCGAACGGGCTCGGCTTCGGTGGATCGGTCAGCGAATCGGTCTTCAGGCAGCACTCGTAGCCCGGCTTGCTCTTGTAGAGCCACGGCCACGTGTCCTTGAGGCCCGACGCCGTCAGCACGTCCCACGCGCTGGACGGCGAGCCGCCGGCGTCGTTGGGGTCGGAGTTCATGTCGCCGACCACGATCACCCGCTGGCCCTTGACCGGGCCGCCGGGCGCCACCAGCTCGGTCGCCTGGGCGACACGAGTCGCCTCGAGATACGCCTCGAGATGAGTGTCGATGAACCGCAGCTTCTTGCCGTTCAGCTTGAGGTCCGCGTAGGCGTAACCGCGCTTGACGTTGAAGACGCCGCCCTGGGTGGGAAACGGAATCGTCGCCGTGAAGTTGGCTCCGCCTTTGCCGGTGACCTTCAGCCCCTTGCGTGCCTTGTTGACCAGCACGACGTCGCGCATCGTCAACCGGACGTCGAAGCCCTCGCTGCTGGCGCCCTCGATGTCGGCCTCATTGGTGGTTCGAACCGCCTTGTACTTCAGGCCGTTCTGCTTCAGCGCCTTGAGCAGCAGCTTTACGTAGTCGAACTCGACCTTCGTCGCGTTCGGCGTCGTCGACCCGTCGCTTGGGCCGGTGCGCCAGAGCGCGGCCTCCTGGAGTCCGATCAGGTCCGGCTTGGTGCGCTTGATCTCCTTGGCGATCAGCTTCGAGCGCGCTGGGAAGTTCGTCGCCTTGACCTGGTTGAAGCCCGCGGTGACGGCGGCCTTGAACGCGTCAGGGTTCGGCGCGGTCGCGATCTTGATCAGATCGGTGCCTAGGTAGAGGTTGCGCGTCATCACCGTGACGTTCGAGTCGCTCTTCTTGGCCTCGGCGGCGGGAGCGATCGCGGCGAGCGCCGTGACGGCGAGCAGGGCGGCCAGTGAGCGGCGCCCGAGCGTGCGATTCATGTGTGGCGTTCCTTCCTGCTGTTTGACGGGGCAGCAGGCGCCTCCCACAGGTCAGGGTAGTGGCAGCAGCGCCTTCAAGGCGCCGTCTACCCGTTTCGCGGTCTGATCCCACGTGAACTCCGCCGATCGCGCGCGGCCGGCAGCGGTCAGGCGGTCGTGGGTGGTGGGGTCGGTGGCGGCCGCGATGCATGCCGCGGCGAAGGCTGAGGGAGCCTCGGGATCGGCGTAGAGGGCGGCATCCGCGCAGGTCTCGGGGAGCGCGCCGCGGGTCGTGGCGACCACCGGGGTACCGGCGGCCATCGCCTCGAGGCAGGGCAGGCCGAAGCCCTCGTAGAGCGAGGGCAGCGCGAACGCCGCAGCGCCGGCGTAGAGGGCGGGGAGATCGGTCTCGGGGACGTACCCGAGGCGGCGGGCAGTCGGGTAGCTGCCGTCGCACATGTAGCCGCGGGCGCCGCCGGCGATCACGGCGTCGAGGCCGGCGGCAGCGAGCGTGGGGGCGATCGTGTCGAGCAGGCCGAAGTTCTTGCGGGCGATCGCGGTGCCGACGGCGAGCACGTAGGGGCGCTCGTCGAGACCGAGGCGGCGAAGTAGGGGCGCTGGGTCCGGGGTGCCGCCGAAGGCCGGGTCGACGCCCATCGGGATTGCGACGACCCGGTCGTCCGACATCCCGAGCAGCTCGGTGAGCTGACCGCGAATGAACTCCGACGGCGTGATCGCTAGTCGCGCGCGACGGGCGGTCACCCGCAGCATTGCTCGGTGCCAGGCGCCGTAGGCCTTGCCGTACCAGCCGGGTTCGATAAGCGGCGCCAGATCGTGGATCAGGACGGCGTTGCGGCGCCCGGCGATTGGCGCGGTGTTGGCAGGCGAGAAGAGCAGCTCGGCGCCGCGGGCGACGATCGGGAGCGCGACCTGCTCCCAGGCGTGGCCAGTACGATGAGCGAGGGGTGTAGGTGGCGCGACGACGCGGTAGCGATCCGGGGCAAGCGCCGGCAGGCGCGTAACTAGCTCCCGTGTCACTCGCTCGACTCCGCCGACCTCGGCGCGTATGGCGGCGCGGGCATTGATCGCGATTGGAGCGGTCAACCGGTCACCCCCTCGATGAGCGAGCGGAACCGGCCGCGGGCCTGGTCGCGGTCGAACTCGGTCTCAGCACGTGTTCGGGCAGAGCGGCCCAGCCCGAACGCGCGATTCACTACGTCGACGAGTGCGGTCACAGCCGCCCGCGCGTCACCGGGCGGGTAGAGGACGCCACAGCTCGTATCGACGATCTCGAGCGGACCGGCGGCCGCGGGGGCGACGATAGGACGGCCACAGGCAAGCGCCTCGACGAGCGCCATCCCATACGGCTCGCGGTCGGCGCAGTGGAGCAGGCAGGTGCACGTCGCCAGTGCAGCCGGAATGTCCTCGACCTGACCGATGAAGTCGACACGCCCGGCGAGGTCGGGTTGGCTGGCACGCCGCTTCAGCTCCGCGAGCAGCTCGCCACCGGCCTCGGCGACCGGCGCTCCGGCGAGCGTCAGGCGAAGGTCGGATAGCTCAAGCGTCGCCAGCGCAATGATCTCGAGCGCCAGATCGGGCCGCTTCCAGTCGACGATCGCGCCGAGCAGGAGCGCCGTTGGCGGTGTCGGGCTCGGACGTTCAGCCGGACGGAAGTGAGTGAGATCCACCCCTGGACGCACGATTTCAATCGCGAGCTCATGGGTTGGGCCGAGGTCGTCGACGATCGCCTGGGAGAGCGCGATCGTGAGGTCTGCGCGTCGCGCCGCCGCGCGTACGGCGCGGCCGATCAGCGGACCTGGCATTAGATCGTTGTGTTGGAAGACCAGCGGCGGGCGAGGCCGCAGTCCGCGCAGGCCGGCGGCGCAGGACAGCAGCGGGCGCATTCCCCAAGCGACGATGCAGCCGGGCCGCAACGCCGTCGCGATCCTGTGCACCTCTCGCCCTTGGGACCAGATCCGCAGCGGCATCGCGAGCCGATCGCCGACTGTGGCGCGCAGCTCCACCCGGCGACGCTTCAGGGGCACGACCTCGATTCCGGCTGTGCGGGCTCGCTCGGCCAGCGGCCCCTCGGGACAGGCGAGCGCTACCAATCCGGGGAGCGCCGTAGCGTGGTCCAACAGGATCCGCTCCGCGCCGCCGAGCAGCGACGTATAGCTGACGAAAAGCGCCTGCGGGGGCGTTGACACTCCGGCCGAACCTACCATTGGCACAGGCAGCGATGAGCGAATCGACTCCCACCCTCACGGTCGCCGTTTGTACGCGTGGCCGGCCGGACAAGGTGCGGGCGACGCTCGACGCGCTCGACCGAGGGGCTCCTGGCGTGCCGTTGATCGTTGTCGATCAGGGGTCGGCGCCGGACGGCGTGCTGGCTGACCGGGCGGCTGCCGATCAGCGGATGCGCGTGCTGCACGACAACGGCCGCGGCCTTTCGCGCGCGCGCAATCTGGCGCTGGCGGCGGTGGAGAGTGACTGGGTCGTTTTCGTCGACGACGACTGCCTTGTGGCCGAGGACTTCGGGGCCGCGCTGCTCGCGGAGATCGCAGCTCATCCCGTAGCCGACTGGATCGCTGGCGACGTCCGGGCCGGCGCCTCGGCGAGTGCCGACGACGACCTCCCGCCAGTGACGACCTTCCCGGTCGACAGGCCGCTGGTCCGTCGTGGAGCGCGGACCCTGCCCGGGGCGATCGGCTTCGGCGTTCTGTTCTGCGTCCGCCGCTCGGCGGCGGAGCGGCTCGCTGGCTGGGACGAGCGCCTGGGACCTGGAGTGCCCGATCTTCCCGCCGCCGACGACATGGATTTCAACCACCGCCTACTGCGCTCCGGAGGAACGGCCGTGCTGTCACCCGCCGTGCGCGCCGTCCACGATCAGTGGCGCTCCCCCGACGAGGTAGTCGAGCTTCAGCGCGGCTACTCGCGCGCCTGGGCTGGCTTCGCCGGCAAGCACCTCGGCCGCAACGCTGGCGGCGGCCTCCGCCTCTGGGCCTGGGGTCTCGTCGACCTCCTCGACATGGTCGCCAGCGCCGCTCGCCGACGCTCGCCCCTCCGGGCCCGCATCGCCCTAGCAAAGCTCCGCGGTCTGCTCGAGGGCACCGCGCTCGGCCTGTGCCGGCGTTGGTGAGCTAGCTCGCGACTGGCTTGCAGTCGCGGCGGAAGGTCTGCAGCTGCTTCTTCGTCGAGGGCGCCTCATCCAGCGCGGCAAGCGCCTCGTCGACCTCGGCGTCAGTCGTCTCCACTGCCTCGGCATCGCCTGATGCGACTGCGTCGGCGAAGCGATCGAACGCGTCGACAGCTCGCTCCAACGATGGCATTTGCTCGGGGACCAGCAGCGCGTCGCGGCAAGCCTGGTCGCCAACTTCGCGCTCAACGATCGGCTCCGTCTCGCGCAGCGTGTCGAGCAGGTCGCGCAGCGCGGCGCTGAACTCCTCAAGCAACGCGGCGCACTCCTGCTTGGTCGCGCAGTCGGGCGTGGCGAAAGCGGCAAGGCGGCCCACTATGCGCTCACAGCCCTCGACCAGCCCTGCGAGCAGCGGGTCGGTTCGGTCGACTTGGCGACAGGCGCGCGCCGTACCGCGCGTAATGCGGCGCAGCGACCGCGCGTCGCTGTTGTCCGCGAGCCCGTCGAGCGGCACCATCGCGAGGTACATACGCTCGAGCTCGGCGTACTGCTTGGCCGTCAGGGTGCTGTTCGGCGATGGTGATGTCGCGGGGGACGCCTCGTCCGGCCCGTCGGAGCCGCAACCGATAGCGAGAGCGCAGGCGGCCACGGCGACCGCTGCCAGAGTCTCCCTGCCGCGCATGGCCGCAAGAATACGGATGGGAGCTCAGGCGTACGGCTAGCGCCGGGCGCAGCGGGTGGCGACTGAGGCTTTGACGCGGCAGCCCTCGAGGCGGAGGGCGGTGGTGCGGAAGGCGCGGAAGGCGGGCTTGGGGACGATCTTGCCGGAGGGGAGGCGGTGGCGGAGGCCTGCAAAGAAGAAGATCGAGCTGTTGGGTCGGTCGTTGGTGACCCAGGTGTAGTAGTAGACGTTAGTCAGACGAAGGCGCTTGCGGTGGCGGGCGAGCAGGGGGAGGGCCTTGCGTAGGCGGGTGGCCTGGCCACGGCGATCGGTCGAGACGCCGATGCCCTTGACCTTGCCCTTCGAGGAGGGCCAGCCGAACTCCGTGACCGTGACCGGTTTGCGGCGGTCGCCGTACCTGGCCATCGTCGTGCGGACGCGCTCGAGGATCGTGATCACGCCTTCGGGAGGCTTGGTGTAGGGGTGGATCGCGACTTCGTCGAAGAGCCGGCGGGCGCCGCGGACGCGATAGACCTGCTCAAGGTCGGCCCAGCTGACGTTGGCCAGCCCGGCGAGCACGATCCGCGCGCCGGGGTCGATGGTCTTGATGGCATTGCGGCCGGCGCGCAGCAGCTTCACGTAGCCTGGCGCCCACTTGCGCTCGGTCCAGGAGTAGCGCAGGTTCGGCTCGTTCCAGAGCTGCCACTTGCGGATCGGCCGCCGCGGCAGCGTCGGATTCTCAGCCCAGAAGCGGCCACCGGGGCCGTAGCGCTTGACGAGTACGCGGACGAAGCGGGAAAAGCTGGCCGTTCCCTTCGGCGGTGAGCCGAAGACTCCCGGGCGCTTGGCCGCCCAGCCCGGAGCGGTGGTCACGTTCGGCAGCAGCGTCAGGCCGCGCGCGGCGGCTCCAGCGACTATCGGGTCGAAGCGGGCGAACGTCGTCGGCACGCCGTCGACGTTGACGAACTCCGCGCGTTGGGCCTCCGGTACCTGGGCGAAGCTGCGGTAGGGCTGGCCGTCGACCCAGTGGAAGGCGAACCGGACGCTCTCCACTCCGCTGGCGACCATCACGTCCATCTCGTCGGCCGGGTCGTATCCCGGAGCGTTCATCGGGCCGTCGATCATCACGCCGGCGAAGCCGAACGGCACACGCGCGATGGCTTGGGGGGCGGCAGACGTCGTGGCAACGGCCGCTACGAGGATCGCGAGCGCCAGACGGAGGGATTTACGCATCGTTGCTGTGAACCCAGCCTCGGAAGGAAAGCTGCGCTACCGGCTAGCGGCGAGCATGCCGCCGGCGGCGCGGCAACGCAAGGGCCAGTCCGCCGGCCGTCGCGAGGGCAAGACCGATCGCCGCCAGGGCAAGCGGCTCGGTCCCAGTGTGCGGCAGCGTCGCTTGCGACGCGGCAGCGATCTCGCCGGCCACGCTCGACGTAGTGTCGTCCGGCACGGGGGTCGGTGTTGGAGTCGCCGGCACTGAGGTTGGCGTATCGCCGCCGCCTTGCGACGAGGGCGACTGCTGTCCGGACTGTCCGCCGTCGTCGGTGACGAGCGGGTCGGCGTACTGGTGATCGCCGGCGCTCTGAGCCACTGCGGCGGTGGTTGGCGCCAAGGCTAGGACCGCGAGCACCGCGGCGATTGTGGCGCTCGTCCGACGCCGCGCTCCGAATCCGTCCATAACGGCGAGGGTAGCCATGTACGAACTGGATAAACCCATGTTTCGAGGCTTCACATCGTGCCTACACTCGGACTGTGCGTTTACCGACAAGACCCGGTTCTCATACCCGGGTCGCTCTGGTCCATGACTTCCTGATCGGGGTCCGTGGCGCCGAGCGTGTCTTCTTCGAGATCTGCGAGCTCTATCCAGAGGCAGACGTCTTCTCGCCGATCTACGACGAGCAGGGGACTGAGGGGCGACTCGTCGACCGCAACGTCCAGAGCTCGTTCCTCCAGCGCGTGCATCCAGGCAAGCGAACCTTTCGCGGGCTGCTGCCGCTCTACCCGGCGGCGATCCGCTCGTTCGACCTGTCCGGCTACGACCTCGTGATCTCCAGCTCGAGCGCTTGGGCGCACGCCGCGTGGCGCGGCGAGGACGCGACCCACGTCTGCTATTGCCACAACCCGTTCCGCTACGCCTGGAACGAGCGCGACCGCACGCTTGCCGAGCGCCGCAACCCGGTCAGTCGAGCGCTGCTCAGCGCCTTCCTCTGCCGCTGGCGCGAGTGGGACCGCGCCGCCGCGCAGCGCGTCGACCGCTACGTCACGAACTCGCGGACGACCCAGCGGCGGATCGCTGACTACCTCTGTCGCGAGTCGACGGTTGTCTATCCGCCCGTCGACACGCACCGCTTCGCGCCCAGTGAGGCGCGCTCCCACTACGTGCTGCTGTCGGCACTGATGTCGCACAAGCGGATCGACCTCGCGATCGAGGCGTTCAACCAGCTCGGGCTACCGCTGATCGTCGTCGGCGACGGGCCGGATGAGGGACGGCTGCGGTCGCTCGCCGGGCCGACGATCAGGTTTGCCGGGCGGGTCGACGACGAGCGGGCGGCCCGGATGCTCTCGAGCGCGCAAGCCGTGGTGGTGACGTCGATCGAGGAGTTCGGGATCGCGGCCGTCGAGGCGCAGGCAGCCGGTCGGCCGGTGATCGCGGCTGGCGCCGGTGGCGCGCTCGAGACTGTCGTCGAGGGGGTCACGGGAACGCTGTGGGGTGGTGGCGCGCAAGAGCTCGCCGCAGCGGTAGGCGATTTCGACGCGCTGAAAATCGATCCGGCGGACTGTGTCGAGAACGCCCGCCGCTTCGACACCGCGATCTTTCGCGAGGCGTTCCCGCGTGAGGTCGACGCGGCGCTGCTCGAGCGGCATGGAGTGGTTGGCGCCCAGGTGATCGGTGCTAACGGAAGAAGCAACGGGCACGGCGGGGCGGGCGTTCAGCGGCCGGCGCGGAAAACGAGGATCTCGTAGTCGCCAGCGCGGGCCAGGAGGCGGTAACGGTTGACCACCCACCTGTCGAGGACGCGTACGCCGGTCGGACGTCCACGCAGGTTCGGCTCGCGCACGGCCGAGGCGGGATCGGTCCAGCGCACGATTGCGTCGGGACGGTCACGCGTCAGCTCGGTAACGAGCTCGCGCTGCTCGGTCGCGGAAGTTTGGATCGCGTAGTCATGACGGGTCGGGTTCGGGCGGTTGGCGGCCAGATATACGAGTGGCTGGTTGAAGCGAACGAGGTCGGAGCGGCGGGTGATCATGTAAATCGGTGCGCCGGGCGGCACCGCGTCGTTGACGATCTCGGCCATGCGGGCGAGCGCGCTCGCCTCGCTGGGCGGCGCCTTGGCGCCGTCGGCGATCGGCAGGTCGATCGTGGCGAGCTCGGGTGGGCGCAGGAGAGCCGAGAGGCGGTTCGCCGCGCCGTAGGCGAGCAACAGCGCCAGGACGGTTGCGGTAAGCGCGACAGCTATCCCTCGCGGGCGGAGCGGACTGCGCCAGGCACTGGCTTGGCTAGACGCCCAGGCAATCGCGGGCGGCAGCGCGGCGGCCAGCACGACGATCAACGGCGTGGCGTGGAACTCGTCGCTACGCGACAGCAGGTAGGCGAGGCAGCCGCCGCCCAGGACCGCGAGCGCGACGGCGCGCTGTGGGATGCGCGCCTCGGCGCGATCTCTCAGTCCACTGAGGACGATCAGCAGCGCCAACCCCGCGACGGCGAGCAGCGGGGCGTAGAAGCCGAGCAGGTCCTTGCTGTCCTCGGCCGCCGCGCCAGGCGGCCAAGCATTCAGCGAGCCGTCGTAGGAGAGCGGGAACGGCAACGTCCAATAGTCGCGCTCGCGCAGCGAGGCGCCGACGAGCGCGTCGTAGAGGTCGGCGGGACCGACGGCGATCAGGAACGGGAGGTAAGCGAGCAGGCCGAGCCCGACTGCCGTTGCGGAGTAAAGGAAGACCACGCGCAATCGCACGCCGCCCGGCTCCGGACGCAGCGCCAGCGCCGTGACCGCCGCCGCGCCGGCGTAGAGACCGAAGTCGAGCCGCCAGGCGGCGGCGAGCGCGGTCAACAGCGCGGCGGTCAGGATCGCGCGACGGCTGTTGCCGCTGGTCGCCGCGAAGACTGCCAGCAGGGCGAGCAGCAGCGCTGGCGCGAACGGCGTCGCACTTGTCGGCTGGGCCATCGCGCAAGCGGCGACCAGCCAGCCGGTCAGGGCCAGCCAGGGCGGTGCGCCGTCGCGGCGCGCCAGCAGGTAGACCGTCACGGCGACCGCCGCATCGACGAGGCTGCGCAGGACGCGCCAGCCGATCAGCGAGGGGCTGAGCAGATCGAACGACCAGCTGAGCAGGTAGGGGTGCGCCGGGCCATAGGGCCAAGTGAAGTCGGCGTACGGCGTCTGGCCATCGGCGATTCGCGCTGCTGCCTGGAGAATCAGTCCCTCGTCGAACTCGGCGCCGCCGCGGTACAGCGTGAACGCGGAGATCGCGAGGGCGCCGGCGAACAGCAGCCCGAGGAGCCCGACCCGTGAGCGCGGCGCCGACACGGCGCTCAATATCGCAGGCGCTGCTCGGCGCGGCGCTCGTCTGCGCAATTGGATGGCTCTGCTTTCGCTCCGGTGGCTTCTTCCACGAGCCGCGCGCGACGCTCGCGATCGCGGCGTGGGTAGGCCTTGCCGTGGTCGTCCTGCTGATGTCGCCGCTCTCGGTCGTGCCGGCATCGACCGCGGGCCGTGTCGCCGTCGCCAGTCTGCTTGGACTCGCTGGCTGGACGGCGCTGTCGCTGCATTGGGCGCCGCTTGGCGAGGCGGCGCGCGAGGACGTGTGGCGGATGGCGCTCTACGCGGGGGCGCTTCCGCTCGCGGCCGCTGCGTTTCGCGAGCGCAGCGTCGCCCGTGCTCTGGAGGTGGCGCTGGCATTGCTGGCGCTCGTCGTCGTCGGCTACGGCCTGCTCGGCGATATCGGCGTCCTTGACCTGACCAGCTCGTTTGCGGCGGACGGGCGGCTCGATCAGCCACTCAGCTACTGGAATGCAATGGGTGCGCTGGCGGCGGTCGGCGTCGTGCTCTGCGTGCGGATCGCCGTCGACCGGACACGGCCGGCGCCGCTGCGCGTTAGCGCGATCGTGGTGTTGCTGCCGCTGCTCGCCGGCCTCTACCTGACCTACTCTCGCGGAGCGCTGGCCGCGGTCGCGCTCGGCCTCGTGGCACTGGTACTGGTCGTGCCGGAGGCGCGTCCGCTCTGGGCGCGCGCCGGTCGAAGGTGGCGGCTCGTGGTCGGTTGGGGGGCGGTCGTCGTGCTTGCCGGAGCGCTCGTCCTCGTCGCTGTCGATCGCGCCTCGCCGCCGGCACGCGGCGCGACCGCGCAGCGGTTCGCCGACATCGGCAGCAACCGCGCCGACTACTGGCGCGTGGCCGTCGACTCGTTTGCCAGCACCCCCCTGCAAGGCGTCGGGACGGCAGGCTTCCGCGTCGAGTGGCTGCGCGAGCGCGATGTCGCCGAGGGCGCCGTCGATGCCCACTCGCTCTACCTTGAGACCGCCGCCGAGCTGGGGCTGGTCGGGTTGATGCTGCTGGCGGCATTCGCCGGCGGAGTCGCGGTCTGCGCGCGCCGCCTCACGTCTGAGGACGTTGCGCTGGCTGCCGGTCTCTGTGCTGCCCTAACGGTGCTCGTGCTGCACGCGGGAATCGACTGGGACTGGGATCTGCCGGCGCTGGGGCTGATGAGCCTGCTGCTGGCGGGCGCCGTGATCGCGCGCGCCGGCGCGGCGGAGGCGTCGTGAGCGCTGTCGTCAAAGCACCCGCACCGGTGGGCGGTCACGTCGATCCGGTCGTCTCCCCGCCGCCAGGCAACCCGCGCTTCCCGCACGTCGACGGCCTGCGCGCGATCGCCGCGCTGAGCGTGCTCGTCTACCACACGGCCTACTCGGCGGGGGCGACTGGCGCGTGGTACGGGCGGGCGGTCGGCCGGCTCGAGATCGGCGTCGCGCTGTTCTTCGCGATCTCTGGGTTCCTGCTCTACCGGCCGTTCTTCGCCGCCCATCACGCCGGCGCGCCGCGGATCCGCACACGCGACTACCTGCGCCGGCGCGTACTGCGAATCGTGCCGGCTTACTGGCTCGCGCTGACCGTGCTCGCGATCTATCCGGGGCTGCTCGGCGTCTTCACCGGCGACTGGTGGATCTACTACAGCTTCGGTCAGATCTACCAGCTGAAGACGTTCGTCAATGGCATCCCGCAGGCGTGGACGCTGTGCGTCGAGGTGACCTTCTACCTCGCGCTGCCGTTCTACGCGCTCGCTCTGCGCGGCCTCTGCCGCGGCCGTTCACGGCGGACCGTCGTGACGATCGAGCTGAGCGCCCTGGCGGCGCTGGCACTCGCCTCGCTGATCTTCAGGACGCTGGCGATCGCGAGCGGGCCGACGGTCGTCTTCTCGTGGCTGCCGGGGATGTTCGGCTGGTTTGCCCCGGGGATGGCGCTGGCGGTCGTCAGCGTGGTGTTGCAGGAGCGCGGCCGGCCGTGGGCGCCGATGGCGGGGATTGCCCGTCATCCGGGGCTTGTCTGGCTGGCGGCGGGAATGGCGTTCGCGGCAATGGCGCTGACGGTTTCCGCACCCCTGCCGACCGGGACGATCTACACCGAGGGCGAGTCTCTCCGGCTCTACGTGCTGTCGGCGTTGGTCGCGATTCTCGTCCTGCTGCCCGCGGTCGCCGGGGCGGAGCAAGGTGGCTGGCCACGGCGGCTGCTGATGCTGCCTTGGCTGGCGTGGCTCGGGCTGATCTCCTACGGGATCTTCCTCTGGCACCACACGCTGATGAGCTGGCTGGTTGGGCAGGACGTCATGGACCGGGTGCCAGGTAGCGGCTTCATCGCGTTGACCGCGCTGACGCTCGCGTTCGCGGTGGTCTGCGCGGCGGGCAGCTACTACCTGGTCGAGCGCCCGCTCTTGCGCTTCAAGGACTGGCGCCGACGGAGAGTGGGTTGAGCGCGCCAGCTCGCCGCTTGGCGGCGGCAGCCTCGGCCGGTGGCGCGGCGACGGCGAGGACGCCCCATGCGACGTAGCTGTCCGGCTCCCGCTGCGCGGCTACGCGAGCCAGCCGCGTCGCCGCGCGCGGACGCTCGATCCGCAAGCCGACCGCGATCCGGTTCAGTGGCTCCGCTCCCCGGCATTCGCGCACGACCTCGTCAACGTGGCCGCGTAGCTCCGGGCCGGGCGCTCGGCTGGCGAGATATGCCCGCTCGACGGCGTCCTGGCAGCCCTCGTGGTCGCGCTCGAGCCCGACCAGCGACACCGCGACGGCGAGCGCTGCAGCGGCTAGGAGCAGGCGGGCGATGAGCGTCGACCGCATCGCAGCCAACGATAGCCCTGAGCGGAGCCGCTGGCGGCTGCTGCCGCTGCTGTTCGCGATCGCGGCGTATCTGCTGGCGTTCGTCCAGCGGCCGGGGGAACTGGTCGCCGACACGAAGATCGATCTCCACACCGATCCCGTCCGCTTTCTCGCTGATGCCGCCGCGGCGTGGGCACCCTCAGGCGGTCTCGGCCAGGTCCAGGCTGGCCAGTACGCCGGCTACCTCTGGCCGATGGGGCCGTTCTACGCGCTCGGTGATCTGATCGGGCTAGCGCCGTGGGTCGTCCACCGGCTGTGGCTGGGGACGCTGCTGGCAGTTGCGGCCTGGGGTGTGGTGCGCTTGCTCGACACGCTGCTCGAGCGTCCGCGCGGGGTGCCGGCGTTGGTGGCGGGAACGCTGGTGATCGCGAACCCGTATGTGGTGGTGTTCGCCAACCGGACCAGCGTCACGCTGCTGGCCTACGCGCTGCTGCCATGGCTGCTGCTCTGCGTCCAGCGTGGCCTGCGCGATCCGCGCGGCTGGTGGTGGCCTGCGGCGCTGGCGTTGCTGGTGACGTCGCTCGGCGGTGGCGTGAACGCCGCTGTCGCCGGCTGGGTGCTGCTCGGGCCGGCGCTGTTGATCGTCTACGAGGTCGGCTTCGGTGGGTTGGCGTCGCGCGACGCCGGACGCTTTCTGGTCCGCGCGCTGCCTCTGGCTCTGCTCGCCGCGGCCTGGTGGATCGCGCCGATCCTTGTTCAGATCAACTACGGCGTCGACTTCCTGCCGTTCACCGAGCCGGCCGGTGCGATCTGGACGTCGACCAGCATGAGCGAGAGCCTGCGGCTAATGGGCTTCTGGGTGACCTACCTCGGGGTGGGGTATGGCGCCCAGCTCAGCCCGGCGTTCGATACCGCCCCGACCCTGCTCGGAGCCCAGGGCTTGATCGTGTCCTCGTTCGTCATCCCGGGGCTGGCGCTCGCCGGCTTCGCCTGGACGCGGCGCTGGCGCTACGGGCCGTTCTTCGCCGCTTTGGCGTTGCTCGCCTTGCTTGTGATGTTCACCGGCTTCCCCGACGGGGCGCCGCTGCGCCGCGCCTTGCACTGGTCATACGACCGCGTCGAACTGGTCCAGTTCCTGCGTACGACCTACAAGGTGGGACCTCTGCTGGCGCTGGCGCTGGCCTGTCTCACGGGTGTCGCGGCTGGTGTGTTGTGCGAGCGACTGCGGGGGCGGGTTGTGCTGGCGGTCGCGGCGGGGGTGGCGGCCGCGGTACTCGTCGTCGGTTGGGCGTGGCCGCTGTTCGAGGGGCGGGCCGTTGACGGGCAGATCTCCTTCGACGCGGTTCCCGTTGATTGGGAGCGGGCCGCGGCGAATGTCGACGACGAGCTGCCGCGGGGGAAGCGGGCGCTGGTCCTACCCGGCCAGGTCTTTCCCTTCTACCGCTGGGGCGGCACTCAGGACGCGCTGCTGCCGGCGCTGACCGACCGGCCGGTGTCGGTGCGCGGTGTCGTGCCGTATGCCGACCTGCGTGCGGTCGACTTGCTGTGGGGGACCGACGCGTTGGTCCAGCAGCAGCGAGTGCTGCCAGGTCAACTCGGGCCGCTGATCCGGCTGATGGGGGCCGGCCGGGTGATCGCCGCGGGCGACGACGATCGTGATCGCAGCGGGGCCGTCGATCCTGGGGCTGCGGCAGCTCAACTGGAGAGCGGAGCCGGGCTGGCCACGCCGGCACGCCGCTTCGGCGCAGTGAGTTCCTATCCCGTATCGCGGTCGCCGGGCCTGGTGCGCGTCCAGCCGTTGCGCGCGCCACTAGTAGTCGACGGTTCCGCAGCGACGCTGGCCGACCTTGCGGCACTTGGAGGCCTGCCGGGCGAGCGGGCGATCCTCTACGCCGCCGACCAGACGGCGGGCGAGCTGCGCCACGCCGCGCGCGGCGGCGCGGAGATCGTCGTCGGCGACTCCAACCGCCGCCGCGTGATCCTGCCGTCGCAGCCTCGCCAGGCGGAGGGAACGACGCTGGCCGCCGACGCCGAGATTCCGCGCGAGGGCGCCGTTTTGAATCCGTTCGCCGATCGCGGCACCGACGCCCAGACGGTCGCGGTCTATGACGGCGCGGCCGCGTTGACTGCCCCGTTCTCACCCTCGTTCGTTCAGTTCCCCGAGCACCGGCCATATGCCGCCTTCGACGGCGACCCGACGACCTGGTGGAGCGCCGAGCGCAACTTCGACGACGACCGCCGTTGGATCGAGATCGACTTCGGCCGACGGATCGACGTGCCGTCGCTCGAGCTGCTGCCGCAGCGCGAGGCGCGCACGGATCTGACTGCTGTTGAGATCGCGGGTCGTCGCTACGCGATTCGTCCCGGCTGGAACAGGCTGCCGGTTGGCCTGCGTGACGTCGACAGGCTGCGTGTTGAGATCGCAGGGGTAGAAGGGCCTCCGACGACGCGAACACGCGGCCCGGGGGCGATCGCCGAGTTGCGTATCCCGGGCGTGCATGTGCGCGAGTGGCTGCGGCCGCCGGTCGTGGCGACACGTGCGCTGGTCGGTGAGGACCTGACCCATGCGCCGCTCAGCTTCGTCTTCGAGCGGACCACTGGCAACGATCCCTTCCACCGTCGCGCCCGCATCGATCCCGACTCGACGTCGGTTCCGTCGGGCGACAACCAGAGCGCCGCGCTTGTCGCGGCGGCGGGTGACGGCGAGACGGCGATCGCCCGTCGCTTCGAACTCCCGGTGGTGCGTCGCTGGCGTGCTGACGGCTGGGTAACGGTGGCGCCCGGCCGTCGCCGCGCCGTCGTTGCACGCTATGGCGCCGCTGGTGGGCGTCTCGCGATCCCGTGCGGGGAGGTGGCGGCGCGCGTGACGACCCCTGATCGGCGGCCGGTCCGCCAGCCCGACGGGAGGGTCGCTCCGCGGGGCGTTTTTGCCCGGACGGCACGCCTGCGACTTAGGCCCCAGGGAACCGCCGCCGCCGTGCTCGCAGGCCGGCCGCTGCGTGCCCGCTCGTGTGGTCCCGCTGTAGCGCTGCCTGCCGAGGAAGCCACGCTCGTGAGCCCTGCCGGCCTGCTGCGGGCCGATCTGCTGCGCTTGAGCTCGGCGACGCCTAATCCGCTTCCACCGCCGGCGTCACCCGGCCGCGTGCTCGACCCCGGCGGCGATGGCCGTGGCAAGCGCGATGGCGTTCGCGTCGCCCTGACCGATCCGGCCTGGCTCGTCCTCGCCGAGAGCTTCAACCGCGGCTGGCAAGCCGAGTGCGACGGCCGCGACCTCGGCGAGCCGCAGCCGGTCGACGGCTTCGCCAACGGCTGGCGCGCGCCGCGCGACTGCCAGGACGTCGACTTCGACTTCGCGCCCCAACGAACGATGGACATCGGCTTCGCCCTCTCGGCGATCGCCTGCGCCGCTCTACTGGCCCTGTTCGCGGTGGGCGCCGTTCGCCGCCGCGGCCAGGTATCGGGCGCCGACGTGCTCGCGACCCCCGAGGCACGAACCGAGATTGACTTTTCCGACGCATCTCGTCGGGAAAGTCGGCCTCACGCCGGCGAGTCCGCGGCGGACGATCGAAGGGCCCCACTGCGCTGGGCGTTGGCGATCGGGGTGGCGGCGGGGCTTGCCGGGGCCTTCCTGTTTGCGCTGCGGGCGGGGGTCGTGATCGGGCCGGCGGTGGCGCTGCTGCTGTGGCGTGGGGTGGGGCCGGCGGTGCTTGCTCTGATAGCCGGCGTGCTGACGGCGGTCGTGCTGCCGGCGATCTATCTCCTCTTCCCGCCTGACGACGCAGGTGGCTTCAACTCCGAGTTCGCCGCGGATCTGACTGGAGCGCACTGGGTGGCCGACGCGGTCTGGGTGCTGTTCGCGGTCGCAGTCGCGCTGACGGTCAGTACGGCCAGCCATCGGCGCCGAGCAGCCGTGCCGCCCGCCGCAGGCGCAGGGTCAGCAGCACCTTGACCGCGACGTTGCGGGCGAACCAGGGGAGCTGGCCGAGCTGGCGCAGGGCGTTGCGGGCGTGCGCGAGGCCCCGCAGATCCTCACGCCGGTACTCGGAGAGCGAGCCAGAGCGGCCGAGATAGCACCACCGGCGCGAGAGGACGAGCAGCCGCAGCTGGGCGCCGGTCACGCCGATCGAGCTGAACGAGTCGTGGATCAGCATCCGCCCGCCGGGTGGCACGCGCGCTCCCCAATCGGAGATGTCATTGCGAGCAGGCGCGTAGCGGTGGGCGCCGTCGACGTGCAACAGATCGATCGCGCCCTCGACGTCGCCATGGGCCATGTCGGAGAAGCGGCGCAGATGCTCAACGCGGTCGGCAACGCCGGCCGCGGCGAGGTTCGCGTGGAACGTCACCTTGTCGCGCTCGCCGCTGTCGAGCGAGCCGCGGATCTCGCCCGGACCGCGGTCGCTGCCGGCGTGCGGGTCGATCGCCCAGACATGGGCGCGGGCTCCCGCGCCGAGCGCGAGGACGATCGCTGACCGTCCGTGGAAGCTGCCGATCTCGACGATCGTCGCGTCGTCGGGAGCCGCCGTCGCGACATCCCAGAGCCGGCGCAGCTGGGCGTCGGTCATCCAGCCTTCGACGCCTCGAACGGCCGAAAGCGCATCAGCGAAGCTCAAAGTTTTCGTGCCCTGATCACGCAGTTCCAAGTCACCAGCTCGCGCAACCCCGGTATGCGGCAGATCGCCGCCGCCCACGGCCAGTAGCGCGGCTCGACGCGCTCGATCGCGAGCGCCGGTCGGGCCCTCACGAGCGCCAGCGTCGGCCCGATGTGGCAGGCCCAAAGTCCCTCGCCGTAGGCGTTCTTGCGCGGCTTGCCGTGGCGGCGCTCGTAGAGCCGCGGCCCGCGCTCGGGACCGAGGTACTGGTACGGCGTCATGTCATGGCCGCCCCACGGCGAGTACCAGTTGGTCCACGAGATGTAGGCCCAGCCGCCAGGCCGCAGGACACGCTCGATCTCGGCGATCACCGGCGCGGCATCGGGGGTGTGCTCGAGCAAGTTCGAGCAGAAGACGCCGTCGACCGATCCATCGGCGAGTGGCAGCGCACCTGCGTCGGCGATCAGCGCCCCCTCGGGTGGGCCGCCTGCGAGCGCAAGCTCCTCCTCCGAGTTGTCGACTGGCGTGACGTCGGCTCCGACCGCGCGCAGCGACGCCGTGTAGAAGCCTGGCCCGCAGCCCAGGTCGAGCACCTGCTGATCGCGCAGCGGCCCGTAGCGCCGGTCGAGGTCGGCCGCCGCCTCGCGCGCCAACAGCGAGTAGAACGGCTCCGGGTCCTCCTGCTCGCGACGGAACAGCCGCCACTTCTCGCGCACGCTCACGCGGCGAGAGTCTCCCTGGGACGGGCGCGCAATGACAGCGTCAGGATCGTGACGGCACAGAACAGCTGGAGCCCGAACAGCACGATCGCGACCTCGGTCAGGTTGGCGCCGACAAACGCCAGGAGCCCGATCTCCAATGCCGCGGCGACCGCCAGCACCCAGATGAAGCTCGACCGCCCGAGCGCGAGCAGGTACTGGACCGACAGGTAGGCGCAGGCGAGCAGCGCCATCGCAAGGCCGAGCCAGGGCAGTGCGTCGGCTGCACCGGTCAGGTCGGGTCCGAACACCGTCCGCAGCAGCGGCTCGGCGGCGACCGCGTAGAGCGCGACCATCGGCAGCGCCGCCAACGCGATCAGCGTCAGCGTGCGCATCAGCACGGGACGCGGGTCGATGCCCTCATGGCTGCGCCGCGCCGCCTCCGGCAGCAGGTACATGCCAAGCCCGACGGCGACCCAGATGATCGCCTTGGCGGCTACCGCCGCGACGCCGTAGGAGCCGGCCAGCTCGTCGGAGACCTCGTGCTTGACGACGATCACGTGCACCTCTTGGAGGGCGAACAGCAAGGTGAGTCCGATGACCGGGATCCAGGCGCCGGCGAGCAGGTCGAGCAGTGGCCGGCGGTCGTGACGCTCTGGCAGCTCCTGCGCCAGCGGCCGCGCCAGCAGCAGCGCGATCGCGGCCAGCGCCAGCGGCGTCGCGAGGAAGGCGCCGGTCACGTCGAGGCCCGCGAGCACGAGCATGACGCCGAAAGAGAGCCGCGCGAACGCCTCGCCGATGATGCTGCCAGCGACGACGCGGTAGCGGCGGTATCCCTGCAGCGCGCCGCGCTCGACCGAGACGATCATCCAGAGGAACGCACACACCGGCACGGCCGCGGCCGCCCAGACCTGGTCGACGTTGAGGATTGCGCCGAGCACGTCACGCAGTGCCACCGCCGCGATCGCAATCAGCACGGCGCCGAGCGCGATCCGCGAGATCCAGTGACGCACGCCCGCGCCTCCGCCCGCCCCCGCCGCGGATATCTCACGCGCGACCGCGATCTGCAGCGCCGAGCCCGGGACCATCAGGATGATGAACGCGGACAGCAGCGCGGCTAGCGAGCCGTAGCCGCCGGCGCCGAGTAGGCGCGCGAAGACGACAGTGAAGACGAGCGCGATCACGTTGCTGACGATCACTGCGGCGGCGAGCCCGCCGGCGCGGCCAAAGTCGCTCTGCGCGAGGGCCGCCAGCGACCGTCCCGGCGACCGTCCTTCGGCGTACTCCGTCTCTAGCGCGGCGAGGCTCGCGCCGGCCGTCGCATCCCAGCTGAACCCGGCGGCGCGTGCGGCTGCTCGTGCGCCGAGCCGCTCGCGCAGCTCGCGGTCGCCGACGATCCGCGTGAGCGCGTCGGCAAGGCCCTCGGCATCGTTGGCTAGCAGCCCGGTCTCGTCATGGACGATCGACTCGCGCAGCCCACCCTCGGCGATCGCGACGCTTGGGGTCCCGCAGGCCGCCGCCTCCATCACGGTCAGGCACCAGCCCTCGTTCGAGGAGGCGGTCACGTTGACCCAAGCGGAGGTCAGCAACTCGCGCTTGCGCTGCTCGTCGACGTGCCCGTGCAGGCGTACGCGATCGCCGAGGTCACGTCGCTCGATCTCCTGCTCCAGCTCGGCGCGGTGCTCGCCGTCGCCGGCGATCTCCAGCAGCGCCCCGGGTACCTGCTCGAGCGCGTCGAGCAGCAACTCGATCCGCTTGTAGCGCTTGAGGCGGCCGAGGTAGAGCAGCGTCGGACCGTCGGCGCGCGGATCGCCGGCTGGAACGAGGTCGACGCCGTTGCGTACGACCTCGATCGATTCGGCCGGCACGCCATGCTCGGCGATCTCGGTGGCCGCCGACTCCGACACCGTCAAGAAGCGGGCGTCGCGATACAGCAGCCGCAGCGGCAGCGTCTCGAGCAGGAACGCGGCGATCTTCCCGCGTCGTCGGCCCATCTCCTCGACGTAGTGGCGGCGGTGGATGTGGTGGACCAACACCAGCCGCGGCGTGCGCAGCCACAGCGGAGTCAGGAAGGTGACGCCGTTGACGATCTCCAGCACGACGTCGACGTCGGGCACGAGTCCGCGCCACTGACGCCAGATCGCGCGCGGGAAGACCGTCGAACGTCCACCGACGCGATAGATCGTCAGGTCGCCATCGTGCTCGACCTTCGCCGCATCCGGATAGGCGCAACAGACGATCGACACGCGGTTGCCGGCAGCCACCCAGCGCTGTGCTTGCTCGCGCAGGTTGGCCCCCGATCCTCCACCTTGCGGATGAGTCCAGTCACGGTCGGCCAGCACGAGGATGTGCACGGCTCGACGTTAGCGGCGGTAGGTTGGCTCTGAGTGAATTTGAGCCAAACGGCACAAGGGGTGGATCGCGACAGTCGCTGGTGGCTGCTCGGCCTGTTCGCGCTAGCGCTCGTGCTGCGGGTCGCGTGGGTTCTGATCGTCGATCGTCAGGGGTTGCCGATCAACGACACGCTCTTCTATGACCGCACGGCGGGCGGCATCGCCGGCGGCGACGGGTTCTCCTGGTTCGGTGCGCCAACCTCGCGTTGGCCGCCGGTCTACCCGGGGCTGTTGGCGGCCGCCTACTGGCTCTTCGGGACGAGCACCACGACAGGCGAGCTCGTCAACGCTGTCACTGGCGCGGCAGCTGTGCCGCTCGTCTACCTCAGTGCGCTGCGCATCTTCGGCCAGCGCGAGGCGATCGCGGCCGGCGTCCTGCTCGCGGTCTTCCCTGGTCAGATCTTCCTCACGGACGTGCTGCTTGCCGAGACGCTCTACACGACTCTGCTGCTCGCGGTGGTGACGCTTTGCCTGTGGCTGCCGCGCGAACGCTGGTGGGCTGTCGCTGCGGTTGGGCTGACGATCGGCGTCGCCGCGGAGACGCGCGCCGAGGGGTTGTTCCTGCTGATCCTGCCCATTGCGATCTGGTGGCGCCCGTCATTGCGGCAGGTCGCCGTGCTTTGCGCCGGCGTCGCGATCGTCGTCGGGGCCTGGACCGCGCGCAACGCGATCGAGATGGACGCCTTCGTCCCGATCTCGACGAACGGCTCGCAGACCTTCTGGTCGGGCCACAACCCGGACGCCTACGGCGGGCCGACCTACTCGATTGGGCGGCGGTCAGCGGCTCCCGGGACAGCGCGGTCCCCGCAGGCCGAGGGGCTCGAGACCTCACGCCGGTTACGCCGTGATGCGGTCGACTGGATGCTCGCCAACCCCGGCGAGGAGCTGCTGCTCGTGCCGCGCAAGCTCGGCTGGCTGCTGCGCGGCGACTCGCTCGCCCTCTTCCAGTGGGTCCAGCCGGGCGGTCCCGGCGAGCCCGACACCATCTCGAACAACCTCGCCGTACCGCTCGGCAACATCGCCGACCTCTTCTTCTACGGACTGCTCACCCTGACCCTGCTCGCTGGCTTCGTCGCCTGGCGATCGCGCCCGCTTTCCCCACCCGAACGGGCGCTGTGGATGCTGCTCGGCGCGTCACTCGTCCTCTACAGCTTCGTCCTCTATGGCAACTACCGCTATCGGATGCCACTCGAGCCGGTGATGATCCTGCTGGCTGTTCCCCTGCTCGTACGGTCTATCCTGCGACCGCAGTGGACGAGCGCTCCCTTACCGAGCGCCTGATCACCTACGACACGGCGACCATCGAGGGCATGCAGGCGGCGGCGGCATTCGTCAAGGGCTGGCTGGAGTCCCACGACGTCGAGGTGAACGGCGAGCAGCACAACGGACGCCCAGTGCTGGCGGCGACAGTCGGCGCCGCGAGCGGCCCAACCGTCGTGCTGCACGGACACATCGACGTCGTGCCCGGTGATTCCGGCCAGTTCACGCCGCGCGTCGACGGCGACCGCCTCTACGGCCGCGGCGCCTATGACATGAAGGGCGGCCTCGCGGCGATGATGGTCGCCACCTGCCGGCTCGCCGCCCAAGACGCGGTCAAGGTGCACTTCGTCTGCGTCTCCGACGAGGAGACCAGCGAGGAGGACGGGATCCGCGCCACCGACCACATCGTCCGCCAGGGCTACAGCGGCGACTTCGCGATCACCGGCGAGCCGACCAACCTGCACATCGGGATCCAGGCCAAGGGCGTGTTGGCGATCCGGATCGAGGTCCTCGGCCGCTCCGCCCACGGCTCGACGCCATGGCTCGGCGACAACGCGGTGCTGAAGGCCGTCGACGTCTTCCGCGGCATCGAGACGCTGCCCTTCACGCGCGAGTCCTCCGACATGTTCGACCGGCCGTCGATCAGCCTCGGCCGGATCCTTGGCGGCGACGCGATCAACCGCGTCCCCGACCACTGCGCAATTGACGTCGACATTCGCTACCTGCCGGGCCAGGACGCCGAGGAGATCCTCGCGGGGATCGGCGCCCTCGAGGGCGCCGAGGTGACGCACGTCTTCCACCGCGAGCCGATCGTCATCGAGCGCGAGAACCCCTACGTCCAGTTGCTCGCAGAGTCTGTCCTGAACGTCACGACGCTCGAGGAGAGCATCGCCGTCGGCCGTGATGGCACGTCCGACGTCATCTCGTTCATCAAGGCGGGCACGCCCGGTGTCGAGTTCGGGCCGGCGGGGGAGGGCCATCACGGCCCCGAGGAGTGGGTCTCGATCGACTCGCTCGGCCGCTACCGTGACGCGCTCATCCAGTTCGTCGAGTCGATCCCTCAACATGGGCGGCTAGCCGACTTGAAGATTGCCTGATGGTTCCCTTCGACGACAGCAACCGGCCCGGCCTCTGGAAGAAGCTGTTGCTCGGCGCCTTCTTGGTTGTCTTCGCGGCGGCGTCCGCGACGTCGGTCGCCGCCTTCCGCGAGATCGACAAGGTCGTCGACGCACTCGACCAGAATGAGGACCTGAAGCTCGGCAATCAGCTCGCCAAGAGCGATCCGGGTAAACCGCAGACGATCCTGCTGCTTGGCTCGGACAAGCGGCCGGATGACGCCACCGACGGCGGCGCGGGGACAGGCGCGCGCTCGGACACGATCATCCTCGTCCGGCTCGACCCGGACAACCAGGCGACGGCCTTGATGTCACTGCCGCGCGATCTCAAGGTCGAGATCCCTGGGTACGGCGTCGACAAGATCAACGCCGCCTACTCGGCTGGTGGGCCAAAGCTGACGCTGGAGACGGTCAAGCAGCTGACCGGCCTCTCGATCAACCACGTCATCAACGTCGATTTCCACGGCTTCCAGAAGGCGATCGACGCGATCGGCTGCATCTACACCGATGTCGACCGGCGCTACTACAACGACACAGCCGAGTTCGCCTACATCAACATCCCCGCCGGCTACCAGCAGATGTGCGGCGACAAGGCGCTCCAGTATGCGCGTTTCCGCCACGAGGACTCCGACCTCGTGCGCGGCATCCGACAGCAGGACCTGCTGCGCGACGCCAAGCAGCAGGTCGGCGTTGGCGCGCTCGTCGACGACCGCGACAAGCTGCTCGAGATCTTCGGCAAATACACGACCTCCGACGGGGCGCTGAAGGACCGCGCCGAGCTGTTGCGGCTGCTCAAGCTCGCCGTCTTCTCGGTCGGCCAGCCGATCCGCCACGTCAAGTTCGAGGGCGGCGATGTCGGCATCACCTCCGGCGACGCGACTACGCCGAGTTACGTGACCGCCAGCGACGCGACGGTCAAGAAGCTCGCCCAGCAGTTTCTCGGCGTCGAGGCGACCAAGGGCCCGCGCGGATCTCTGAAGCCGAAGGGGCGCAAGCGCCCGCCGCCGCAGGACAGCAGCACAAGCGGCGGGCTCGAGAAGGAGACCGAGTACGGCAAGGACCAAGCGATCCAGGCGATCGAGCAGGGCGCTGGTGGCGAGTTCCCCGTTTACTACCCGACCGTCCGTGTCGCCGACTCCGAGTACATCGGCCCGCCACGCGTCTACAAGCTCGTCGACGGCGATGGCAAGCGACGCCGTAGCTATCGGATGGTGCTCAAGCGACCTTATGTCGGCGAGTACTACGGTGTCCAGGGAACGCGCTGGATGGACCCGCCGATCCTCGATAGTCCGTCGGAGGAGCGCACGATCAAGGGACGCAAGTTCGAGCTCCACTACGAGGGCGATCGGCTGCGGCTGGTCGCCTGGCAGACACCGAAGGCCGTCTACTGGGTGTCGAACACGTTGCTGCAGACGCTGAGCGAGCAGCAGATGATCGCGATCGCCCGCTCCACTCGCCTTCCCTAGCTGGGTCTGTAGCCTCTCCGCCTTCTATGGCTGAGAAGGAACCGATCGGCGTCATCGGCGTCGGCTGGGTCGGGCTCTGCACCGCGGCATGCTTCGCGGAGTTGGGTCACCCGGTCTATGCACGCGACATCCTGCCGCAGAAGGTCGAGTCGCTAACACGCGGCGAGGTGCCGATGCACGAGCCCGGCTTGCCCGAGCTTGTTCAGCGCAACGCCGAGCGCCTGAACTTCACGACCGACATGCGCGAGGTGCTCGACAACGCCGAGCTGTTGTTCTGCTGTGTCGACACGCCGCCTACCTATTCCGGTGACGCCGACCTGTCGCGCGTCGAAGCGGTGATCGACGAGCTCGGCGATTCGAATTCGCACGCGATCGTCATGAAGAGCACCGTCCCGGTCGGCACCGGACGCGCGATCCAGCGGCGACGCGAGGGCCTCGGCTACATCTCGAACCCGGAGTTCCTCAAGGAGGGCACCGCGGTCGACGACTTCATGCACCCCGATCGCGTCGTCGTCGGTTCCGGCGACGGGTCCGATGGCTTCGCCGACAGGGTCGCCGCGCTCTACGAGCCGCTCGGCGGTCCAATCGTCCGCACCGACGTCGCGAGTGCCGAGATGATCAAGCTCGCCTCGAATGCCTTTCTCGCGACCAAGATCTCGTTCATCAACGAGATCGCGAACGTCTCCGAGGAGCTTGGCGCCGACGTCAGCGAGGTCGCGCGCGGAATGGGCCTCGACGACCGGATCGGCAGCAAGTTCCTCAAGGCCGGTCTTGGTTTCGGCGGCAGCTGCTTCCCCAAGGACGTCAGCGCGCTCAAGCAGCTCGCCGGCAACAGCGGCTACGCCTTCCAGCTGCTCAACTCGGTGATCGAGGTCAACGAGATGCAGAAGCGCCGCGCGGTCCGGAAGCTGCAGAAGCATCTCGGCTCGCTTGTCGGCAAGGAAGTAGCGCTGCTCGGCGTGTCCTTCAAGCCGGACACCGACGACGTTCGCGAGGCGACCAGCATCGTGCTCGCCGCGCGACTGCAGGGCGAGGGTGCGCACGTTCGTGTCTACGACCCGGTCGCGCTCGACAACGCCGAGGACCTGCTCGGCGGCGCGCAAGTCTGTGACTCCGCGCTCGACGCGCTCGACGGCGCCGACGCCGCGGTGCTGGTCACCGAGTGGCCGGAGTTCGCCGAGCTCGACTGGGCCGGCGCCGTGCGCGAGCGGATGGCGCAGCCGGTCATCGTCGACGGACGCAACTTCCTCGACCGCGAGGCGCTCCGCGCCGCCGGCTTCACCTACGAGGGCATCGGCCGCTGAAGTGCAGGCGCTGGTTCTCGCGGGCGGCCAGGGAACGCGGCTGCGGCCGCTGACCTACACCACCCCAAAGCCGGTGATGCCGCTCGCGGGGCGGCCATTTCTCACCTTCATGCTCGACTGGCTGCGTGGCCACGGCGTCGACGAAACGATCCTCTCATGCGGCTTCATGTCCGACGGCGTGCGCTCGGTGCTCGGCGACGTCTACGGCGGGATGCGCCTGCGCTACGTGATCGAGGACGAGCCGCTCGGGACCGCTGGGCCGGTGCGACTGGCGCTCGACGAGGGCGTGCTCGACGAGCGGCTGCTGGTGCTCAACGGCGACGTGCTGACCGACATGGACCTGACGACCGAGCTCGACTTCCACGTTCAGGCCGGCGCCCGCTGCACGCTCGCGCTGATCGATGTCGAGGACACCGCCAGCTATGGCGTCGTGCCGACCTTCCCCGACGGTCGCGTTGAGGCGTTCCTCGAGAAGACCGACGGCGACGTCCCGACCAACCGGATCAACGCCGGGGCGTACGTGCTCGAGCGCGAGGTGGTCGAGACGCTCGTGCCAGCTGGACGCGCCGTCTCGTTCGAGCGCGAGGTCTTTCCACAGCTCGTCGGTAACGGCCTCTACGGCTGGGCCGCAGACGGCTACTGGATCGACATCGGGACCCCCGAGCGCTACCTCGAGTCGACCTACGACCTGCTCGCTGGGGCCGTCGAGTCGACGCTGCCGCCGCGCGACGAGACAGGCTCGCTGATCGGCGACGGCTGCCTGACCAGTGGCGCCCACATCGGCCCCCAGACCGTGCTCGGCAATCACTGCTCGGTTGGCAGCGACTCGTCGGTCGAGCGTTCTGTGCTGCACGACCGCGTCGTCGTCGGCGCCGACTGCTCCGTGCGCGAGGCGGTGCTCGCCGAGCGTGTGCGAGTCGGTGACGGGGCGCGGATCGAGCCTCGCGCGATGGTCGGGGCCGGCGCGCGTGTCGAGCCCGGCGCTGTCGTGCCCAGCGACGCACGCATCGAGCCGGATTCCGTCGTCGAGAGCACCGAGGGTGTGCGTTGACAGCGGCGCCGTCTGCGAGGCTTCCGCTCTCGTGATCGAGGACGTTCTCGCCCAACCGCACCAGATCGGCGACGCGCTCTGGCGCGTCGAGGCCGCTGGCGTAACGCCGCGCGACCTGCCGGGCGGGCTCGTGATCTGTGGCATGGGTGGCTCCGCCGTCGGCGGCGATCTCGCGGCCGCGGCGATCGCCGGTCGTGCCCAACGCGCGATCCGTACGGTGCGCGGCTACGAGCTGCCACCCGACGTCGGCCCCGACACGCTCGTGCTCTGCGCCAGCTACTCCGGCTCAACAGAGGAGACGCTCGCCTGCTTCGACGCAGCCGGCGAGGCCGGCGCGCCGCGCGTCGCCCTGACCACCGGTGGACCGCTCGCCGAGCGCGCACGCACCGCCGGCGTCCCAGTCGCCGGCATCCCCTCCGGCATGCAACCCCGTGCCGCCGTCATCTACATGACGATCGGAGCGCTCGAATGCGCTGCCGCCTGCGGCGCCGCGCCCTCGCTGCGCGGCGAGATCGAGGCGACCGCCCCGATTCTCGAGGCGCTCGCCGAGGACAGCGGCGCCGACTCGATCGCCCGCGCGCTCGAGGACACGATCCCGATCGTCCACGGAGCCGGTCCGACCGCTGCCGTCGCCCGTCGCTGGAAGACCCAGCTCAACGAGAACGCCAAACTCCCCGCCTTCGCCTCCGAGCTCCCGGAGGCCAACCACAACGAGATCGAGGGCTGGCGCCGCGGCCTCGACCTCGCTCCGCTATCGGCGATCTTCCTCCACGCCCCCGGCATGCATCCCCGCCTCGAGCGCCGCCTCGAGCTGACCGCCGAGCGCCTCGACCTCCTCGGTGCCCCCGTCGTTCGCGTCGACGCCTTCGGCGACAGCGGCGTCGCCAGCATCCTCTCGCTCGTCATCATCGGCGACCTCGTCTCCGTCTCCCTCGCCGAGATCGAGGACATCGACCCGGATCCCGTCGATGCCATCGAGGGCTTCAAAGCCGCGTTGGGTTAGCGGTTCTTCGGGCTAGGGATCGGCCGCGCTCCCCGCGGGTCCTGTCTCCGATTTTGGTCTGGGTGCTCGCAAGCTCCGCCCCAGACGCAAAATGCGTCGCCACCCGCGGGGGGCCAACGCTGGGTCCCATACCACGCAGTCGGCGGGGTTGGCGCAGAGAGCGCCTCGAAGGTCGGGGCGCTTTTGCTGTGTAGCGCGAGCGGCGTTGCGACCCTGGAGGCCGCTGCGCTCCCTACCACGCTCCAACCCTTGGTACAGGGACCGACGTGGTGCCCCCACGGGTGGCGACGCATTTTGCGTTCGCGCGCGCAGGAACGAGCACGTGAACCAAAATCGGAGACAGGACCCGCGGGAGGTGCGCCCCGATCCCTGGTCCGATCCACCGGCAGCCCCAAACCTTGACACGACCTTGGTAAGGTTGGTTGTCGCGATGGCCGGGTTGACGATCAATGAGGCGGCTGAGACGACTGGTTGGTCGGCTCGGATGCTGCGCTACATTGAGCGGGAGGGACTTATTGAGCCGGCGCGGTCGTCGAGTGGGTATCGGCTCTATGGGCCGGAGGAGCTGCAGCGGTTGAGGACGCTGCGGGAGCTGCTGGCTGAGCATGAGATCAGCCTCGGCGACGTCGGCTTTGCCGCGCGGCTGCGCAAGGAGAGCGAGCTGCGTGGGGCTGTGGAGGGCTGGCTTGCGGCTGAGCCGCGACGGCCGGAGGGTGTCGCGGCCGATGACTGGCTGCGCTTCGAGCAGCAGAAGCATGAGCGTCTGCTTGCCGGCGCGGCCTGAGACAAGACTTCAAGACTTCGAATCGATCAAGGAGAACGAGTGACCACCAGCACCGCCACCCAGGACTACAAGGTCGCGGACATCGGCCTCGCCGATTTCGGCCGCAAGGAGATCTCGCTGGCCGAGGTCGAGATGCCGGGCCTGATGAAGACCCGTGAGGAGTACGCCGCAAGCCAGCCGCTGAAGGGCGCGCGGATCATGGGCTCGCTGCACATGACGATCCAGACGGCCGTGCTGATCGAGACGCTAACGGCGCTCGGCGCCGAGGTCCGCTGGGTGTCCTGCAACATCTTCTCGACCCAGGATCACGCCGCGGCCGCGATCGCCGCCACCGGCGTTCCGGTCTTCGCCTGGAAGGGCGAGACGCTCGAGGAGTACTGGTGGTGCACCGAGCAGGCGCTGAACTGGCCTGACGGCGAGGGCCCGAACATGATCCTCGACGATGGTGGCGACGCCACACTGCTCGTCCACAAGGGTCGCGAGTTCGAGCAGGCCGGCGCCGTGCCGGATCCTGCATCGGCCGACTCAGAGGAGTACCGGATCATCCTCGAGACGCTGCAGCGCTCGCTGGAGGAAGACCCGCAGCGGTGGACGAAGATCGCCGCCGGCATCAAGGGCGTCACCGAGGAGACGACGACCGGCGTCCACCGGCTCTACCAGTTCGCCGAGACCGGCGACCTGCTTTTCCCGGCGATCAACGTCAACGACTCGGTCACCAAGTCGAAGTTCGACAACCTCTACGGCTGCCGCCACTCACTGGTCGACGGCATCAACCGCGGCACCGACGTGATGATCGGCGGCAAGGTCGCCGTGATCTGCGGCTACGGCGACGTCGGCAAGGGCTGCGCCGACTCGCT
>Ga0190265_10000314_pt1 | contig 38707 bp, 27 predicted proteins | sample Popmic124T_FD_133135 | JGI IMG/M metagenome (GOLD analysis project Ga0190265, IMG submission 133135) | Populus adjacent soil microbial communities from riparian zone of Indian Creek, Utah, USA - 124 T | ecosystem: Environmental > Terrestrial > Soil > Riparian zone | place: USA: Utah | collected... | reverse complement strand
CTAGGGTCCGTACTCAATACCCGCAACGGCCGTGACGGAGCGGATTTTGGGTCAGGGCAAGGAGCGAGGAGGGGGCGATGCGGCGCATCGCAACCGACGAGGGACGCAGCCCTGGCCCAAAAGCCGCCCGCCGCTTCGCGGTCGCCCGGAGAAGGCCGGGCGATCCCGACCATTGCGGGTATTGAGTACGGACCCTAATCGGCGTCCGCGGGCTCGGGACGCTTCTCGCCGTCCTCGATGGGCAGCGACCAGGTGATCTGATCGCGCAGCTTCTGCTCGTGATCGGTAAGGCCGCGGCGGTGCGCCTCGGCGCGCTTGCGCAGCAGCTTGCAGAGGATTTCGGCGCGGCTTGTCGGCACGCCCTTATTGGCGCGGCCCCTGGCGAGCGCCTGCGCGAATTTGAACGACAAATTGGCCATCGACTACTCCGCGGCCCCCCGAGACTTCCCTGAGTCGATTCCCTTTAAGGAAGTGCTAAGATTGCGGCGTCGCCGGACATGTCGCGATCTGGACCAATCGACCATTGCGGGCAGGAAGCGACCGCCTATAGTTCGGCTTCAGCATCACCCCATCGTCGCGGCGGATCACCACGCTTCCTCGGAACAGAATCGATCTCGAAAGGGACTTGCCATGGACACACCCGATCCGATCACGCCACTGACCCCGGCCGAGGAGGCGTTCGTCGCCGAGCTGGACGCCACCAGCAGCCGCGAGGAGGTGCTGGCCGAGCTCAAGGCCAATCTCCAGACCGCGATCGAGATCGAGCTCGCGACCATCCCGATCTATCTCTACACTTATTATTCGCTGATCCGGAACAACGAGAGCGGCGAAGTGATCAGCGATGCCCAGCTCTATGCCAACAAGGCGGGCGGGGTGATCATGAGCGTGGCGGTGGAGGAGATGCTCCACATGTCGCTGTCGTCGAACATATTGTTCGCGATGGGCGTCGCGCCGCGGCTCTACGGCAAGGCGCCGGGCCAGTATCCGACGCCCCTGCCCTACCATAATCCGCAGGGCCCGCCGGGGCCCGACGGGTCGACCCCGGTGCTGATCCCGCTCGAGAAGCTGAGCTTCGAGCAGCTCTGGCACTTCCTCCAGATCGAATATCCCGAGCAGTGGGACGCGCTGCCGCAGGACCGCGACTGGGACACGATCGGCCAATTCTATTCGTACATACGCTGCCTGCTGCGCACCAGGTTCGTGACCGACGAGGACTTCCAGCTCGGCGCCTATGCGAACGGGATCCAGCCCTACAATTATTCGCCGAACAATGTCGACACGGTCTATCCGAGCGAGGGCTTCGATTCGTGGAAGCCCGCGCCGCCGGCGCCCAAGCCGAGCTGGGCGGACGCCCTCCCCGGCGCCGCCGAAGTGGCGCAATTCCCCGACGACGAGGACAGCCATGCCGGCCAGTCCGAGCTGCTCTGCGTCCGCTCGCGGCAGGACGCCGCCGAGGCGATCGACACGATCTGCGACCAGGGCGAGGGCTGCCCCGTCCCCGACGTCGGCCCGAGCCCCGACGACGATCCCAAGAAGGACGAGGAATCGCACTATGTGAAGTTCCTCGAGCTCCAGGCGCAGTTCGCCGATTATGCCGGGTGCAGCGAGCAGCTTCCGCCCGAGCCGCCGCCGCCCGCGCCGATCGCGCCCGCGATCACTCAGGACGATCTGATCGCGGCTGGGCTGCTCTGCGACTTCCCGGACAATCCGGTGAATGCCGACTATCCCGACGGCTACCGAGCGATCGCCGAGTTCAACAGCGCCCTGTTCCAATATATGCTGATCATGACCGAGACGATCTATCTGGTCCCGCCCGACAGGCAGAAGCTGTTCTTCAACGAAGGGCTGCACCGCTCGATGATCTGGGTGATGGACAAATATATCCGGACGATCCGGGGCATCCCGATCCCCTCGGGCCCCTATCAGGGCAAGGTGATGGCGCCGACCTTCGAGAATGTCGACCTCGGCAAGCCGGTCGATTCGTTCGCCGTGCTGGCCAAATTCGGCAACGCCGCGATCGACGCCGCCAATGCCATCGCCGAGGCCAATCCCAATACCGACCTCGCTTACTCGATGAGCAACGTCGTCTATTATATCGGCGTCGCGCTCACCAAGACCGACGGCGCGGCGCCGATGCACCTGCCCGACGTCGGCCCCTATTGGAGCAACGCCCGGTAACGCTCAGCCTTTCGCCGAAGAGGAAGCCACGATGCCTTTACGCGCAACCACCAAGACCGCAGCCGCCCCCGCTCCGGGCGACCCCGTGCCCACCCCCTATCCCTATGCCGAGGCGCCGGCCTTCCCGACGAGCATCGGCACCGGCCCGCGCGGCATGCCCGCCCATGCCTGCATGGGCCTCAACAGCTGCAAGGCCTCCGACCGGTTCGGAGTGTCCGGGCCTTCGACCCAGGCGTCGAACGAATGCGCCGGCCAGGGCTATTGCTCGACCGCCAACGACCATACCTGCCACGTCCAGAATTCGTGCCGGGACCAGGGTGGATGCGGGCTCTACGGCACCGACGAGGAATTGAACCGGCCCGGCGACAACGAATGCCGATCGCAGGGATCGTGCGCGACTCCGATCAACGCCGAGCGGTTCAGCACCAACGGGCCCAATCAGCGCAAGAGCGTGTGGCTGCGCGCGCGCGCGGTGTTCGAGGAGAAATGGCCGGCGATGCGCGCCGAGCTGCTCGCGAAGCAGGCGAGCGGCGAGCTCGACGCCAACCAGCCGCTCCCCGAGACGCTCGGCCCGCCGCCCGCATTGTTCGCCGAGACCGGGCCGAGCTACCTCTGGATCGCCGACGACAACGCCGCGCGCGGCAACATGACCGCGTGCGGATCGAGCGGGATGAGCGGCGCCGGTGGCTGCAGTTAGGGACGCGCTCTCCGACCTGCCGAAGCTCGGTCTCGGCCTCGGCCTGCGCAGCGTCCATTTCGCCGAGATCCTGGCCGAGCGGCCGGCGGTCGACTGGTTCGAGGCGATCTCGGAGAATTTCATGGATTCGGGCGGGCGGCCGCGCGCGACCATCCGCGAGATCGCCGAACATTATCCGCTCGTGCTTCACGGCGTCTCGCTGTCGATCGGCAGCGCCGACCCGCTCAACCTCGATTATCTCGGCCGGCTGAAGCGGCTCGCCGACGAGGTAAAGCCCGCCTGGATCAGCGACCATCTGTGCTGGACCGGCGTGCTCGGCCTCAATTCGCACGATCTGCTGCCGCTGCCGCTGACCGAGGAGAGCCTCGCTCATGTCGCCGCGCGGGTGCGCCAGGCGCAGGACGTGCTCGAGCGGCCGCTGATCCTCGAGAATCCGAGCAGCTACGTGCGCTTCGCCCACTCGACGATGGAGGAGCCCGAATATCTGCGCCGGCTCGCCGAGGCGACCGGCTGCGGCCTGCTGCTCGACGTCAACAACGTCTATGTCAGCTGCTTCAACGCCGGCACCGACCCCGCCGCCTATATCGAGGCCTTCCCCTGCGAGCGCGTGGTCCAGATGCACCTCGCCGGCCACCAGCATCGCGGCACCCACATCATCGACACCCACGACCGGCCGGTGCGGCCGGAAGTGTGGGACCTGTTCGCTCTGGCCTGGGCGCGCACCGGCGGCGCCGCCACCCTGCTCGAATGGGACGATGACATCCCCTCCTTCGCCGACTGCCATGCCGAGCTGATGAAGGCGGAGCGCTACATGGGGGCGCGGTTCGAAGTGGCGCGCGCCGGCGCCGACGAGGCGGCCGGAACCGACGGCGTCTCCAATCCGGTCGGCTTCCTGGTGCCGCGGGCGATGGACAGCATCGTGCTGGAGGAGACGTGAGCGGCGAGGCGGCCCTGCCCTCGGTGCAGCGCTGGCTGCACGACGCGCTCGTCTTTCCGCGCCGGGTCGAGCGCGGCGAAACCGGCCGCCTGCTCGTTGAGTCGGGACGGCTGGCCGGCGCCGACGGCCTCGCCATCTACCAGCGCGGCTATTTCCTCAGGATCGCGCGCTGCATGCGCGAGCAATTCCCGGCTCTGTGCCACGCGCTGGGCGAGGCTTTGTTCGACGATTTTGTTGCCGACTACATCCGCGAGCGGCCGCCGCAGAGCCATACGCTCTACGATCTCGGCCGGCGCTTCCCCGGCTGGCTCGAGGACAGCCGGCCGGACCGGGAGCGCGAGCGCGAGCGCTGGATCGACTTCATGGTCGATCTCGCCCGGTTCGAACGCGAGGTGTTCGCGATGTTCGACGCGCCCGGGCACGAAGGCAAGCCGTTCGCCGATGCCGCGACGCCCGACAAGCGGCTGCGCCTGCAGCCCTGCTTCGCGCTCGGCGCCTACCGCTTCCCGGTCGCCGCTTATTATCACGCCGTGCGGCTCGGCCAGCCGGCGCCGCTGCCGCCCGCTTTGCCGAGCTTCGCGGCGCTGGTGCGGACCGACTATGTCACCCGCACCATCCCGCTCGACGAGCCGCATTTTCTGTTCCTGAAGGCGATGGCCGACGGCGGCGGAGTCGCCGACGGGATCGCGGCGGCGGCGCGCCATCTGGCGGCGGCGCCGGACGAGGTCGGCCGATCCTGGCGGGCCACGCAGCGGCAGCGCTGGCTCGACTGGGGCTTCTTCGTCGCCGGTTCAGCCCGCGCTGACGAGATGGACCCCGCTCTCCTGCTGGACGAATGAGAAGCGCAGGCCGGTGAACAAGGCCGTCTTCGCCAGCGACTCGGCGGACGTGCCGAGGCGGCCGAAGCCGGTGACGATCTCGGTGACATGGGCGAAGGCGGCTTCCAGCATCAGCACGTTGCCGGGGCCGAGCTCCTCCGGCAGCTGGCGCGCGGCGAACGCGTCTTCGGCCAGTCGAGCAATTTGCGCGCCGCCGCCAGCTCGCGCTGGGCGATCTCGAACGGCAGCCCGGCAACGACCGCCGTGGCGGCGACATCCAGGCGCTCGCCGCGCTCGAGGCACTCGATCGGCGTCAGCGGCGCCGGCGCGATGTCGACCTCGATCCGGCCGCCGCCGCGCGGGAAAAAGCCGGGGCGGATCAGCCGCGCCTCGACCCGCGGTCCCATCCGGTTGAGGACCGGCAGGAAGGCGCGCGCGATGAACTCGAACGGCGGCGCCATCATATTGTGGGTGCCGCCCTCCAGCACCAGGCGCGACGGCTCGGCCGCGGTCAGCAGCGGCATCAGGATCGTCTGCAGCACGAGGCCGGTGCTGCCGGCCGTGCCGACCGCGAAGCGATAGTCGCCGCCGCGCACCGCGCCGGGCCGGAAGGTGATGTCCGAAGAGCCGATGGCGACGCCGTCGCATTCGGCATTGCCGATCGCGCAGGCGGCCTCGACCGCGGTCAGATGCTGGCGCATCAGCCCCGGCTTGTCGCGTCCGCCGCGGATGTTCGCGATGCGGAAGGGCCGGCCGGTGACCAGCGACAAAGCCAGCGCGTTGCGCACCACCTGGCCGCCGCCCTCGCCTTCCGATCCGTCGATGGTGATCATGATTCCACCTTCAAAACCAATCCTCCCCTCGTTTTCGAGGGGAGGGGGACCGCCTGAAAGGCGGTGGAGGGGCTTCTTGCGGCCAAAGTGGCCCCCTTCCGGGAAGTAAGCGAGGTTCTCGTCGGGCAGGTTGATGTGCCACTTGCGCATGTCCTGCTTGGCGAGCTCGATGAAGAAGCTGCCGATCGCGTTGCCGACGCCGCGGCTGCCCGAATGGAGCATCACCCAGACCCGCGCCTCCTCGTCGAGGCAGAATGCGGATCGTGGACCGCCGGTCATTTGCACGAAAGCTATCGCCAGGCCCGATCAGCGCTCTCCTGTTCGGATCTGCCAAAGCATCATCTTTTCGTGCGACGTGAGCGGCAATTAGAACAGGGCCAAGGCCGGTCGCGTTGCTTGATTAAGCTTCCACTTTCACCATGCGGCAGACCCTATATTTGCCGGCTGGCGACAATGGCGTTGCTAGACATCACCGCGGAACTGCGGATACTGGCGCGCGACTCGGCGTCGGGGGGAATCGATGGCTTCACGGTCCAGGCTGGCATTCTCGTCCGATGGCTTCAGGTCGTCTGAATGGTCGCCGCTCAGATCAGGCCGCACCGCGATCTATGAGGCTCCCATCGAAGAGCTCGGCCTCGTCAAAAGTTCCAACAACAAGGTGAGTGAGAGCTTTTCCACATCGGCCGAAGCTCTTCAAGGTCCACTATACCTGCCTTCTATTTCAAACCCGACGGTGAACTTGCTGTCGGGCTTGCTGTCTTTGTCGCGGGCGGAATTCGAAACCCGAGTGGGAATTACCCGGGAGGCACATTGGGCTCGCAACGAAAAGCAGGCCGACACGGTTACGTGGCAGGAGGTTCAAAACACCTCGAAATATACCCTGGCGTCACCGGCAGAGAATTATCTTCATACTCGCGGTCCTGGAGACGAGAATAATGTAAAATATGTCAGTAAAACAATAAACAGCGGAGGGGGATATAGCGAATATGTGTTCGATCGCGTCACCATGCAGCAGGAGACAAGCCCATTAAGTCGAGGTACCTATAATCTTGGGGAGATGAGCAGCTTCGAGCATATCCGGCTCGACGTGGCGCCCTATATAATGTTCGGCAATAGTGAGAACGATCCTTCCTATGCGAGCCAGCGGCTGGTTTGGTCGGTTGAAGGCCTCGGCGAGCTTATCGAAGAAAAGGTGCCGGGCAGCGGCGGGGTTTTCCAACGGCTCTTCCCCGGCGAGGTGTTCGCCCTGAAGGCTGCCGGCTATCTGCTGGAACACGTCCTTCCCCGTCTCTACGCCGCCGCCTTCGAAGCTTCGCCGCTCGTCCTCGACCTGGATGGGGACGGCATCGAGCTGATCGCCCTCGAATCCGCCGCCGCCGTGTTCTGGGACGGCGATCAGGACGGCGTGCTCGAACGGAGCGCCTGGGTCGGCGCGCATGACGGCCTCCTGGCCATCGACCTCGACAATGATGGCCGGGTCGACGGCCATTCCGAGCTGTTCGGCACCGAAGTCGAGGACGGCTTCGCGATCCTGGCGCAATATGATTCGAACCTCGACGGGGCGATCGACGCCGCCGATGCCGCGTTCCAGAAGCTTCGCATCTGGCGGGACGCCGATGGCGACGCCGTCAGCGACGAAGGCGAATTGTTCACTCTGACCGGGCTCGGCATAACCTCCATTTCGCTGCAGGCGAGCGCGAGCACGCAGACGATCGCCGGCAACCGGATCTCGAGCTCCGCCACCTACACCCTCGCCAACGGCAGCTCGCGCGCCATTGTCGATGCGTGGTTCCGCTATGACAATATCGTCACCGAGCACCAGGCCGGCCCCGAAGGCTATCGGGCGGACGCGCTGTTCCTGCCGAACCTGCGGGGCTATGGCCGCATTCCCTCGCTGCTGGTCGCGACCTCCGCCGATGGAGCGCTGTTCGCCGCGGCCAGCGAAATCGCCGCCCTCGCCCCGGGACAGCTGTTCGCCCCGGGCTTCGCGCTCGGAGACAAGTTCAGGAACCTGGTTTTTCGCTGGGCCGGGGTCGAGGACATCCTGGCCACCAGCCGCGGCCGATACAGCGACGCGCGCGAGATCGCCTTCCTGGAAGCGCTTGCCGATTCAAGCTTCAACCAGCGGGGCGCTCCAAATCCGATGGTGGAAGCCGCCGCCACGCTGCACAACGCCTTCCTCGACGCCGAAAATGCGATGCTGTTCCGCTTCCTGGCCCAGACCCGGGCGGCCGAGCTGATCGACAATCTCGGCATCTACAATTATTATGCGGACGAATTCACCGGCACGCCGTCGATCGACTTCGCCGCGCTGGGCGGGCTGGTCGCAAGCTGGAATTACAGCGGCGCCGCGCTTTTGACCGCGTGGAGCAACCTCTTCCGCTTCTTCGACGGCGGCATCGGCCTCGACACGCTCTCGGCCGGCGACAGGGCGAAGCTGGAAACCCTGATCGACGGCACCGACGCTTCGGGGTCGCTGAGCTTTGACGCCATCGTCAGCGCCATCTTCCCCAATGAAGGGCTTGGGCTCAACGGAACCGCGGGCGCGGATAATCTGGTCGGCGGCGCTGGCAACGATTCGCTCGACGGCGGCGCCGGCAACGACGTCCTCAGCGGCCGCGCCGGCCACGATTCGCTGCTCGGCGGCGGCAATGACGACACCCTCAACGGCGAGAGCGGCGACGACACGCTGCAGGGCGGCGCCGGCAACGACACCTATGTCCATTCGGCCGGCCTCGACACCATCCGCGACGGCTCCGGCGTCGACGCCCTGCGCTTCGGCTCCGGCGTCACCCTGGCCAGCCTGAAGGTGGCGATCAGCCCGACCAACGAGCAGGACGCGCACATTTACCTGAACGGCGTCCTGTCGGTGATCGTCGAGGACATGTTCACCAGCTATGGCGGGATCGAGACCTTCCGCTTCGCCGACGGCAGCCAGTTCGCCTCGGGCGCCCTGACCGCCGGCAGGAACGGCACCGCCGGCAACGACGTCCTCGCCGGCGCCGACGCCGCGATCTTCCCGCACGACTATCTCAACGGCCTCGCCGGCGACGACCGGCTGTCCGGCGGCCTCGGCGACGACCGCCTGTTCGGCGGCGCCGGCAACGACAGCTATGTCGTCGGCCAGGGCCACGACCGGATCGAGGATCAGTCGGGCACGCTCGACAAGATCGAGTTCGGAGCCGGCTTCACCCCTGCCGGCGCGCAGCTGACCCGGGCCGGGGGCGACCTCGTCATCGCCTTCGGCGGCGTCGCGGCGGTCACCGTCCGCGGCCAGTTCGACGGCGGCGGCGCGATCGAGCAGCTCCTCTTCCAGGGCGGCGCCGTCCTCGACCTGCTCGCCCACCGCTACCGGCTCGACGGCACCGCCGGGCGCGACACGCTGCGCGGCGTCGATACCGGCGCCGGCGGCGACGTCATCGCCGGCCTCGGCGGAGACGATCGCCTTTACGGCTATGGCGGCAACGACGAGCTCGATGGCGGCCAGGGCAACGACTATCTCGAGGGCGGCCTGGGCAACGACCGCTACATCGTCTCGGCGGGCCAGGACGTCGTGCGGGAAGGCGGCGGGATCGACAGCATCGTCTTCGGCGCCGTCGCGGCGGCGCGGATCGGCTTCATCCAGTCGGGCCTCGACCTGATCCTCACCGTCGACGGCGTCGCGGCGGTGACGATCGACGATCAATTCACCGAACGCGGCCAGATCGAGACGCTGACCGTCGCCGGCGGCCAGACGATCAGCCTGCTCGCCCGCAGCTACATCATCAGCGGCGACAGCTCGTCGGAGGATCTGGACGGCCTGCGCTACGGCGCGAGCCCGGACGACCGGATCCAGGGCTTCGACGGAGACGACCGGCTCTGGGGCTATGGCGGAAGCGACCTGCTGGACGGCGGCGCCGGCAACGACCAATTGTTCGGGGAGGCCGGCAACGACCGCTATTATGTCGGCACCGGCGACAATTTCGTCAGCGACGCCGGGCTTGCCGCCGATCAGGACGACCGCCTCTTTCTTCCGGGGGGCATTCTGCCGGCGGGGGTGACGCTGGCGCGGCGGACCGACGGCGACCTCGTCATCACCTGGAGCACGGGCAGCGTCGTCATCGATCGGGCCTACGATCAGGACTTTGCCATCGAGCGGCTGGTCTTCTCGAGCGGCGAGATCTGGGACCTGCCGGCACGCGCCGTCCAGACCGTCGGCAGCAACGCCGACGACACGCTGAACGGCAATGGCGAGGAGCGGGGATCCAACAACGACACCCTGTTGGGCCTGCTCGGCAACGACCGGCTGAACGGCCTCGACGGCGCCGATTTCCTCAACGGCGGCGGCGGCGGCGACATCCTGGCGGGCGGCAATGGCAACGACACTTATCGGGTCGGCGAGGGCGACGACCAGATCGCCGAGTTCGGCCTCGCCACCGACTCAGCCGACAGGATCCTGCTTCCCACCGGCGTGACCCCGGCTTCCGTCACGATGTGGCGGCTGGGCGACGGCGACCTCGTCGTCCGCTGGACGGGCGGCAGCGTCCGCATCGACAATGCCTGGGATCTGCGCAGCGCGGTCGAGGAGCTGCGCTTCGCCGCCGGCGAGATCTGGCAGCTGACCTCGCGCAGCGTCGTGACCGTCGGCAGCGGCGAATCCGAGCGGATCGACGGCAATCTCGAGGAACTGGGACTTCGCGACGATCATCTCCAGGGCCTCGCCGGCGACGATGTGCTGAACGGCTTTGGCGGCGCCGACCGCCTCGACGGCGGCGACGGCTATGACTCGCTTTACGGCGGCGCCGGCGGCGACCTCTATGTGGCCGGCCATGGCTGGGATTATGTCTCGGACGCGGGCGCCGCGGGCGATCCGGCCGACGTGCTGCGCATCGGCCGGGCCGACATTGTCCGGGCGGGCCTGTCCTTCGCGAAGCTTTCCGACGGCGACGTCAGGATCAGCTGGAATAACGGTCTCGAGGGCGTCGTCCTCGACCGCGGCCTCACCGGCAACAATGCGATCGAATATGTCGAGATGGCCGACGGCACCCGGTTCCTGCTCGCCGCGCAGACCTTTCAGACCGCCATTCTTCCAGCCGGCGTCACCCGCAATGGCGACGCGGGCGCGAACAGCCTCGTCGGCGGCGACGGCGACGACCGGCTGAGCGGCGGCGACGGCAACGACACGCTCGAAGGAGGTCTCGGCGACGACGAGCTCTACGGCGGGCGCGGCGCCGACATTTATCGGACCGGATCGGGCCACGATTTCCTCTCCGATGCCGGCCTGGCGACGGACGGGGCGGACCAGGTGGTCCTGCTCGCCGACGTCGCGCGCGCCGCGCTCTCGTTCGTCCGGTTCACCGACGGCGATTTGCTGGTCCGCTGGACGGGCGGCAGCTTCCGCATCGATTCCGTCTTCGATCCGGCCCGCGCCATCGAGACCCTGCGGCTGAAGGACGGGACCAGCATCGACCTCAGGACCGTCGCCTTCGTCACCGAGGGCAGCAGCGGCGCCGAGACCGTGCAGGGCAACCGCGAGGCGCTCGGGCCGCGCAACGACACCCTCCGCGCCCTCGACGGCGACGACACGCTGTTCGGCTATGACGGCAACGACGTGCTCGACGGCGGGCCCGGCGACGACGTTATGTACGGCGAGCTCGGCGGCGACCGCTATATCGTCGGCGGCGATGACTGGATCCTCGATACCGGCGCGGCCGGGGATGCGGCCGACACCATCGTCTTTCCCGCCGGCGTCCGCCTCGTCGATCTTACGCTGACCCGCACGCCAGGCGCCCAGCTCCTCGTCAGCTGGGCCGGCGGCTCGGTCGGGATCGAAAGCGCCTTTTCGGCCCTCAGGCACATAGAGAGGTTCGAGTTCAGCGTCGGCGCCGCGGCGACCGTCGCGACGCTTGCGTTCACCACCATCGGCACCCACGCCGGGGACAGGATCAGCGGCAATAACGATCCCTTCGGCTCCCGCAACGATGTCATCGAGGGCCTCGACGGGGACGACCGGATCGACGCCGGCGACGGCGACGACCGGATTGCCGGGGGCCGCGGCGACGATCAGCTCTACGGCGGCGCCGGCGCCGACACCTACGTCGTCGGAGATGGCGCCGATTTTGTCTACGATGCCGGGGCGGCCGGCGACGCCGCCGACGCCATCCAGCTTCCCGCCGGGCTGCTCCCGCAGAGCGTGCAGATCTCCCGGCTCGGAGATGGCGACCTGTTGCTGAAATGGGCGGCCGGCAGCGTCCGGATAGATCGGGCTTTCGAGGCCGGTTCGGCTGTCGAGCAAGTCCGCTTCAGCAACGGCGTCCTGTGGCAGGTCGCCCAGCTCGCGGTCGAGACTCGCGGCTCCGGCGAGCACGAGACCCTCTACGGGAACCGCGCTGCGCTGGGCTCCCGCAACGATACGATCCGCGGCTTTGACGGCAATGATCGCCTCCATGGCTTCGATGGCGCCGACCTCCTCGATGGCGGCGCGGGGCACGACGAGGCCGAAGGCGGACTCGGCGACGACATCTATCTCGCCGGCCCGGGAAACGACATCTTCGCCGAGGGCTGGAGCGGCGGCGGCAGCGATCTCGTCCGTTTCGGCACGGACGTGCCGATCGACGAAATCAGCCTGCTTCGCCGCGCCGACCTGAGCCTGGAGCTGATCTGGTCCGGCGGCACGATCCTGCTGCTGGATCATTTTCGTGGCGCCGGCTCCGCCTTCGAAACGCTGCAGGCGGGGGCGCTCGCGCCAATCGCCATTTCCGGCCTTCTCGACCTGACGCTCGCCGCCCCGCCGATCGTCGTCACGGGCACCGACGTGGCGAACACCCTCCTCGGCAAGGGGGGAGCCGACACGGTTCGGGGCCTTGGCGGGAACGACGTGCTGCTCGGCGGCGACGGCGCCGACCAGCTGGACGGCGGGCTCGGCGACGACCAGCTCTACGGCGGCAACGGCAACGACACGCTCGATGGCGGCGCGGGCGCGGACATGATGAGAGGCGGCGGCGGCAACGACCTCTATGTCGTCGACAATGCGGCCGACAAGGCGGTCGAGACAAACGCGGCCGGCGATATCGACCTGGTGAGGAGCTCGGTCAGCTTCACGCTGGGAGCCAATGTCGAAAACCTGATCCTGCTCGGCGCCGCAGCCATCGGCGGCACCGGCAACACGCTCGCCAATGCGATCACCGGCAACGCCGCGGCCAATGTCCTCGGCGGCGACGGCGGCAACGACGTCCTCAACGGCGCCGCCGGCGCCGACACCATGAACGGCGGCGCCGGCAATGACAGCTATTTCGTCGACAATGCCGGGGACCAGGTGATCGAAACCGACCCCGCCGGCGGCACCGATATGGTCAGCAGCTCGGTCGCCTTCACCCTTGGCGCCAATGTCGAGAACCTCGTCCTCGCCGGTTCCGCGGCCATCGCCGGTACCGGCAACGCGCTCGCCAATGCGATCACCGGCAATGCCGCGGCGAACGTCCTCAGCGGCGGCGGCGGCAATGACGTCCTCCACGGCGCCGCCGGCGCCGACGCCATGAACGGCGGCGCCGGCAATGACACCTACATCGTCGACAATGCCGGCGACCAGGTGATCGAAACCGACCCCGCCGGCGGCACCGATATCGTCAGCAGCTCGGTCGCCTTCACCCTTGGCGCCAATTTAGAGAACCTCATCCTCACCGGTTCCGGGGCCATCGCGGGCACCGGCAACGCGCTCGCCAACAGCCTCACCGGCAACGCCGCGGCCAATGCCCTCAGCGGCGGCGGCGGCAATGACGTCCTCAACGGCGCCGCCGGCGCCGACACCATGAACGGCGGCGATGGCAACGACGTCTATGTCGTCGACAATGCCGGCGACCAGGCGATCGAGACCAGCGCCGCCGGCGGCACCGATATTGTCAGCAGCTCGGTGACCCTCGCGCTCGGCGCCAACCTCGAGAATCTTACGCTCACCGGCACCGGCGCGATCAACGGCACCGGCAATGCTCTCGCCAACCGGCTCACCGGCAACGCCTCTGCCAACCGGCTCGACGGCGGCGTCGGCGCGGACGTGATGTGGGGCGCCGCCGGCAACGACATTTATATCGTCGACAACGGCCTCGACCAGGTGACCGAGATCAACGCCGCCGACGGGGTGGATCTGGTGCAGAGCTCGGTCGGCTTCACGCTGGGCGCGAACCTCGAAAACCTCACGCTTACCGGCACGGGCGCGGTCAACGGCACCGGCAATGCCCTCGCCAACCTCCTCACCGGCAACGCGGCCGCGAACCGGCTCGACGGCGGCGGCGGCGCGGACGTGATGCGGGGCGGCGCCGGCAACGACATTTATATCGTCGACAATGGCCTCGACCAGGCAATCGAGGCCAGCGCCGCCGACGGGGTCGATCTGGTGCAGAGCTCGGTCAGCTTCACGCTGGGCGCGAACCTCGAGAACCTCACCCTGACCGGCACCGCCGTGGCGAACGGCGTCGGCAACGGGCTCGCCAACATTCTCACCGGCAACGGTGCGGCGAATCTTTTTCGCGGCGGCACGGGCCACGACACGCTGCGCGGCAATGCCGGCGCCGACTCGTTTCAGTTCGATACCGCTCCCGGTGCGGCCAATATCGACCGCATCCTCGATTTCGCGCCCGGATCGGACAAGCTCCTTCTCGAAAACGCGCTGTTCGGCGGTCTGGCGGCGGGCGCGCTGCCGGCCTCGGCATTCGCGCTGGGGACCTCAGCCAGCAACGCGAGCCAGCGCATCCTCTACAACGCCGCGACCGGCGCCCTGTGGTTCGACACCGACGGGACGGGCGCCGCCGCAGCGCTGCAATTTGCCGTCCTCGACAACCGTCCGGCCAATCTGTCCGCGGCCGACTTCCTGGTGATTTAGCACAGGCTCGGCCAAGGGCCCGGCCGCCTCATGCCCTGCTTCATCCAACTGTCATGAGCGTGTCACTGAAATAGCCTCAACTCATCCTATCGGCAGGCGGCTTGACGGGAAGCCGAGGAGTACAGGGTGAGGCTCCGGTTGTGGTTTCTGTGACGGCGAGATGACTATCGAATCGGTGCAGTGGGGCGGAATTCGAGATCTTGGTAATCATAGCTGAAGTCGGCCACCGGAGAGACGGCGCGGAGCGTGATGCGTTCGATTGAGCCGTTGGGGCCGAGGGCGAAGCTCAAATAAGCGGGCTCGACCGCCGGATCGCTGAAACGGGTGCGGAAGGTGTCATGCTGCCAGTGTTCGAGCGTCGCATCGAGGCCGGGCCAGTGCGGGAAAGCGACCGAAAGGCGGCCGTTCGCCTCACCGATCCTGATCGTGCCGAACCAGGGGTCGGAATAGGAACCGGCATAGCCGGCGAGCGGCAGCGATGGACCGTTGCGCGCGGGCCGGGCGGCGGGTGCGGCGAGCGCGGCCGCCGCCGTTTGCAGGCGGTTGTCTAGGAAGGCCCGATAGGCCGCGGGCCAGTCGGTCTGGGGCTGGCCGAGATAATGATCGATGAGCTGCCAGGTGAGGCCGTGCAGCATCGCGCTTTCCTCGCTGTTGAGGGCGATGAAGAAGCCGACATTGCGCTCGGGGATCAGCACCACCATCGCGATCGAGCCGTAGACGCCGCCGCCGTGCATCACGATCCTGGCGCCGCGATAGTCGCGCACGTTCCAGCCGAGCGCGTAGGTGTTGAAATTTCCCTGAGTGGCGCGGAGCGGCTCCGGAAGCTGCTGCACCGGCATCAGCACGACGGGAGTCGACATCTGCCGCGCCTGCTCCTCGCTGAACAGGCGGCGTCCTCCGGGCAAGGCGCCGCGGGCGAGCTGAAGGCTGAGCCAGCGGGCCATGTCGTTGGCGCTGACGGCGAGGCCGCCGGCAGGCGCGGCGACCTGCGCGATCTCGGCCTCGGGGCCGAGCGGCTCGATATCGCCAAGACCGCGGATTGTCCCGTTCAGGCGCGCGTGCGGGCGGGCATGGTTGCGGTCCCCGCGGCGGCCCTCGGGATCGAGCGTGACCCGGTCCATGCCGGCGGGGCGAAGCAAATTGCGGCGCATATACTGCTCCCAGCTCATCCCGCTGACTTCCTCGATCAGCCGGCCGGCGACCATGTAGAGGATGTTGTCGTAGGCGTAGGCGCTGCGGAAGCTGGTCGCCGGGCGGATGTGGCGCAGGCGGCGCATCACCTCGTCCCGAGTCAGATTTGATCGCGGCACGAACAACAGGTCGCCGGCGCCGAGACCGAGGCCGGAGCGGTGGACGAGCAGGTCGCGCACCGTCATCTCCCGGGTCACCCAGGCGTCGTGCATCCGGAAATCGGGCATGTGATCGATGACCCGGTCGTCCCAGCGCAGCCGTCCCTGATCGACGAGGATTGCGATCGCGGCGGCGGTGAAGGCCTTGCCGGTCGAGCCGGTGAAGAAATTGGTGTCGGTATCGACGCGCCGCCTGGTCGAAAGATCGGCGACTCCGAAGCCCTCGGAAAAAGTGGTTCGGCCGTTCTCGACGATGGCGACCGCGGCGCCGGGGGAGCCGAAGCTCCGCCGCAGGCTCTCGACGCGCTGGCTGAGGTCGGCCGGCGGCTCGGCGAGCGCCGCCGTCGGAAGGCTAAAGGCGAGGATGATGAGCAGGCTACGGATCATGTCGGCCTCCTGAGGATATGGGCGACGCCGAAGGTGGCGAGCGGCAGGATGAAGACGGCGATCATCAGATAGGCGAGCAGCCGGTAGCCGCCGGCGATCAGCGCGACGAGGCCGAAGCGGCCGGCGAGCAGCATGCAAAGGACGAGCAGGGCAAGAGCGATGAAGAGCCGCGCCCGGTGCGTGAGCCTGGCGCCGCGCCGCCGCTGCCAGGCCTTGTCGACGCGCTCGTTGATCGCGTGGACCGCGCTCGCGCCGCTTTCGAGCAAGGCGGAGAAGATCATCAGCTGGAACAGCAGGTGGAAGGCGGGCAGGCCCATTCGCGACAGCAGGAAATCGGAAGGGAGGGTGGCGCCGGCGATCTCCGGGTAGAAGGCGACCATCGCGGTGAAGAAGAGCAGGGCCGGAAGCATCGCCAGCGGGCCGCAGATGGCGCCGGCGATCACCGCGTCGCGGCTGCTCGTCAGGTGGCGGACGACCGGCAGGATGACGATCGCGCCGATGATGTTGTAGCTCGCATAGGTGATCCCGCCGATCGCCCAGCCCTGCGCCGGCACGTCGAGCGCGAAGCCCACCCCGATCCGGTCTCCGAAGCGCCAGAAGGCGAGCAGGATGAACAGGGCGTAGACGCCGTAAAGCAGATAGGAGACATATTCGAACAATCGCTCGACCGATTTATTGCCGAAGGTGACGAAAAGGGCGATTCCGGCCATCAGCGACAGCGTTCCGGCGACGACGGGCGCGCCGAACACCGCCGCGCCGATCGCGCCCGCCGCGGCGCCGTAGACGGCGAGGATGAGGACCACGAAGAGGATATAGACCGCCTCGAAGACGACCCATCCGGGGCCGAGCAGCGCGCGGAAGAAGCTTTGATAGTCGCGCGTCGCCGTCGCCCGCGCGAACAGGAAGGTGGCGATGCAAACGAGGCTGAACAGGGCCATGGCCAGCACCATCGCGGCGATCCCGCCCCAAGGGCCGCTCGGCAGGAAGAACTCGGCAAGCTCGCGCCCCGTCGCATAGCCGCCGCCGATCACCACCGCCTTGAAGGCGAGGCCGGGCAGCAGGAAGCGCTGGAAACGGGTCGGCCCGGTCTGGACGGATTCGTCCATCAGGCGAGGCAGGAGTCGAGCAGCCGCTCGAAACGCAGGCCCGCGCGCATGGGATCGGCGACCGGCAGGTCCAGCTTCGCCGCCTGCGCGGCCAGCAGGTCTTCCGCCTCCGAAGGCGCCAGCGCGGAGGTGTTGATCGTCACGCCGCCGCAGCGGATCGTGGGATTGGTGCGGCGTCCGAGCTCGAGGCTCAGCCTGATCACCTCCTCGACCGTCGGCAGCGGAAATCCGGGATGGCCGAGTATGGTGTCGCGCGCCGCGTCATGGCAGACGACGATGACGTCGGGCTGGCTGCCGTGCAAGAGCGCCAGCGACACCCCCGCATAAGCGGGATGGCAGAGCGAGCCTTGGCCCTCGATCACGTCCCAATGCGCCGGATCGGCGTCGGGGCTCAGCGTTTCGGCCGCGCCCGCGGCGAAATCGGCGACCACCGCGTCGATCGCGATGCCGCCGCCGGCGATCATGATCCCGGTCTGCCCGGTGGCGCGGAAGTCCACGTCCAGCCCCCGCTCGGCGAAGCCGCGCGTTATGGCGAGCGCGGTATATTTCTTCCCCAGCGCGCAATCGGTGCCGACCGTCAGCAAACGCCGCCCGGGCCGCTTGCGCCCGGTGGCGATGGGAATGTCGGGCGGCGGCCGGCGCACGTCGATCAGCCTGCGGCCGAGCCTCCGGGCCGTTTCGGCCAGGTCCGGGATCTGGGCGAGCCGAGTATGCATTCCCGCGATCAGGTCGAGCCCCGCATCCAGAGCCTCGACCAGCGCGGGAAGCCAGGCCTCCGGGATGACGCCGCCGCTGTTGGCGACGCCGATCACCATCGCCCGCGCTCCATGCGCCTTCGCCTGCAGCGGAGTCATCCGCGCAAGCCCGGTCGTCACCGCGTCCTCGGCGCAGGCATATTCCCCAACGCATTTGTGCGGGGCCCAATCGCGCAGGCCGAACGCCGTCTTGGCATAGCCGGGCTCGGTGATGTCCCCGAGGAACAGCAGATAGGGCTCGGGAAGCGTCGTCGCGACGCCGGCCGTCTGAAAGGGTACGCTCACGCTTGCCGGCCCGGATTCGATCAGAACGCCAGGTCCAGCGCCAGCCCGATCGTCCTCGGCTGCAGCGGCACGACGTTGATATGACTGGGCTGGTTGAGCCCGTTATTGATGATCGAGCGGGCAATGGGGCCGCCGTCGTTGGTCAGATTCCGAACATAGGCGCGGACCGTATAGCGCTCGCTGAAGGTGACCGAGGCATTGAGGTCGACCGCGGTATAGGATTCGATCCTGAGCGCGTCCGGGTCGCTCTCGACCGACGAGAAGCGGCTGCCGGTATGGCGGATGCCGCCCCCGATTTCCGCTTCGGCGCTGGTGCTGACCGGGAAGCTGTAATTGGCGGTGAGCGCGCCGCTGAACCGCGGAATGAGCGACAGCCGGTCGCCGTCGAGGCCGTTGACGGCGGGGGCGTCCTCGGTCAGCTCGGCATCGGTGAATGCGGCATTGGCACCGAGGGTCAGGCCCGACACCGGATTCCACAGCAAGGCGCCCTCGACGCCCTGGCTGCGGGCGGTGCCGCCATTGGCGAGGCCGGACGTGCCGCCGAACGCCTGGGCGACCTGAATGTCGTCCCAATCCATCCGGAACAAGGCGACATCGAGCGTCACCGTGCGATTGGCCAGCCTCGCCTTGAAGCCGAGCTCGTAATTGATGATCGTGTCGGCGTCGAAGGTCGGCGGCACGCCCGGCAGGATCACGTTGGGGCCGCCCGGCCGATAGCCGGTCGCCGCCCGCGCATAGAACATCGCGTCGGGATTGAGATGAAATTGGGGGCTGACGCTGAAGGTGACGATATCCTCGCTCGACTCGCCCGGGTCGTCGGCCGTCGGCACGATCGCCCCCGAGGAGATTTGACGGAAGGTCTGCTCGTTGTGCGCCCAGCGCAGGCCGCCGCTCAGCCAGAAACGATCGGTGAACCGGAACGTCGCGTTGCCGAACAGGGCATATTCCTCATAGGTCGAAGGCAGTGCGACCACGGCGAGCGGATCGAGCGCGGCAATCACGTCGCCGTTGAGATCGAAGCTGTTCACGACCTGCTCGTTATTGGCCTCCTCATCGGTGTAGAAGAAGCCGAGCAGCCATTCGAAGCGGCCGCCGGACGCTGAGGTGAGCCGGACCTCCTCGGTGATCTTCTCCATTGTGATGAGATTGTCGAACGGGGTGATGCCGGGGCCGATCGCACCGCCGGTGAGCAGCGGGAAGAGGACGCCGAAGATGCGGCTCGCGTCCACCACCTCGCGGCGCTCGGCGTCGGTATAGGTCGTGATCGAGGAGAGGGTGGCGAAGCCGAAATCATATTCGACCGTCGCGGCGTAATTCTGGAACTCCGAGGTGAAGGGTTCGGGCACGAAGTTGAAGTTGGAGCGGCCGTTGCCGACCGGCGTCCCGGTCAGGTCCTGAGCGATGATCGAAGAATTCTCCGATTCGATCTCCTGGTAGAGCGCCGACAGGCGGATGCGCAGATTTTCGGTCGGCTGCCAGAGCATGCTGCCCCGGAAGCCCAGCTGGTCGAAGCCGTTCTGGTCGCGCTCGCCGGTCTGCGCGTTGTCGATCCAGCCGGGCGTCCGGCGATAGGCGAAGCTGGCGGTGACGGCGAGACGGTCCGCGACGAGCGGCGCGTTGACGAGCGCCTGGGCGGCGAAACCGATGTCGCCCGAATGGTGGATGTTGAAGCCCTCGACGCCGGCGCGGATGCCGAGCTCGTCGAGGTCGGGAGCCACGGTCACATATTTGAGCAGGCCGCCGATCGTGCTGGCGCCGTAGAGCGTGCCTTGCGGGCCGCGCAGCACCTCGATCCGCGCCAGATCGTAAGGCATGAGATCGACCGTGAAGCCCGCGCTTTCGGTATAGACGGTGCTGGATCCCGTTGGCGCGTCGTCCACATATGTGCCGACGCTGGCGCCCGCGGCGAGGGGCACGATGCCGCGCAGCGACACCTGGGTCTGGCCCGGCGCGCCGAGGCTGCCGATATGGAGGCCCGGAATGTAACCGGCGATTTCGGTGAGCTGGGTGGCGCCCGATTCGACCAGATCCTCGCCGCCGACGACGCTGATCGAAACCGGCACGTCCTGCTGATTCTCCTGCCGCTTCTGCGCGGTCACGAGGATGATCTGCCCCTCGCCCTCGTTCTGAGTCTGCGGCTCCGTGGCGGCGGGCGGGTCCTGCGCCCGGGCCGCGGTCCCCGCGGTGAGCCCGATCAACGCCGATGCGGCCAGCAGCCGCCTTGCCATGAGCTTGTTCATCCTCTCGACTCCCCTTTTCTCGTTGCCCGACCCGCTCGCGGGGTCATGTCCAGACGGCGCCGAGCAGGCGCCTGAAATTGCCGCCGAGGACGAGCGCGATGTCGGCGTCGCCGTGGCGGCGCCGGATCAGCTCCTCGGTGAGGTCGTAGATCTTGCGCGGATGATCGTAGCCGTCGGTATCGAGGCGATCCCTGAAGGCGTAGCTCGACGCATACATCCCCTTCAGCCGCTCATATTGGTCGGGCGGCATGTCGTCATAGCCGTTGAGGTCCGCGTCCGAGCCGATGCCGACATGCTCGACGCCGACCAGCCGTGCGACATGCTCGATATGGTCGACGATATGGCCGACATTGGTCGGCTCGGTCGTGCGGACGAAGTTGCGCACCCCGGTGATCCCCATCACCCCGCTTTTGGCGGCGAGCGCTCGGATCGCCTCGTCGGTCTTGGTGCGCGGATTTTCGGCGAGCGCCCGGCAGTTGGAATGGGTGATCGCGATCGGGCCCGAGGAAAGCGCGATGCCGTCCATGGTGGTGCGATCGCCGCAATGCGAGACGTCGATCAGCATCTTCGCCTCGTTCATCTTGGCGATGATCTGCTCGCCATAGCTGGAGACGCCGCCGTCGGCGCGGTCGGTGCTGCCCGAGCCGATCCGGTTCTGGCTGTTATAGGTGAGCTGCGCGCAGCGCAGGCCGAGGCCGCGGAAGAAGGCGACGTCCTCGACGCTCTCGAACGGCGCGGCGTTCTGGAAGCCCATGACCATCGCGATCCGCCGCTCCCTCTTGGCGGCGTCGAGATCGGCGGCCTCGTCGACCAGGCGGAAGAGGTCGGGATGGCGACCGGCGAGCCCCTGCTGGGCGGCGAGGAATTGGAGCCCGTCGGCCTTCGAGCCGACCCCGACCGAATTGTGCATGACGTCGATGCCGGAGGCGCGGAAATCGGCGATCTCGCGCGCGGAAAAAGAGCGCGAATAGCCCTCCGGCGTGAAATCGATCCGCGGCACGAACAGCATGTCGACGACGAGAGACCGTTCGACCAGCGCCACGGCCCGGGCCGAATAGGTCCGCTGCTGCGCGCCGGCCATCGCGTAGCGGCCGAAATTGACCATCGGAAAGCCGATCGCGCCGAAGGCGAGGGCGCCCTGGATCACTTGGCGTCGGCTTGACCGATGGGGGCGCAACTTGGTCTCCGAAGGACGCTTGAGGTCTAAACAGGACAATAGCGTCCTGATCAGAAAAAAGTCAAACAGGTTGCTACGGCTCGACCCGCGCCGCGATCACCCGCCGCGCCGGACGGTCGAGCAGGACCAGCAGGCCCCCCGCAACGGCGGCGATCGCGGTCAGCAGCAGGAAGAAAGCCGAGCGATTCATGCTGCTCCACAGGGTGCCGACCAGGCCGGCGGCGAAGCTTCCGGTGAAGATGGCGAGATACCAGGCGGCGACGGTCGTCGCGCCGAAGCGGGGCGGTGCGAGCCGGGCGAAGAGGCCAAGGCCGTTGGGCAGGATGTAAAGCTCGCCGAGCGTGAAGATGGCGAAGAAGCCGGCCAGCCACAGCCAGCCCGCCTGGCCCTCGCCGGCCCGCCAGGCGGCGAGCGCGAGAAGCGCATAAGCGGCGCCGACGATCAGCGCGCCGATCGCCATCTTCTGCACCGGGCTGTGCTCGCGCCCCGCCCCGGCGCGGCGCTTCCAGCGGGCGAGCAGGAACGGCGTCATCAGCATCACCAGCAGCGGGTTCAACGAGATGAACCAGGTCATGGGGATGGTGAACCCCGCGGCGGCGCGGTCGACGCCGCTGGCGGCCCAGAGCGCCAGCGTGTTGCCGACCTGCTCGTAGGCGGCGCGGAACACGGTGACGGCCAGGCCGATGGCGAGAAGCAGCAGGATCACGTCGCGTCCAGTGCTCCGCTCGGTGACCGCCGGCGGCGCGCGCGGCGCTTCCGGTGGCAGATATTTGCCGCCGAGCAAATAGATGGCGAGGCCGGCCAGCATGCCGATTCCGGCCGCGCCGAAGCCCCAGTGCCAGCCGTAAAGCTCGCCCAGGGTGCCGCACACCAGGGGCGCGAGGAACGCGCCGACATTCACCCCGACATAATAGACGTTATAGGCCCAGGGCCGGCGCGGATCGCCGGCGGCATAGAGGTCGTTGATCTGGCTCGGCAGGGTCGGCAGGAACAGGCCGTTGCCGAGCGCGATCGTGGCGAGCGCGACGTAGAAAGCCGGCTCGAACGCCATCAGGAAATGGCCGAGCGCCATGACGAGCGCGCCGATCGTCACCGCGCGGCGCTTGCCGAGCCAGCGGTCGGCGATCGCGCCGCCCACGATCGGGGTGAAATAAGCGAGCGAGGTATAGGCGCCGTAGATGAGCGAGCTCATCTCCTGCCCGATCATCAGCTGCCGGGTCATGTAATAGACGAGCAGCGCCCGCATTCCGAAATAGGAGAATTGCTCCCACATGTTGGTGAGCGAGAGGATGATTAGGCCGCGCGGCTGGCCGAACCAGGTCGGCCCGGAGGATGGCGCGCTCGAAGGGGCGCCGCCGCTCAAGCGGCGCGCTTCCCGGCCCCGCCCCAGACCTCCTCGGGGCAGGAGACGAGGCCGTCCGAATAGACGATTCCGGGGCGCCGGTCCTCGGCGAGAAAGGCGGGCCCGTCGAGGTCGACATAATCGCAGAGCTGACCGAGCAGGAAGGCCGGGCCCATGGCGAGGCTGCTGCCGACCATGTTGCCGACCATCAGCTGGAGGCCGAGCCGGCGCGCCTCGGTGGCCATCGCCAGCGCCTCGGTGAGGCCGCCGCATTTGTCGAGCTTGATGTTGACCACGTCGAAGCGGCCGACCAGCCCGGGCAGATCGGCCAGGGTGAGGACGCTTTCATCGGCCGCGATCGGGACGGGCGAGCCGAGCCCTTCCAGATCGGCCTCGCGCCCGCGCGCCAGCGGCTGCTCGAGCAGGCGAACGTCATGCGCGGCCAGAGCTTCGATCAGCCGGTCGAGATCGGCGCGCTGGAAGCCCTGATTGGCGTCGACGCCGAGCCAGACGTCGGGCCGCGCCTCCCGCGCCGCCGCCACCCGGGCGAGATCCTCGTCGAGCGCGCCGGTCAGCTTGAGCTTGATCGCGCGCGCGCCGGCATAAGCGCGCGCGCCGGCCGCGACGATCGCCGGATCGTCGGCGCCGAGGGTGAAGGTGGTGACCAGCGGCCGCGGCGGATCGAGCCCCGCCAGCGCCCAGGCGGGCCGGCCTGCCTGCGATGCCTCGAGCTCCCACAAGGCGCAGTCGATCGCGTTGCGGCCGCCGCGCGGCGGCATCAGGGCCTGGATCTCGCCGCGGCCGGCGCCGCCCTCGATCGCGTCGCGCGCGGCCTCGATGTCGGCGACCATCCGCGCCGAATCGTCGCCGAGATAATAAGCGCCGCTCGCCTCGCCGCGGCCGCGGTGCGGCCCCTCGCCGATCGTCGCGACGACCACGTCCGAATGGGTGAAGACGTAGCCCGAGATTCGGAACGGGGCGGTGAGGCGGAGCTGCTCCGTCCTCACCGCCAGGCGGCGTTGCCCCATCAATAGTTCACGCCGAAGCTGAGCAGGTTGAAGACGAAGCCGACCCAGAGCAGGATCACCGCGGCGAAGACCAGCGCCAGGCTCCACAGCTTGGCTTTCCAGCCGCGCCTGGCGCGCCAGACCAGCCAGGCGTCCCGCAGGATCACCGCCGCGCCGCCGAGGAAGGCGATGAAGCTCAGGATCTGGAGGCTGTAGATGACCGGATCGAAGGCGCCGCTGAGATTGTTGAAATCGCCCATCATCGTCGCGATCGCCGCCGCCCAGCCGATCAGGACGAGGACGATCAGCCAGCAAAAGCCGCGCACCAGCCGGTAGCTCAGCAGCTCGTTTTTCTCGAGCGCCAGCGTCGCGCCGAACCTGCGCCGGACCAGCCAGCGCACCGGCCAGAAGATGGCGGTGAGCGCGAAGATGGCCAGCGCGAGCAGGAAGGCGGGCAGCAGCCAGGCCGAATCGCGATGCCAGGGCGTGCGGTCGAGCACCATGAAGGGCGAGACGGTATCGACGCTGATTCGGACCACCCGGCCGTTCTCGACCACGGCCGCGAGCCGCTCGTGGCTGTCGAGATCGTGCCAGACGAACGGCGTCACCTCGACCCAGCGGCGCTGCTCGCCGTTGAGGCCCGGCAGCAAGGGCACGACCGGCCGGCCATGCTCGTCGAGCCCGACCTTCACCTGCCCGGCCAGGTCGAGGACGTTCATGAAGCTCGAAAAGGCGCCGCGCGAATTGGTGTAGGTGCCGGTCATCATCCGCGCATGCTCGGCGGCCTGCTCGGCGGGCACGCGGCGGGCGTCGCGCGGGGCGGGGAAGTAGCGGTCGGCGAACTCGTCGACGATCGCGCTCCTCAGGCCCTGGACCGCGCCCTCCCGGCCGCCAGAATTGAACGAGACGAAGATGCCGACCTTGTCGTCGAGGAACAGCTGCAGATCGGAATGGAAGCCGATCGTGTCGCCGCCATGGGCGATGGCGCGGCGGCCGTTGATCGTCGTCTCGTAGAAGCCGAGCATCATCCGGTTGAGCGGGCCGACGCCGGGGTGGGCGGTGCGGTGCATCATCCGCGCGGTCTGGGGCCGGAGCAGCGGCGCGCCCTCGTTGAGATGGGCGATCATGAACCGGCCCATGTCGGCGCCGGTCGCGGCGAGCGAGCCGGCCGGGCGCGGGCCGACATATTCGTAGCCGACCGGATCGCCCGAGCCGCGCCGATAGCCGGTCGCCATCATCGGCCTGAGGCGCGCCGGCAGCGGCTGGCGGAAGGTGGAGTTGCGCATTCCCAGCGGCGCGAAGATGTGGCGCTCGATATAATCGTCGAACGGCTCGCCCGAGACGCGCTGGACGATATAGCCGGCCAGGCTGGTGGCATAATTGGAATAAGCCGGCGTCGTGCCCGGCGCGAACACCCGTTCGGGCACCCAGCGCTTGAGCAGTTCTTCATAAGGCGGCGTCCCCGGCTCGCGGGTCGCCAGCAGTCCCTTCAGGCTCTCCTCGAAGCCGGCGGTGTGGGTCATGATGTTGCGCAAGGTGACCGGGCGGCCGTCGCGCGGCGGGATGCGGAAATCGAGATAGCGGTTGACGTCGGCGTCGAGGTTGAGCCGGCCCTGCTCGACCAGCTGCATCACCGCGGTCCAGGTGAACAGTTTCGACGTCGAGCCGGGACGGAACAGGGTGCGCGCCGGATCGACCGGCGTCCGCCGCTCGACGTCGGCATAGCCGAAGCCGCGCTGGGTCAGCACCTCGCCGTCGCGGACGATGACGATCACGCCGCCGGCAATGTCGCCGGTGCCAAGCGCGTAGGGGATGAAGCCGTCGAGCCAGGCGTTGACGTCGGCGGCATTGAGCTCGGCGGCGCCGGCCTGGCGCGGCACGGTCGGCACCGAGGCGACGCCTTTGGCTTCCTCGACCGTCGGCCGCAGCGGCAGCACGTCCTGCGCCGTGACCGCGGCGATGCCGATGAGCGCGGCCAGGCCCGCGAAAAGGCTCGTAAGCTTGCGCATTTTCAGCTCTCCCTTGCCGCCCGGCCGTTTGCCTCGCCGGGCCTCACCGGCTAATGTCTCGATTAAATGATCGTCTCGGCCTGATCAGGACATAATGTCCTAATCGGAAAATTGTCAAACGCGGGGCTTATGGCACGTTCGGAAATGCAGACGGATCAGCCGACGCTGGGCAAGCTGCTGCGGGCGCTGCGCGGGCGCAACGGCTGGACGCTGCGGGAGATGAGCGAGCGCAGCGGCATCCCGGTTTCGACCCTGTCCAAGGTCGAGCATGACCGGCTGACCCTGACCTACGACAAGCTCCAGCAATTGAGCCAGCGGCTCGGCATCCGCATGTCGGACCTGTTCGCCGAATCGTCCGATCCGCAGGAGCCGTCGGTGACGGCCCGCCGAAGCATCGGCCGTCTCGACAGGGCGATCCAGGTCACCACCCCCAATTACGACTATCACTATCTCTGCCCGGAGCTGCGCCGCAAGCGGATGATCCCGATCCTGACCTACATCCGGGCGAAGACCGTCGAGGAGTTCGGCGACCTCGTCCGCCATTCGGGCGAGGAATATATTTACGTGCTCGAAGGCCGCATCGAGGTGCACACCGAATTCTACGACCCGGTCCTGCTGGAGAGGGGGGAATCGATCTATCTCGATTCGCAGATGGGCCATGCCTATATCGTCGCCGAGGGCTGCGAAGAAGCGAGCGTGCTCGGCATCTGCTCGAGCGCCGACGAGAGCCTGATGAGCTCGCTGATGAACCTGCACGGTTCGGAGCCGGTTGACGCGAGGGCGAGCAATATTCCTTCGGTGCGCAGCCTGTCCGGACAGGAGGAGCGGGGATTATCAGGCGGCCCGCTGCGAAAGGCGCGGGCAAAGTCGTGATCCCCCGCACGCCGATCCACAACCCAACGCGCTCCACCCTATACCGTCTGAATAGCTGGCGCGCCCGGCAGGATTCGAACCTGCGACCCCAAGCTTAGAAGGCTCGTGCTCTGTCCAACTGAGCTACGGGCGCGTGCGCGCCGCTCTAGACCGAATTGGTGAAGATCGGAATTCCGATTCGGCCCCCGGGACGCTATGATCCGCGGCGGGAGGACCACTGCAATGGCCAAGCAAAGAAAGCTGACCGCCGGTGAAATCGCGCTCGCTCGGGCCGCTTTCGCCGACAAGATCGACTATAAAAAGGTCAGGCTCAACGACGGACCCGGATACCAGCCGCTGGCGCACGCGGCGTTCGCCAAGGGAAATCCGGCGATCACGGTCGGCTCCGTCGTTTATTTCAAGGATCATTACAGCAATGACTTTTCAGCGGCGGGGCAGGCGAAGGGGAGCTTCATCCACGAGATGACCCATGTCTGGCAATATCAGGCGATGGGCATGCCGGTCTTCTTCGCACGCTACGGCGCGGAATTCGTCCACGCCGACGGCAAGCCCGACGACATGTACAAATATAAGGAAGAGACGGACAGTTTCGGCGAGGCGATGCTCGAGGCGCAGGCCAATATGGTCCAGCATTACAGCGAGGCGCTCTGGACCAACAATGCCGCGAAGAAGGCGCGGATCGCCAGGAATCTGGCCGACAGCGGGGTTTACGGACTCTAGCGGCTTGCCGATAAGGCGCCGTGGACGAAAGCGGCATCAAGACGGTCGAAGCGGCGGCGCTGGCCGGCCGGCCGCTCCGCCATTTCGACCTGGTGATGGCCGCGTTCGTCACAATCCTGCTGCTCTCCAACGTCATCGGCGCCGGCAAGGTGGCGGTGATCGATCTGCCCGGCATCGGCCTGTGGCCGTTCGGCGCCGGCATCCTGTTCTTCCCGATCTCCTATGTGATCGGCGACGTGCTGACCGAGGTCTACGGTTATGGCCGCGCCCGCCGCTGCATCTGGGCGGGCTTCACGGCCCTTTTGTTCATGGCGTTCATGGCCTGGGTGGTGGTGGCGCTGCCGCCGGCCGCGGGCTGGACCGGCCAGGCGGCCTATAAGCAAGTGTTCGGCCAGGTGCCGCGCATCGTCTTCGCCTCGATCCTCGCTTTCTGGGCGGGCGAGTTCGTCAATTCCTATGTCCTCGCCAAGATGAAGATCATGACCCGCGGCCGGCATCTCTGGTCGCGGACGATCGGATCGACGCTGGCCGGCCAGGGCGTCGACAGCCTGATCTTCTATCCGCTCGCTTTCTACGGCCTGTGGGACAATGAGACCCTGCTCACCGTGCTCGCCACCCAATGGGCGCTGAAGGTCGGCTGGGAGGCGGCGCTGACGCCCGTCACCTATCTCGCCGTGGGCTGGCTGAAGCGGCGCGAGGGGGTCGACGTCTATGACGAGGCGACGGACTTCACGCCTTTCCGCGCGAAGCCCTGACGCCGAGCGTCGCGAAGGCGGTCAGCGACGAGGCCAGCGCCAGGCCGACGCCGACCAGGGCCGCATTGTGAAAGCCCGCGATCAGCGCCGCGCCCTGCCGCGAGAGGACGATTCCGAGCAAAGCGGTGGCGATCAGCCCGCCGCCGCGCGCGACCGCGCTGTTGAGGCCCGACGCGGTGCCGACATGGCTGTCCTCGACCGAGGAGAGCACCGCCGTGGTCAGCGGCGCGACCGCGATCGCCATTCCGGCGGAGATGGCGAGGATCGCGGGCAGGACGCTCGTCCAGTAGCTCGCCTGGGCGTCGATCGTGAGCATCAGCGCGAAGCCGCCGGCGACCAGCAGCGGGCCGATGCTGAGCGGCCAGTGCGGGCCGGTGCGCGCGGCGAGCCTGCCCATCGGCGGCGAGCCGATGGCGATGATGATCGGCAGCGGCAGCAGGGCCGCGCCCGCCATCATCGCCGGATAGTGCGCGCCCTCGATCAGCACATAAGGGAGGAGCAGCATGAGCCCGCCGAGCGCGCCGTAGAGCAGCAAGGTGAAGATCGTCAGCCCGACGAACGCGCGCGCGCCGAACATGGCGAGCGGCACCATCGCCTCGCTCCCGCGCCGATGCTCGGCCCGGAGGAAGGCGAATGCGAGCGCGGCGCCCGCGCCGAGCGAGGCGGCGGTGAGCCCGTCCAGCCTGTCGCTCGCCGACCAGGCGGTGAGCCCCCAGGTCAGCGCGCCCAGCGCCAGCGTGCCGAGCAGCGCGCCGAGCCAGTCGGGCGGCGGCCGCTTTTCGTTGGCGCTTTCGGGGACGTAGCGCCAGCCGAGCAGGATCGCGCCCGCGGCGATCGGAACGTTCAGAAGGAAGATGAACGGCCAGCCGGGCCCGTCGACCAGCCAGCCGCCGAGCAGCGGCGCGAGCGCGCCCGAGATCGCCCCGGCCGCCGCCCAGGTGCCGACGGCGCGCCCCTTCGCCTCGCCGGAGAAGGAGGCGGAGAGGATGGCGAGGCTGTTCGGCATCAGCAGCGCCGCGCCCAGCCCCTGCAGCGCCCGGCCGGTCAGGAAGACGGGGAGGCTGGGCGCCGCCGCGCACAGCAAGGAGGCGGCGGTGAACAGGAATATGCCCCAGAGCATGAGCCGGCGCCGCCCGTAAAGATCGCCCGCCGCGCCGCCGAGCAGCAGCAGCGCGGTGAGCGGCAAAGTGAAGGCGTTGACCACCCATTGCACCTCGGCGGTGGCGGCGCCGAAGCTGCGGCCGATCGCGGGCAGAGCGACGTTGAGCACCGAGCCGTCGATGAAGGCGAGGCTCGAGGCGAGGATGCAGGTGGCGAGGACGAGGCGCGGATGCTTCGCGCCGTCGCCTTTGCCCGGCGCGGCGGCGCCCTCGCAGGGTGCGGGAAGGGTCAGGCTCAAACGCGTGCCTCCTCCGGCGCGGCTAGCGGCAAGCGGCGCAGCGCGCAATCACGCGGCCGATTGAGATGGCCGGCCGCTTTCGATATCCCTCGCTTCGTTCGCAATCATGCGAGTGTCGGGAGACGGTCATGGAGCCGAGCGCGGAGTGCATCAAGCTCATCCAGTCATTCGAAGGCTGCGCGAGGAAGCAGCCGGACGGGTCGTACGACGCCTATCCCGATCCGGGGACCGGCGGCGATCCGTGGACGATCGGCTGGGGCACGACCGGACCGGACGTCGAGCGCGGCCTGGTCTGGACCCAGCAGCAGTGCGACGACCGCTTCCAGGCGGACCTCGGCCGGTTCGCGCAAAAGGTGGCCGCCGCGATCGGCGGCGCGCCCACCACCCAGCACCAGTTCGACGCGATGGTCAGCTTCGCCTACAATCTCGGCATCGGCAACCTTCAGGCGAGCACGCTGCTCAGGAAGCACAAGGCCGGCGACTTTGCCGGCGCCGCCGCCCAGTTCGCGGTCTGGAACAAGGCCGCGGGCAAGGTGATGGCCGGCCTCACCCGCAGGCGAGCGGCGGAAGCGGCGCTTTATGGCACGCCGTGACCGTCAGTTCCGGCGCGGGCCGGATCACAGCACCTCGAACAGCCCCGCCGCGCCCATGCCGCCGCCGACGCACATCGTCACCATGACGTATTTCGCGCCGCGCCTTTTGCCCTCGATCAAGGCGTGGCCGGTCATCCGCGCGCCCGACATGCCGTAGGGGTGGCCGATCGAGATCGCGCCGCCATCGACGTTCATCCGGTCATTGGGGATGCCGAGCACGTCCTGGACGTAGAGGACCTGGACCGCGAACGCCTCGTTCAGCTCCCACAAATCGATGTCGTTCACGGTGAGGCCGAACCGGTCGAGCAATTTGGGCACCGCGAAGACCGGGCCGATGCCCATCTCGTCGGGCTCGGTGCCCGCCGCGGCCATGCCGATATAGCGGCCGAGCGGCTCGAGGCCGCGCTCGGCGGCGAGCCCCGCCTCCATGATCACGCAGGCCGAGGCGCCGTCGGAGAGCTGGCTGGCATTGCCGGCGGTGATCATCGCGTCCGGGCCCATCACCGGCTGCAGGCTCTCGAGGCCCTCGATCGTGGTGTCGGCCCGGTTGCCCTCATCCCTGGTGATCGTCACCTCCTTCCTGGAGGTCTCGCCGGTCACCTTGTCCTTCACCGTCATCGTCGCGGTGACCGGGACGATCTCGTCGTCGAACCGGCCCGCGGCCTGGGCGGCGGCGGTGCGCTGCTGCGATTGGAGCGCGTAGGCGTCCTGGCGGTCGCGGGCGATATTGTAGCGCTTGCCCACGATTTCGGCGGTGCCGATCATCGGCATGTAGACGTCCTTGTGCATCGCCACCAATTCGGGATCGCCGCCGAGCCTCATCTCGGCGGTCTGCACCATCGAGATCGATTCGACCCCGCCGGCGACGCAGACGTCCATCCGGTCGACGATCACCTGCTTGGCCGCGGTCGCGATCGCCATCAGCCCCGACGCGCACTGGCGGTCGATCGACATGCCCGGCACGGTGACGGGCAGGCCCGCGCGCAGCGCCGCGGTGCGCCCGATCGTCGCCTGCACGCCCTGCTGGAGCGCGGCGCCGATGACGACGTCGTCGATCTCGGCCGGATCGACCCCCGAGCGCTCGACCGCGGCGCGGATCGCGTGCGCCGCCAGCGTCGGCGACGGCGTCGCATTGAACGCGCCGCGATAGGCCTTGCCGATCGGCGTGCGTGCGGTGGAAACGATAACGGCTTCGCGGCTGGACATGGCGGTTCCTTTCAAATCCTCCCCCGCCTTTGCGGGGGAGGGGGACCAGCCGTAGCCTTGGCGAAGGCTGGTGGAGGGGCAATCTTGCCGACCCTTAGCGCGCCAAAAAAGCTTTAGACAGACCCTCGACTCAAGAGAAAGGGACCGGCCGCTCACCCTTGCCGGGCGCGCATGGCACGGGCAAACTCGGTCGCCTGGATCGGCGATGGCTCAATAACTGGCAGTGCGAAGCTCCGACCAAAAGCCGCCGTTCCGGAATCGACCCAAATCGCGGACATTCAGATCAGTTGCGGCCACAATTGGCCGATGGCGGACTGTCTGCTTTAAAGCGACACTATGCGCAAATCTGCCCCCGCTAGGACATCCGCAACGGGTGGAAAGCGTGGGCTCAGCCCTCAGAAAATTAGGGGTCCAATGTTGAAAAATCCGCGCTTCCATAATGCGCTTGCGATATCCAGTTAATAGCATATGAGGGGGATTGGCGGCGATCCTGCCGCAGCGACCCGTCTATGCGATGGGTAAGTAAGGACCGACAGTATGTCATCCTCATCCAAAGTGCCGACCAGCACCCTCACCGCCACCGCGCTGTCATCGACATCGTTCATTCGCCGCAGCGAGATACTGGACCCGAAGTTCGAGATTCGCCCCAGCAACACCTTCGCGGCCTTAGCCAAGACCGAGGTCGGGCAGAAGATCACCCGGCTGCTGCTCAGCGAAGGTGGCGTCCTCATCTGCATGGGCGCTGTGCTTGCCGCGCCATCTCGCCCGCCCCATGCCGCCCTCCATCCCTTTATGCAGAAGCATGTCGGCACCGAAGCGTTCGACGATCAATGCAAGCGCATGACCGGCGCTTTCGTGCGCCAGATCATGGAGCATATCGGCGCTCGGTTCCGACGCTCAAACGTGCCGATTTCCGCTAAGGGCAGCCAGTACAGGTCTGGATCGACCTACACGTTCAAGTCGGTTAACATCGGTTGAATCTGCTGCTGTGAAGCCGAAGAAGGGAGTGGATTTCTCCTGCCCCTTCCTTTGTTTTGTTTCCGAAGGGGCACAGAGGGGACACATACGTATGTGTCCCCTCTGCTCCTAATTCCTCCCCCGCCTTTGCGGGGGAGGGGGACCGCCCGGAGGGCGGTGGAGGGGCTTCTTGCTTGCTTCCTAGCGTGGAGGAGGCGCGTAAGACAGACCCTCCTGTCCAGAGCAGGAGACTACAGGCTCCGGGCGCGGCACGCGCCCAGAGCGCGGCCCGAAGGGAACGCCCTCCTTACGACCGTCCTGACCGATACTCCCCAACATGAATTTATGTGGATTAAACTTCGCAAAATGTTGCCTCGCGAAGGGAGTCAGCTAAGCTTGATGCCTGGTAGGCCCCACCTGACCTGTCACCGGGTCCAAGAGCGCAAAGACTGTCTGACGTGTCGGACCCTTAACGGGCCGTTCGTAATCGGTGACGTGCGGCTTGCTCGGGAGTCTGATGCCATGTCACTGCTGATCCTTACCTATGAAAACGTCGAAGGTGTGAAGCGCGCCGCGCGCGAGCAAGTGCCAGTCGTGAAATCGAGCCATCTATCCGAGGCGATTGCTTCAGCGCTCGGGTTCCGAACCCATGCCGCACTGCGTGCGAAGATTGCCGCGGAGGCTGATTTGCCGCCCGACGTAGCTGAATGCGATCCCGCGCGCTTCGTGGTCCGATTGGCCGCGCTCGGTTATGCCGCCACGTCCGCAATCAATCTGGACGAGATCGTGCGAAGCGACGCCGTGCCCGACCGGCCCTATACCGAGTTCAGGTACGGCGACCTCCAAGCGAATAATGCACATTTCACTTGGTGCCAGCGTCACAATCGACCGATGCTCACGGTCGCGATGGCGCGCCGCTATGCCAGGCTCGATTGGGACTGCATCACTATCTCCCCGGATCAGGAAGACTTTCTGTTCGACGACGACGAAGGGCGCGCCTTCGCGAAACGAATGTTCAAGCATTTTCAGGCGCGAGCGCGCGGCGCGCCGGGCAAGCCGTACTTCAACGGCAGCGCATTCGTCGGCCAGGTCGAGAAGCTGCTTCCGGAGACGGCCCGCCAGCTCGCGGAAGACTATTTCCGGATGCTGTATCTTCCCCTCCGCGAGCCACATGAGCGTAAGAGGAAGCGCGCCGCGTGAAGCCCATTTCTATCCGAGAGGTCAGGTTTACGATCTGACCTCTCCCACGATCGCGAGATGGATTGGCGAGTCGAAGGTCGCGAAAAGCCGAATTTCGGCGACAAGGGGACACCGGTGACAGGTACGTACCTGTCACCTCGTGGTCTCTGCCATGGTCCTTGGCCCGATTGAAAGGTGAAAGGTTCGTAGGCTAGTGGCGCAGAACGCGCCTAATCCCGCTCCAATTCCCCTTCGAGCTTCATGACGGCGTAGCCGATCGCTTCCCGCAGAAACTGCATGTTCAGGCGCAGGCGATTAAACTGAATGAGCGCCAACCGCGGATCGGGATTTGATTTCAAACGCGCAATGCCCTGGCTCCAGCTTCCGTGAGGCAAAGCACGGTAGCGGGGACGAAACTTCTCCAGATTGGCCTTCACGTACTTGACGGCTTCCCGCCGTCTGTCCGTGTCGTAAAGGGTTTGCTCGAGCCCCTTCTTTTCCAGCGCTTCGTCGCGCGCGTAGTCGAACTGAGCCTTGCCGAGAAGGTAACGCCAGCTTTGCTTGGGATAGGTGTTTTCGATCAGGAAGCGAAAGCCGCTCACGATCCCTTCCCGCGCCTCCTCAAGCTCATTGGCAAGCGCTTGCTGCAAGCTCATTTCAGGTGCAGCGGGCAATTGGTCCAGAAGCATCCGCGCGAGCTTTGGGCGGCTGATTTGGCCGAGGCGCTCGGAGTCCCGCGTCGCATCGTAATAGCGCCTGCCGATCTCGGTGAACTGGAAGGCGCTGGACCAACTGTAGAATCCCATCTCGAAACGAACGAGATAGCTGCAGGCGAACCGGAAATACTCGAAGGCAAGCTGGCGCAGATAATCTTCGTAGACGAAGCCTTCGTGATAAGCGGCATTCCGATGCCTATGGGCGGCTATGATGAACGCGGCTTCGTCGTGGGAGATTTCGTTCACGAACGCGAGGACGTTTAACCGGTCGTCGAATCGCTGGCTGCGGGCGAGCGTCCTCTGTTTGGGCGTCAGTCCTTGAATGTCGCCCCCAAGGCCCACGTGAACCCAAAGGGACGTGCGGACCATGATCTCGATCGCATTATCAATCAGGATCAGCGCCAGCCGATTATGAATGGGGTGGTCGAGCCGCAATTCGACGGCGGCGCGATCAAGTTGTTCTGCAAGGGGCAGCAATCGCTCCATTAGAGAGCGATTGTCAGGCCAGCCGGCGCTCCGCGGCTGAGAAGCTCGCGCAGCTTCTTTGCCTGAAACCCGCGCCATTCTTCGAACGGCACCTTATCGACATTCTCCCGGGCCATTTTCTTAACCCCGTCCGGCATGAACGTACTCGCCTCTACCACCTCCAGGTATTGCGTTCGCAAATCCTCCGCGCTGCGACTCTCTTCGGCTCTCAGCGCATCCGCGATTGGGAGGATTGCCGGTCCAACCGCATTCTCACACGCGGTAAAGATGTTCCGCAGAAGGAGGTCAAAGGCGCCATACGGCCCCTTTTTGCTGAAGCGGTGGAAGGCCTGCGATGGCGCAATCACGCAAGTTTGGTCCTCAACCACCACCCCCATCGCGGCTATATCCTCGCCCCGGTGAACGACCGCGTTCCTGAGCTCGGTCAAATAGGCGACGTTGTTCTGGCCGGTCTTGCCGCCTTGGCCGTCCAGCGCCCGCGTCCAGGCTTCCGTCACTTGCGACCCGTACAGCTCAACGGCCAGCTCGAGGAGCGACAGCAGGCTGGTCAGGTACAACGAGTGATACATTCGCAGGGCGTGGCCGTCCGCCGGCGGCCTGAAGCTCATCACTGCGTCGAGCGCCAGATTTTTGCATTCGGCATACCAAAGGAGGCCACTGACACCCTCCTGCATAGCCTTGTTCGTCATGCGTCATCCTGCTCTGTCGGTCGAGTTTCCTGAGTCGGCTCCAGCCGGCCGGGCCAGATACCGGAAAATTCCCTGTCCGGCGGATGGCCGGCTTCGCGGCAAATACCCGCGAGTGCGAGCGCGCACCGGTCCCCCGTATGTAAGCGTCTTGCGACCTATCAGATTTCGGCGTGGCTGCCTCGGTCCAGAAGCTGTCCCAGATCCATTGAGCTTCGGATCGCCGCCGCTCGCGGCGAAGGTATACATCAGCAGGAAGCGCAGGCTGAGTGTCTTGCGCGCCGGCCGATCGCCGCACTCGTCGGCATCTCGCTGTCTGCCGCGAGGGCCTTCCGCCGACTTCAAGAAGCCCCTCCACCATGCTTCGCATGGTCCCCCTCCCCTGCAAAGGCAGGGGAGGAATTTTCTTCACACGAAGATCATCCCGATCCACTCCGCGGTAAGCGCGGGCTTGTCCTCGCCTTCGATCTCGACAATGACCCGGTGGAGGAATTGCCACTGGCCCGGCCTCTTCTCCTCGACCGAGAGGAGGGTGAAGCGGCCGCGCACCCGTTTGCCCGAGCGGACCGGGGCGATGAAGCGCACCTTCTCGAAGCCGTAATTGACCGCCATCCTGATCGTCGGCGGGATCAGCATCACGCCCGCCGCCATCTGGCTCAAGAGCGACAGAGTGAGGAAGCCGTGAGCGACGGTGCCGCCGAACGGCGTTTGCGCGGCCGCGGCCGGATCGACATGGATGAACTGATGATCGCCGGTGACGTCGGCGAACATATCGATCGCCGCCTGGTCGACGAGGATCCAGTCGGAGACTCCGATCTCCCCGCCGATCCGGGCTTCTATCTCCTCGAAGCTGGCGACCGGCATTGAGCCTCCCTCGATCTGGCGCTATCCGCGCCCGGCATAGAGCCGCGCCGCGGCGAGACTCAAGCCCTCGGGAGCATTGAACATGGCTGACGCTACGGCATCGGCGCGCATCGAGATCAGCAGGCTCCTCAGGGCCCCGGAACCCGAGGTGCTCGCGCCTTTGCTTGCGGCGGCCGCGCTCGACTCCGATTCGCGGGCGCGGGTCGAGAAGCGGGCGAAGGCGATGCTCGCCGCGCTTCGCGACGCGGGCGCGCGCGGCTGGGTCAACCAGTTCCTCCAGGAATATCGGCTCAACACCCAGGAGGGAGTCGCCCTACTCTCGCTCGCCGAGGCTTTCCTTCGAGTGCCCGATCCCGAGACCGCCGATTCGCTCATCGCCGACAAGCTCGGCGAGGGCGACTGGCGCGCGCACAAGGGCAAGGCCAATTCGACCCTGGTCAACACCGCGACCTGGGGCCTCGTCATCGGCCGCGCATTGACCAGCGAATCCGAGCAGGCGAGCGCCTTGAAGCGGCTGATCGCGCGCACCGGGGAGCCCTTCGTCCGCCAGGGCGTCGGAGCGGCGATGCGGATGATGGGCGAGATCTTCGTCATGGGCCGCAACATCTCCGAAGCCGTCGCCCGGATGAACAAGCGCGAGAACAGGGGCTTCACCGCCAGCTTCGACATGCTCGGCGAGGCGGCGCGGACCTTCCCCGACGCCGAGCGCTACTACAAGAGCTACGAGGACGCGATCCGGGCGGTCGGCAAGGTCGCGAAGGAAGGCCATTCGATCTCGGTCAAATTGTCGGCGCTCCACCCGCGTTACGAGGTCGCCCAGTACGAAAGCTGCGTGCCGGCTTTGATCGAGCGGGTCGAGGCGCTGGCGACGCTGGCCGCGAGCTTAAGCATCCCCGTCACCATCGACGCCGAGGAGACCGAGCGGCTGGAGATGAGCCTCGACATCATCGAAAAGGTGGCGGGCCTGCCCGCGCTGAAGGGCTGGGACGGGCTCGGAATGGCGATCCAGGCCTATGGCAAGCGCGCCCGGCCGACCATCGCCTGGGCCGATGCGCTCGGCGCGAAGACCGGGCGGAGGATCGCGGCGCGGCTGGTCAAGGGCGCTTATTGGGACACCGAGATCAAGCGGACCCAGGAACAGGGCCTTTCCGATTATCCTTTGTTCACCCGAAAGGCGGCGACCGACGTCTCCTACCTCGCCTGCGCGAGGGACATGCTCCGGTTGAAGAACATCTTCCCAGCGTTCGCCACCCACAACGCCCTCACCGTCGCGACGGTGCTGGAATGGGCGGGCGACGCCCGCGACTTCGAGTTCCAGCGCCTGCACGGCATGGGCGACGGACTTTATGAAGGTCTGGTCCGCGAGCAGGGCTATCACACCCGCATCTACGCCCCGGTCGGCGGCCATCGCGACCTGCTCGCTTATCTGGTGCGGCGGTTGCTCGAGAACGGCGCCAATTCCTCCTTCGTCCACCAGCTCGCCGACGAGAGCCTGACCGACGAGGACCTCCTCGCCGATCCGGTCGCCAAGATCGCGGCGGTCGGCGGCACCCGCCATCCCTCGATCCCGCTGCCCGAGGATCTGTTCATGCCCGAGCGCAGGAACAGCGAGGGGCTCGATCTCAACCATCGGCCAGAGCTGGAACGGGTCGCCAAGGCGGTGGCGCCGCCGCTCGACTTCAAGCCCACGACCAGCGCCCCGGCCGAAGAGCTGGTGACCCGCGCCCTCAGGGGTTTCGAGCTCTGGTCGAAGCGCAGCGTCGATGAGCGCGCCTCCTGCCTGGAGCGGCTCGCCGATCTGCTCGAGCGCGACCGCGACATGCTGATGCGGATCGCGGTGCAGGAGGCGAAGAAGACCATCCCCGACGCGCTCGCCGAGGTCCGCGAGGCGGTCGATTTCTGCCGCTATTACGCCGCCCAGGCGAGGAAGCATCTCCGGCCGATCGAGCTGCCGGGGCCGACCGGCGAGCGCAACGTCTTGCGGATGGAGGGGCGCGGCGCCTTCGTCTGCATCGCGCCGTGGAACTTCCCGCTCGCCATCTTCCTCGGCCAGGTCTCGGCGGCGCTGGCGGCGGGCAACAGCGTCGTCGCCAAGCCGGCCTCGCAGACGCCGGAGATCGCCGCTTATGCGGTCGGCCTCGCCCATGAAGCCGGCATTCCGGAGGACGCCCTGGTGCTCGCCGCCGGCCGGCGCGACCTGGGCCAGAAACTGATGGAGGACGTGCGGATCGCCGGAGTCGCCTTCACCGGCTCGACCGCGACCGCCAAGACCATCGCCCGCACCCTGATCGCCGACGAT
>Ga0190265_10000313_pt1 | contig 38740 bp, 37 predicted proteins | sample Popmic124T_FD_133135 | JGI IMG/M metagenome (GOLD analysis project Ga0190265, IMG submission 133135) | Populus adjacent soil microbial communities from riparian zone of Indian Creek, Utah, USA - 124 T | ecosystem: Environmental > Terrestrial > Soil > Riparian zone | place: USA: Utah | collected... | reverse complement strand
GATGGGTCAGCAGATCAGCGAGGGCTCCGTCGTTAGTCAGCAGGATCAGGCCGCTGGTGTCGACGTCGAGGCGACCGACGGGATAGAGGCGGCGGTCCGAGCCGACGAGCCCGACGACCGTCGGTCGGCCGTGGGTGTCCTGGGCGGTCGAGACGACTCCCGGCGGCTTGTTGACGGCGTAGGTCTCCTGCGGCTCGGGCGCTACCGGGCGGCCGTCGACCGCGACGTCGCTGCTGTCATTGACATCGCGCGCCGGGTCGGTGACGGTCTTGCCGGCGATCGTGACTCGACCGTCGGCGATGATCGTCTCGGACGCGCGCCGTGAGGCGACGCCGGCGTGGGCTAGGTACTTGGCGAGCCGCATCGGGCAAGGCTCGCAGGATGCGACACTTGGCGCGTGGACCTCGAACGGCTCGACAGCCTGCTCGCCGAGCGCGGCCAGCCCGCGTTCCGCGCCGGGCAGGTGTGGGACTGGCTGGCGCGCGGGGTCGCCTCCTACGCCGAGATGACGAACCTGCCCGTTGCGCTGCGCGAGACGCTCGCCGCCGAGCTGCCGCTCTCGACGCTCGCGCTCGAGACCGAGGCCCACTCGCGCGACGGCACCGAGAAGGCGTTGTTCCTGACCGCCGACCGCCGACCGCTCGAGACGGTGCTGATGCGCTACCGCGACGGCCGCCGCTCGCTCTGCCTGTCGAGCCAGTCCGGCTGTCCGCTGACCTGCACCTTCTGCGCGACCGGGACGATGAAGTTCGGCCGCAACCTGACGGCGTCGGAGATTCTCGACCAGGCGCTGCACTTCCGCCGCAAGGAGGAGGTCAACCACGTCGTCTTCATGGGGATGGGCGAGCCGCTGTTGAACCTCGACAACGTGCTCGGCGCCTGCGAGCGGCTGCCCGACGTCGGCGTCCACCCCTCGAGCACCACGATCTCGACCGTAGGCTGGATTCCCGGCATCGAGCGGCTGACCGAGCGCGACGGCCCGACAATCCGTCTCGCGCTGTCGCTGCACGCCCCCGACGACGCGCTGCGCTCCGAGCTAATGCCGGTCAACGACCGCTACCCGCTCGCCGACGTGCTCGACGCCTGCCGCGCCTGGAGCGAGCGACGCAACCGCAAGGTGTTCGTCGAGTACCTGATGCTCGCTGGCGTCAACGACCGCTACGAGCAAGCCGTCCAGCTCGCCGCGATCCTCACTCCTCCAAACACCTTCAAGGTCAACCTGATCCCCTACAACCCGACCGATTCGCCGTTCGAGGGCTCGGGACGCGAGGCGATCGAGGTCTTCCGCTCGACGCTCGAGCACAACGGCGTTCCGGCCACGGTGCGCTTGACACGCGGCCGCGACATCGGTGCCGCATGCGGGCAGCTCGCGGCCAAGGGTTAGTCCGAAGACTGACGCTGCTCGCCGGCTTTGAGCAGCCGGTCCCTCAGCTCTTGCTCGTCCTCGGGCGACGGGTCGAACTGGGCGATGTCGGGCAGCGCGTCGAGTGCCTGGAGGCCGAAGAGCTTCTGGAAGAGGTCGGTGGTTCGGTAGAGGACGGCGCCGAAGCGCGAGCGGCCGTGCTCCTCGATCAGGCCGCGCTCGAGCAGCGTGCCGACCGCGGACTCGGACGCCACACCGCGGATGCGGGCGATCTCCGGGCGCGACACCGGTTGCAGGTAGGCGACGATGCCAAGGCACTCGGCCTGGGCCTGGGTCAGTGGCGGGGTGCGCGGCTTGGCGAGCAGGCGCCGGGCCGCCTTCTCGGCGATCGGGTCGGTCGCGAGCGTGAAGCCGCCGGCGACCTCGCGCAGGACGACGCCGCGGTAGCCCTCGGCGTAGTGCTCGCGCAGACGGTGCAGCGCCGCGACGACCTGGTCGTCGGGCATCTCGCAGGCCTCGGCGAGGTCGTCGAGCGAGACCGGGTCGGGCGACAGGAAGAGCAGCGCCTCGACGATCCTCGCGAGGTCCTGCATGCCCGTACTCTCGTCGCTCATGCCCGTCCCGCCTTGATCGTGATCGGGCCGAACGACTCGGACTGCTCCCAGTCGGCCTCGCCGGCCTTGTAGAGCTCGAGCAAGGCGAAGAGCGTGACGGCCTCGGTGACCCGGTCGGCGCCCTTGACGGCGTCGTCAAAGGAGAAGGTGCCGACACGCGACAGCAGGCCGCGCATGTGGGCGAGCCGCTGCTCAATCGAGACGCGCGGACGGGCGACGTGGCCGAGGTCGAGCTTCGGCGGGACGCGCAGCAGGCCGCCGATCGCCTTGGCGAGCTTGGCCGGATCGTACGAGGCCTCGGCGGCGTCGTAGGAGACGCGGCGCAGCTCGGGCGGCAGCGGCGCCGAGCGGTAGCGGTGGCCGTCCTCGGCGGCGAGCCGCTCGATCAGGAAGCCGGCCGCCTGCTTGTAGCGGCGGTACTCGAGCATCCGCGCCAACAGCTCCTCGGCCGCCTCGCCGGGCTCGAGCTCCAGGCCCTCCTCGTCCTCGCGCGGCAACATCAGCCGCGACTTCAGCTCCAGCAGCGCGGCGATCAGGACGAGGAACTCGGTCGCCGCCTCGAGATCCAGCTCGCCGACCGCCTCGAGGTGGTCGATGTAGGCGAGCACAACGTCGGCCAGCTCGACCTCGAGCAGGTCGACCTCCTCGCGCAGGACGAGCGTCAGCAGCAGGTCGAATGGACCCTGGAAGACCTCCAGGTCGAGATCGAGCGCAGCGACGGACACCGGGGCAAGCCTAGACGCGACACCCGACGGCGGTCATGCGCGCTCGCCGGCCGGCTCTGTCAGCAGCGATTCGAGCAGCTCGACGACGCGATCGGCATAGGCGCCGTCGGGATCACGATCCGGATTGAAGTCGGCGACGGATACTCCGACCAGGTCCGGGGCCGCGACCAGCGGGCGAACGAGCGCGGAGAGCTCGTCCCAGTCGAGTCCAAGCGACTGTGGGTAGCTGACCGCCGGAAGAGACGTCTCGTCGAGGACGTCGAGATCGAGGTGCAGCCAAGCCCGGGCGCCGGCGAGACGCGCAACTGCCTGCTTGCCCATCACCGCGGCGCCGCGCGCCTGGATCTCGGGCGCCGTAAGCGAGTAGATGGCTGGATCGAGGCGGGCGTTCTCGAAGGCGACGTCGGCGTTCAACTTGGATGGCCGGTGGCCGAGCAGCACGACGGCCGCGGGATCGAGCACCGGTGCGTCGTCCGCGAGCAATCCCGTCGGCCCGTGGCCAGTGAGGATCGCCAGGTCCATGTCGGCGGCCTCGCCAGTCGACGACGTCTCGCCGTCGTAGAAGTCGGCGTGGCCGTCGACGAACCAGAGCCCGGTGCCGGCCGGAAGCGCAGCGAAGACGCCGAGCAACAGCGTGCAATCGCCGCCGACGACTAGCGGCTGCTCGTTGGCGGCGAGCACGTTCCGCACTCGGGCCGCGATGTCCGCAGTGGCCCGACGCACGTCGGCGGCACCAATGACGCCCGTCCCCGGATCGCGCCGCGTGTCGCGGATCTGGGCATCCGCCGCACCGGCGTCGCGCGCGCCGAGCCGTTCGACCAGCCCGGCGGCCCGCAGTGCCGCGGGCGCAAGCTCCTCGCCGCGTCCCGCGCCCGAGCAATCGAGCGGGGCGTCGATGACGGCGAGGCGCGCGCGACTCAGGGTGCGCCCACTCCCATCGCCGCGCGGACGTCGCGCAACGTCTCGGATGCGATCGCCCGTGCCCGCTCGGCGCCCTGCTGGAGAACGGACTCGAGCGCCGCCTCGTCGGGCCGCAGCTCGGCATAGCGCTCGCGGACCGGGCGCAGGTAGTCGCCAACGGCCTCGGCCACCGCGCCCTTGAAGGCTCCGTACTGCTGCCCGTCGAATTCGCGCTCGACATCCTCGGGTGTCACGCCGCGCGTCACCGCGTAGATATCGATCAGGTTGGCGATCCCGTCCTTGCCCTCGCCACGCCGCACCTCGCTGCCGGAGTCGGTGACGGCGCTTTTGATCTTCTTGAGGATCGCCTTCTCCTCGTCGTCTACGTAGATCAGGCCGCGCTCCTCGCTGGCGGTCGTCGACATCTTCTTCGTTGGGTCCTGGAGGTCCATGATCCGTGCGCCGACCTTCGGAATCCGGTGCTCGGGCACCGTCAAGACATCGCCATAGGTCGCGTTGAAGCGGATCGCGATGTCACGCATCAGCTCGACGTGCTGGCGCTGGTCGTCTCCGACCGGAACCTCCTCCGCACGGTAGGCGAGCACGTCGGCCGCCTGGAGCACCGGGTAGAGGAACAGCCCGGCCGACACCAGCTCGCGCTGCTGGACCGCCTTGTCCTTGAACTGATGCATCCGGTTGAGATCGCCGTGCGCGGTCACCGAGGCGAGCAACCAGCAGAGCTCGGTGTGCTCGTGCACGTCGCTCTGGCGGAAGAGGATGCAGCGCGCCGAATCGAGTCCGGACGCGAGCAGCATCGCGGCGGTGTCGTAGAGGTAGCTGCGCAGCTGGTTCGGGTCGTAGGCGACGGTGATCGCGTGCAGGTCGACGATGCAGTAGATCGCCGGATCACCCCTGTCCTGACCCTCGACGTAGCCGCGCACTGCGCCGATGTGATTGCCGAGGTGCTTGCGCCCGGTCGGCTGGAGACCGCTGAAGATCCGCATGGAGCGCGGAGCCTATTCGCTCGTTAGATCCGCCAGCCGTTCGCGATCGAGGGGATCGACTCGCTCGATCTCCGATATGCCGTCCAACCCGCGATCGGCGCTGAGAACCGTCGTGACGCCGTGGGTGGACGCTGTGGCGACATGAACCGCATCGGCGATGTCGAGCTGGGGGTAGCGCTCGACGATCTCGAGAGCACGTCGTATGACCACGCCATCGACCGAGTGAAGATCTGTGCAGACGTCTATCGCGGAGCGGGCGCGCGTCGCCGCCTGACGATCACCTCTGCGCCACCTCTGGCGGACGAACTCCTGAACGGTGTAGGCGCTCGTCTCACCGGCCAGGCGGCGTTCAGCGACCGCGCGCAGGATCTTTCGACAAGCGTCTCGGTGCGGCGACTCCTCGCCGAGGGCATAGATGAGCACGTTGGTATCGAGATAGACGCGCATCACTCGATGCCAATCTCCTCGTCCCACGCCTCCGCGAGCTCGCGCTTGAGCTCCTCAGGCGTGCCGACCGGAACGGGCGGCGCTGCCAGCAGCGACTCGAGTGCCGCCAAGGCTCGTGTCCTGTCGTCGCGCTCCAGCTCGTGGTCGATCGCATCGCGGACGACGGCGCCAACCGAGGAGCCGGTCGCGTCGGCGCGCTGGCGGAGGCGCTCGAGGCGTTCGTCGTCGAGGAGAACGTGCATACGCCTATTCAATTCGGCCATATGTGCAGGTTACACACACATGTGTGACAGCTCTGCGACAGCTGCGTTACAGAAGCCTTCCCAAAGCGGCGTCTCTACTGACTCGAAGCAGCCTCGGTGCGCTCCCAAAGCTGTAGGTAGGCCTCAGCGCCGTTGGCGAGGTCGTCGACGATTTGGGGGCCGCCGACCTGACGCAGGTCCTCGATCCAGTCGGGATAAAGGCCGTAGTGGTCGACGCCGTCGACGTTGATGTCGTAGGTGCGCGTCCCGGAGCGCTGGCGATCGATCGTGCTGCCACCGTCGAACGACTGGAATGGGTACTGGACGGGATTCGCGGCGGCGTTCGGGCGTGGAACGGGCTGGGAGTGGAGGCCGTTGATGTCGGAGCCGAAGCCGGTGCCGAAGAAGAAGTCGGAATTGCGGTTGGCGCGCGCCGCCTGCCACTCCGCCACGAACTGGTTCGCCTGGGTCGAGATCGGCCCGACGATGCCGCCGAGCGCCTGGAGGCGCTGCTGGCTGCCCGCGTCGCCCCAGCTGTGGCTGGAGATCACTCCCGGATAGTCGGTCTCCTCGAGGATCGACAGGACCTGCTGGCGCGCCTTGACGCTGAGGTGGTCGGTCTCGACGATCATCCCGCGGTCCATCATCGCCCGGACCAGGTGCTCGCCGAGCGGCGTCAGACCCTTCGGGTTGCAGAGCGGGGCGTGCGGATAGACCGGTAGCTGGCCTTGTAGCAGCGGCGCCGTGAGCAGCGGGCCGAAGACCGTGTAGATCAGCTCGGCGTACTCGCCAGTCGGGTTCGTCGGCTCGTTGTCGTGGTCGGCCGCATCACAGTGCTCGGCGGTCCAGAATTGGCCGGTCGCGTACTTGTTGCCAACGTTGACCAGAACGCCTTGGGTGCCAGAATCGAAGTGGACCCCGCCGAGCGCGTTGTCGAACTTGTGTACCGGGAACATCGAGCGCACACCGATCCCGTGCAGCCGGTCGAGCTCCGTGTCGATCTGCTCGGCCGTGCAGCGCGGCGTGCCGTTGAACTGCCCGCAGTTCAGGACCTCCGAGACCTCGATCCCCAACACCATCGCCAGCTTGCCGTCGTTGATCACTGCCCGCGCCTCGGCCGGGTCGTCGACGATCCGCAGGAACCCCTTGCCCGGACCGCCGAACTGCGCGTCGATGTAGTCGACCAGCGTGTGCATGTCTTCGGCCTGCTGGTAGGCGCTCACCATCTCGTTGCAGTTGTTCTTCTTCAGCGGATAGATCTCGCACAGCGCCCGGTTCTCGACCAGGTCGTTGACCATGATCCGCAGCCCAGACCGCCAGGCGCGCTCAATCCACTTCCAGTAAGTCCCCTCATGGGTCAGCGACTCGTCGCGCGGCCAGCCCGCGAAGCTCGGCCAGCCATCCGTGCTGTGGGTCCCAACCGGCGACCCGAAGGCAAAGAAGTTCTCCGCCACGGCCCCCACCCCATTGCCGACATGGTCGACGCAGTCCCGCATCGCCACGGTCACCCCATACGGGCTCCAAGGCCGCCCACAGTGAAAGCGCCCGCCAAGGAACTGGAACCCGCCGAGATGGATGTGATCGTCGAGGAACCCCCGCACCGGCGCCGTCGGGCTCTCCCCCTTTAGCGGCTCCCCAGTGACGTTCACCTCGATCTCGGGGAACTCAGAGCACCCCACTGCCGGCTCGAACGTCCACCGCAGCGTCGTCGACGCAACCTGCGCCAGCCGCCCCAGCGCTCCAACGCCAAGGTTCTTGCCACTCGAGACGTTAGTCAGCCGCAGCGAGGTCCCACCATCAACTACCCGCCAATCCGCCGTCGGCCCTGGATTGGCGACCGGCGTCACAGCCCCCAGCAAACCAGCGGCCGGCATCCGCGCATCAGGCCCGTAGAGCAGATACCGCCCCAACGCAGTCGCCTTCAACCGGAACGGCGTGGCAGCGGCCACAGTCTGGGCGCTCACGGGATACCCAAGCGCATTCTTCGTCACGAACCGCCCTGTATTCGCATCGCGCAACGCATAGCAACCATTCGCATACGAATAGATGTCAGCAGCGCTTGCCGGAACGGCCACAGCAGCAAGAGACCCGCACACCACCAGCACTACAGCGGCTCTCAAAGCCAACGCCTTCAAATGTCCCTCTTACGAATGGCCACGCGCTCCCTCCGCCATCTCCTCCCCACCCGGCCCCGCTAATAAACGTGCACCACTCGGCCGCAATCAGCCCGGCTGGCGCACCACCGGATTCTTCGCAGCCCCCGCCTCATCCAACCGCCGCACCGCCGTCGTATACGGCGCATTCCGCGCAATCTCTGGATCCTCAGCCGCCTCGACCAGAATCGCCCGCACGACACCAGCGAAGTCGTCCAATGTCTCCTTCGTCTCCGTCTCCGTCGGCTCGATCATCAGCGCCTCGTCGACCAGCAACGGGAAATAGACCGTCGGCGGATGCACGCCGTGGTCGAGCATCCGCTTCGCGATATCCAAAGTCCTGATTCCCAGCTTCTCCTTCGCCCCCCGCCCCGACAGCACGAACTCGTGCATGCAGACGCGGTCGAAGGCGATCGGCAGGTACTCGGCGATGTCCGGCTCCGCCAGCAGCGCCCGCAGGTAGTTGGCGTTCAGCACCGCAGTCTCGGACGCCTCGCGCAACCCCTCGCCGCCGAGCGAGCAGATGTAGGCGTAGGAGCGCACGAATACCCCGAAGTTGCCCTGGAAGCCGCGTAGCTTGCCGATCGACTTCGGACGGTCGTAGCCGAGCGCGAAGCGCGGACCATGGCCGTTGTGGCCGTCCTCGCGGACGACCTGTGGCCGCGGAATGTAGGGCTCGATGCGGTCAGAGACCGCGATTGGCCCCGCGCCCGGGCCACCGCCACCGTGTGGCTGAGTGAACGACTTGTGCAGGTTGTAGTGGACGATGTCAAAGCCCATGTCGCCGGGCCGCGAGATGCCCATGACTGCGTTGAGGTTGGCGCCGTCGTAGTAGAGCGTCGCCCCCACCGCGTGCACGATCGAGGCGATCTCCTCGATGTTGCGATCGAACAGGCCGAGCGTGTTGGGGTTGGTCAACATCAGGCAGGCGACGTCGTCGTCGGCCTTCGCGCGCAGATCGTCGAGATCGACCCCACCGTGCTCGTCGGTTCCGACCTTGACGACCTCGTAGCCGGCCATCGTCACAGTCGCCGGGTTGGTGCCGTGCGCGGTGTCGGGCGTCAGCACCTTGTGGCGGTGCTCGCCGCGGTCCTCGTGGTAGGCGCGGGTGACCAGCAGGCCGGCCAGCTCGCCGTGCGAGCCGGCGGACGGCTGCAGCGAGACGTGCGGCAGACCGGCGATCTCGGCGAGCGCCCGCTGGAGGTTCCACATCAGCTCGAGCGCGCCTTGGGCGTGCTCGGGATCCTGGAGCGGGTGCAGCCGCGCGTGGCCAGGCAGCGCGGCGACGCGCTCGTGCAGCTTCGGGTTGTGCTTCATCGTGCACGAGCCGAGCGGGTAGAAGCCCGTGTCGAGGTCGAAGTTCTTCTTCGACAGACCGTTGTAATGGCGGACGATCTCCGGCTCTGAGATCTCGGGGAGCTCGGCGGGACGGCTGCGGCGCAGGCCGGCCGGCAGCAGGTCCTCGATCGCGACCTCCGGAACGTCGGTCGACGGTGGCGTGAACGCGCGCCGGCCTTCAACCGACTTCTCGAAGATCGTCCGCGTCTGCTCGTCCGCTCTTGGATCCAGAACCGCGCTCATGCGTGCGCCTCTTCTCTCACGGAGCCCAGCACCGACGCAAGCCGGTCGATGTCGGCCTTCGTGCGCCGCTCGGTGATCGCAACGAGCAGGCCGTCCTCGTACTCCGGATAGTCGCGGCCGAGGCGGTAGCCAGGATTGATCCCAGCGACGCGGGCGCGCTCGAAGGCAGCGTCGAGGTCCGGCACCCGGACCGCGAACTCGCGCACCACCGGACCGGGGTTGATCGTCTCCAGCCCAAGCGTCTCGCGGGCGTAGTGCGTCCGGCGCAGCATCAGCTCACCGAGCTCGACGAGTCCTTGCTTGCCGAGCCAGGACAGGTAAATCACACCGGCGAGCGCGTTGAGCGCCTGCGCGGTGCAGATGTTGTGCGTCGCCTTCTCGCGGCGGATGTGCTGCTCGCGCGTCTGGAGCGTCAGCACGAAGCCGCGCTTGCCGTCGACGTCGCGCGTCTCGCCGGCGATCCGCCCCGGCATCTTGCGGATGAACCGCTCGGCGGCGGCGAAGAATCCGAACGACGGACCACCGAAGTCGAGTCGGTTGCCAAGCGTCTGCCCCTCACCGACGCAAACGTCGGCGCCGAGCGCTCCTGGCGGCTCGAGGATGCCGAGCGGCAGCGGGTCGGCCGCGACGATGAACAGCGCACCGGTCCGCTTGGCCGCCTCGCCGAGCGTGCCCAGCTCTTCGACCGTCCCGAGGAAGTTCGGCTGCTGGACGAAGACGGCGGCGGTGTCATCGTCGACGAGCGCGGCGAGCGCGTCAATGTCTGTGGCGCCCTCGCTGTCCAGCCCAGCTTCGGCGACGGTCATCGCGTAGCCCTTGGCGTGCGTCGCAAGCGTCTCGCGCGAGTGCGGATGCAGGCCGCGCGAGACGACGAACTTCGTCCGCTTGGTCTCGAGCTTCGCGAGATAGCCGGCAGCGGCGACCGCCGAAGGGCCCTCGTAGACCGAGGCGTTCGAGACCGGCAGGCCGGTCAACTCCGAGATCGCGGTCTGGTACTCGAACATCACCTGCAACCCGCCCTGCGAGATCTCCGGCTGGTACGGCGTGTAGGGCGTCAGGAACTCCGACCGCTGGAGGATCGAGTCGATCAGCGCCGGCGTGTAGTGGTCGTACATCCCAGCGCCGAGGAAGCTCGTCTCGGCGTCGGCGTGGGTGTTGCGCGCCGCAAGCGCCGCGAGGTGGTCGTAGACGTCCTGCTCGGCAAGCCCGGCCGGCAGGTCGAGTGGCCGCTGCAGGCGCACTCCCTCGGGAATCTCGGCGAACAGGTCCTCGGCCGAGCCGACGCCGATCGCGTCGAGCATCGCCTGGCGGTCGGCGTCGGTTGCGGAGGTGTAGCGGCTCATCAGGGGAGGAACGTCGTCCTTCTAGGACAGCAGATCGCGATAGGCGGCCACGTCGAGCAGCTGATCGATCTCGCTGAGGTCGCTGAGCTTGACCTTGACCAGCCAACCCTCGCCGTAGGGGTCGTCGTTGATCTTCTCGGGCGAGTCGGAGAGTGCCTCGTTGACCTCAACGATCTCGCCGGACAGCGGCGCGAAGACGTCCGAGACCGCCTTGACCGACTCGACCTCGGCGTAGCTGCCGTCCTTGGCGACCGTCGATCCGATTGCTGGCGGGTCATAGAAGACGACCTCGCCAAGGGCATCCTGGGCGTACCAAGTGACGCCGAAGACGGCCACGTCGCCGTCGATCCGCGCCCAGTCGTGCTCGGGGTGGTACTTCAGGTCCTCTGGGTATTCGGCTGCCACTCGCGCTGTCTCCTCTTAGGGCTTGTAAAGGGGCTTGCTGCGGACGGCCGCCGCGCGGCGCTTGCCGCGCACGTCGACCTCGATCGGAGTTCCTGGCGTCGCCGCGGCCGCCGGCAGGTAGGCCATCCCGATCCCGATGTCGAGGCAGGGCGACAGGCTGCCGCTCGTCACGACACCCTCACCGTGGGCCGTGCTGACAGGGTTGTCCTGGCGCGGGATACCGGGACCGGTGAAAGCGAACGGGACGAGCAGCTGCGCAGGGTTGAAATCGCGCAGCGCCTCGGCGCCGATGAAATCCGTGTCGGGCTTGCAGGCCCAGGCGAGACCGGCCTCGATCGGGTTACGGTCGAGCGAAAGGTCGTTGCCGTAGAGGTGGAAGCAGGCCTCCAGGCGCAGCGTGTCGCGCGCGCCGAGCCCGACAGGCACAACTCCTTCGGCTAGCAGCGCATCCCAGATCTCGCCGGCATGCCCAGGCGGCGCCATGATCTCGACCCCGTCCTCACCGGTGTAGCCGGTGCCACAGACGAGGCAGTCGACGCCAGCGATCGCGACGGTGGCGGTGCGCATACGGGCGGGGAGCTCGCCGCCGGCGATCCGCGCTACGGCCGCACGCGCTGTCAGTCCCTGCACCGCAAGCATCGCGTAGCGCTCAGCGGCGTCGACGACCTCGACGTTGAAGCCCTCGGCATGCTCCGCCAACCACGCGTAGTCGCCCTCGTGGTTCGACGCGTTGGTGACCGTCAGGAAGCGTGGCCGGTCGCCCGGCAGCCGGTACGTGAAGAGATCGTCGAGCACTCCCCCGTCCTCGCGACAGAGCAGCGCATACTGGGCGCCGCCCTCAGCGAGCTTGGTCACGTCATTGGAGAGCAGCCGCTGCAGGAACGCCTCGGCGTCCGGACCGCTCGTCTCGACCTGCCCCATATGCGAGACGTCGAAGACACCCGCCGCCTCGCGGACCGCCATGTGCTCTTGGCGCACGCCCTCGTACTGGACTGGCATCTCCCAGCCGGCGAACGGCACTAGACGCGCACCGGCCGCCGCGTGGCGGTCGTGGAGCGGCGTTCTACGCAAGGTTTCGGCGGCGGAGGGCACGCCGCCGAGAGGCTACCTGCCGGCGACCCTGGAAAAGATCCGGAGATCGGCGTAAGTTCGGCCTCGCTTCTCGGTTAGCCGGGAAAGCAACCCGACTGAAAGGCCTCTCCGATGCACAGCAAGTCCACACTCAGCAGGCGTATCCCGACCGCAATGGCCGTCGTGGCCACCGCGCTGCTCGCGCTTCCCGCGTCGGGACTGGCCGCCGAGACCTTCGGCAGCCGCTTCGCCAACAGCCCGAACAGCGGCGCCTGCAGCGGCTTGATGTCCGCTCCATGCACCTATGTCTCGTTCATTCATCCGGCGGTTGGGACCGGCGACCCGTATTCCGGGGGCGCGCCGAGCGACGGCGTGGTCACGAAGTTCCGGATCCACGCGAACGGTCCCGGCGCCTCGGTGACGTTCCGACTCGCCGACATCACCCGTGAGAACGAGGACTCCGCGCAGTCGCGGATCGTCGCTACGGGACCCACGGTGACGATCGCCGGCACCGGCGAGATTGAGGAGTTTCCCGCCCGAGTGCCGCTGAAGCAGGGCAACCACCTGGCGATCGACACCAGCACGGCTGAGGCGGTCTACGCATCGAGCGGTAGCGACTTCACCTACGTCTACGCCCCGCCGCTGGTCGACGGCGCCGCCTTGCGCACCTCCGACGCGGTGACCGAGGAGCTGCTGGTCGCCGCCACCTACGAGCCTGACGCCGACAAGGACGGCTACGGTGACGAGACGCAGGACCAGTGCCTTGGCAATGGCAGCGACGCCACGGCGCCCTGCACCCCGCCGGTCGGCAAGCCGGCGGTCAGCGGGCTGTCAGTCGCCACTACCTCGACCGGAGCGCGGCGTCTGACCTACCGCCTCTCGGAGGCCGCCAAGGTGACGGTCAAGCTCCAAAGGGCCGCCAAGGGCCGCAAGGTCCGCGGCAAGTGCCGCAAGCAGACCGCCGCGAACAAGAACCGCAAGGGCTGCACCCGCTGGGTCGGCGTACGCAAGTTCGACCGCAACGGCATCAAAGGCCTCAACGATCTGAAGATCGCCGGCCGCAAGCTCGCCGCCGGACGCTACCGGGTGGTGCTCACGGCTCGGACAACTGCTGGCTCCACCACCAAGCGGATCGGCTTCCGCGTTAAGAAGTAACGCTCGCCACGCAGGCCGCAAACGAACACCTGAGGGCCCCGCCAACGCGGGGCCCTCGGCCGTTCGAAGCTAGCTCGCCGGGCGGGCGACGAATGCCCGAGCAGCGGTTCTCAAGCGGAACGGGCATTCGTCGCCCGTTCGGCAGACGCCGACGGAGACCTAGTCCTTCAAGAACTCCGGAATGTCGATGTCATCGTCCGAGATCTCCAAAGACGAGCGCTGGTTGTCGTCCATTGAGACGTCGCGGCGACGGGGCTCGCGGCGGCGGCCGGTCGAGTCCTCGGCGAACAGCGGCCGGGAGCGAGCACCCTCGAACCCGGTGGCGATCACCGTGACGCGGACGTTGTCGTCGAGATCGTCGTCGACGACGGCGCCGAAGATGATGTTCGAGTTTTGGTCGGTCGCGCTCTGGATGATCTCGGCGGCCTCGTTGACCTCGAACAGGCCGAGGTCGCTGCCGCCGGTGATGTTCAGCAGGATGCCGGTGGCGCCCTCGACCGACTGCTCGAGCAGCGGGCTCGAGATCGCGTGGCGGGCGGCCTCGGCGGCGCGGTTCTCACCGCCGGCCTCGCCGATTCCCATCAGTGCGGAGCCGGCGTCCTGCATGATCGTGCGGACGTCGGCAAAGTCGAGGTTGATCAGGCCGGGGATCGTGATCAGGTCGGTGATGCCCTGGACGCCCTGGCGGAGGACGTTGTCCGCCTCCTTGAACGCCTCGAGGATGCTCGTGCGGCGCTCGACGACGGCAAGCAGCTTCTCGTTCGGGATCACGATCAGCGTGTCGACCTGCTCGCGCAGGCGGTCGATGCCCTCGTCGGACTGGCGCTTGCGCTGCGAGCCCTCGAAGTCGAACGGCCGGGTCACGACGCCGACGGTCAGCGCACCGATCTCTTGCTTGGCGACCTCCGCGACGACCGGAGCCGCACCGGTGCCGGTGCCGCCCCCCTCGCCGGCGGTGACGAAGACCATGTCCGCGCCCTTGAGCGCCTCCTTGATCTCGTCGCGGCTCTCGTTGGCCGCGCCGTAGCCGACCTCGGGCTCCGCGCCGGCACCGAGCCCACGCGTGAGCTGGTCGCCGATCTGCAGCTTGATATCGGCGTCGCACATCTGGAGGGCCTGCGCGTCGGTGTTGACCGCGATGAACTCGACGCCCTTGAGACCGGCGTCGACCATCCGGTTGACGGCGTTGGTGCCGCCACCGCCGATGCCTACGACCTTGATAACGGCCAAGTAGCTTCCGGTGTCCATCGCTTGAATCCTTGCCTCGCCTGCTCGGGTTCGCTGTCGTGATGCCCCTATCGGACGTTCCCGTCCGGAGGTAAAGCGATCATCGAGGGTTTGCACAGCCGCCGAGGAATCGCTGCAAACGAGGACTGTAGGCGGAAAACCCGGCGAATGTCAAACCGGCATTGCAACGTCCCTTGCACTCTCACCCTCTAGCGAGAGTCGAGGGTTGAGCAAAGTCTCAAGTCAGGGTTGAGTGTATGTCGGCACGCTCTCGACAGGTGCTGACGGCGTCTCCGTGACCGGCGCGACGGGGGCAATTGTGGCGGCAGGTAGACCGCCCGCGACCGGCCGTTCGGCAATGCGAACGTCGATATACGTGGCCCCCGCAGCCTCCTCATCAGCGAGCACGCGAATCGCCGCCGCCCACTTCGCGGCGAGCTGGTCGGGGGTGCCAAAGATGAGCTCGGTTCCATCCTCCAGCTCCGCCACCACACCGCGTGCACCCCCCTCGCGCGAGAGGCTGTCGACGCGCCGGGCAATCACCGGCGGGGCGATCCCGGCGACCCTGGCGGCGTCGCGTGCCGCGCCCGGGCCGAGCTGGCGCTGGGGCATCGCGACGGCAAGGTCGATCGTCGGCAGGTCGCCTTTGACGGGAAGCCCGGAGAGCACCGAGCCATCGCCGGCGATCGGCTGCTTGTGGCCATCGGCGACGGCGAACGCCGCCGGGCGGTGCTCGATCACGTGGACGGTCATCCCGTGGGGAAAGTCTGGAGTCGCCTCGATCCGCGCCACGATAGGGAAGGCTGCCGCCGCGTCCTGAAGGCGTGCCTCGTCGACGTGCAACGTCGTCATCGTCTCCGCAGTGGAGGCGAGCGCGACGCGAACTCGCTCGGCGTCGTCGCTCGTCAGGCCGGTGACCGTCACGTTCTCAACGGCGACCAGCGAGGAGTCGCGCAGCCAGAGCATGTAGAGCGCTACGAGCAGGGCAGCGACGATCACGGCGGCCAGTAGCCGGCGGCGGGTGCGCTTGGTGGGCGTCAGCGTGGCCCGCAGCCGGGCGGCCGAGGCCACGGGTCGGCGGATCGAGGCGGCCGCCGCCTTCACGACGGCTCCCCGTAGATAGCGGCAGCGTCGATGTCGCCGAGCAGCTGGACCTCGGGCTCGAGCGTGATGCCGAAGCGCTCGTGGACGCGGCGGCGGCCCTCGGCCATCAGCGCAATGACGTCGGCGGTCGTCGCCACCCCGCCGTTCTCGACGAAGTTGGCGTGCTTGTCCGAAAAGCGGGCGCCGCCGACCTCCATCCCACGACAGCCCGCCTCGTCGAGCAGAACGCCGGCGCTTCGGCCCTCGGCGCGCGGGTCGTCCGGGTTCTTGAAGGTCGATCCGAAGGTCTTGATGCCCGATGGTTGTGCCTCACGGCGCTTCCGGCGCATCTCCGCAAGCGTCGCCTTGACCGCTTCCGGCGCCGCCGGCGACAGCTGGAAGACGGCTCGCGCGACGATCTCGCGCTCACCGAGGTTCGACCGGCGGTAGGCGAAACCGAGGTCATCTGGCACGCGAGTGCCGATCCCCGCTGGCGTCGCGACCTCGACGGACTCGAGCACGCGCGACAGGTCGCCACCGTAGGCGTTGGCGTTCATCTTCACTGCACCGCCGACGGTGCCGGGGATGTTGACGCCGAACTCGAGGCCGGACATGCCCTCGCCCGCGGCGAATGCGGATGCCTTCGGCAGCCGAGCGCCGCCGCCACAGAGCAGGCGGTCGCCGTCGCGTTCGATCGCGGCGAGCTCTCCCCCCAGCTTGAGTACCAGTCCTCGAAACCCGTCATCGGCTACCAGCAGGTTCGAGCCCGAGCCGACCACTCCTACGTCGATCTGCTCCGCGTCGGCCCAGGCGAGCAGCTCGGCGAGCCTTTCGGTGCTCTCCGGGCGGGCGAAGTAGTCAGCCGAACCGCCGGTGCGTACCGTCGTCAGCCGCGCCAGCGAGCGGTTGCGCTCGACTCCCTCGGGGGTACTCATTCGACCTCCGTCAGGGCCGTGGCGAGGCCGTCGATGTTGCCGGCGCCGAGCGTCAGCAGGACGTCACCCGGACCGAGCTCGGCGCGCAGCCTCCGCTCGGCGTCATCGAATGACGGCGCCCAGATGACCAGCCGACCGGGGACCGCGTCGGCGGCCGCCTCGGCGACGAGCAGGCCACTGACACCGGGGAAGTCCTCCGCAAGCTCGCGCGCCGGATACACATCGACGACAACGACAACGTCAGCGATCGCCAGCGCACGTCCGAACCTGCGCGCCAGCTCACGCGTCCGTGAGAACAGATGCGGCTGGAAGCAGGCAACTATCCGCCGGGCGTCGAGCGTGCGCGCCGCCTCGAGCGTTGCACGGACCTCGGTCGGGTGGTGGGCGTAGTCGTCGTAGACCCGCGCTCCGGTCGCCGTCGTGCCGCGGTCCTCGAAGCGCCGCCCGGTGCCGCCGAAACCGGCGATCGCTGGCGCGGCCTCGGCCAGCTCGACACCGGCCGCGCGGCAGGCTGCCAGCGCGGCGAGCGCGTTGAGGACATTGTGCTCACCTGGGACGTTGAGCTCGACGGAGACCCCTTCGACGGTGAAGCGCGAGCCCATCGGGCGGAGCACGACTTTCTCGGCGTTGAGGTCACCTCCGTCGATTCCGTAGGTCTCGATGCGCGGCTTGGGCGGTACGCCCCCGGAGACGAAGGCCCGTTCCGCTTGGGAATCGCTGCTCGGGCCTTCGTCTCCGGCGGCTATGTCGGCGGCGGTGGCGAGATCTGCTCCTTGCCAGGCGATGCAGAGGTCGGCTGGGGCGGTGAATTGAGCGAAGGTGGATTGGAGGTCGCCGAGGGATGAGTAGGTGGCGTGGTGGTCGAGCTCGATGTTGGTGACGATGGCGACGTCGCGGGCGAGTTGAAGGAAGGAGCGGTCGGACTCGTCGGCCTCGGCGACGATCCAGTCGCCGACTCCCCAGGCGGCGTTGGTGCCGGCGGAGCGGAGCTCACCGCCGATGACGAAGGCGGGATCGCGGCCAGTGGCGCGTAGAACGTGGGCGACCATGCCGCAGGTGGTGGTCTTGCCGTGAGTGCCGGCGATCGCGATCGAGCGCTTGAGACGAGTGAGCTCGCCGAGCAGCTCGCCGCGGTGGATCACGGTCGCATCGGCGGCGCGGGCGGCCGCGAGCTCGGGGTTCTCGGGTGGGATCGCCGTCGAGACAACGACCTCAGCGCCACCGGGCAGGTTGGCGGCGTCGTGACCGATCGCGGGCTCGATGCCGGCGGCGCGCAGCCTGTCGGTGTAGGCGGAGTCGGCGCGATCAGACCCCGTGACGGTCGCTCCCAGCTCGGCGGCGACCAGCGCCAGCCCGCTCATCCCGGCGCCGCCGATCCCGACGAAGTGCAGCTGGCGGCCCGCGAAGGGCTTGGCGTCCGCGCTCATTTGCCCCTCCCCTCGCCCAGCGCCAGCACTTCGCGCGCGATCTGCTCAGCGGCGTCCGGCCGGGCGAGCGCCCGCGCAGCGTTGCCCATCGCGCGCAGCCGGCTCGCGTCGGCGAGCAGCGAACCGACCTCGCGGGCCAGCCGCGGACCGTCGAGCTCCGCGTCGGGGACCACCACCGCTGCCCCTCCGGCGGCGATGTGGCGGGCGTTGAGGGTCTGGTGGTCGGCGGTCGCGTGCGGGTACGGCACCAGAATCGACGGGACACCCGCGGCCGCAACCTCGAAGACCGATCCGCCGGAGCGGGCCACGGTTAGGTCGGCCACCGCGAGCGCCTCGGAGAACGGCTGGATGTAGGCGCGCAAGTGGTAGTGCGGCGGCGAGCCAAGCTCCTTCAGCCGGCGGGCGAGGTCGTCGTAGTCGCGCCTGCCGCAGGCGTGCAGGACGGCGCAGGGTGCGGCGGCTCCGAAGGCTTCGAGCGTCGTCTCGTTGACCGTTCGCGCGCCGAGCGACCCACCGAAGACCAGCAGGCAGGGCTCATCGGCGCCGATCCCGAACCGCTCGCGCGCCACGGCGCGGTCGGCGCCAAGCGTGTCCGCGGGAATCGGCCGTCCCACGACGCGATAGCGACCTCCCTCGCGTCCCTCGAGCGGGAAGGCGAGGAAGACGCGCTCTGCCGTCCGCGCGAGCAAGCGGTTGGCGATCCCGAGGTGGCTGTCGGCCTCGGTCAACACGAGCGGCAGCCGTAGCGAACGCGCCGCCAGCCCGACCGGCCCGGCGACGTAGCCGCCGCCGCCGATCACGACATCAGCGCCGATCCTCCGCAACAGCTTGCGCGCCCGCGTTGTCGCTCGCACCGCCAGCAGCAGCGCGCGCAGTGCCTTGAGCGGGTTGCGACGGTCAATTCCCCTGACCGGCAGCGTGTGGAATGGGTAGCCGGCCGCGGGGACGAGCTCGGCCTCGGCGCGCTCGCCGCCGAAGAACTCGACCTCGGCGCCGTCAGCCCGCAGTGCGTCGGCGATGGCCAGCGCCGGCACGACGTGCCCCGCTGTCCCGCCGGCGGCGATCGCGACCTTCACTGGCCCCGCCTCCATCGATCGCCCGCAACCGCGGCTTGCTTGCGCGGGCCGGCAGTCCACCGGTCGCAGCGACGTTGAGCAGCAGCCCCATCCCGCCAAGCAGCACGATCAGGTTCGTGCTGCCGTAGGAGATGAACGGCAGCGGCACGCCGGTCAGCGGCGCCAGGCCGAGCACGGCGAAGAAGTTGAGCGTTGCCTGGCAGAAAATCAGCGACGTGATGCCGGCCGCGACGAGCTTTGAGTAGCGGTCGCGCGCGGCCTTCGCGGCGCGCAGGCCGGCGTAGCCGATCATCACGTAGAGCCCCGCGACACCTGCGATCCCGACCAGCCCCAGCTCCTCGCCGATGATCGCCAGGATCATGTCGGTGTGGGCCTCGGGCAGGTAGAAGATCTTCTGAACCGACTCGCCGAGACCGACGCCGAACAGTCCGCCCGAGCCGATCGCCGTCAGCCCCTGGACCGCCTGGAAGCCGGTGTCGCCGGCATCGGCAAACGGGTTGAGGAAGGCCGTCATGCGCTCCATCCGGTACGGCTCGACGATCGCGAGCACGAACGCCAGGCCGGCCAGGCCGCCGGCCAGCATCCCGATCAGCCGCATCGGCGTGCCCGCGACGATCAGCAGCGAGCCAATCGCGAAGCAGATCACCATCGTCGTGCCCATGTCGGGCTGCTTCATCAGCAGTACGAACGCCGCCCCGACAACGATCAGCAGCGGCTTGGCGATCCCCTCCAGCGTCTCGACCGAGCGCGGGCGCGTCGCGAGCACCTGGGCGGCATAGAGCACCAGCGAGATCTTCAAGAGCTCTGATGGCTGGAAGACCAACGGGCCACCGCCGATCCAGCGGGTCGCGCCATTGACCGTGATTCCGACGCCGGGCAGCGTCACCGCGATGCAGAGGAAGAAGGAAGCGCCGAGCAGGAACGGCGTCAACTTGCGCACGAGCGCCAACCCGTGACGGGCCGCGACAAGCATCACCCCCAGCCCGATCAGGCCGAGGAAGACGTAGCGCTTGAGGTACTGCGAGGGATCGCCCGACCCGTCGAGCAAGGACTCCGCCGACGATGCCGAATAGACCATCACCGCGCCGAGAGCGAGGGTGCAGAGCGTCGCGGTGTAGAGGATCGAGTACTCGATCGGCCGCTTGCCGCTCTTCGCCATCCGGGACCCCTTCGACACCGGTGGCAAAACTCATTCTCGGCTCTCCAAAGCGGCGACCAGCTCCTTGAAGCGGGTTCCGCGCGCCTCGTAGTTCGCGAAGGCGTCAAAGCTGGCGCAGGCGGGCGAGAGCAGCACCACGTCACCGGCCTCGGCAGCCGCCGCAGCGTCGGCGACGGCCTGCTCGAGCGTGCCGCTGTGGCGGAGTGGCGCCGTCCCTTCCAGGTCGGCCGCAAGCCTGTCGGCGGCCTCGCCGACGAGGTAGCAGGCACGACAGCGCGCGCTCACCTCCTCGCGCAGCGCGGTGAACCCTCCCCCCTTGAGGCTGCCGCCGAGAATCGCGTGGATTCCGCCATCGAATGCCTGCAGGCCGCGCAGTGCGGAGGCGGGGTTGGTCGCCTTCGAGTCGTTGACGTAGAGCACGTCGGCGACGGTCGAGACCTCCTCGAGCCGGTGCTCGACGCCGGGGAAACCGCGCAGCGCATCGGCGATCGCGGCGGACGGAACGTTGTCGTCGGCCCGCGCGGCTGCAGTCGCCGCCAGCGCGTTGTCGAGGTTGTGGGCACCGCGGATGCGCAGCTCGCCGTCCGGCAACAGCGGCTCGCCGCGGAAGCGGATCCAGCCCTCCCAGACGTCGGCGTCGCAGCCATGCCCGAAGCCGATCCAGGCCGCGGCGCCCTGCGGGACCAGATCCGCCGGGGCGACGGCCCAGTCCTCTGGCCGTTGGTTGGCGAAGATCCGCTCCTTAGCGGCACGGTAGGAGGCGAGATCGCCATGACGATCGAGGTGGTCCTCCTCGACGTTGAGCAGCACGGCAACCTCAGGCGCGAACGCGACCGTGTCCTCGAGTTGGAAGCTCGACGCCTCGCAGATGACGGTCGCGGCGGGGTCCAGCAAGCCGACGAGCGACGACAGCGGCGTGCCGACGTTACCGGCGACCGCAACCGGCAGACCGGCGGCACGCCAGATCGCTCCGAGTAGCTCGACCGTCGTCGTCTTGCCATTTGTGCCGGTGACGGCCACGAAGCGGTTCGGCAGCAGCCGCCAGGCCAACTCGAGCTCGCCGACGATCTCGATCCCCCGCTCGCGAGCGGCGATCAAGACCGGCGCGTCGTTCGGCACGCCGGGGCTGTTGACGACCGTTCGGATGCCGCGCTCGTCCAGCAGGTCGACGCCGTCGATGCCCAGGTGCGCGTCGAACATCGGCAGGTTCACGATCGGGCTGCCCGAATCGACTCCCACGACCTCCTCCCCGCGCACCGTCAACATCCGCGCGGCGGCCATCCCCGAGCGCGCAAGCCCGACGACGAGGAAGGGACCGGGCGGCAGCGGCGGGCGGGCCATCAGGCAATCGAGGCTTGGTACAGGGTGAAGCCGATCGCCGAGCAGATCGCGGCGACGATCCAGAAGCGCAGGATGATCTTCGTCTCCGACCAGCCGAGCATCTCGAAGTGGTGATGCAGCGGCGCCATCAAGAAGACACGGCGGCGGAAGCGCTGGAAGGCGAAGACCTGGATCACGACCGATAGCGCCTCGATCACGAAGATGCCGCCGATGATCAGCAGCAGCACCTCGGTCTGAGTCATCACGGCGAGCGCCGCGATCGCGCCCCCCAATCCGAGCGAGCCCGTATCGCCCATGAAGATCGACGCAGGGAACGAGTTGAACCAAAGGAAGCCGACACAGGCACCGACCAGGCAGGCGCTGAGCAGCGCCAGATCCGTCTGTGCGGCGCCGCCGGTGATGAATGCCATCGCAGTGAAGGCGAGCAGGACGATCGCGCTGCAGCCGGCCGCTAGGCCGTCGAGACCGTCGGTGAGGTTGACGCCATTCGTCGTCCCCATCAGCACCAAGAGAATCAACGCCGGATAGAGGTAGCCGAGGTCGACCGAGGCATCAACGACACGCAGGCGCAATGTGTCGTTGAGCTCGACATAGCGCGTCGCGGCGAGCCACAACCCGATCGCGATCAGCGCCTGGACGATCAGCTTGGTGCGGCCGTTGATCCCAAGCGAGCGGCGCTTTTGGACCTTCGCCCAGTCGTCGGCAAAGCCGAGCGCCGCCGAGGCGAGCGCGACGGCGAGCACGACGAGGCTGATCGCGCGGTAGTCGCTGAGGATCAGGAACGGGACGACGACGCCGATGAAGATCACGATCCCGCCCATCGTCGGCGTGCCGGCCTTCTCGTGGTGGCCGGCCGGGCCGTCCTCGCGGATGTGTTGGCCGAACTCCTTCCCGCGCAGCCAGTCGATGAACTTCGGGCCGAGGAAGATGCAGATGAGGAGGGATGCCATCCCCCCGATCAGGATCTCGCCCATCTACGCGAGCACCCGCTCCAGGCCCGCCGAGCGCGAGCCCTTGACCAGCACCCGGTCGCCGGGCAGCGCGATCTCCTCGAGCAGCGCGCCGGCCTCCTCGGGCGTCGGCACCGAGTACGACTCGCCGTCGTAGCCGACCCCGTAGTCCAACGCCTCACGGCCGACCGTGATCAACACGTCGATCCCCAGTGCCGCGACCTCAGTGCCGATCTCGCGGTGGAAGACGTGTGAGGTCCCGCCCAACTCGGCCATCGCTCCGAGTACCGCCACGCGCCGTTCGGCAGGCGTCTCGGCAAGGTGCTTGAGGGCCGCCCGCATCGACATCGGGTTGGCGTTGTAGCAGTCGTTGACGACCGTGACCCCACCGGCGAGCTCGACGATCTCGCCGCGCAGCGAGCTGAAAACGACCTCGACGGCCCCGTTCGGCTTGACCCCGATCGCCTGGGCGGCGCCAACCGCGGCGAGCGTGTTGAGCAGGTTGTAGGGCTCGGAGTACGGCAGGTCGAGCAGGATCCGCTCCTCGCGCGCCTCGATCTCCGCGACCCCACCGGGCCGATCGCCGTGGGCCTCGAACGACAGCAGCATCACGTCGCCGCCCGGGCCGAAGGCGATCGTGTCGAGATCGTCGCGCAGGTGGCGCTCGAGCAGCGGCTCCGCGGCGGGGACGACACAGGCGCCGCCAGGGCGCAGGTCGCGGATCAGCTCGGCCTTCGCGGCGGCAACCCGCTCGACGGTCCCGAGCAGCTCGAGATGGACCGGGCCGACGTTGACGATCACCCCGACGTCGGGCTCGGCAATCGCCGCCAGCTCGGCAATCTGGCCCTCGCCGCGCATCGCCATCTCGAGCACCAGCACGTCGGTGCCGGCCGGCGCCTCGAGCACTGTCAGCGGCAGCCCGATCTCAGTGTTGAGGTTCTCGCTGTTGGCGTGTGTGACGAGATGCGGCGCGAGCAGCGCCGCCAGGATGTCCTTCGTCGACGTCTTGCCGGTCGAACCGGTCACGCCGATCACCTTGCAGCCAAGCTCGCGCCGCCATGCACGAGCAAGCGCCTGCAGCGCGGTCAGCGGGTCGGCGACGGTGATGACGTGGGCGCCCGGCCGGGCGGCCGCAACAGCCCGCTCGCTGTATTCGGGCGCCACGACGACCCCCCAACAGTCGACCGCCAGCGCCTCGAAGGCGTGAACGCCGCCGTCGGTGCTCGAGCCGCGCAGACCGAAGAAGAGGTCGCCGGCGCCTGCCACGCGCGAGTCGATGATCGCGCGCGCCGGCCCGGGCCCGGTCGGATCGCCCGCGAGCAGGTTCCCGCCGATCGCGTCGAGCACCCAGGCTGTCGTGCGGTCGATCATCGAGCCTCCTCGGCCAGGGTCGCACGCAGCGCCTCGCGCGCCACCTCGCGATCGTCGAACGGCTCCTTGCGCCCGCCTTCGAACTCCTGTCCCTGCTCGTGGCCCTTGCCGGCGATCACGACCACGTCGCCGGGGCCTGCCGTGCCGACCGCCAGCGCAATCGCGGCGCGCCGGTCGGGCTCGCGCTCAACGTCTGGCCCGGTGCCCGCCAGCACCTCCTCGATGATCGCCTCCGGATCCTCAGAGCGCGGGTTGTCGGAGGTCACGATCACGCGGTCGGCGCGCGCCGCGGCGGCCTCTCCCATCAGCGGCCGCTTCGCGCGGTCGCGGTCGCCACCAGCGCCAAAGACGACGTGCAGCCGGTTCTCGGTCAGATCGCGTGCGGCGCGCAGGACGTTGTCGAGCGAATCGGGCGTGTGGGCGAAGTCGACGAAGACGCCAAACCGCTGTCCCTCCTCGATCGGCTCGAGCCGGCCTGGCACACGGCCGGCTTGGGCTAGCGCCGAGCGACATGTCTCAGCGTCGACGCCGAGAGTCCGTGCAATCGCCAGCGCCGCGAGCGCGTTTGAGACGTTGAACAACCCCGGCAGGGGCGTCGCCAGATCGAGCGGCCCGTCGGGCGTGTCAGCCGTGAAGCGCGCGCCGGTGACGTCGAAGCGGACATCGCGGGCGCGGTAGTCGGCGGGCGAGTCGATCGCATAGGTCGCCGGCGCATCGAGCCCGTCGGCCAGCCTGCGCCCGTACTCGTCGTCGGCGTTGATCACCGCCGGTCCGGGCCCGTCGAACAAGCGCCGCTTGGCGAGGTAGTAGGCCTCCATGTCGTCGTGGAAGTCGAGGTGGTCCTGGGTCAGGTTGGTGAAGACACGACAGGCGAAGTGGATGCCGGCGGCCCGCCCCAGCTCGAGCGCGTGCGACGACACCTCCATCACGCAGGCCGCGTCGCCGCCGTCGACCATCCGCCGGAACGTCGCCTGAAGGTCGATCGCCTCCGGCGTCGTGTGGACGACCGGCTCCTCAACCCCGCCAACGACCTGCTTCACCGTCCCGAGCAGCCCCGTCGGGACGCCGTTGGCCTCTAGCAGATCGCGGACCAGGAAGGCCGTAGTCGTCTTGCCGTTGGTCCCGGTGATCCCAACGACCTCCAACTCCGCCGTCGGATCGCCATGGAAACGCGCCGCCACCGGCCCCATCTCAGCCCGAACATCTTCCACCACGACCTCAGGCACGCCGAGCCCCAACGGCCGCTCGCAAACCAGCGCCACAGCCCCGCGCTCGACGGCATCAGCAGCGAAATCGTGCCCATCCGCCTTGAACCCCGGCACGCAGAAGAAGAGCGTCCCGTCGGAGACGTTCCTACTCGAATAGGCGAGCCCCGAGACCTCGACCCCAGGGGCCCCATTCCCCATCAGTTCTCGGAGGGTCATGGACGCCCGCAAGTCTAGAGTCGCCCCCGGGCGACTCGGCAAAGGCACTATGCCCGCCAAAGTTGTTCGGTTCAATTAGTTGGGCCCAGCCCAAACAACTTCCTTTTTGTTCGGTACTCTTGCTTTATGCCGCAACCGCACAACTCCCAGGATCGGGCAAGCGGATCGCCCACGCGCGCCGCGCTCTATGAGCGCCTGAACGCACAGATCGTCGAGCTACGCGACGAGCTCGGCGGATTGCCCTCGCCCGCTCATGCCGAGCAGATCTGGCGCGGCATCTGGCTCGAAGAGGCGCATAACTCGACGGCCATCGAGGGCAACACCCTCGTCCTCAAGCAGGTCGAGCAGCTCCTCTCCGAAGGCCGGGCCGTTGGCAACAAGGAGCTGAGCGAGTACCTCGAGGTTCAGGGCTACGGCGCCGCAGCCAACTGGGTCTACGGCCAGGCGATCGAGCCCGGTGACTGGATCGACGGCGACCTGATCTCGCTCGCCGAGGTCCGCCATATCCACAACCTCGCAATGACACCAGTTTGGGACGTCGACCCGCATCCGCAAGCAACAGATCGCGAGCGTCCCGGCTCCTTCCGCGAGCACGACATCGCTCCGTTCCCCGACGGCATGACGCCCCCACCCTGGCCAGACCTTCCCGCCGCCATGCGTGACTGGATCACCGACGCCCAAGCCCTCCGCGACGCCGACCAGGCATCGCTCATCGAACAGATCGCCGACCTCCACGGCCGCTTCGAGCAGGTCCACCCATTTCTCGACGGCAACGGCCGCGCCGGTCGCCTCGTCCTCAACCTCCTCCTCATCCGCCTCGGCTACCCCCCAGCCATCGTCTACAAGGCCGACCGGCCCCGCTACCTCTCAGCCCTCCGCCGCTGCGACGCCGGCGACCCCGCCCCACTCGGCGAGCTCCTAGCCCGCGCCGTCCTCGACAACCTCTACCGCTTCGTCATCCCAGCCCTAGCCGGCCCAGACCGCCTAGCCCCCCTCCCAGCCCTAGCCACCAAAGACCTCTCCGCCAACGCCCTCCGCGTCGCCGCCACCCGCGGCCGGCTCAAGGCGACGAAGGGCAACGACGGCGCCTGGCGCAGTTCCAAAGCCTGGGTCGCGCAGTACACGCAGAGCCGTCACCTGCGCACGTAGCCAGTGCAAGTTCTCAACGGATCTGCCCCTGGGCAGGACATCTCGCACTGAGCCGCACGGAGACCTTGTCCGTAGGCTTTCAATCGTGGACGCCAGGCCATCTGACGACGAGGTTTTTTCTTCCCACGACGAGGCCTTTCTTCAATGGACGGCTAGCCAGGCACATCCGATGGCCGAGGAGATTCTCGCGCAAAGTCGTGAGACGCACGAGCGACGACAAGCGCAGCGACTTGCAGTTGAGCGCGAGATCGACGACGACTGGGCAGCCGGTTGGGAGTTATTCGACGCAATCATCTATGCGGCCCAGCAAAGTGGCGGCATGCTTATCAACCGGTGTAGCGAGGCGAATGACGACTACGGGGATGTCCGCGATGCTCTGTCAAGGATCCACTCGGCCGGGACGTTGATTCTCCAAGAGATTCATGCCGTGCTGCGTGCTGGACTTTGGGGAGCGAGCGGTGCTCGTTGGCGAGCGCTCCACGAGCTCGGCATTAGCGCGGCAGTGATCGTGTTAGGCGGGCCAGAAACCGCCCGGCGGTACATAGACCACGGTTTCGTCGTGCAGACACGACGCTTGTCCCGCTTCTATGCCAATCAACAATACGGCCCCGTCGACGAGGTCGAGCTCAAGCAGCGCGAGGTAGAAGCATCCGAGCTGGCCGAACAGCACACTTTGCCCACACTGGCTGCCGCTTCATTGACTCCTATGGCTGGGCAGCCCACCTTATGCCGCTCACCAAAGATGGCGAGACGCTTCAGCGTCCTAATCTTGAGCGACTTGAGCGAATAGTCGACATGTCCGACTTTCGCGACCACATGGACTCTGCTCACGGCCTCGTGCACGCTGACTCCGCCGGGGTTCTGGCAAGCGTGTTCGTTGATTCCAACGTACTGGCGCTAGGCCCGCACCCTAACTTCGTCGGCAGCGGGGCTCGATCTACGCTTGTGTCGATGCACCGACTATCCAGTGTGACGCATGGCGGTTTTGAGCCCGAGTTGAATGATTTCGGAAGACCCTGATTCTCTTATCCACGGGCTTTAGCGAATTGACTAAGCGTGCACTCGCAACGTTTCCGCCTTTGTCACACAACGCTGGAAAGACTGATCGGGAGTAAGCATGGGTACAAATGTTCGTCGTTCGCCCTCCCGCGGGTGGCGACGATTTTGCGTTTGCGCGCGCAGGCGTAGCGAGCGGAGCGTCCGGGCGGAGCCTCTGCCGTCTAACCACACGGAGCGCTCACCATCGACGTTTCGCGCCAGGCACGGGGCGGAGTCCCAGCGGAGCCGCGAAGCCGAGCACGGAAACCAAAATCGGAGACAGGACCCGCGGCCTGCGCGGTCTGTCCTTAAACCGTTGGACCGTCAGTCAGGCGGAATTCGCAGGTACGGCAGTGCGAACTCCATGATCTTCTCGAAGGCCGGCGCCGCGACCTCGCCGCCGTAGTACATCCCCGAAGGCTCGTCGACCATCACCGCCACCATCAACCGTGGGTTCTTCGCCGGCGCGAAGCCGATGAAGGAAGAGAAGAACTTGGTCTCCGAATAGGCGCCCGTCTCGGGGTCGATCTTCTCCGCCGTGCCGGTCTTGCCGGCCAGCACGTAGCCGGGAACCTGCGCCTCTTCGGCGGTGCCGCCGGCGGCGAGCACGCCCTCGAGCATCGTCGCGACCTGCTCGGCCGTCTGCTTCGAGACGACGCGGCGCCCCTCGTCGTCCTCGCCCTTGATCACCGTGGGCTCATGCAGCACACCGCCGTTGGCGATCGCCGAGAACCCGGTGGCCATCTGCAGTGGCGTCACCGCTATGCCCTGGCCGATCGGCAGGTTGCCGATCGAGGAGCCGGAGTACTCACGCGGCCGCAGCACGATCCCGGGCGACTCGCCGGGCAGGTCGACACCGGTCAACGAGCCGAAGCCGAACTTGCGTACCCAATGGTCGAATCGCTTCGGCCCGAGCTTTTGGCCGATCATCACCGAGCCGACGTTCGACGACTGGGCGAGGATCTCGGCGACCGACAGGTTGACGTAGCCGCGCGCGTGCGCCTCGCCGATCGTGCGGTCGGCGACTTGCAGCTCGGGTGGCAGGTCGAGCCGCGTCTCGGGTTTGATCAGCCCCTCCTGAAGCGCGCCGGCGACGGTGAAGGCCTTGAAGGTCGATCCCGGCTCGAAGGCGGACATCACGGCACGGTTCTGGATCGCGCTCTCATCGGCGGCAGCGATGTCGTTGGGGTCGACGCGCGGCCAGTTCACGAGCGACAACAGCTCGCCGTTGCGCGGGTCCATCACGACGGCGGTCGCGCCCTTGGGGGCGAAGGTGTCCGCGACCTCGCCCATCACAGCCTCGACGCGCTCCTGCAGCGCGGCGTCGATCGTCAGCTGGAGATCCTCGCCGGGCGTCGAGCTGTCGGTATCAACGATCGACACCGGCTCGCCGAGCGCATCACGGACAATCTTGCGCTGACCGTCGTCGCCGTGAAGGCTGTCCTCGTACTGCTGCTCGATCCCGGTCAGGCCCTCGTTCTCCACGCCGACCGCACCGATCAGCTGGCCGGCCAGCTCGCCCTGCGGATAGGTGCGACGTGGCTCGGCAACGGTGCCGATCCCCTCGATCTCCAGCTTCTCTACCTGCTGACCCTCGGCCGGCGGGATCTTGTGCGCGAGGTAGACGAAACCCGTGCTGCGGTCGGCGAGCAGCTCGGTCAACTTCTGCTCGTCCTCGTCGACGATCGGCGCGAGCTGGGCGGCGACGCCCGCGGGATCCTTGATCTGGAGCGGATTCCCGAAGACGGTTACGGAGTCCTCGGAGACGGCGAGCTCGACGCCGTTGCGGTCGGTGATCGTGCCTCGCCGTGCCGAGACCTCGAGCTCCTCGACCTGCTGGGTCGCGGCGCGCGCCTTGAGGTCCCCGGAGCCGGCGGTGCCAATCCAGGCGGCGCGAGCGGTGGCTGCGCCGAGGAGAAGGAGGAAGAGGGCGAAGATCAGGCCGATCCGGCGGTCGATCAGACGCACCGACAGGCTCCTAAGGCACGCCGGCCGTCACGTTGGTGACAGCGTCGGGGGTGCCTGCGATCTCAGTCCCCGGGACGGGGTTGCCGTAGGCGTCGTAAGTTGGGGTCGTGCCATACGCGGTCGGCGCAGTGGTCGGTACCGGCGTGACCGGCGCGGGCGCCGTGTAGACCGGCGGCGTGTAGACGGGCGCGGCGGCAAGCGCGGTGCCCTCGTCGATCGCCTTGGCGGCGGTGACGGCATCGGTGCGCGGATTGGAGCGCAGGTAGTTGACCGCATCCGGCGCCGGCAGGACGAGACCGCGCTCGGCAGCGACCTGCTGGATCCGCTCGCTCGAGCCGAGCACGGCGACGTCGCGGCGCAGCGTTGCGTTGTCGCGCTTGAGCTCCGACACGCGCGCGGCGTCATGGGTGATCTGGCGGTTCTTCTGCAACAGCGCGACGTTGGCGAACACGACGCCGGCGAGCAGCACGAAGACGATCGCGATCAGCCCGGGGCCGTGCAGCAGCGCCTCGAAGCCGGCGACAGCGCGGACGCGTGCGAACTCGCCGGTGCGCTGAACGATCGTCGGCCGGGCGGCCGGGGCGCGGCGGCGGGCAGGCGCCGATCCGGGACGACGCGCTGGCGCCGGCCGGCGGGCCGGAGCGGCGTGCCGTACGGGTGCAGCGACACGAGCGGCGGTGGCAGCGCGTGCCATCAGCCCTCGCCCCCGTCAATCCGCCGCGCGACGCGCAGGCGGCCGGACTTCGAACGCGGGTTGTCGGCAACCTCGCCGGGCGACGGAACCACGGCGCGACGGGTGATCAGCTCGGCCTCAGGCTCGTGGCCACAGGCGCAGACCGGCAGGTCGGGCGGGCAGATGCAGCCCTGCGCCTTCTCGGCGAGGAAGCGCTTGACCCGCCGGTCCTCGAGCGAGTGGAAGGAGATTGCGGCGAGCCGGCCGTCCTTGCGCAGCAGCTCCCAGGCGTCGGGGAGCGCGCGGTCGAGCGAACCGAGCTCGTCGTTGACAGCGATCCGGATCGCCTGGAAGACGCGCTTGGCGGGGTGTCCCCCGCCGAACTTGCGCCGCACGTAGGCAGGTGTCGCGGCCTCGATCGCGTCGACGAGCTCGCCGGTCGTCTCGATCGGCGCGCGCTTGCGTCGCGCCACAATCTCGCGCGCGGTTGACTGGGCGCCGGGGTCCTCGCCGTAGCGGCGGAACAGCCGCGCGAGCTGGCGCTCGTCCCACTCGTTGACGATCTCGCGCGCGTCTAGCTCCTGCGTCGGGTCCATCCGCATGTCGAGCGGCGCGTCGTAGGAGTAGGAGAAGCCGCGCTCGCGCGTGTCGACCTGCATCGAGGAGATGCCGAGGTCCATGTAGACGAGGTCTGCGTGGAAGCCCTCGGCGCGCAGCAGCTCGAGCGCTTCGGCGTAATCCATCCGCAGGAAGCGCGTCTCGCAGGCGACTTCAGCGGCGAGCTCCTCGAAGCGCGCCTCGGCGGCGGGATCGCGGTCGACGCAAACGAGCGTGCCGGTCGCGCCGATCCGGTCGGCTACGAGGCGAGCGTGGCCGCCCGCGCCAAAGGTGCAGTCGACGACCTGGTCGCCCGGGCCGGGGTTCGCGAGCTCGATCAGCTCACCGGCGAGGACGGGTACGTGCGTGCGCGTCATGTCAAGAAGGATCGCCAAGGCCCTCGGTCACCTCCCCGATGCTCGCGTCGAGGGCGGCCTGCTCGTCGTCCCAGCGCGACCGGCCCCAAACCTCGAGGTGGTCCCCCACGCCGGCGACAACGGTCTCCTTCTCGATCCCCGCGTGCGCGAGCAGCGGCGGCGGCAGGGTGACGCGGCCCGAGGAGTCGAGCTCGACGTCGAAGGAGTTGGCCTGGAAGAAGCGTTGGACTGCACGGTACTCGCGGCCGAGCGGGTTCTTGCCGGCGAGCGCGCGCTCGATGATCGACTCGTGGGCCTCTGGAGCCCAGACGGAGATGCAGGCGTCGCTGTCCTTCGCGAGGACGAGGCCGGAAGAGAACGTCGCGCGGAAGCGGGCCGGAATGCTGAGCCGGTTCTTCGCGTCGAGTGAGTGTTCGTAGTGGCCTCTGAACGCCATCCGGATCTCCGTAGAAGTGATCTCGACGCGGACCGAAGTGGCTGAGTGGGAGGAGCCCAGCCACTCCGGTCCTTGTCGATGCGCGCCACTGTACCCCACTCTCCCCCACGCTGCAACACATTTACCCACCCTGGTCCATCGGGAGCAAGAATTGAACGGCTATCGACCCCGAAGTTCCGCATCGCAGAGCGGAATCCTTGCGGTGGCGGATGGTGGGACGCCCTCCCACGGATTGCGGGCAGCGACAGTCAGGAAGTCGGGATGGGTGGGAAATTTCGTGCGCGAGCGCCGATGCAACGGCAATTGCAGGCCGTAGACCGCCCGACCACCGCGGTCCGTACCATCGTGCGCCGTGTCAGCCACCTCCCCAGCCCTCCGTCTAAGCGGCGTCGTCAAGCGCTACGGCGAGATCACCGCCGTCGACGGGCTCGATCTCGAGGTCCCAGCCGGGACCTGTGTCGGCCTGCTCGGGCCCAATGGCGCCGGCAAGTCGACGACGATGCGGCTGCTTACCGCGCAAGCGATCGCCGACGAGGGCGAAATCGAGGTGCTCGGCTACGAGCTGCCGCGCGAGTCGAAGCAGGCGCGCGCCGAGTGCGGCGTCGTGCCCCAGCTCGACAACCTCGACACGACCCTGACGGTCGAGCAGAACCTGATCGTCTTCAGTCACCTCTACCGCGTGCCGCGGCGCGACCGCCGCGCCGCGATCGACCGCGCGTTGGAGATCGCGAAGCTTGCCGACCGCCGCGACGCAGTCGTCGACGAGCTGTCGGGCGGAATGCGCCGCCGCCTGCTGATCGCCCGCGGCCTCGTCCACCAGCCGCGGCTGGTGCTGCTCGACGAGCCGACCGTCGGCCTCGACCCGCAGGTGCGCCAGGAGCTGTGGGCGCTGATCGACCGGCTGCGCTCCGAGGGCATCTCGATCCTGATGTCGACTCACTACATCGAGGAGGCCGAGCGGCTCGCCGACAGCGTGACGATCATGTCGCACGGCAAGGTGGTCGCCGAGGGCAGGCCGACCGACCTGGTCGCCGAGCACGCCGGCGACGAGGTGCTCGAGGTCTACGGCCCGCCGGCGCGACTCGCCGAGCTCGAGGCCGAGGCCAAAACCTCCGGGCAGCGCACGCGGCGCACCGGCACGTCGATCACGATGATCGACGACGTCCCGAGCAACGGCAGCCGTCTCGACGGGGTCACCCGCCCCGGCAACCTCGAGGACGTCTTCGTGCTGCTGACCGGCGAGGAGATCGCATGACCGGCGCGGCCGTAACCGGCGAGGGCACCCCCGCCCCGCCGCCCGCTCCCCCGACGCGCAAGCTGCGCCGCTTCGAGGGCAGTGCGGTCGGCGGCGTACTGATCCGCGAGATGATCAACTTCTCGTCCTACTGGCGCTCGACGACGTTCTCGTCGACCGTCGAGCCGACGATCTACCTGCTCGCCTTCGGCTTCGGGCTCGGCTCGCTGATCACGACCGTCGGCAACGGCATCTCCTACGAGGAGTTCGTCGGCACCGGGATGGTCGCGATGGCAGTCCTGTTCTCGTCGGCGATGCCGTCGATGTTCGGCACCTTCGTCAAGTACTCGTTCCAGCACACCTACGACGCGATCCTCGCCGCGCCGGTCGACACTGAGGAGCTAGTCAGCGCCGAGGCGCTCTGGATGGCGATGCGCGCGTCGGTCTTCGGTTGCGCGCCGCTGATCGTGGCGATGATCTTCGGCCTGCCGCCGGCCTGGGGAATGCTGGCCGTCCCGGCGATCAACTTCCTCGCCGGCTTCGGCTGGTCGTGCTTCGGCATCTCGATCGCCGCATTCGTCAAGTCGATCGACAACTTCGGCTACATCACCAGTGCGGTCATCACGCCGCTGTTCCTGGTCGCCGGCACCTTTTTCCCGATCGATCAGCTGCCCGAGTGGGCCCAAGTGCTCGCCCAGATCAACCCGCTCTACCACTGCGTCGAGCTCGTCCGCCACGCCGCCTTCGGCTTCGAGGGCTGGTCCGACGTCTGGAACGTCGCTTACCTGATCGCCTTCGGCCTCATCATGTGGCGCGTTGCGATCCACGGCATGGCGCGCAAGCTTGTCAACTAGGGAAACGGCGCACCACCCGAGCCGAGTAGGGCCGACGCCAGAGCGGCCGCGACGAGCAGGAGCACCGACGGAACGAGCAGCAGGGCGACGACGAGCTGGATCTTCGGACCGGCGCGGGCGGCGTCTTCCTGGACACGGCGGCGCAGCGACAGCCGTGCGTCGCGGGCCTGACCGGCGAGTGTCGCGCTAAGCGGAGCGCCGTGACGGCGGGCGCGATCGAGCGCAGCGACCAGCGCGCGGACCTCGGGTAGCGGCAAGCGGCGCCACATTCCCGTTAGCGCCTCGCCAAGTGGAACGCCGAGGGCAACTTCCTTCCCGACCGCCCGCCACTCGCGCGCAACCGGACCGTCCGCACGGTCGCCGACAGCGGCTAGGGCGGCTGACAGCGAGGCGCCGGCATCGATCGTCACGCGCAGCAGCTCCAACAGCTCGGGGAGCTGGCGTCGCGCCGCTGTCGCACGAGCGGCCGCCTGACGCGCAAGCCAGAGGTCCGGTGCCAGGAAGCCGGCGACTGGCGTGGCGCAGACGATCAGCAGCCCGAGCCGTCCGGGCGCCGCCGCACCGAACAGCACACCGGGCAGCGCAACGACGACCGCCCCGGCCAGCTTCGCGGCCATCAGCTCGCGCGGCTCGATACCGCCCGGTCGTCCCGCAGCCTCGATCCGCCGCTCCAAGTCGCGCGGGGCCGCTCGTCTCGCCGCCGCCCCACCGAAGCGGGCGAGCGCCCGGATCGCGGCAGCTCCATGCACGTCGCGGCGCCGGCCGATGCGCTGCCGCAGCCGAATCCCACGCATCGATCCGGCAATCGACGCGAAGCCCAGGACCGCAAGCCCCGCCGCCGCGAAGCCAAGTACGGCAGCCATCACCAGCGGACCCGTCCCAGCCGCCGAATCAGGAAGGCAGCGGCGACCTGCATCGCCACGGCCAGCCCAACGAGCCAAGCGGTCAACAGGGACCTAGCCAATCCCCCAACGAAGCCGGGGCTGGCGAGCTCCGCCAGCAGCGCACCGCCGAGCGGCAGCAGCACAACTACGAGCCCAGTGAAGCGCGCCTGCGCCGTCGCCGTCCTCACCTCGTCCTCGAGCCGCGCCTGATCGGCGAAGCCCTCGGCGCATTCGCGCAGCAGCCGCGCCAGGTCCCCGCCCGCACCGCGCTGTACGAGACATGCCGCCACGATCACGCCAAGCCGCCGCGACCCCGTCCGCACACGCAAGTCCTCGAGCGCCGTCTCGGTACGAGCGCCCGCGGCCAGCTCGACGGCGGTCCGGCGCAACTCATTGCCAGTCTGTCCGCCGATCGCCGGCGCGCTCTCGGCGACCGCTCCACGCAGCGAATGGCCGGCGGCGAGCGCGTCCGCGAGCGAGATCGCGACTGCATCGGCACCGGCGTCGACGGCGCGCCGGTAGTGATCGCGCCGCGCCCGCAGCAGCCGGGCAACCAACCAAGGCCCGCCGGCCCCGAGCACAAGTCCGATCAGCGGCCCGGCGACGATCCAGCCGACCGCCAGAGCAACCGCCGCTCCGGTGGCCAGCAGGCGGCGACGATCGGCCGCGCCGGGGTCACGCCCCTCCCGGCCAATGCGAATCGCAACATCGGCCAGTACCACCACTCGGCGCAGCGCCAACGGCAGCCTCTCCCGCAGCGACGGCACCGAGCCGATCGCTAGCTCACCGACAGCTGCGATTGCCAGCGTGGCAGCTGCAAACCCCGCTAGGACAGCCGTCACGTCGTTCCTCCGAGACGCTCAGCCAGGCGACCGTCGCGAATCTCGGCGACCTGTCCGGTCTCCGCCACCACGCGCACCTCCGCCCCACCCTCATGAGCGACGACCTCGGCGATCGCCTCCACAACACGTGAGCCGTCGGACCGCCGCGCCTGGTGGACGACGAGCTCAATCGCCCGCGCGACCTGGTCGGCGACGACGGCGTGCGGCAGGGCGACGTCGGACATCAGCGCCAGCGTCTCCAGCCGCGCCAGCGCGTCGCGCGGCGAGTTGGCGTGAACGGTCGACAGCGATCCCTCGTGGCCGGTGTTGAGCGCCTGCAAGAGGTCGAGCGCCTCGCCGCCACGAACCTCGCCGACGACGATCCGGTCGGGCCGCATCCGCAGTGCGTTGCGGACCAGCGCCCGGATCGTCACCTCGCCACGCCCCTCGAGGCTCGGCGGGCGCGACTCCAGTCGCACGACGTGGTCCTGACGCAGCCGCAGCTCGGCCGCATCCTCGATCGTCACGATCCGCTCACCGCCGGGGATCGCGCCCGAGAGCGCGTTCAGCGTCGTCGTCTTGCCTGATCCTGTGCCGCCGCTGACGAGGATCGACGCTCCCGCGGCGACGCAGCGCCCGAGCAGCGCTGCCTCCTCGTCCGACAACGTCCCAAGACGGACGAGATCCTCGAGCGAGAAGCCCTCGCGCCGGAAGCGCCGAATCGTCAGGCATGGCCCGGACAGCGAAAGCGGCGGAATAACCACGTTGACGCGCGACCCGTCGGCAAGCCGCGCGTCGCACAGCGGTGACGCCTCGTCGACACGGCGGCCAAGTGGCGCGAGGATCCGCTCAATCGTGTGCGTCAGCTCCGCCTCGGACTCGAAGCGCACGCCAGACGTTCGGATACGGCCGCCACGCTCGACGTAGACCTCGCCCGGCCCGTTGACCATCACCTCGTCGACCGTGGGGTCGGCGAGCAACGCCTCGAGCGGACCGAGCCCGGTCGCCGCGAGCAGCACACGCTCGCGGAGCGTCGCGCGCTCAGTCTCGGAAAGCGCCGCCGCCTCGCGCTCAACCAGAGCGGCGATCTCGCCACCGATATCGCCTTCGGACTCCCCTGCCCTAGCCTGCTCGATCAGCCGCTGGCGGAGCGCGGCAGCTAGTTCCTCAATCGCCTCCATCGTGTTTGGGAGGGTCGGCGGGCGGGAATCTTGCCCCCCTCATGTACGCCCCCGCCCAACTTGACGGATAAGGTCGTATCCGTCATGGAGGGCTCGCATGACCTAGTGAGGAGGATGTGGACCGCGTACCGAGAGGGTGGCGTGGAGGCTGCCCTGCCGCTGCTCAAGCCCGACGTCGAGTTCGTCGCGGTCGACGGAACGGAATATCCAGGCCACGACGGCGTCCGCGGTTTCTTCGACGCATTCGGCGAGCAGGGCCAGACGTTCGAGGCATCTCCCTACAGCTTCGAAGGCCAGGGCGACGCCGTACTGGTCGCCGGACACCGCCGCATCCGCTCAGCCGACGGCACTTCCGGCGCCTACCTCTACTTTGTCCACGTGATCCGCGACGGGCTGATCGCCCGCCTCAGCGCGCACGCGACGCGCGAAGCCGCGCTAGCGGACCTGCGCGACCACAGCGAACAGCCAACGAACTAGAGGGTGGTCAGCTAGTCGCCTGAGCGCCGCACGCGGGCCAGGGCGCCACGCCGCGCTGGCGGTACAGCCGCAGCGCCATCCGGTCCTGATGAGCCTCAGACGCCTTGGCGGGATCCACCCCACGGCCACCAACGGCCTTCCATGTCTCGCGCGAGAACTGGAACTTGCCGCGGTAGAGGCCGTTCGACGAGACAGCGCCCGGATCGCCACCCGACTCGCACTCGGCGATCTCACGCAACACGCGCGGGAGCTTGACCTTGCTGTCGCCGCCGTCGTCTGACGGAGCGTCCTTGGGCGGGTGCCGCACGTCGGCGCTGCTGAAGCGCGCGAGTCCGAGCTTGCCGCGCGTCATCGGCCCAACGATGCCATCGGCGACAAGTCCGTTACGGCGCTGAAACCGCCGCACCGCACGGTCTGTCTGCGGGCCGAACACGCCATCGGCCGCAACACCGAGCTTGCGCTGCAGGCGCCGCACGGCACGGCCGCGATCACCCTTGCGCAGCGTCACCTCGGTCGAGGCGGTCGCCGCGCCACCGGCGCTGACGCTCGGATCATCGGCGAAAGCCGGCGTGACGGCGGGCGCCACGCTCAACAGCGCGAGCGCGGACAGCGACAACAACCCAACATGCAAACGACGGCGCAACTGACGTCTCCTCTTTCCGGCGCCTACGAGGTGAGCTGACGGGCTCGCGCGGAAAGTGCGCTACGCCGCACGCTGGCGGCGATTCGCCCCGGGGGTTCGGCCTATCAGCTGAACCCCAGTGGTTCCCCCGTTCCCCGCCACCTGGGCGGCGGAGACTCGGCAATGGTCGATTCGAAGTCGGAAAGTCAATCAGATCGGGCGGCAGAATGCGGGGGAGACGAACCAGGGGCTCACGCCCCCGGACCCCCGCGGCACCTGGCCGGTGGCTCTCCTATCGGCGCTTCGCCATCCGCCCCGGCAGGTGGAGCAACACCCGCACACCCTCCACTCCAGGCGCCGTGGCAGCGGCCCGCTCGAGCTCGCGAATCGACTCCGGACTGTTGACGCGGCCACGCAACACGACCATCCGGCCGGCCACCTCAACGTCCACGTTCCCGCCCGCCGCATCGAGCTGGCTGGCAATCGCGTCACGCACAGTCCGCTCGAGCTCGCCCTCCGCCGCGATCGGCGGCTCGGGCTCTGGCGGCGGCGTTGGCACCGGCGAAGGATCGGGAACCGGGGTCGGGGCCGGCTGAGGCTCCGGAGTCGGCTCGGGGGCCGGAATCGGATCCGGCACGGGACTCGGCGGCTCTGGCATCGGAGCTGGCGGCTCCGGCGGCCCAGGCGCAGGTCCCGGAGGGGCCGGCTGTGGCGGCGCGGGCTGCGGCGGGCCTGACACCAGGCTCAACCTGCGCCGCTCACTCATCCTCCGGCGCGCGATCACCGCGGCACCAGCTGCGCCAGCAGCACCCGCCATCACCAGCGGCGCTGCCCTACGGACGATCTCGCGCGAGAGGAATCCCATTCCCCTCGCACGATAACCGGTGCCGCGCGACTAGTGCGTGGCTTGTATCCCGTTGCGCGCGGGCTCCAGCGCCACGTCGAGCACCTCGCCGATCGTCATCACCGGGTGGAACGTCATCTGCTCGCGGACGTCCTCGGGCACGTCGTCGAGGTCGCCGCGGTTGCGCTCCGGCAGGATCACGTCGGTCAGCCCAGCCGCATGTGCGGCGAGCACCTTCTGCTTCAGTCCGCCGATCGGCAACACGCGTCCCTGGAGGGTGACCTCACCGGTCATCCCGACCGTGTGCTTGACCGGGCGGCCGCTGAGCAGCGACGCCAGCGCGGTAGTCATCGTGATGCCGGCGCTCGGGCCGTCCTTCGGGATCGCTCCCGCCGGGACGTGGACGTGGAACTCGCGGTCGTCGAAGGCGTCGCCCTCGATCCCGAGCTCCTCGGAGTGACCACGGGCGTAGGAGAGCGCGATCCGCGCCGACTCCTTCATCACGTCGCCGAGCTGGCCGGTCAGGACGAGGTCGCCCTTGCCCTTCATCCCGGTCGCCTCGACGAACAGCACGTCGCCGCCGGCGCCG